>Ga0068862_100002352_pt1 | contig 16844 bp, 10 predicted proteins | sample KBSSwiS52_FD_66598 | JGI IMG/M metagenome (GOLD analysis project Ga0068862, IMG submission 66598) | Switchgrass rhizosphere microbial communities from Kellogg Biological Station, Michigan, USA - KBS Switchgrass S5-2 | ecosystem: Host-associated > Plants > Roots > Rhizosphere > Soil ... | reverse complement strand
CTTTGCCATCGCCCTTCGGGTTGCGCAGAAAGACGACGTAGACACTGTGGTGATCAGACTTTCTGGACGTCCTCTTCTTCGACATCGTGGAACGGGAGCCCGCCGGTCATCTCCGGCGCCTGCAGCAGGCGCGGAATCTTGTCGATGGGCTCGAGGGTCTTGATCTCCTCGCCGCCGTTGGCGGCCTGCAGCTCCCGAAAGCGGCGCGCCTTGACGAGAACGTTTCCTTCGAGCGAACCGACCGACTGATTGTACGCCTCGAGCGTCGACTGCAACCGCGTGCCGAGCGTCTGGAAATGATTGCCCAGCGTCCGGACCGCTTCGTAGAGGTTCTTGCCAAGCTCGCTGATCTTGCGCGCGTTCTCCTCCATCGCTTCCTGCTGCCAACCGTAGGCGACCGCGCGAAGCAGCGCGATGAGCGTCGTCGGGCTCGCCGGGATGACCGGCCGCCCGGTGCCGATGGCGCCAAACTCGATGAGCGAGGGGTCCTGTTCGAGCGCAGCGCTGAGGAACATCTCGCCGGGCAGAAACATCACCACGAAATCGGGGCTGGGCTGGATGTGGTCAGCGTAGCCCTTGGCAGCCAGCTGCGTGAGGTGCACGCGCACTTGACGCGCGTGGTCGGTCAGCAGCGCCAGCCGTGACGCCTCGTCCGGCGCTTCCAGCGCTTTGAGGTAGGCGTCGAGCGGCGCCTTCGCGTCGATGACGACGTACTTGCCGCCGGGGAGGCGCACGACGACGTCCGGCCGCATGCGGCGCTCGTCGGCGGTGTAGGTGTGCTGCTCCTCGAAATCGCAGTGCTCCACCATCCCGGCGAGCTCGACGACGCGTTTCAACTGGAGCTCGCCCCAGCGGCCGCGGACTCCGGGGCGCTTCAACGCGTCGGTCAGGCGGCGCGTTTCGTCGCGGAGGCTCTGCCCGGCGGTATCCAGCGACACGATGCGCTGGAGCAGCTGGGCCCCCGATTCGACGCGGCGGCGCTCGGCGTCCCTGACTTCACGGTCCACCTGCTCGAGCGTCCTGGCCATCGGCGCCAGCAGATCTTCGATCGCCTTCTTGCGCTGGTCGATATCCGAGGTTGCCTGGGTGCGCGCTTCGCGCAGGCGCGACTCAGCGAGGGCGAGGAATGCTTCGTTGTTGGTTCTGAGCGCGTCGGCGCTGAGGGCCTGAAAGGCTTCGCGCAGCCGCGATTCGCCGTCCTGGTGTGCTTTGAGGCGCTCCGCAAACACGGTGCGGGTGGCGATCCAGCCGATCAGCGCGCCAAGACCAAGACCGAGGATTAGCGTGATGATCGAGGGAATCAGGGTTATGGGCATCTAGTATCGCATTAGTTGGACCAGAGATTCACCGCGATACTACGAATGGTAGCCATGCTTCCGGGAGCTGGAGTTCGGCGGCGTGAATCGCGTCGCCGAATGCGGTGCGCCGCTCGACCGTCGACAACTGACGAGCCCGTAAACCGTCGGCGATCGTTTGAAGCGCGTGACGGGCCGCTATCTGCGCGTGACGCCGCTTGTCGATGTACGCGCCGATGCCTTGGACCGACGCGATATGGGCTTCACCGCGCGCAGCTTTGAGGTTCTCGAGGCGAGAGCGATCGACCGGCTCGAGCGGAAGCTGGTACTGAAAACGCGCCTCGGAGCCGGTATCGAGCTGGCCTGCCGCCACGATTGCGCGCTGGCGATCCAGGTCCGCGCGGTAGCACTGGAAACACAGGGGTCGAGTAGGTCCAGTAGGTCCAGTAGGTCTGGTGGGTTCAGTCGTTCGGGTGAGGAGATGGCCCGCCGCTTCCCGTTGCAAAGCCGCCCTGCAGCCAGCACACAGCGCCTTAGGGCGTCTGCCTTCCAGCTCTCCGCCTGGAAAGCTAACCCACTCATCCTGCAAGAGTTGACCGTATTCCTGTGCCATGGCAACCAGTCTAACTGGTGCCTGTGACAGGGCAGGTCACACCGGGGTCAGACCCCGATGTATTGCACCGGATTCCCGCACGCGGCGAGGAACCGCGCGAAATCGTCGTTCGACACCACCAGCGTCGCGGTGTTGATGTTCGGGTGAAACGAAATCCGCGCGGCGTTCTGCAGGTCGCGATCGACGACGACGCGCACACTATGGCTGCTGTCGTGGACCAGCCCGAACGGCGACACGGATCCCGGCGTCAGACCCAGGTGTTTGAGCAGGCGCTCAGGCGACCCGAAGCTCAGCTTGCCGTCGCCGATCTGATTCGCGACCGCGCGCAGATCCGCCTTCTTCGAATGTTCCAGGATCAGGAGGTAGTGCCGATCGCCCTTCTGGTTCCGCAGAAACAGGTTCTTGCAGTGCGCGGCGTCGATGCCGGCCCAGTGCTCGGCGGCCTGCTCGACCGTCGCGACGGGCGGGTGCTCGTGCCGCTCGAACGCGATCCCGAGGTCGCGCAGCCTCTCGACGACGGGAACTTCTTCAGGAGTCATCTACGGGAAGCGTCCCAGCGCATTGAGGAGCTCGAGCTTGGCCCGGCGCAGCGTGTCCTCGGCAACCGCCACCGCCATGTCGGCGTCACGCGAGACGCGCTCGGCATCGATGACCTCGATGTTGGTCGCCGCCCCGGCGCGGAAGCTGATGTTGGTGATGTTGAGGATCTGGCGCGCTTCGTCTGCCACCGCTCGCGCAGTCGCCAGCGTGCGTTCGCCGCTGCCCACGGCTTCGCGTGCCGTCCGCACTTCTGCACCCGCCCGCGTCGTCGCGCCGGCGAGGGTCGCGCGCGCCTCTTCCACCGCCGCCTCGCGCTGGATCCTGGTCCCCGCGCGATGGCCGCTGTCGAAGATCGGCACGTTCCCCAGCAGCAGGAACCGCCAGCTGTTGGCCGGCACAAAGAACTGCGCGGGATGCGTGGTGGACGGCGAAAAGAGCGCGTCGATGGTCGGCCAGTAATCCCTCGAGCTGTCGCGGACAATGCGTGCCGCCGTTTGTTCCTCGGCGGCGAACAACTTCAGATCCGTGCGCAACAGCGACAGCGGCGCCGTCTGATCGGCAAGCGGCGGCACTGGGAAATCGGGCTCGTCGGACGCATCCACCGGGCCGTCGACGGCCATCAGGACGCCCAGCGCTTCCTGCGCGCGATACACCCTGAGACGCGCGATCTCGACCAGGCCCTCGTCGGTCGATACCTGCTGCTGCGCGCGCAGCGCGTTGAGCCGGCTGCCCATGCCCTGACGTTCGAGCTCGGTGGCGAGATCGAAATGGGCGCGGGCGACCTCGAGCGCGCGCAAGTTGGCTTCCACCAGGCGGCGCTGGGTGATGATGGTCAGGAAGGCGTCAGCGGTCGCGAACGCGATCTGACGCTTGGTGTCGGCCACGTTGAGCTCGGCGACGTTCTTCGTATCGGCCGCCTGGGCCCGCCGCGCCCAGGCTGCGCCGGCGAGGATCGGCTGACCGGCGGTGACCGACGCCGTCACCTGGCTCCGGGGTGCGACGGTCGCTCCCTCAAACTCGACCCCGCGATTGAGGTTCGTCCACGTGATGTCGCCGAACACACGGGTCAGCGTGTCGGCACGCGCCTGGCGGATCAAACCCTCGGCGGCCAGAATCCCGCTCGCCGCCGCCGCGACAGTCGGATTCTTTTCGATGGCCCGGTCGATCGCTTCCTTGAACGTGACGCGGATGGCGGGCGTCGGGACGGTTTGCGCGGACGCCGCCACCGCGGCCGCTGCCTGCACTGCGAGCACGGCCAGCGCGCACCGCGCAACGTTCAGGTAGCGCCGTGCGTCAAGGCTGCCGTTTGCGGCCAATGCTTTTGACAACCACATAGAGAACCGGAATGAACGCAAGATTCAGGAACGTCGAGGCGACCATGCCGCCGACCACGGCAGTCCCCACCGAGTGCCGCGCTTCGCGCCCGGCGCCGCTGGCGACGACCAGCGGCATCACGCCGAGAATGAAGGCGAGCGACGTCATCAGGATTGGCCGCAGCCGGATGCGAGCAGCCTCGACGGCCGCTTCGGCGATCGACATGCCGCGCGCGCGCAGCTGCTCCGCGAACTCGACCACCAGAATGCCGTTCTTCGCCGACAACCCGATGAGCATGACGAGACCGATCTGACAGTAGACGTCGTTGATCAGCCCGCGTCCCCACTGCGCGCCGAGCGCGCCCAGGATCGCGAGCGGCACCGACAGGAGAATGATGAACGGCAGGGTGAGACTTTCGTACTGGCCGGCGAGCGTGAGATAGACCAGCAGCAGGCCCAACCCGAAGATCATCGCCGACTGGCTGCCAGCCTTGATCTCTTCGAGCGAGATGCCTGACCACGCGTACGAAAAGCCCTGCGGCAGCGTGCGGTCCGACAGCTGCCCGAGAATCTGCAGCGCCTGGCCGCTGCTGTAGCCGGGCGCCGCCGACCCATTGAACTCCGCGGCACGGAACAGGTTGTAGTGGTTGATGGTCTTCGGCGCCGTTGTCTCGCGCACCGACACGACGCTGCTCAGCGGCATCATCCGTCCCGCGGACGTCCGCACGTAGTACTTCTCGATGTCGGTCGGATGCGCTCGAAACTGTTGATCGGCCTGGACGTAGACGCGATACGACCGGTTGTTGAAATCGAAGTCGTTCACATAGGCCGAGCCGAGCAGAATCTGCATCGTGTTGGTGACTTCGCCGAGCGGCATCCCGAGCGCTTTCGCCTGCTCGCGATCGATGTCGACGACCAGCTGCGGATCGTTGGCCGTGAACTGCGTGAACAGTCCGGCGAGCCCGGGAGTCTGGTTTGCCTGCGCCGTCAGCTGCTGGGCCGCGGCGCCGAGATTCTCGATCGGCCCGCCGGTCTGATCGAGGAGCTCGTAGGTGATGCCGCCGAACTGGCCCAGGCCGTTGATCGAGGGTGGCAGAAACGGCAGCACCATCGCGCCGGTGATCTGGCTGAACGCGCCGAACAGTCGTCCCACGACCGCTTTCGCCGACTGGTCCTCGCGCGGCCGCTCGCTGAAATCCTTCAGCTGCGCGAACAGGATCCCCTGGTTCGGCGCGGTCCCGCTGAAGCTGAAACCGCCGGCCGCGAACATCTGCTTCATTTCCGGCATCTTGAACATGATCTGCTCGGTCTGCCGCACGACATCCATCGTGTAGTCGAGCGACGCCCCCGGCGGCGCCTGCACCAGGACGAGGATGTAGCCCTGATCCTCATCGGGCACGAAGCCGGTCGGCACCCGCTTGACGATCCAGTAGGTCATGCCGAGCAACGCGACGAACACGAGCACCACGATCACGCGGACGCGAATCAGTGCCCGGAGCATCGAGACCGTCGCGGCGGTGCCGCCGTCGATGACGCGGTTCACGCTGCGGAAGAAGATCCCCTTCGGCTTCTCGACGCGGCCCAACAGCAGCGCGGACAGCGCCGGGGTGAGCGTCAGCGCGTTGAACGCGGAGATCGCCATCGACACCGCGATCGTCAGCGCGAACTGCTGATAGAGACGGCCGGTCGTGCCGGGGAAGAAGCCGACCGGCACGAACACGGCGGCGAGCACCAGCGCGGTGGCAATCACCGCGCCGGTCACCTCGGCCATCGCGGCCGACGCGGCATCGTGCGCCTCGCGATGCTCGGTGTGGATGTGCCGCTCGATGTTCTCGATCACGACGATCGCATCGTCCACCACCAGACCGGTGGCGAGCGTGACGCCAAACAGCGTCAGCGTGTTGATCGAAAAGCCGAACAGCTTGACGAACGCGAAGGTGCCGATCAGCGACACGGGAATCGTGATCGCCGGAATCAGCGTCGTCCGCCAGTTCTGGAGGAAGAGAAACATCACCAGCACGACGAGCCCAATGGCTTCGGCGAGCGTCGTCACCACCTCGCGAATCGATTCCGACACGACTTTGGTGGTGTCGAAGGCGATGTCGACCTTCAATCCGGGTGGGAACCGCCGTGAGAGCCGCGTCACCTCGGCGCTGACGTCGCGGTACACCTGCAGCGCGTTGGCGGTCGGCAGCTGCAGCACGCCGAAGCCGACGCCGTCGCGGGCGTTGTAGCGCATCGCCGTGGCATAGCTCTCCGAGCCGAGCTCGGTCCGGCCGACGTCCTTGACGCGCACGAGAGCGCCGTCGGGCGATCGCTTGAGAATCACGTCGTCGAACTGCGCCGGTTCGTTGAGCCGGCCCGCCGCCCGGACGCTGATCTGAAACGACTGCCCTTCCTGAGACGGCTCCGCACCGACGGCGCCCGCCGCCACCTGCACGTTCTGTTCGCGAAGCGCCTGTACGACTTCATCTGCGGTGAGGCTGCGGCCGGCGAGCTTGTCGGGATCGAGCCACAGCCGCATCGCATAACGGCCGATGCCGAACACCATCACCTGTCCGACGCCCGGCACGCGGCGGATTTCGTCGACCACGAACCGATCGAGATAGTTGCTGATGAAGAGCGGATCGTACTCACCGTGCTCGGCGTACGCCGCCGCCGCGATGACGAAGTTGTTGGAGACCTTCGTCACTGAGAGACCCACCTGCTTGACTTCGTTCGGCAGCCGGCCTTCGGCCTGCGAGATCCGGTTCTGGACGTCGACCGCCGCGACGTCGAGGTTGCGCGAGATGTCGAACGTGATCGTGATCGCCGACGTGCCGTCGTTGCCGCTCGTCGACGTCATGTAGAGCATGCCTTCGACGCCGTTGATGGCCTGTTCGAGCGGAAAGGTGACCGCGGTCTCGACCGTCTGCGCGTCGGCGCCGTTGTAAAACGCGGACACCAGCACCTGGGGCGGTGCCAGCTCCGGGAACTGCGCGATCGGCAGCGTCGGAATCGCGATCAGCCCAGCGAGAATGATCACCAACGAGCAGACGCTCGCCAGAATCGGACGACGGATGAACGTGTCAACTACCACGCATCAACTCTCAAGTCTCAAGTCTCAAGTCTCACGTTCAAATCTCAGCGAGCGTCTGACGCTGAGCCTTGAGACTTGAGACTTGATCCTTCCGACGGCGCGGGCTGAATGGGGGCGCCGTCGGCGAGTTTCATCGTACCGGAGGTGACGATGCGCTCGCCGGCTTTCAGGCCGTCGAGGACGGGGTAGGTGTCGCCTGTGATCGGGCCGACCTTGATGGCTCGCTGTTTCGCGACCAGCTTGCCGCCGGCGTCCTCGGCCACGAAGGCAAAGAACTGTCCGGAGACGCGGAGCACGGCGGTGACCGGTATGAGGAGGCCCTGGCTCATTTTCCAGACAACCCTCGCGCGCACGTATTGCATCGCGCGAAGTGTACCGGCCGGGTTCCGCACCTGGCCTTTCACGAGAATCGACTGTGTCTGATCGTCGACGTGCGGTGAGATGAAATTCACCGCGCTCGTCGCCAGCGTGTCGTCGCCGTCGCTGCTGAGAATCTGAATCGGCAGTCCGATCTTCAGCGCCGGCGCGCGCTCGATTGGCACCGAGACGTACACCTCGAGCGTTTCGTTCTGATCGATGGTCGTCAGCACCGTCTGCGGCGTCACGACGTGACCGACCCGTACCGGCACGTCACCGACGACACCCGCGGTCGGCGCCGTGATCGTGAAATAGCGCAGCTGCACTTCCTGCTGCTGGACCTGCGCCTGCAGCGCCTTCAGGTTGGCTTCTGCTGTGCGCAGCTCGGTTTCGGCGCGCTCCTGTTCCTGCTTGCTGATCGCGCCCGCGGCGTACAGATCCCGCGTGCGCTGCGCCTGTTGCCGCGCAAAGGCGACTGCCGCTTCGCGCGAGGCGCGTTCGGCCTCCTGGCTGGAGACCGCGGCCTGCTGCCGTCGCGGATCGATCTGCATCAGCGGCGCGCCCTGACGGACGCGGTCGCCCGATTTGACGAGGATCTGCGTGATCTGGCCGTCGATCTGCGGCTGAATCGTCGTCGAGCGCAGCGACTTCAGCGTCGCGACGTACTCCGTCGTATCTTCGATCGGCCGAGCCTCCGCCGTGGCCAGCGTGACGGGGGTCGGGGGCATCTGCGGCGGCGGCGCGTCGGTTTGTCCGCGATTGCAGGCGGCGACCGCCAGCGCGGCCCACAACGCCACGCCCGCGGCCTTGGTCAACGACATGACGACTATCTTATCCGCCCCGGTCAAGCCGCTTGCGTAGGCGTGACAACCCGCGCCACGCCACGGTCGTCTAAGAGCACGTTGCGGACTCCGCGTTGAGGAGGTTCGATGGCTAGCTTGCGCTCAGGTTGGGACGCGGTCCGCGGCGACGTGCGCTACGCGCTCCGCAATGTGAGGCGCAATCCCGGCTTCACCACCATCGCGGTCCTCGCGCTCGCGGTCGGCATCGGCGCGAACACCGCCGTGTTCACGATCGTCAACGGCGTGCTGTTACGGGCACTGCCCTATCGCAACCCCGGCGAGCTCGTGGCGATGTTCGAGAAGGTGCCGGGCGCGCCGGTGGCCAAGTTCGGCTTCTCGCCGCCGGACTTCGAAATCGTCCGCGACGCGTCGCGGTCGTTCACGGGCATGTTCGCCTACCGCAACGAGACCGTCGAGTTGTCAGGCGTTGGAGAACCCCAACGGGTGGTCGCGACGCGGGTCTCACCAGAGATGTTCGGCGTGCTCGGCGTTGCACCGATCGTGGGGCGCGCGTTGACGGCCGATGACGACCGATCGGACGCGAACGTGGCGGTGATTGGCTACGGTCTGTGGACCCGCGCCTTCGGACGCGACCCCTCGGCCATCGGACGCACGCTCGCGCTCGATCGCCAACCGTTCACCATCGTCGGGGTGATGGGGGACGCCTTCGAGTTCCCACCGCGCGGCGGCGAGCTGAACAACGAGCCGGGGACGCTCTACGTCCCGATCGCGTTTTCGCCGTTCCAGCGACAGGGGTTCGGCAGCCAGTACAACAATGGCGTCGTCGCGCGTCTGAAGCCCGGCGTCACCGTCGCGCAGGCCCGAGCCGAGCTCGCGTCGATTGTCAAACCGCTCGCCGAACGGTATCCACCTGTTCTCTCGAAGATGGCCGCGTCGCTCTCGATCCCGATGTGGCCGTTCATGGACGAGATCGTCGGGCAGAGCCGCCGAATGATTCTCGTGCTCATGGGCGCGGTCGCGATCGTGCTGCTCATCGGCTGCGCCGACGTCGCCAACCTGATGCTGACGCGCGCCGGCTCGCGTCAGCGGGAGCTGGCCGTCCGTTCGGCGCTCGGCGCCAGCCCGGCGCGCGTCGTTCGCCAGCTGCTCACGGAAGGTTTTGTCCTCGCGTTCCTGGGGGGCGCGGCGGGTCTGCTCCTCGCCTGGTGGATCATGCGGGCGATGCTGGCGCTGGCCGGCGACACCCTCCCGCGCGTGGAGGCGATCGCGTTCGATCGCCGCGTGCTGGCCTACACGATCGCGCTCGCCTCTCTGACCCCTCTGGTCTTCGGCGTCGTTCCGGCGCTCCGCGCGGCTCTTCGCTCGACGTTCGAAGCCCTCAAGGAAGGCGGACGCGGCGGCTCCGCCGGACACGGCCGGCAGCGCATGCTGGGGGCGCTGGTGGTCGCGCAATTCGCGCTGGCGTTGATGCTGTCGGTCGGCGCAGGCCTGCTCGTTCGTAGCTTCATGCGCCTGCTCAGCACCAGCCCCGGGTTCCGCGCCGAACAGCTGGTCACCGCGTCAGTCCAGCTGCCGCGGGGACGTTATACCGATGGTCCGCAGATCAAAGCCTTCTACCAGCAGGCGGTCGACGCTGTTCGCACGATCCCCGGTGTTCGTGCCGCCGCGAGCAGCACCGATCGGCCTCTGAGAATTCTGGAACGGCGAACATTCACACCGGACGCGACGGCGCAGGTGTTGCCGCAACGGGTCGTGGCGGCCACCTGGACGACCGGCAACTACTTCGAAGCACTCGGCCTCCCGCTCACGCGCGGCCGGTTCTTCACCGACTCCGATGGGCGCGAAAGCGGACGCGTCGTGATTCTCAGCGAAATGCTCGCCCGACGGCTCTGGCCGGATCAGGATCCGATCGGGCATCAGATCAAATGGGGGATCGAGCAGAGCCGGCAGCCCTGGATGACGGTCGTCGGCGTCGTCGGGGACATGAACCAGAGTGCCTTGGGTATCGAGCCGATTGCGCAGACCTACGAGCCGATCTGGCAGCAGCCGGATGCCCGTCCCGTCCTGGACTTCTATCGCCGCGTCAATCTGCTGGTCCGCTCGGATCGCGATCCGTCCGCGGTGCTCGCATCAATCCGGGGGGCCATCGCCCGGCTCGATCCCGAGCTGCCGTTATCGGACGCACAGCCGGCCGTCGAAGTCGTGGCCGATTCCGTGCGGCCGCAGCGTTTCAGCATGACGCTCGTCGGACTGTTCGCGATGGTCGCGCTCGCGCTGGCGGCGATCGGCATTTACGGCGTCCTGGCCAACGCGGTCACGCAGCAGACCCACGAGATTGGGGTGCGCATGGCGCTGGGGGCGCGCGGCGCGTCAGTGATGTGGTCGGTGCTCCGGCGGGCGTTGCTGCTGATGGCGATTGGCGTGGCGATTGGCACCGCAGGGGCACTTGCCCTTACGCGGGTGATGGCCGGGTTACTCTACGAAGTGCATCCAACTGATGCGGTAACCTTCGCGGGGTCCGCGCTGCTTTTGGCGCTCCTGGCGGTGACCGCCGGCCTCGTTCCGGCATGGCGCGCGACTCGGGTCGATCCCCTCGTGGCGCTCCGAGCCGACTAACCCATTCTGTAATCAGGGACTAATTTTGTAATCACGAATAGCCCAGCTCTGATGCGGACTTATCGTGCATCGGAGCATTTCTGTCGTTGGGATCCAATTGGCCGCCGGCACCAACCTTGCCTGCAGGCCATCCGTGTTCGCATCCTTTCTCGCCCGTTTCTCCCACGACCTTGCGATCGATCTCGGCACGGCCAACACCTGCGTCTTCGCACGGGGACGCGGCATCGTCGTCAGCGAGCCATCCATCGTCGCCCTGAACAAAGTCAACGGCCGCATCGAGGCGGTCGGCATCGAAGCCAAGGAGATGCTCGGCCGCACGCCGGGCAATATCACGGCGATCAAACCCATGAAAGACGGGGTCATCGCCGACTTCGAGGCCGCCGAGAAGATGCTCAACTACTTCATCAAGAAGGCGCACAAACGCAGCGGCTTCCTGCGCCCTCGCGTCGTGATCGGCGTGCCCTCCGAGATCACCCAGGTGGAGCGCCGCGCTGTGAAAGACAGTGCAATGCGCGCCAAGGCGAGCGAGGTCCATCTGATTGAAGAGGCGATGGCGGCGGCGATCGGCGCCGGCATGCCCATCACCGAAGCGTCGGGCAACATGGTCGTCGACATCGGCGGCGGCACGACCGACATCGCGGTCATTTCGCTGGCGGGAGTGGTGTACGGGAAATCCGTCCGCGTCGCCGGGAACGAGCTGGACGAGGCGATCATCCAGCACGCCCGCAAGGCGCACAACCTCCTGGTTGGCGAGCGCACCGCCGAGCAGATCAAGATCGAAATTGGATCCGGCTACCCGCTCGAGCAGCGTTTGACGATGGAAGTGAAAGGGCGCCACCTGATGGAGGGCCGCCCCAAGACCGTAACGATGGACGACGAGGAAGTCCGGCGAGCGCTGAGCGAGCCGGTCCGCGCGATCGTCCAGGCGGTCCACGACGCGCTCGAGCGCATCCCGCCGGAACTGTCCGCCGACATCTTCGATCGCGGCATCATCCTGACCGGCGGCGGGTCGCTGCTGAAGAACCTGGACAAGCGCCTCCGCGAAGAAACCGGTTTGCCGGTGCAGCTGGCAGAGGATCCCCTGTCGTCCGTCGTCCTCGGCGCCGGCAAGATGCTGTCGGATTTCAATCTGCTTCGCCGGATCTCGCTGGACTGAACACTGAGAAAGTGAGGATGCGAGAAAGTGAGGATGTAGGGATCTATTTGTTGATGGGATGATTGGTGCGCGCTGTTTTCACGGACTTCTGGTAGATCGCCCGCAGCTGCCCTGCCTCATCGAATAACCAATCCTGCTCGCGTCCGCATCCGATGCGCGACTGTTTGAGGATGTCCAGCCAGTGTTCTGCTTCGTCCGCCTCCTCGAGAACGACGCCGAGGCGCGCGATGAACTCTTTGCGCGAGCGCGCCCGGCCGGCTGCGTGGTAATTCGCTGAAACACCCGTGCCGGCCCGGAGGAGCTGTCTGCCAATCACAGGTTGTTCCTGGCGAAATCACAGGCGTTTCCGCACTTGCACCGAAATTTGTTGCAGGAATTGCTGCGCTCATTGCCAGTTGGCTCGGCAGATTTCTACATCCTCACATCCTCACATCCCCAAATCCTCACATCCTCAGATTGATAGAATCCCTTCGTGCCGCGCAACGCCGAAGTCATCCGGCAATGGACGATCCTGCGCGAGATCGAGCGGGCGCGCGGCGTCGGCGTGACGATCGACGAGCTGGCGGCGCTCTGCGACGTCACGACGCGGACCATTCGTCGCGATTTGCAGGCGCTGGAAGAGGCCGGTTTTCCGCTGTTCGACGACAAAGGGCGCGACGATGGCAAGACGCGCTGGCTGGTGAACGGCCAGGCGTTCAAGGGACTGTCGGCCGGCCTCACGGTTTCTGAGCTCTGCGCGCTGTATTTCTCACGGACGCTCCTCGAGTCGCTTTCCGGCACACCATTTCGAGACGACGTCGAGAGCGCCTTCGAGAAGCTGTCCTCGGCGCTGACGCCGCACATGCGGCAGTTCCTCGATCAGCTCCCGCGCGTCATCGCGACCAAGGGCGACCCAGCGCGCCGGAAGGACGATCCGAAACGGCAGCGCCTGATCGCGCGAGCGCTCGAAGCGACGTTGCAGCTGCGGCAGGCGAACATCCTGTACCACTCCAAATCGAGCGAGCGGACCAAGACGTATCTGGTCCATCCCTACCGGCTGGCGTTCGCGCAGGGCGCACTGTATCTGCTGGCGTATGTGCCCGAGTACAGCGAAGTCCGGACGTTCGCGATCGAACGGCTGCAGGAGCTCTCGCTCCTCGAGGAACGCTTCACGCCAATCGAGGAGCTGCCGGATACCGCTTTTCCACACTCGCTCGGCGTCCACTCGGGTCCGCCCGAACGCGTCGAGATCGAGTTTCAGCCTGCCGCCGCGGATTACGTCCGCTCGCGAGAATGGCACGCCTCTCAATCACTGAGGGACGATGCGACCGGCTGCCTGCTGATGACGCTCGACGTCTGCCTCGATCGCGCGCTGCGGAGCTGGATTCTGAGCTTCGGGCCGTTCGCGCGTGTCGTGGCGCCGGCGTCGCTCGCGAAAGAGATCGCGGAACAATTCGAGGAAGCACGAGCGAGGTACGCCTCATGACAACAGCGCATATCGCCACGAAAACACGAAAACACGAAGAAGACCAATCAAGTTTCGTGCTTTCGTGCCTTCGTGGCTGCATTTTGGGCGTGGCGATGTTCTTGATGGGCGCTCCGGCGGCGGCCGCGACGAAAGCCATCAAGGCCGGTCGGCTGGTGGACGCCACTGGCAAAGTGGTGCGCAACGCGGTGATCGTCGTCGATAACGATCGCATCGTGTCGGTCGGGACTGGTGCGCCGCCGGCGGGCGCGGAAATCATCGACCTCAGCCGGTTCTCGGTGATCCCCGGGCTGATCGATCTCCACACCCACATGACGTACTACTGGGACAAGACGCCCGGTACACGGCCGCTCGCCCAGCCGCGGCGGCCGGCAGGCGTGACCGTGGCGCTCGCCGCCGACAACGCCCGGCTGACCCTCGAGACCGGCGTCACGACGGTGCGCGACCTTGGCGCCTCGAACGAGACCGACTACGCGATGCGCGATCTGATCAACATGGGCCGGATGGTCGGGCCGCGGATGTTCGTGGCCGGCCAGGGCCTGTCAGCGCCACGCGACGGCGCGCCGAAGCCGGACTACGGGCAGCTGGCGGAGGCGCGCGTGACCGCCGGATCGGACTGGGTCAAGATCTACGGCTCGCGCGGCAGCTATTCGAGCGTGGACACGACGCAGACGCTCACCTACGACGAGATGAAGGCGGCCGTCGACGCCGCCCACGCGAAGAGCCGGCCGGTGGCGATCCATTCCTATGGGCCCTCCGGCGTGAAAGACGCCGTTCGCGCCGGCGCCGACTCGATCGAGCACGGCATCGACCTGGACGACGAGACGATCGCTGACATGGCGCGCCGCGGCACGGTGTGGGTGCCGACGATCGATCACAACCGCTATTACGTCGACGCGAAAGACGAATTCGGCTTCGCGCCCGACACGATTCCCCCGCTCAAGGCCTACATCGAGAAGAACCTCGAGTCCACGCGCCGCGCGTTCAAGGCGGGCGTCAAGATCGGGATGGGATCGGATGCCGTCTACACGATGTTCGGCCAGAACACGCGCGAGCTGGAATGGTTCGTCAAGGCCGGCATGACGCCGGCGCAGGCGCTCGCGACCGCGACGACGATTCCGGCCGCGTTGCTGGGCCACGGCCGGGACCTTGGCGCGATTGCGCCGGGCTATTTCGCCGACATCGTCGCCGTCGAAGGCGATCCGCTGGCGGACATCACGGCCGTCGTCAACCGCGTCCGCTGGGTGATGAAAGGTGGTGCGGTGGTGGTCGATCGAGTCGGGGCAGGACGGGCAGGAAAGGCGGGACCGGCAGGACAGGCAGATTACCCATCACGGCCGGCTCGTTGAACCCCGGTCTTCTCGTCGTCCTGCTTTGTTGTAGCGAGGCCCTTTCAGGGCCGCGAACGGATCGCGGGCCTGAAAGGCCCGCGCTACAGACACCAAACTCCACCGGCGCCATTCGCGGCATCGTCGTCGACACCAAGGAAGGCACCGGTATCCGCAGCGTATCGGTGCGCCTGCAGTCCACCGGCCGCACGGTAGTCACCGGCGACAATGGGCGATTCGAGATTGCGGAGGTGCCGATCGGCAATCAGGAGCTCTACGTCTCCGCGGTCGATTTCATCCTCGTCAAACGAGCCGTGACGGTCGCGGCGGGCGCTGTCACCGACGTGTCGATCGTGCTCGCCGAGGGAACCGGCACCTACACCGAAACGGTGAACGTCCGCGGAACAGCGGGCGCCGGAAACATCCGGCGTCGCGAGCCGGCGGTCGCGTCCCAACACACGATTGGCGGACGCGAGCTGCAACAGCTGCGCGGCATCCTCACGAACGACCCGCTTCGGGCTGTTCAGGTGCTGCCGGCAGTCGCCGCCGGCGACGATTTCCGCAGCGAGTTCGCGATCCGCGGCGCCGGCGTGCGGCAGATGAACTTCACGTTCGAGGGCATCGCCACGCCTTTTCTGCTGCACACCGTGCAACAGGTGCACGACAGCGGCTCGATTGCGATGGTCAACGGCGATGTCCTCGAGGAAATCACGCTGCTGAATGGAGCCTACCCCGAGCGTCACGGGAACCGCACCGCGGCCGAAATCGACTTCCTGATGCGCGAGGGCTCGCGCGACCGGGTGCAGAGCCATCTTTCCGTCAGCGCCATCGATGCGTCGGGCGTCGTCGAAGGACCACTCGGCGGCTCCAAACGTGGGGCCTGGTTGTTTTCCGCGCGCAAAAGCTATCTCGATCTGATCGTCGAGCGCTTGTACCCCGAGCAGAACCTGAGCTTCGGCTTTGCGGACACCCAGGCGAAGCTCACGTATGACGTGACGTCGCGTCATCAGGTGCAGGTGGCGTTCACCGGCGGACGGTCGCGGCTCGAACGCGCGCCGGACCTGCTCGGCGCGGGCAACCTCCGCGACGCCACCAATCAATCGGCGCTCGCCGTGCTGACGTGGCGATACCTGCCGTCGCCTCGCGTCTCGCTGATCCAGCGCGCCGCCGTGGTCGAGAACCAGTTCCGCAATTCCAGCCGCGACGGCGCGGAGCTCGACGGCGGAGACGCCGGCGAAGCCATCTATCGCGCGGACGCGTCGTTCTCGCCGGCGGCGCGCGTGCTCGTCGAAGGGGGTGGCGAAGCGCGCCACACATCGGGTATCGGGCGCGAGCAACGTCTGGTCGCCGGGAGGTTCCAGACACGCGAGGCGTACGACAGCGCGGCGACGGCTCTGTCGCTGTACGGCCAGGTCCGGCTCGGGACGTCGAGCGGTTTCTCCATCACACCGGGCGTCCGTGTCGATCATCGGTCCCTCGTGACGCGGACGACCGCATCTCCCTGGCTGCAGATGCTGTGGCCGGTGACGGCTGGTCTCGCGGTTCGCGGCGGCGGCAGCCTGCATCACCAGGAACCGGACTTCGCGGAAGTGCTCGGAACGCGGGGGACGCGCGATCTCCGGCCGGAACGCGCCTACCACGCGGACATCGGCGTCGAAGGACGGCTCGGCACGTCCGGCCGCTGGCAGGTCACCGCCTACGATCGCGAGGATCGTGATTTGCTCCGGTTGCCGGACACCGAGCTGCGAGTCGTCAACGGCGTCGTGCTCAACGGTTCGGTGACCAGCCACTATCTGAATGCGCTCGACGGCCACGCCCGCGGACTCGAATGGCTGGTGCAGCGGCAGTCGCCGAACGGGTTCTCGGGATGGGCGTCGTACGCGCTCGGGTTCGCGCGGTATCACGACCGCACGACCGGCGAATCGTTCTGGGGCGACTTCGATCAGCGCCACACGGTCAACCTGTATGGCATCTACCGCCTCAGCGATCGTCTGAGCGTGAGCGCGCGATTCCGCGCCGGCAGCAACTTTCCAACGACGGGCTATTGGGCTTCGCAGGGCGATCTCGACTACGCGGGCGAGCTCTCGGCTGGCCGCAACACGTTGCGGGTGGCGCCGTACTCGCGCCTCGACGCGCGCGCGAACCGCACGTTCACGTGGGATCGGAAGCGGCTGACGCTGTTCCTCGAAGCGATCAACGTCTACAACCGGACAAACGTCCGCGCGGCGTTGCCGTCCGTCAACCGCCGAACCTTCGAGGCCACCGGCCTGTTCGAGCCG
>Ga0068862_100002344_pt1 | contig 16864 bp, 11 predicted proteins | sample KBSSwiS52_FD_66598 | JGI IMG/M metagenome (GOLD analysis project Ga0068862, IMG submission 66598) | Switchgrass rhizosphere microbial communities from Kellogg Biological Station, Michigan, USA - KBS Switchgrass S5-2 | ecosystem: Host-associated > Plants > Roots > Rhizosphere > Soil ... | reverse complement strand
CAACATTGCTTCACCCAATGCAAGTGCCACATCTTCAATAGTATGATGCTCATCAATATGAAGATCACCTTTGCAAATGATGCCCAGGTTCATTCCAGAGTGCTTTGAAAGCTGCTCAAGCATATGATCAAAAAAACCAAGTCCTGTTTCAATTTGTGAAATGCCTCCGCCATCAAGGTTAAGATTTATCTCAATTTTAGTTTCATTTGTATTTCGTGAATGAATAATTTTCCGGGGTGGCCTTTTCAAAAATTCATAAATGTCTTCCCATTTTTGCGTTTCAACAGCGATCACCGAAGAAAGTTCTTTAGCCGAAACGCTCAGTTCTCCCGCGCCCAATTGATCGTGATTATTGAGCCATAGAGCCCTGCAACCAAGGTTTTCTGCTAGCTTTACATCGGTAATCCTGTCTCCTATTACGAACGAGTTTTTTAAATCATCACGATCCGTACCCAGGTATTCTGTAAGCATTCCTGTGCCTGGCTTACGTGTCAGCTTATTTTCATGCGCAAAAGTGCGGTCTATAAATATTTCAGAAAAAACAATTCCTTCATTTTCCAACGCTCTTAAGATAAAGTGCTGAATCGGCCAGAATGAATCTTCGGGGAATGATTGTGAACCCAGCCCATCCTGGTTGGTTACCATCACCAGTTCGTAATCAAGCTCCTTTACGATTTTTGTGAGGAACTCAAACATGTGAGGATAAAATTCCAGCTTCGTAAAAGCATCCAACTGGTAGGTAGGCGGCGCCTCTTTAATAATAGTTCCATCGCGATCGATAAATAAAACTCTAAGCCCACTGTCCCGCGAAGGGGGATTAAGATTTAAACTCTTTTCTTCGATATTGGGAATTTCCAATAAGTTAGTTCCCTCTCCGTCGGAGAGGGGTTGTCCAAGGGACTCCTTGGGGAGGGGTGAGGTCTTTTCTTCGAAATTTTCTTTATTCATAAGTAAAAAAATTATTAATCGTTAGAATTTTATTTAATATACGCCCTGCTTATTAATTCGTTCTTTTGGGAATCCCTAATAAGTTAGTTCCCTCTCCCTCGGAGAGGAGTTGTCCAAGGGGCTCCTTGGGGAGGGGTGAGAACGCCCTCATATTTCCTAAATGCCTCCATTAAGATCTCATTCTCCGGCGGAGTGCCTACTGTTATTCTCAGGCAATTTTCGCACAAAACTTCTTTACTCCTGTTGCGGACGATAATTTTCTGAGATGATAGATACTGATACAAATGATCAGCATTGTCAGTTTTTATTAAAATAAAATTTGCATCGGAAGGATATACCTCTTGTACGAAACCAAACTGATGTAATTGCTGATGCAACATATTTCTTTGTTCAACGGTGGTTTTAATATTTTCATTTACTTTTTCGATCCCCGCTAAAGCTTTAATGCCCAGCTGCTGGGAAGAAAGATTAATATTATAAGGTGGCTTAACCTTATTAAAAAGCTCAATAATTTTTTCAGAAGCAAATGCCAGGCCCAGCCTGAGTGCTGCAAGCCCCCATGCTTTTGAAAGGGTTTGCATTACAACCAGGTTTTCATATTCAGTGAGCTCCTGCAAAAAAGTTTTTTGCTTTGAGTAATTAATATACGCTTCATCAATAATTACGATGCCCTGGAAGTTATTCAGGAGCAGTTCTATATCCATCCTGTTCATATTGTTCCCGGTAGGGTTATTCGGAGAACAAATAAACAGAAGCTTGGTATTTGAATTCACCGACTGCAAAATCCCTTCAACATCAAGCCGGAATTCCCTGGTAAGATTTACTTCCTTTATTTGTACATCATTGATATTACCGCAAACTTTATACATTCCATAAGTTGGGGGGCAAATAATTACATTATCTTTTGCGGGTTCACAAAAAATGCGGTATGCCAGGTCAATCACTTCATCGCTGCCGTTACCTATAAAAATATTTTGAGGAGGGATACCTTTTATTTTTGAAAGTTCCTCCTTCAACCGGCCCTGCAGGGGATCAGGATACCGGTTATAGTTAACATCTAACGGCGAACCATAGCTGTTTTCGTTGGCATCCAAAAAAACCAAAGCTTCTCCTGTATATTCTGTTCTTGCAGAAGAATAGGGATGCAGTGTTTTTATATTCGCTCTTACGAGATCGTTAAGTTCAATATTTTTCATGCGATTATTTTTTCAGCCTGATGCTCACAGCATTTTTATGGGCATCCAGTCCTTCTGCATTTGCCATTTTTTCAACTGAGGGGCCAATATTATTAATACCTTTTTTATTAATTTTCTGAAATGTAATTTTCCTGACAAAACTATCTACTGACACCCCACTTTGTGTTCTGGCAAAGCCGTTTGTAGGCAGTGAATGATTGGTACCGGATGCATAATCGCCGGCACTTTCAGGAGAATAATTTCCAAGAAAAACACTTCCGGCATTTTTTACATGCTTTGCAATTTTCCCTGCATTTTCAGATGCAATTATTAAATGCTCCGGGGCATAGTCATTGAGAAAATTAAAAGCTTCCTTCACTTTATCGAACACTAAAAACCGGCTGTTATAAATACTTTTTTCAATAATTTCTTTCCTGGATAACAATTGCAATTGCCTGTCGAGATGTTCCATAACGGTTATAATAATTTGTTGACCTGTTGTTACCAGCATAACCTGGCTATCAGTTCCATGTTCGGCCTGGCTTAACAGATCTGCCGCTACAAATTCCGGCACGGAAGTTTCATCAGCATAAACAGCCAGTTCACTCGGGCCTGCCAGCATATCAATTGCAACACCGCCAAGATTTACTAATTTCTTTGCACAGGTTACAAACTGGTTACCGGGGCCAAATATCTTATCTACCTTTTCAACGCTTTGTGTACCATAGGCCATTGCAGCAATTGCCTGTGCTCCGCCTAATTTATAAATTTTTTTGATCCCCAGGAGGTAAGCCACAAAGAGGATTACCAAATTTATTTTCCCGTTTTTGTTTGCGGGCGTACAAACAATAATATTGCTACAACCTGCCAGGCGTGCTGGAATAGCAAGCATTAATAACGTAGAAAACAACGGGGCAGTTCCGCCCGGTATATATAGTCCGACGTTTTCAACAGGCACACTTTTTCGCCAGCATATAACCCCAGGCATGGTTTCGATTTCTTTAACTTTCTCTTTTTGACTGCGGTGAAATTTCTCAATATTATTTTTAGCGACCAGGATAGCTTTTTTTAAACCTTTTTCAATTGAAATGGCAGCCGCTAAAATTTCATCGGGGCTGACCAGGAAAGTATCCGGGACAAACCCATCAAACTGTAAGGAATAATTTCTTAATGCTTCATCACCTTTTTGTTTCACTGTTTCAAGAATTTCAGTAACAGAAGCCTCCAATTCAGCATTATTCAATTGCGGCCTCTGTATTAACTGCGACCATCGTTCCCTTGGCGGATTCATAATAATTTTGTTCATAATATCAATGTTTATGCCGATATGCTATCTTTTATATTCAACCGATGTTACCGGCATTTGCCAATACCATTCAAGCGCTCACAAATTTCAGCCGGTCCATAAAGAGTGCACAATGAAATTCTATTTGGTATCACAATATCATTTTTTCGATGGGCACCACAAGAATTCCTTCAGCTCCAAATGATTTCAGCTTTTCAATTATTTCCCAAAAATCGCTTTCATTTACCACGCTCTGCACACTACTCCAGCCACTTTCGGCCAACGGAACAATTGTTGGGCTTTTCATACCCGGTAAAACTGAAGCGATATTATGCAATTGGGAATTAGGCGCATTTAATAAAATGTATTTATTGTTTTTTGCTGCTTTTACCGCATTAATACGCATCAGGAAATTGGCAAGTATTTTTTTATTTTCCGGGGATAAGCTTTTATTAGCAACTAAAACAGCTTCAGAATTGAGAACCACCTCGACCTCTTTCAGTCCATTAGTGAAAAGTGTGCTGCCACTGCTTACCAAATCACAGATCGCATGTGCAAGGCCAATGCCCGGCGCTATTTCCACCGAGCCACTTATTTCATGAATTTCTGCATTTACCTTTTTGTTATCAAGAAAATTTTGAAGCAGGGTTGTATAGGACGTTGCAATTTTCAAATTCTGCAAATCAGTAACGCTTTCATAGTTCATGTTTTTAGGTACTGCAATACTTAAGCGGCACTTACCGAATCCCAGCTTACTGACAACTTCAATATCCTTACTTTTTTCGTACACAACATTCTCACCCACAAATCCTACGTCGGCTACTTTGTCAAACACATACTGGGGAATATCATCGTCCCGTAAAAAATAAATCTCCACAGGAAAATTAAAACCAACCGCTTTTAACTGCCGGTTACCATTATTAATTTCAATACCGCATTCTTTTAAAAGTTGCAGGGAGTAGTCATACAGCCTGCCCGATTTCTGTATTGCTATTTTAAGCATCGTTCCATTTTTAAATGAAAAAAGGCTCACTTTTCAGTAAGCCCCTTTTGAAAATATGTTTCATCACATACCTGTCAACATAGCTTACCCGGTGGTAAAAAATGATGATGGTGTATGTGTATTGTTTTATTCATTGTTCCGCAAAGTAATGAATGAAAAGTTATTGTAACAAAAAAAGTTTTGTGAAATTAAAATGAATTTACAGAAACTCCGATCCCGTTGCAGTTTCTGTAAAGAACTTTCCCATCCTCAAATTGTACACCTTCAGCCACATCATCAGCCAGTAAAAGAGGCCCATCCATATCTACGTAATCCAGTAAAGGCAGCAGTTGTGCTATTGCAGATGTACCAATAGAGCTTTCGTTCATGCTGCCAACCATCACCTTCATATTAAGTTCACGGGCCCTGGATATCATCCGCAGAGCCGGGGTTATTCCACCGCATTTGGTGAGCTTAATGTTTATTCCATGAAAATGTTCATGGCATTTTTCAACATCATGTTCCGAAACACAGCTTTCATCTGCAATTAGGGGCAGAGATGAATTTCTAAATAAAAATTTCATTCCTTCCCAGTCATCTTTGGCTAATGGCTGTTCAATAAATTCAACCTCCAGCTTTTCGAATGCATTTATTTTTTCTAAAGCTTCCCGGGTTTTCCATCCCGCATTTGCATCGATCCTAAAAACAGAAGAGGTGTGCTTTCTTAGTTCAGTAATAATTCCAATGTCATTATCTGTACCTAATTTAATTTTATAAATGGGCCATGGTTTTTCTTTCATTTTAATAACCATATTATCAATAGTGTCTATCCCGATGGTATAGTCGGTAACAGGATTTTTTGAAAGGTCAAGGTTCCACAAAGAATACAAGGGCTTTCCTTCAAGTTTTCCATATAAATCCCATCCTGCCATATCAAGGGCACAAACTAAAAATGGATTTTGAGGCAATAGATGATGAAGATAGTGCCAGTACCTTTCAGGATGTGTGAAAGCAAATTTTTCGATAAAGGATTTTTTTGCGACCAGGTCCGCAATCATTTTGTCAACAGTAATATCATAATAGACAATTGCCGGAGCTTCCCCATAGCCTTTTACCCCAAAGTATTCAAGTTCTACAAGCAGCGATGGCTGATGAGTTTTGGTTCCCCTCGAAATTGTAAAGGGATACCTGAATGGCAGATTTATTGATTTGTATTTTAAAACCATAAAAACCCCTGGCCCCTAAAGGGGAACGTGTCCCTAATTATTGACGGTCTTTAATTGTTAGTGAATTAATGATTTCTTTAAGTTTTCTCCATAACATTTTCTCCATTCTTGCAAACCTCGTCGTTTGTAAATCTAATTATTTTCAAATTCAATGTCTGCAAAAATTCGTCCCTAGGGGCATCATTAATTTTTACTTCTTCAGTTTGATGTATACTACCATCAATTTCTATTACAAGTTTTAATTTATGACAGTAAAAATCTGCGATATACTGTGAAATGGGATGTTACCTTTTAAATCTAAAATTTCGAAAGGTCTGTTTAAGTAAACTCCAAAAAATTATCTCAGAAGAAGTGGGCTCATTTCTTAATTTTTTTGCATTTGCAAAAATTATTGGAGAACGTTCATAAAACATACTTTTTTCATAAAGTTTGATGTGAGCCGTTATTCCCCTTTAGGGGTTAGGGGTTGGAGAACTTTCATAAAACATACTTTTTTTCATAAAGTTTTGGCGTGAGCGGTTATTCCCCTTTAGGGGTTAGCGGTTCTCTCCCACTTTCCACTACATATTTTTTTATCTCCTCATTAAATTCCTTTTCTTTTAATAAATCTTCCAGGTTAAGATGCATGCGATATTGCCAGAAATGATGGGGATCTGAAGGAATATTAATTCTTTCGTCATTGGGATTTTCGCGGCGGATTTTTCCATTTATCCCCAACAAATCCTGCAATAAAAAAATGCTCCACATGGCCGGTGAGTATAAGTGTTGCAGTACTATTTCTTTATTAATCCAGGGCTCGCAGAAAAAGGGTGCTTCGCCGTAATGTCCCAACATAAAATTATAAAATCGCTGGGTTTTACTCCTGTCTTCTTCCCACCACCCGCGGATGGTACTCATGTCATGCGTTGAAGGAGTTACCACAGCCAAATAGGGTGAATCATTCGGATGAAAAAATTCAGTCTTTGGATTCTTTGGCATCCTTTCAATTTCAAGACTGAGAATACCAAGCGCTTTCATTACTTCCGGAACACAGTTAGGAACCATTCCAAGATCTTCCCCGCAAATAAGCATATTAGTGCTTCGTTTTAGCTGGGGTAATTTTTTCAAGGCTTCCTTTTTCCAGAAATCATCCTGCCTGTGGTAGAAATAATTAATGTACAATTCCTGCAAGCGGTCTTTGGTAGCGGCGTCGAGTTGCTGAAAGGAAGAAGTATTTTTCATGTCAATCCTGAAATGAAATTTATGCCCGCCTGTTTCTTCTTCAATAAGAATAACATTGCTGATCAGGTCGAAAAGGCATTGTTTTATTTTATCCCCTTCTTCAAAATTGGTTTGTTCAAAATGCCGGGCGACTTTTTTTTGCGTGCTGAATTCATGCCTGAGCTGGTATTGTCCGGTGGAACCTGCTTCCAGGAAACGTTCTTTTATATAGTCCGCATTTTCATTGCATATCAAACCAAGGATCTCGTCAGTAATAAAAGGCTTGCAGTAACGGTCCCGATCAAACCAGATGTTTCCGGATCGGAATTCGGTGATATCGATTGGAATAGCCGGAACAAACCGGCCCAGAACACCTTCCACTGCATCCAGAGGAATACTCCATATCCTAAAAAATCCAAGAATATGATCTATTCGAAAAGCGTGAAAATAATTACTCATCTGGTCAAAACGAAGGCGCCACCATTTAAATTCATCTTCTTTCATTTTAACCCAATTATAGGTTGGAAATCCCCAGTTCTGTCCCTTTACTGCAAAGTCATCCGGGGGCGCTCCCGATTGCTCATTCATATTATACAATGAAGTATTTGCCCAGGCATCGCAACCATATCGATGAATTCCAATAGGGATATCACCCTTTAAAACAATTTTTTCCCTGTGAGCATAGTCAACCGCAGCCTTCATTTGAAGATGAAGATGGTATTGAACAAAATAGAAAAAAGCAATCTCGTCATAATGAGGCCTGGAAGGTGATACAAATTTCTGGATCTCAGATTCATTATAGGTTTTGTAATCTTTCCATTGATTAAAATCGGGGGTCTTGTTTTTATTACGCAGGTAAGAAAACGCCGCATAAGGTACTAACCAATGGCGATTCATCTCAAAAAATTCAAAATAATCCAGGTCATTCTTAAAAACATCTTTCAATGCGAAGTACAGTTCTTTCAAAACTGACCATTTGAATTTCATAACCTGCTCATAATCAAAAACCACCAGTTTATTCAATTGCTTTTGCTTTTTCTTCAGGGGCTTTACAATATGTGCAAACTTTTTACCGGCAACTTTTTCAAGGTTAATGTACAAAGGATGAAAGGCGAAAGCAGAAATAGCAGCGTAAGGATAGGAATCCTGCCAGGCATGCATCGCGGTAGTATCATTTACCGGCAGCAATTGAATCAACTGCAATCCTGTACTCCTGGCCCAGTCAATAAGCAGGGGCAAATCGGTAAACTCACCAACGCCAAAACTTTTTTTAGACCGGAGGCTGAACACCGGAATGGCAACCCCTGCGCCTTTCCAGCCGGCAACCGGGCACCGGGCAAAATCATCGTGAATAATTGTAAGTGCTGCTTCGTTTTCATTTTTTTGCAGCACACGGTTTTCACCTTCTTCAAAGCGAATCAGTTTTTTCTCATCAACATTATAAATACCATATTTGTAAGTTGCAGGCCATTCATTTGCACGGGTACGTATACGCCCGACAAACCAGTTATTTTTCGGGGTGAATAAAACAGGATCCGTTGTGCTCCAGTTCTTCAGATTTTCTGTGGATCCACACATACAGATGATTTCTCCAGGTTGTAACAGTGGCGCTTTAACTCTAAACTCATGGGTAAATTTTTCAGGAAAATCAGGTTTTACCTTAGTAACCTTAGCAAGCAAAACTTCATTGAAAGGACGGGTAAAAAACACATTCGCAGGATCAGATGCGGGGTTCCATGCGTCAATAACAGAAATTGTTTTGGCACTAATCACTGATAAATCAATTGACCTGTTCTCTTCACCGTCAAAAATTTCAGAGCCATCTTTATCCTTTAAAAAATATTTGTATAATATAACATCATCAAAATTTTGCGGGAATTCCATTTTAAGGTGCCAGTAATCATAATTAAAATAAGATAATTCGATTGCCTGCTCTGAATCATTGTTTCCCAAAAAATCATTATTACCTGAAATGAAAAGAACCTGCCCGAATTCAGTATGGTACCGTAAATAAAAATGAATCGTCATCGATCATGGGTTAAAGAACAGTAAATTAATAAGTCTGGAGGTAAATGTAAAATATACACAATAATAACAAGCAATTAAAGAATTATTACACTGGCAGGACAATAATATAAATTATTGATTGATTTAAAAAACAAATATAATTCAAACCCAAAAAACCAGGTTTGAAGAAATGATTATTTTAAGTTGCATTGCAAATCTAATTTTTAACTGGCGCAAAAAAAAGAGGCTGCAAAGTATACAACCTCTTTTATCCTTACCCTCTTTAAAGGGAAATCATTATTTTACTTCTTCGAATTCAGCATCGGTAACATTATCATTTGTGTTCGCATTAGCTTCTGCACCTTCATGTGGCTGCTGAGCATTTGACTGCCCGCCTCCATTTGAACCTGCCTGCTGTGTAGCCTTGTACATTTCTTCACTGGCAGCCGTCCATGCCGTATTCATCTCGGCAACAGCCGTATCGATCGCATTTATATCCTGTAATTTATGCGCTTCTTTCAATTTAGTCAATGCCGCTTCAATCGGGGCTTTCTTATCAGCAGGGATTTTATCTCCATATTCTTTTATTTGCTTCTCTGTTTGAAAAATTAAGCTATCTGCCTGGTTAATTTTTTCAATTTTTTCCTTTGCTGCTTTATCAGTTGCCTCATTCGCCTTGGCTTCATTCTTCATCTTTTCTATTTCTTCCTTACTTAACCCGCTGCCCGCTTCAATCCTGATATTATGCGATTTGCCGGTCCCTTTGTCTTTTGCCGAAACATTCAGAATACCGTTGGCATCAATATCGAACGTTACTTCAACCTGTGGAACACCTCTCGGAGCTGGTGGGATACCATCAAGGTTGAACGTACCCAGGCTTTTATTTTGAGAAGCCAGGGGTCTTTCTCCCTGTAACACATGAATTTGTACTCCCGGCTGGTTATCACTTGCTGTTGAAAATGTTTCCATCTTTTTGGTTGGGATAGTAGTGTTGCTTTCGATTAACCTTGTCATTACGCCTCCCATTGTTTCAATACCGAGAGAAAGCGGGGTAACGTCAAGCAACAAAACATCTTTCACTTCGCCGGTTAAAACCCCACCCTGGATAGCTGCACCAATAGCGACAACCTCATCCGGGTTTACACCTTTATTTGGCTTTCTTCCGAAGAATTTTTCTACCATTTCCTGGACCTTCGGAATACGGGTAGAACCGCCGACAAGGATAACTTCCTTTATATCCGAAATGCTAAGGCCGGCATCTTTAATGGCAGCTTCGCATGGCTTTAAACATCTTGTAAATAATTCGTCAGTAATTTTCTCAAACTGTGCACGGGTAAGTTTTTTCACCAGGTGCTTTGGAACTCCATCAACCGCAGTAATATATGGAAGATTAATCTCAGTTTCACTGGAAGAAGATAATTCGATTTTGGCCTTTTCTGCAGCTTCTTTCAAACGCTGCCAGCTCATAGGATCTTTATGCAGGTCAATCGCTTCATCTTTTTTAAATTCCGCGGCCAGCCAATCCATTATCATTTTATCAAAATCATCACCTCCGAGGTGAGTATCTCCATTGGTTGATTTTACTTCAAAAACCCCATCACCTAATTCAAGAATTGAAATATCGAAAGTACCGCCACCAAGGTCAAAAACAGCAATTTTTTGATCAATGCTCTTTTTATCCAAACCATAAGCTAAAGCAGCTGCGGTGGGTTCATTTATGATACGGCGAACGTTTAAACCTGCGATTTCACCTGCTTCCTTTGTGGCCTGCCTTTGGGCATCATTAAAATACGCCGGAACGGTAATCACAGCTTCGTTCACTTCCTGTCCTAAATAATCCTCTGCTGTTTTCTTCATTTTCTGAAGGATCATTGCAGAAATTTCCTGCGGAGTATAATTCCTACCATCTATATCGATACGAACCGTATTATTATCACCTTTCACAACTTTGTAGCTCCAGTGCCCGGCTTCATTGGTTACTTCATCCCATTTGTGCCCCATAAATCTTTTTACACTCATAATGGTATTATGCGGATTGGTTATAGCCTGGCGTTTTGCAGGATCACCAACTTTGCGTTCACCATTTTTTAGAAATGCAACTACCGAAGGTGTCGTACGACGCCCCTCATCATTAGCAATTACAACGGGTTCATTTCCTTCCATCACTGCCACGCAGCTATTGGTTGTACCCAGGTCAATCCCTATAATTTTTGCCATAATCTTATTTTTTATTAAATTTCATTGACAAGGTTTGTGCCAATGGGTGGAATGTGCAAAAATGGCAGGCTGATTTAACCATTGGTGAAGGGGCCGCTGAGTATTGATTATTAATTACTGATTATTACCTGGTTTCCCCTGTTTATGGATATTGTGCCTATATGACCATTATTTATTGACTAATTGACTTCTTCACTTTCCCCGATGGTGTTGGCAGTTCTGAAAGTAAAATGCTTCTGTGAAAGGTAACTGAACGTCACAATGATACAAGTTGCAAAAAAACGTGCTATGGTGGGATAAAAATGCATAAATTCTACCAGTACTTTTATTATTGAGTAATTAAGTGCAAGGTTCACAGCAACAATTAAAATATACCTGAACAATTGTATCCTGCCTTTCAACTGAGATGCATTAAAAACAATATATTTTGATAATAAAAATCCCGTTGGGAAACTTACGATAAATGCCATCCATAAAGCTGCAGTATATGGTTCAAAAGCAATAAAGCCAAGATTGAGTATTTGTTTTTTTAGGATATAATTATAACTGATAAAATAGAGAAAAATATCGAATAACATATTGCTGCCGCCACAAACTGCGTATCGGAAAGTTTGTGGGGGCATAATTTTTTTGAAAAGAGGATAAAAAAAATCTATAACCGAAATTATTTTTTTTCGCATTATCCGGTTTAAATGAGTTGTAAACTAAAATCCCCAATCAATTAATTGACCGGGAATTTTTTACTAAACCTTTACAAATAATTATTTAAGTACGTACCGTAAGCCAATGCCAAGTGCCAGGTTGGAGCCGGTACTGGGCGCTAAATAAAAGAATGGATCAAATCCAAGACTTACATCAATCGGAGCATCAGAAAATTTGTAGTCGAGCCCACCGGTAAGTCGTAATGCAAAACTGGTTTCACTATTTCTACCGGTTCCAAAACCAAGCATGCCGCCTCCGCCAACAAAATAATTCAAGCCTTGAGCACCTGAAATAGGCGCCTGGTATTGATACAGCCCTTCGATGCCAATACCACCGCTAAAAAAAAGCAAGGATCCCTCCAGTACAGTGTTGGAGGTAGTAAAATGCCTGATATTGATACCACCAATAGACCCATCGCCGGTATAAAATTTTGCACCAACAGCGGTTTGATAATCCTGCGATTTTACGACGGCCGTACCAAGAAAAATAAATGCCAAAATTAAAAAAGGAGCTTTTTTCATAACGTTGATTTTGTAAATGGGTGGATTAAATTTTTAAGTTATGCGACAAAAGTATCTAATTATGCAATTCTGCCTATAATATTTCGCGGATATACCTCCGGGAACTTCTTTTTTATATTTTCTTTATGAATGTACACGTTGTGGAACTGTAAAATTCATGAATATTTGATAACCAACATTATTTACGGTAATAAAGGATAGCATTAATTATATAATTCTCCGTGTAAATTTTTTATACGCTCATCTGCAAGATATTCATCGTAAGTACAAAGCCTGTCAATAATTCCCTTAGGTGTAATTTCAATAATCCGGTTGGCAACTGTATCCATAAACTGGTGATCGTGTGTTTTCAATAAAACAATTCCCGGAAAATTTATCATACCATCGTTAAATGCCGTTATACTTTCCAGGTCAAGATGATTGGTTGGCTCATCAAGGATTACCACATTTGGATTTTGTAACATCATACGGCTTATCATACATCGTACTTTTTCGCCCCCACTTAGCACGGAGGTCTTTTTCATGATTTCATCGCCGCTAAAAAGCATCTTGCCGAGAAAGCCCCTCAGGAAATCTTCATCAACATCCGTATAATGATCGGGAACATATTGACGTAACCAATCCATTAAAGTGAGATTGCCGTTAAAAAATTCAGTATTATCATTAGGAAGATAGGCACTGGTAATTGTTGTTCCCCATTCAAATTTGCCGCTGTCAGGCTTCATCCTGTTTGTAATTATCTCGAAAAAAGAAGTAAGCGCCACAGGATCTTTACTCAGGAGAGCAATCTTCTGACCTTTTACAATATCAAAATTTACATTATTAAAAAGCATTCTCCCATCAATACTCTTCGTAAGTTTCTGAACATTCAATATTTGGTTACCAGGATCTCTTTCAGGTTTAAATATAATACCCGGGTACTTACGGTTGCTGGGTGTGATATCTTCAAATACTAATTTATCCAATGCTTTTTTGCGGGAGGTAGCCTGCCGGCTTTTTGATGCATTGGCACTAAAGCGGGCAATAAATTCAAGAAGATCCCTTTTCTTTTCCTCCGTCTTTTTATTCTTATCCCCTGCCTGGCGAGCAGCCAATTGACTACTCTCGTACCAGAATGTATAATTACCCGTATAAATTTTTATTTTTTGTTTGTCAACATCTGCCACATGTGTACATACTGCATCCAGGAAATGACGATCATGACTTACCACAAGGACAATATTCTCATAATCCGCCAAAAAATTTTCAAGCCAGGAAATGGTTTCAACATCAAGATTATTGGTGGGCTCGTCCAGCAAAAGAATATCCGGGTTACCAAAGAGTGCCTGTGCCAGCAAAACCCTTACTTTTATATTGGCTCCTATATCCTTCATCAACATCTGGTGAAGGTCTTCAGGTACTCCCAACTCATTTAGCAAAGTAGCAGCGTCGCTTTCACCGGTATAACCCCCCATTTCTCCAAACTCAGCCTCCAGTTCTCCTGCCCTCATGCCATCTGCTTCACTAAAATCTTCCTTCATGTAAATGGCATCCTTTTGGAGCATTACATCCCACATTTTCTTATGACCCATCATCACGGAATTCAACACGCTAACTTCATCAAATTCAAACTGATCCTGCCTTAGCACTGCCATGCGTTCACCTGGTGTTATGCTTATCGAACCTTTGTTCGCTTCAATTTCCCCGCTGATTATCTTTAATAAAGTAGACTTGCCGGCGCCATTGGCCCCTATGATACCATAACAGTTTCCCTTTATGAAATTGAGATTTACCTCATCAAACAAAACCCTTTTACCATATGCAAGGGTTACATTATTTACACTTATCATTCAGCTCCATTTTTTTGAAGGCGCAAAAGTAAGAATTTAATTTTTCAGAACCCCGATAAGTTCAAAGTTGAAAGCTAAGGGTTCAAAGTTGATGTTCAGCGTTCCTGGTAAGTTAAGTCCCCTCTCCCGCCTGCCCTAAGGTTATCGAAGGGGAGAGAGCCCGTCCTGAGCCTAGTAATGCTAAAAATAAAAAGATTACCGCATGCATAAATTCATGCTAAAGTAACACCTGTATGTTAATGGTCTGTAATATTAGGAACACCTCACTGTTGAACAAATTTTTTCATGGCATAAAGTTTTGCCATAACCTTACAAAACCAGCGATACTTTCCATATGTAAATTAATGTCACCTAAAACCCATTTTTGTCCAGAGGATTGGGAAAGGAATTTTTTTCTGAACAAGTAAAGTTAATTTTGCAACTCCATTTTATGAATATGTCGTTCACAACTTTTATACAATCTGCGGTATTTAAAGGCCTGGAGGATTTATACGGGCAGGTATTTACGGAAAAAGATTTTCAGATCAATGAAACAAAACCTGAATTTGAAGGTGACTATACCGTTGTACTTTTTGCATTGGTAAAAAATTTAAAAATATCACCTGAAATACTGGCAAAAGACCTGGGGGAACACCTTCTTAAAAGCAACCCGGGTTTTATTGCAGGCTATAATGTAATAAAAGCATTTTTGAATCTAAATATCGCAGAAGAATCTTTGCTCTCCTTTCTCACAGAAAATTACAAAGACATATGCTTTGGTAAAAAATCCCTGAACGATAAAAAAGTGATGGTGGAATATTCATCCCCCAATACCAATAAACCCTTACATCTTGGCCATTTAAGAAATAACTTTTTAGGCTGGAGTGTAGCAGAAATCCTAAAAGCCAATGGATTCGAGGTAATCAAATCCAGCATTGTAAATGACCGCGGAATTCATATTTGTAAAAGCATGATCGGGTGGAAGGAATTCGCAAATGGTGCAACTCCACAATCAACACATACGAAGGGTGACCATTTTGTAGGCGATTATTACGTAAAGTTTAATGACGAATATAAAAAAGAAGTGGAAGAATTAATGGGCACCGGAAAGACGAGGGAAGAAGCGGAAAAAGAATCTCCCATCATGAAAAAAACGCAGCAGATGTTGCTGGATTGGGAACAGGGAAAGCCTGAAGTTATGGCTCTTTGGAACCAAATGAATGGATGGGTATATAAGGGGTTTGATGAAACATACAAACGCATAGGAAGTGATTTTGATCAAACATTTTACGAGAGCCAGACATACCTGCTTGGGAAAGATTTTGTACAGGAAGGTTTGATAGAAAAATCGTTTTATAAAAAAGAAGATGGAAGCGTATGGATTGATCTTCATGATGTGGGGCTTGATGAAAAGTTATTATTGAGGGGCGATGGCACTTCTGTTTATATGACCCAGGATATTGGCCTTGTAAAGGAAAAATTTGAGAAATATAATTTAGATAAAAGCATTTACGTGATCGGAGATGAGCAAATCTATCACATGAAAGTTCTCAAAGAAATTTGCCGGAAGCTGGGAATGCCTTTCGCAGATAAAATTCTTCATTTAAGCTATGGTATGGTTGAACTTACCACCGGGAAGATGAAGAGCCGTGAGGGCAACGTTGTCGATGCTGATGACCTTATAGATGAAATGCTTGCAACTTCTAAACGTCACACTGAAGAGCTGGGAAAAGTAAAAGATTTTACTGAAGGTGAATTAAAAAATTTGTACGAAACACTTGGATTGGGTGCGATGAAATTTTATTTGTTGCGGGTGGATCCAAAGAAGCGAATGGTTTTTGACCCTGAAGAAAGCATCGATTTTCATGGCTTCACCGGCCCTTTTATTCAGTATACATATGCAAGAATACAATCTATTTTAAGAAAGGTCCTTCGACAAGCCCAGGATGACAAACAATCTAAGGATGACAATCGACAATCTCAGGATGACAAACAAGTCCGGGATGACAATTTGCAGTTGGTACAACAAACGCTTTTACCCCTCGAGAGGCAGCTTTTAATTTTTCTCGAAAAATATTCCGATGTGGTATCGCAGGCAGCGGAAGAACTGAATCCCTCTGTAATTGCAAATTATGTTTTTCATTTGGCGAAAACATTCAATTCATTTTATGCTGAACATTCCGTGGCAAATGCAGAAAGTGACGAAAAGAAAATACTTCGTTTACACATTGCCGTAATGACCGCTACTGTCATAAAAAGTGGTTTACAGCTATTGGGGATTGGAGTACCTGAGAGGATGTAATACCGGATGCCTGATGGCGGTAGGTCCCCTGTTCCAATTATGCCTGGCACCAAAATACCGATATCAATAATAATCGCAGCACAACAACATCATTAAAACTGCGTTTAGGTTATAGCAGTTATAGCATTCGAAGTATTAATTAGCATCTGTAAATGCTTTTTAAACATTAAAGATGTATATTTGCAAACAATTATATACTCCTACTTAGCAGACTGGATCATCTTCCCCACAGGTAAAAGCTCGTCAAGTCATAGGTTTTGAGCATATTCGTACAAACTTTGAAAATTATTTTCAACGAGGGAAGTTTTCATTTACATTAAACATAAATAACATATTTTGAATTTTAAAGAATTACATTTAATTGCGCCCATATTAAAAGCGCTTGAGACAGAGGGCTATACAGTGCCTACTCCTATCCAGGAACAATCGATCCCGGATGTACTTAAAGGAAAAGATTTATTAGGATGTGCTCAAACCGGCACCGGCAAAAC
>Ga0068862_100002340_pt1 | contig 16881 bp, 19 predicted proteins | sample KBSSwiS52_FD_66598 | JGI IMG/M metagenome (GOLD analysis project Ga0068862, IMG submission 66598) | Switchgrass rhizosphere microbial communities from Kellogg Biological Station, Michigan, USA - KBS Switchgrass S5-2 | ecosystem: Host-associated > Plants > Roots > Rhizosphere > Soil ... | reverse complement strand
GCGTGGTGCGCTCGCTCTCGGTGCACTACATGCCGCAGGTCGAGCTGTTCGTCATCTACTTCGTGATGGCGATGGTGCTCGCGTTCCGGCCGCGCGGCCTGTTCAGTCTTGCGGAGCCGAGGAAGATTTGAGATTCGATAGAACTCCGCTCCTGATTGGGGCCATCCTGGTCGCCCTCCTGGCGGGAGGCCCATTCCTGCCGCAATGGGCGATGTTCATGGTCACCATCGCGATCGCGAGAGGGTTGGTCGCGCTCGGGCTGATGCTGCTGCTGCGCGCAGGGCTCGTGTCGTTCGGCCAGGCGCTCTACTACTGCCTGGGGGCTTACGCGGCCGGCGCGCTCGGCCGCTTCTTCGGCATCTCGGACATCTTCGCGCAGATGCTCGCCGGCGCCGCGGCCGCCGGCCTCGTTGCCTTCATCCTGGGCTTCCTGCTCGCCAAGTACCGCGGCATCTTCTTCGGCCTGCTGAGCCTCGCGCTCTCCATGATCCTGTACGGGCTGCTGGTGAAGAACGAGGCGCTCGGCTCGACCGACGGCTTCAACATCCTGCCTTCCACGCTGTTCGGAATCCGGCCCGGGCCGGATTGGGTGCGCTATGCCGTGTTCGCCTCCGCAGCGGTTGTTGCGCTGCTTCTCGCGCTGGCCGTGCACCGCTACCTCCGCACGCCGCTCGGGCGCCTCGCGCCGGCGATCAAGGACAACGAAATTCGCGTCGAGTACATGGGCGCGTCTGCGCGCCACGCCGTGCACGTGATGTACGTCATTGCCGCGGTGCTCGCCGGCGTGGGCGGCGCGCTCGCCGCGACTACGGTCGGCCACATCGATCCCGACATGGCGTTCTGGACCACTTCCGGTGAGTTCATCTTCATCACCATCCTCGCCGGCACCGGGAGCGTGGTCGCGCCGTTCGCCGGCGCGCTGCTCTATGGCGTGATCCACACCACTGCCTACGATCTGTCGCCGAACACCTGGCAGCTCAGCCTGGGCGCCGCGCTGCTCCTCATCATCGTGTTCCTGCCCGAAGGGTTGTGGTCGCTGTTCCGCCGCCGTGTCAGTCATTCTTAACGCCAGGGGCTTGAACAAGGCGTTCGGCGCCGTGACCGCGGCGAAGGACGTGAGCGCCGCGATCCAGCAGGACTCGGTGGTCGGCCTGATCGGCACCAACGGCGCGGGCAAGACCACCTTCATCAACATGATCACCGGGTACCTCAAGCCCGATAGCGGCGCGATCGAGTACGAGGGCCGCGACATCACGCACCTGCCGCCGCGCGCCATCACGCGGCTCGGCATCTGCCGCTCGTTCCAGATCCCGCAGCTCTACAGCTCGCTCAGCGTGCTCGACAACATGCGCATCGGACTCGGCATCGTGCTGCGCAACGCCGGCCTCGGCGGTTACTTTGCGCGCGACGGCGCGCCGGTGCCGGGATTCGGCAAGCCGGTCGAGGAGGTGGCCGAGCACCTGCTTACGCGTTTCGGTCTGTCGGACTACCGCGAGCGCAACGCCCAGGTGCTGCCCGGCGGCGTGCGCAAGCTGCTCGACATCGCGCTCACCATGGTGGCGAAGCCGCGCGTGCTGCTGCTCGACGAGCCGACCAGCGGCGTCTCCTCGCAGGAGAAATTCGGCATCATGCAGATGGTGCTCGACGCGGTGCGCGCCGAAGGCGCCACGGTGCTGTTCGTCGAGCACGACATGGAGGTGGTCAGCCGCTTCGCGCAGCGCGTGCTGGCGTTCTACGACGGTCGCATCATTGCCGATGCGCCGCCGGCGGTCGCGCTGCAGGATCCGGAAGTGAAGCGCCACGTCGTGGGACGAGCGCGTGCTTAGCATCGCGAACCTCAACGTCTCGATTTCCGCAGTGCACATCCTGCGCGGCGTTTCGCTCGAGCTGCCCGCGGGCTCGATGACCGGCCTCATCGGCCGCAACGGCGCCGGCAAGACCACGCTGATCAAGACGGTGATGGGGCTGCTCAAGCCGGGCAGCGGCGGTTTGCGCTTCGAAGACAAGGACCTGCTCGCGGTGCCGACGCACGCGCGCGCGCGCCTGGGGATCGGCTACATGCCCGAGGACCGCCGCCTGATTCCCGAACTCACGGTAGAGGAGAACATCCTGCTTCCCGCCTGGGCGGCGGGAGTCAGGGACGCGGATGCGCGCCTGCGCAAGATCCTCGAGTACGTTCCCGAGATCCGCGAGCTCGTGGCGCGCAAGGGCGCGCAGCTCTCCGGCGGGCAGCAGAAGCTCGCCGCGCTCGCCCGCGCTTTGATGTGCGGTACGCGTCTGCTTCTATTGGACGAGCCGTTCGAGGGCGTGGCGCCGGCCCTCGCGCAGCGCCTGGCGGAGGTGGTGCGCGGCCTCAAGGACGCGGGGATGACGGTGATTCTCTCGGAGTCGGACCTGCAGCACTCGGAGCGTCTGGTCGATCGTGTGGTGTCGATCGATCGCGGTGCGATAACCCGATGAGGTCCCGCTGGATCTGCAGGGCGAGATAGCGCGAGTAGATCCGGCACTGCGCGAAGCTGCCGGCGATAAACCACAGGCCCGGCTGCGGCGTGCGCCGGAACATGTTGCGCAGCTCCTGGTCTTCGCCGAACCCCCACACCGGGCCGACGCGTTGCGCGACCGCCGGACCGAACAGCTTACCCACCAGCGCCTCCTGGCCCTTCCATCCGGTGGCGAGCACGACAAGATCGGCGCCTGGCAGCAGGTGCTCGAGCTCTGAATACTGCGCGAGACCGATCTTGCCTTCGACGATCAGGTCGGAGCAGCCGACGTTGAAGTAATAGCCGCCGCCGCGCGTCAGGTACTTGAACTGCCAGCCGGTGCCCTCCTCGCCGAAATCGAGGCGGAAGCCCTTGCGCTCGAGCGCGTCGAGCAGCTCGCGATCGAGCTCCCTGGCGTGCGCGGTGGCGAGCTGGTGCGTGCGCTTCGCGAGCGCGAGCGGCACCGAGGTGGTGATCAGGTCGCAGTCCTCGAGCGGCGGGCCCTCGCTGTAGAGCGAATACACGAGCTGCGCGCTCGGATCGCACTGGATGATGAGCGTCGGGCTGCGCTGCACCAGCGTGACCTGCGCGCCCGCCGAATAAAGATCCTGCGCGATGTCGTGCCCGCTGTTTCCCGTGCCGATGACGACGGCGCGCTTGCCGCGCCAGTCCTCGCCGTCGACGTACTCGCCGGAGTGGATGACCTTCCCGGCAAAGCTTTCGAGCGCGGGAATATGAGGAAGGTTCGGAATGCCGCTCACGCCGGTGGCGAGCACCACGTGGCGCGGTCGCATGGTGCGTTTGCTGCCGTCCTCGCGCCGCAGCGTTACCTTCCAGCGCCCGCCTTTTTCGTCGTAGCTGCCGCCCTCGAACTCCGTGCCGGTCCAGTAGTTGAGCTCCATCGCCTCGGCATACGACTCGAACCAGTTGGCGAGCTTGTCCTTCGGGATATACACCGGCCAGTTCGGCGGGAATTGCAGGTAGGGCAAGTGATTGACGTGCACCTGGTTGTGCAGCGTTAGCGCGTGATAGCGCTTGCGCCAGTTGTCGCCGACGCGTTGCCCGCGGTCCACGACCAGCGTATCGATCGCGCGCTGCGTGAGGCGCGCGGCGATCGACAGGCCGGCGTGGCCGCCGCCGACCACCAGCACGACGGGATCGCGATCCCGGTATTCGGTCTTCGCCTTGCGCTGATCGAGCCAGTTGGGCCCCGAGAAATCGCGCGAATAGGCCTGGCCCTGCGGCCGCCGCCGGCCGACGTGCTCCTCGTGGCCCTCGAGATCTTGCAGGGCGGTAAGCAGCGTCCAGGCTTTTTGCGTCTCGGGCAACAACCGCAGAACGCCGGCGCCGGGACCGTCGGGCGCGTCGAAGCGGAAGATGGCTTCGACGCATTTCTGGCCTGCGCGGGTGGCATGACGCGGCGGCGTGCGCTCCGGGTCGATGCGGAAGTTGCGCGCCGATATCCGTTTCAAGTTCGAGACCACCGCCGCTACGCCGCTGAAGGTTCGAATGTCCCAGGTGAACGACAGCAGATCGCGCCAGTGGCAGTCGGCATGGAAAAGGTCACGCAGCGCGCCATCGTCGTCGCGCCGAAGCGCGCTCTCGAAACGGGCGAGCCAGTCGTCGGCGATGGCATCGAGCGGCTTGGTGGCGGCGGACATGGGGCGTCAAAAGTACACCAATTCGCTAGAAGTTAATTCCACACAGATTGCCGGCGACGCGCTTCATTGAAGCGCGCACGGCCCTTCGCCTACGCTGCACGTGTACTACGTGGAGGCGTTATGAAATACGGATGGGTTGTCGCTTTGATGGGATTCGGCTTGGCCGCATGCTCACCCGCTGTCGATGCGCCGGAGTTCGTCTCCAGCGCGCAGGCCGCGAGCCCTGTGGAGCCGCTCTACCCGCCGCTCGCGGCGGATGCGGTCGACGGGACCGTGCAGGAGTACGACTAGCGCGCGCCGCCGACCGCGGAGCTCGCACCGCTGGTACCGCTGCTGGCTCCGGTTCCGGCGTTGGAGCCGCCGCCGGTTGCTTCCGGGCCTGGCCGTGCCGGGCTCGGGCCGTCGTGCGGAGCGCGCGGCGTCCCGCTGGTCGCCGAGCGGAGCGCACGCAGACAGTGCTCCTTTTGCGCGCCGCTCATTTGTTCGCAGCGCTGCAGGTCCCGGTCGTATGCCGGCGAAGCCGCTGGCCGCGGCTGCTCGGGGTTAGTGAGGATGCCGCTGCCGGGGCCGTCGGCGAGTGCAACCGCCGCGAGGCCGAGCAGGCCGATGAAGAGCAGGCGTTCAGAGAGCATTACCGAGCGGTGCCGCCGGTGCCCGCGCGTTCCTGCTGCAGGCACAAGTCTTTGTCGGTACCGAGCATGTTCTCGCACTTGCTGAGACCGCCGACCGCGGCCGGTGGCTTGACCGGTCCCGGAATGGTCGTGGACGGCGACGAAGCTGTGGAAGGCGTCTGCGACGGAGTCACAGCAGGAGCCTCCGAGGGAGCCACTGCAGGCGTCTGCGAGGGCGTTACGGCCGGAGTGTCCGACGGCGCAACGCTGGGGTTGGTGTAGGGCGGCGTCCCCGGTGCGCTCGAGGTTTGCGCGAAAGCGCCTCCCGCGAAGGCCAGCAGGGCGGCGACGCTGTAGATCTTCAGCATGACTGCTCCTTTCACTGTATTCGAGTGGGGACTCCTGCAAGAGGCGTACCGCGGCGCCTGAGCCGTTGGAGCGATTGGCGCAGTGCGGGAACGAGCGAGTCGGGTTTCCTGCGCGGACGCCGCTGCAACAGCCGCTGGACGCAGCGCTCGGCGCGCGAGCCGTTCATCGCGCCGGACAGGCTGCCGTCCATGTAGGCATCGATCACCGCGGGATGGATGTAGCACTTGCGGCACACCGCGGGCGTGTTGCCGAGCTGCCGCGCCACGCGCGCGATTGCCTGCGACAGCTGATTTTTCCCGGATTGATGCAACTCCTGGGCGGCGAGCACGGTGCCCGCCCAGGTGCGGAAGTCCTTGCTGGTGAAGTCTTCGCCCGCGATCGCCTGCAGATAGTCGTTCACGTCGGCGGCATCCACCGCGCGTGTTTCGCCGGCCTCGTCGAGGTACTGGAATAGCTCGTAGCCGGGCAGGTCGCGCATGTGGCGCACGATGCCGGCCAGCTTGCGGTCGCTCAGCGCGACGCGATGGTGCACGCCGCTCTTGCCGCGGAATTGGAAGAACAGCGTCGAGCCTTGCACTCGGACCTGGCGCGTGCGCAGCGTGGTAAGGCCAAAGGAATCGTTGGTGCGCGCGTATTCCTCGTTGCCCACGCGAATGCGCGTGGTCTCGAGCAGCCGCACGACCGTGGCGAGCACCTTGTCGCGGGGCAGACCGGGCAGCGTCAGGTCCTGGTTGACGCGGCGACGGATGCGCGGCAACGCCTTGGAGAAGGCGAGCATGCGACCGTACTTGGTCTCGTCGCGTACTTCGCGCCAGCGCACGTGATAGCGGTATTGCTTGCGCCCGCGCGCGTCGCGGCCGGTAGCCTGGAGGTGGCCATCGTCGCGCGTGCAGATCCAGACCTTTTCCCAGGCGGGCGGAATCGCCAGCTTGCGGATGCGTGCAAGAGTTTCCGCGTCGCGTACCGCCCGGCCGTCCGGCCTGAGGTAGCGGAAGCCGGTGCCGGCACGCTGGCGCGCGATGCCGGGGGCGGCATCGTTCACATAGCGCAGCCCGGCGGCCTTGGCCGAGCCCTCGGGCAGCGTGTAAGAGTTTCCGTTCCGGGCCATTGCCCCGGGGGTGTCCGCAAAGGACGTGCCAGCGCGTTACCATTCCCGTCGATGAAGCCGCTCCGCCTCGCCGCCGCGCTGCTGCAGCGCCTGGTCGACAAGATCGACCCCCACGAGGGCCGCTATCGCATGCTGTTCGAGCGCAGCCCGTTGCCGATGTGGGTGGTCGACATCGCCACGCGGCGTTTTCTCGCGGTCAACGACGCCGCGCTGCGTCTTTACGAATACTCGCGCGAGGAGTTCCTCGCGATGACCGCGCACGATATCCGTCACCCCGAGGACGGCGAGGCATTCAGCGGTTTCCTCGGCCATATTGGCGACGTGCACCACGGCGCCTTTCGCCACGTGAAGAAGACCGGCGAGGCGCTCGACATCGACGGGGTCGGCCACCTGGTCGCGTGGCGCGGGCGCCCTGCGCGGCTGGTGCAGATCAACGACATCACCGAGCGCCTGCGTACCCAGCAGACACTCGAGCGCCTGAACAGCGAGCTCGAGGTTTCGCACGAGCGGCTGCGCGCGCTTTCGCGCCGGCTGTTCGAAGTGCAGGAGGAGGAGCGCAAGCGCCTGGCGCGCGACCTGCACGACGACGTCGGCCAGGCGCTGACCGCGCTGAAGATCCAGGTGGAATCGATCGCGCGACCGGGCAACGAGCTCACGGCGCGCTCGCGCATCGACGAGATCGTCGACACGGTGCAGCACACGCTCGAGCGCGTGCGCCAGATCTCGCTCAGCCTGCGGCCGCCGCAGCTCGACGATCTCGGTCTCGCCGCGGCGTTGCGCTCGCACCTCGACCGCCAGGCGCGGGTGGCTGGCCTGCATGCGCACTTCGAAGCCGAGGATGCGCCGCAGGAGCTGGCGCCCGATGCCGAGACCGCCTGCTTCCGCGTGGCGCAGGAAGCGATCAACAACGTCCTGCGCCATGCGCGCGCCAGAAATCTGTGGGTGCGCCTGTTCACCGCGGGCGGACGCCTGGCGATCTCGGTGCGCGACGACGGACGCGGTTTCGACCTCGACTCGGTGCGCGCGCGCACGGCCAGCGGCGCGAGCCTCGGCCTGGTGGGAATGGAGGAGCGCATGGCGCTCGCCGGCGGCTCGTTCGAGCTGCGCTCGGCGCCCGGGCAGGGCACCGTGCTGCTCGCCACCTTTCCCGTCATCGGCGCTGGAAAGGAGCGGGCAGTCGGATGATCCGCGTGCTGCTCGTCGACGATCACGCGCTGGTGCGCGCCGGCATCCATTCGCTGCTGCAGGGAATGCGCGAGGTGCAGGTGGTGGCCGAAGCCTCCAGCGGCGAGGAAGCGCTCGAGGTCGCCGACCGCGAGCGTCCCGATGTCGTGCTGATGGACATCGCCATGAAGGGCATCACCGGGCTGGAGTCGGCGGCGCAGATGCGCGAGCGCTGCCCGGAAGTGCGCGTGGTGATCCTGTCGATGCATTCAGGCGAGGAATACGTGCTGCAGGCCCTGCGCGCCGGGGCGGTGGGCTACCTGCTGAAGGACGCGGCTACGGGAGAGCTCGAGCTCGCGCTGCGCAGCGTGATGCGCGGCGAGAGCTGGTTGAGTCCTTCGGTATCGCGTCAGGTAGTCGAGGGCTACATGCATCGCACCGGCGGCGAGGCCGCGCCCGAAGTGCTCACCGCGCGTCAGCGCGAGGTGCTCAAGCTGGTCGCCGGCGGCAAAAGCACCAAGGAAATCGCCTTCCTGCTCAACCTTTCGGTGAAGACCGTGGAAACGCACCGCGCCCAGATCATGGAGCGCCTTGGCATCCGCGACGTCGCCGGCCTCGTGAGATATGCCCTGCGCACCGGGCTGGTCCCGCCAGAAGGTTAAGAACGTTTTACAGTCCCATCAGGGAATGCCTGCCGTTTTCTAAGGGAGCCCCCGATTGCCGGGCCTGCGAGCGGGGACTACCCTGCCGGTCGAATGTCCGACGCACGCCCTCTCAAGATCGCGATCGCCGACGGAAGCCCCGCCTTCCTCTCCGCCGCTGCCAACTATGTCGCACACCTGCCTGGCTTCGTGCTGGCCGGGACGGCGAATACGGCGCTGCAGGCGATGACGCTGGTCAGCTCGGCCGGGCCCGACGTCCTGCTGCTGGACCTGGGGCGCTCGCCGGTGCGCGGCCTGGAGATGGTCAAGCAGGTGAAGGCGGCGCCGCATGCTCCGGCGGTCGTTGCCATGACGCTGTTCCATACGCCGGAAGCCGCGGCCGCCGCGAACAAGGCCGGCGCTGACGCCCTGGTGGGCAAGGAAAGCTTCGTCAACGGCCTGAGCCAGGTCCTGGCCCGGCTTTTTCCTTAGCTATTTCCTCAGTCGTTTCGCAAACACCGTCATTTCCTTCTCGGCCTGACGGTCGCCTTTCTGCTGCGCGGCCGCGATGCCTTTTTCGTAAGCCGCCAGGGCATCTTCATTCTTCTTTAGTTCAGTAAGGCTTTTCCCCAGGGCTTTCCAGGCGGCCGAGTAGAGCACGTCCCGCCCGACGGCATCGCGCAGATACTCCACCGCCTTCTCGTGATTACCGACCTTCGCGTGCTCGAGGCCGAGCGAATAACGCAGCAGCGCACCGTCGCGCGGTGTGCCGAGCAGCTTTTCGAGCTGTGGAATCATTGGGCTAAGATACCCCCGATGAAAACCCCGATCCAGACGCCCGGCGCACCGGAGGCGATCGGCACCTATTCGCAGGCGATCAAGATAGGAGGAGAGGCCGGCGGCTTCACGGTCTACCTCTCTGGCCAGATCGGCCTCGATCCCGCCACCATGCAAATGGCAGAGGGGGTCGAGGGGCAGACGCATCGCGTATTCCGCAACCTGGCGGCGGTCGCCGCCGCCGCGGGACTGACCCTCGACCATGCGGTGCGCATGACCGTGTACCTGACCGATCTCGCGCACTTCGCGCGGGTGAACGAGATCATGGCGCAGTACGTCAAACAGCCCTATCCGGCGCGCGCCGCCGTCGGCGTCGCGGCGTTGCCGCGGGGCGCGCTGGTCGAGATCGACGCCATCCTGCACGCCAATTAAGGCGTCGATCGACAAGCAACTGCTGAAGCTCGGGCTGCGCTCGCGCTTCGACCGCGTGCTTCACCTGCCGCTGCGCTACGAGGACGAGACCGTCCTGACTGCTCCCGATAAAGCGCCGGCGGGCCAGCCGGTCTGCGTCGAGGCCCCGGTTCTGAAAGCGCAGGTGATGTACCGGCCCAAGCGTCAGCTCGTAGTGCATGCCGAGGGCTTGGTGCTGCGCTTCTTCAATTTCTACGGCAGCCAGCTAAAGCAGTTCCAGCGCGCGGCCGAGGACGGCAAGCGCGTGCGCGCCTTCGGCGAGGTGCGCCCCGGGTTCTTCGGCGCCGAGATGGCGCATCCGCGCTATCGCATCGTCGCCGAGGGCGAGCCGCTACCCACGGCGCTGACGCCGATCTACCCCACGACCGCGGGTCTCAAGCAATCGGACCTGCGCGCCTACGTGCTCGAGGCGCTCGACAGCGGCCCGCTCGACGACACGTTGCCCGAAAGCTTGCGCGAGCGCCTCCACCTGGTGGATTTCGCCGACGCGGTGCAGTTGCTGCACCGGCCGCAGACCGGCACCGATCCGCAGGCCGCGTGGCGGCGGGTCAAGTTCGACGAGCTGCTCGCGCAGCAGCTTTCGATGCGCTTCGCCTACCGGCAGCGGCGCAGCCGCCAGGCGCCGGTGTTGAAAGTGAACGGGCCCTTGCTCAAGTCGTTCCTGGAAAAATTGCCGTTCAAGCTGACCAGGGCCCAAACCCGCGCGATGAACGAAGTGCTGCGCGACCTGCGCGAGCCGCATCCGGCGCAGCGCCTGCTGCAGGGCGACGTCGGCAGCGGCAAGACGGTAGTCGCGGCGATCGCCTGCCTGGCCGCGGTCGACTCGGGCGCGCAGGCGGCGGTGATGGCGCCGACCGAGATCCTTTCCGAGCAGCACTGGCACAAGTTCCGCGAATGGCTCGTGCCGCTCGGCGTGCGCATCGGCTGGCTGCACGCCGGCACACCGAAGGCCGAGCGCAAGGAAATGCTCGCCGCGCAGGTCGTCATCGGCACCCACGCGCTGATCCAGAAAGGCGTGGAGTTCACCAAGCTCGGCCTGATCGTCGTCGACGAGCAGCACCGCTTCGGCGTCGAGCAGCGGCTCGCGCTGCGCAAGAAAGCCAACGTCGTTCCGCACCAGCTGATGATGAGCGCGACGCCTATTCCGCGCACGCTGGAGATGACCTATCTCGCCGACCTCGACGTGTCCACGATCGACGAGATGCCGCCGGGGCGACGAGCGGTCATGACCAAGACGGTCTCGAGTTCGCGCCGCAATGAAATACTCGCTCGTATCCGGGAGGCGTGCGCCGAGGGCGAGCAGGCCTACTGGGTTTGCCCGGTGATCGAGGAATCGAAGGACGGCGACCTGCAAACCGCGATCGACACCTATGAGACGCTGCGCAAAGAGCTGCGTGGCCTCAACGTGGGACTGCTGCACGGAAGACTGCCCACGGCCGAGAAGGCGGCGATGATGGACGCGTTCGCCAAGGGGCGGATCCAGGTGCTGGTGTGCACCACGGTGATCGAGGTCGGTGTCGACGTGCCCAATGCTTCGCTGATGGTGATCGAGAGCGCGGAGCGCTTCGGGCTGGCGCAGCTGCATCAGCTGCGCGGCCGGATTGGGCGCGGTACGCGCGACAGTACCTGCATCCTGCTTTTTGGCTCAGGCCTTTCCGAAGCCGCGCGCGAGCGCCTGAAGATCATCTTCGAGCGCACCAACGGCTTCGAGATCGCGCAGCTCGACCTGAAGATGCGCGGGCCGGGCGAGCTGCTCGGCCAGCGCCAGAGCGGCCTGCCGATGCTGCGCTTCGCCGACCTCGAGCGCGATGCCGATCTGGTCACGCTGGCGCAGCAGACGGCCGCCGAGTGGATCGAGGCCGATCCGAAGGCGGCGCGGGCCCATGTCGAGCGCTGGCTCGGGTCGAGGAAGGAACTGGCGGGTGCGTAGCGAAGAAACCTCCCTCGCCTGAGTTATCCTGTCGCCCCTATGGATCTGGCGTTAATCGCCAAGCGCCTCGATGCCTACGAGCGGCTGGTGCGCCTCGACAAGCCGATCGGCACGCTGCTCCTGCTGTGGCCGACGCTGTGGGCGGTGTGGCTCGCCTCCGACGGGCGCCCGCGCCCGGAGATCCTGATCATCTTCGTGATGGGCACGCTGCTCATGCGCTCGGCGGGCTGCGCGATCAACGACTTCGCCGATCGCGACTTCGACGGCCACGTGGAGCGCACGCGCGCACGCCCGCTCGCCACGGGCGAGATCCGGCCGCACGAAGCCCTGATCGTCGCGGCGCTGCTCGCCGCCACCGCGTTCGCTTTGGTGCTGTTCCTCAACTGGCTCGCGATCGCGCTGTCTTTCGTCGCCCTCTTCATCACGGTGACCTATCCGTTCGCCAAGCGGGTGTTCGCCCTGCCGCAGGCCTACCTCGGCGTGGCCTTCGGCTTCGGCATCCCGATGGCCTTCGCGGCGATCCAGTGGCGTCTGCCCTGGGAATGCTGGGCGCTGTTCGCGGCCAATCTGTTCTACGCCTTTGCCTACGACACCGAATACGCAATGGTCGATCGCGAGGACGACGCGCGCCTCGGGCTGCGCACCGCGGCGCTTACGCTCGGGCGCCTCGACGTCGCCGCCGTCATCGCGAGCTACGGCGCCATGCTCGCGATCCTCGCCTACCTCGGGGTCGACCGCGAGTTCCGCTGGCCGTACTTCCTCGGCCTCGCCGTCGCGTGCGGGCTGGTCATCTACCACTGGTGGCTGATCCGCGGGCGCACGCGCGCGGGCTGCTTCAAGGCCTTCATGCACGCCAACTGGATCGGCGCCGCGGTCTTCGTCGGCCTCGCGTTCGGGCTGTGAGATGAGCGAGACCGCGCCGGCGATTACGCGCTTCACCTTCGAACGGGGCGAGCTGCGCGGAACGCAGCTCAGCCTGTTCCCCGCCTGTCTAGTACATCGCAGCGACAACTACCTCGAGACGCTCCCGCTCGGCGGCGTGACGGCGGTGCGTGTCGCCTTCCAGCGCGACACGCGCAAGCTCGGCTGGGGCATCGCTTTGGTGGTCGCGGCGCTGCTCATGCTGGCGATCGCCGGGCCGATCTCGAGCTTTGCCAGCAGCGCCGCGAACGACATGGCCTCGGCCGGCGCCCAAGGCGTGCCGCGAGCGCTCTACAGCTTCTTCCGCACGCTCGAGGCGCTGGGCAGCCTGCTGCCGGTCGCAGCGCTCGCCTGCGTGATCGGCGGCGGCGCGCTCGGCGCCTTCGGCTGGCTCGGGCGCACCACGCTGCAAGTCAGCCTGCCGGGTGCCGAGCGTCTCTACTCGGTGCGCGGGCGCGACACGCTGCTGCTCGACTTCGCTGAGGCGCTGAGCGAGCGGCTGATGCTCCTGCGTCGATGAAATATTCCGATCTGCGCAGCTTCCTCTCGCAGCTGGAGGCGAGCGGGGAGCTGAAGCGCATCCGTACCGAAGTTTCGCCGCACCTGGAGATGACCGAGATCTGCGACCGCGTGCTGCGCGCCGGCGGCCCGGCGCTGCTGTTCGAGCGTCCCAAGGGATACGACATTCCGGTGCTCGGCAACCTGTTCGGCACCGTGAAGCGCGTGGCGGCGGCGATGGGGGTCGAACAGGAGGACGAGAATCGCTCTTCGCTGCGCGACCTGGGCCGCCTGCTCGCCATGCTGCGCGAGCCCGAGCCGCCGAAAGGGCTGCGCGACCTCTGGGACAAGTTCCCGGTCTGGAAGCAGCTCCTCAACATGCCGCCGAAATCGGTCTCGGGCGCGCCTTGCCAGGAGATCGTCACCGAGGGGAAGGACGTCGACCTCGGCCGGCTGCCGGTGCAGACCTGCTGGCCGGAAGATGCGGGGCCCCTGATCACGTGGGGCCTTACGGTGACCAGAGGCCCCGCGAAACCGCGCCAGAACCTCGGCATCTATCGCCAGCAGGTGATCGGCCGCAACCGCGTCATCATGCGCTGGCTCGCGCACCGGGGCGGCGCGCTCGATTACCGGGATCATTCCCTGCTTTCAAAAGATCCTTTCCCGGTCGCCGTCGCCCTGGGTGCCGACCCCGCGACCATGCTGGCGGCGGTGACCCCGATCCCCGATACGCTCTCCGAGTACCAGTTCGCGGGCCTGCTGCGCGGCGCGCGCACCGAGCTGGTGAAATGCATCGGCAGTAACCTCGAAGTGCCGGCCACCGCCGAAATCGTTCTCGAAGGATCCATCGGATCCGAAACAGCAGAGGAGGGCCCGCACGGCGATCACACCGGTTACTACAACGAGGCCGAGAAATTCCCGGTGCTGACGGTCGAGCGCATGACTACGCGCCGCTCGCCGATCTATCACTCGACCTATACCGGCAAGCCGCCGGATGAGCCGGCGGTGCTCGGGGCGGCGCTGAACGAGCTTTTCGTGCCTTTGCTGCAGAAGCAATTTCCCGAGATCGCCGACTTCTACCTGCCGCCCGAAGGCTGCTCCTATCGCCTCGCGGTGGTGAGCATGAAGAAGCAGTACCCCGGCCACGCGAAGCGCGTGATGTTCGGTGTGTGGAGCTATCTGCGCCAGTTCATGTACACCAAGTTCATCATCGTCTGTGACGACGACGTGAACGTGCGCGACTGGAAGGAAGTGATCTGGGCGCTGACGACACGCGTCGACCCCACGCGCGACACGACGCTGGTGGAAAACACGCCGATCGATTACCTGGACTTCGCCAGCCCGGTTTCCGGCCTCGGCTCGAAGATGGGCATCGATGCGACCAGCAAGTGGCCGGCGGAGACTTCGCGCCGCTGGGGACGCCCGATCGCTATGGATGCCGAGGTGAAGCGTCGTGTGGATTCCCTCTGGCAGGAGCTCGGGCTCTGACCCACTGCAGAAGGGCGTCGAACGCGGCGTCGGCGTACGGCGCGTTCGGGTGGTTTGCGATCATCACCACCGCGTAGCGACGCCCGCCGCGGTCGAGGACGTATCCCGCCATCGCGCGCGCATCGGCGAGGAGACCGGTCTTGATATGGGCGTTGCCCGATACGCCCTCGCCCTGCAGACGACGGCGCATCGTGCCGTCAGCAGCGACCACGGGGAGCGAGGCGACAAATTCGGGCATCACGGAGCTCGCCCAGGCCGCCTGCAGCAGCTTCATGAGCGTCGCGGCGCTCGCGCGCTCGTTGCGTGAAAGGCCGGAACCGTTTTCCAGCACGAGGTCCGGCGCGGAGATGCCTTTGAGCGTGAGCCACTGCGCGATAGCGCGTGCCGCGGCGGGCCCCTGCGCCGGCGCTCCGCCCAGCTCCGCGGCGAGCGTGAGGTAAAGCTGGCGCGCCATCACGTTGTTGGAAAACTTGTTGATATCGCGCACCAGCTCCGCGAGCGGCTCGGACTCGTGGGTGTACACCAGCTTCGCGAGCGGCGAGGGCACGCCGTCGCGCACTTTTCCAGACCAGGTGCCGCCGATTTCCGACCACAGCACGCGCATCATCGCCGCGACGTACTCCTCCGGCGGATGCAGCGCCACGTTGAGCTCACGCTCGTCGCATGAGACCGGGTAGTAGCCGGTGAACGCGGCGCGCGGCGGCTTCGAGTCGAAATACGCGTCGATGCGCTCGCGGAACGCGCGTCCCTCCGGACAGGCGCCATCGGTAAGGCGCAGCGCATTCACCACCTCCAGGCCCGGAAGCGCCGGCTCGTAGAACATGCGCACCTTCCCGTCCTCGGGCCAGAACACGAAGCGCACGGTCTTGAAATTGACGAGCAGCGCATCCGGAATCACGTTGTAAGGCCGGAAAACCTGGTCGTCGATCGGCTCGTACTGGGCTTGCGCGAAGTAGCTGCGGTCGAGCACCAGGTCGCCGCGAATCTCGCGCATGCCGCGTGCGCGCAGGTTGCGCAACAGCATCCAGAAGCTCTCGTAGCTGAGCTTGGGATCGCCGCTGCCTTTCAGAACGAGGTTGTCGCCGTCGACGTAAGCCTCTGTCTTCCAGCGGTACGCGGGTCCGAGCAACTCGAGCGCGGCGTAGGTCGTCACCAGCTTCATCACCGACGCCGGATTGCGCGCGATGTCGGCGTTGAGCGCGATTGACGGCCGGCGCGCACCGACCTCCTGCACCACGATGCTGACGCCCGACTGCGGCACCTTGGCGTCGCGCAGCGCGCTCGCTACCGGCTCGGGCACCCCTGCGCCGAGGGCTGGAGTAAGCGCTGACCAAAGCAGGAAGATCTTGAAATACCGGACCATGAGCGCTATTATTAGCACTCGGAGTTGAGGAGTGCTAAACCCCTTTAGCCGTCGCTTGGTTCATCCAAGCCATTGTAATACATCGACTTTTTAAATTGGGAGCTACCGCATGAAAATCCGTCCGTTGCATGACCGTGTGATCGTCAAGCGCATCGAGGAAGAGCGCAAATCCGCGGGCGGCATCGTCATCCCCGACACCGCCGCCGAAAAGCCCGATCAGGGCGAGATCGTCGCCGTGGGCAAGGGCAAGAAAGACGACCAGGGCAAGCTGATCGCGCTCGACGTCAAGCCCGGCGACAAGATCCTGTTCGGCAAGTACTCCGGGCAGACCGTGAAAGTGAAGGGCGAAGAGCTCCTCGTCATGCGCGAGGAAGACATCATGGGCGTCATCGAAGGCTCGTAACGCTACCAGGCGCAGAAGCAGCAGCTCATCCATTTTCGTAATCAGGAGAAGAAACAAATGCCAGCCAAAGAAGTACGTTTCCACGAAAGCGCCCGCGCCAAGATGGTTCACGGCCTGAACATTCTGGCCGACGCCGTAAAAGTGACGCTCGGGCCCAAGGGCCGCAACGTCGTGCTCGAGCGCTCGTTCGGCGCCCCCACCGTCACCAAGGACGGTGTGTCGGTCGCAAAAGAGATCGAGCTGAAGGACAAGTTCGAGAACATGGGCGCGCAGATGTGCAAGGAAGTCGCCTCCAAGACCTCCGACGTCGCTGGTGACGGCACCACGACGGCCACGGTTCTCGCCCAGGCGATCGTGCGCGAAGGGATGAAGTTCGTCGCCTCCGGCATGAACCCGATGGACCTGAAGCGCGGCATCGACAAGGCGGTCGCCGCGGTGACCGAAGAGCTGAAGAAGATTTCCAAGCCCTGCTCGAGCTCGAAGGAAATCGCGCAGGTCGGCTCGATCTCGGCCAACGCCGACGCCGACATCGGCAAGATCATCGCCGACGCGATGGACAAGGTCGGCAAGGAAGGCGTGATCACGGTCGAGGACGGCAAGTCGCTCAACAACGAGCTCGACCTGGTCGAGGGCATGCAGTTCGACCGCGGCTACCTCTCGCCGTACTTCATCAACAACCCCGAGAAGCAGATCGCGGTGCTCGAGGACCCCTACATCCTCCTGTACGACAAGAAGATCTCGTCGATCCGCGAGCTGCTGCCGATCCTGGAGCAGGTGGCCAAGGCCGGCAAGCCGCTGCTGATCATCGCCGAGGAAGTCGAAGGCGAGGCGCTCGCCACCCTGGTGGTGAACAACATCCGCGGCATCCTGAAGACGGTCGCGGTGAAGGCGCCGGGCTTCGGCGACCGCCGCAAGGCGATGCTGGAAGACATGGCGATCCTCGCCGGCGGCACGGTGATCTCGGAAGAGCTCGGCCTCAAGCTGGAGAACGCCACG
>Ga0068862_100002339_pt1 | contig 16881 bp, 10 predicted proteins | sample KBSSwiS52_FD_66598 | JGI IMG/M metagenome (GOLD analysis project Ga0068862, IMG submission 66598) | Switchgrass rhizosphere microbial communities from Kellogg Biological Station, Michigan, USA - KBS Switchgrass S5-2 | ecosystem: Host-associated > Plants > Roots > Rhizosphere > Soil ... | reverse complement strand
AGGCCGAACGCGCTAGCGCGCCGTCGATCATATCGATGGTGTTCTGTAATCCGTAGACCGCGACAAACGACCCGAAGCGCGGCCCCTTCTCCTGCCCGAGCAACACCTGGTAGAGCAGGTTGAACCAATCGAGCGAAACGCCGGGCTTGCCGTCCTTTGCCTTCTTTTTTTGATCGAGGAACGGCTCGCGGCGGCCGACTTCGTAGACAACGTTCTGGATGTCCTCCGCAGTGGCGCCCGACTTCAACTGCGAGAGCGCATCGCGCAGGTCGATCAGGGCCGCACGCTCCGCGCCGCCTGGCTCACGGAATTTCTTCTCCGGCCGGACGAAGTCGCGGAAATAATGAACGGCATACTCGACGAGCTCATTGAGCTTGGGATGCGTCTTAGGCGTGACACCCGGACGGTAGCGGCCGATGAATCCCCACAGCGTATCGGCGTTCTCTGCATTCGACGACGACACCAGCGTGAGCAACATCGCAAACGAGATTGGCATGTCGATCTTCGGGGGATCGCCAGAATGAATGTGCCAGACCGGGTTGGACAGCCGCTGCCGCGCGTCCTGCCGCCCATAACCGTCGAGAAACTGATGGTACTCATCGACGTTGCGCGGAATCACATCGAAGTAGAGCCGCTTGGCGGCCTTCGGCTCGCGGTACATGAATAGCGACAGGCTCTCGGGGCTGGCGTAGCGCAGCCATTCCTCGATGGTCAGGCCGTTGCCTTTTGACTTCGAGATCTTTTGACCCTTCTCGTCGAGGAAGAGCTCATAGTTGAAGCCTTCCGGAGCGACGCCACCGAGCGCGCGGCAGATTTCGCCGGACAATTTGACGGAATCGATCAGGTCTTTCCCCGCCATTTCGTAATCGACGCCGAGCGCGACCCAGCGCATCGCCCAATCCGGCTTCCATTGCAGCTTGCAACGGCCGCCGGTGACCGGTGTCGTCACCGTCTTTTTGGTGTCCGGATCCTCGTATGTAATGGTGCCGGCCTTCGCATCATGCCCGGTCACCGGCACCTGCAGAACGATGCCGGTCTTCGAATCGATCGGCAGGAACGGCGAATATGTTGCCGCACGCTCCTCGCGCAGCGACGGCAGCATAATCGCCATCACTTCATCGAAGCGTGAAAGCACTTTCAGCAGAGCCTGGTCGAAGCGTCCCGACTTGTAGCATTCGGTGGACGACAAGAATTCGTATTCGAAGCCGAAGTGATCGAGAAAGGCGCGCAGCCGTGCATTGTTATGCTCGCCGAAACTCGGATGCGTGCCGAACGGATCTGGTACCTTGGTCAGTGGCTTGCCGAGGTGCTGCTCGAGCATCTCCTTGTTCGGAACATTGTCCGGCACCTTGCGCAGGCCATCCATGTCGTCGGAGAACGCAATCAGTCTCGTCTTGATCTTGTCATCGGTCAGCACCCGGAAGGCGTGACGCACCATCGTCGTGCGCGCGACTTCACCGAAGGTCCCTATATGCGGCAGGCCAGAGGGTCCATAGCCGGTCTCGAAGATCACCTCATTTTTTGAATGCTTCTTGAGTCGCGTGACGATCTTGCGCGCCTCCTCGAACGGCCAAGCATTCGATTGCTCGGCGGCCTGACGCCAGATTGCGGCGGTTTCGGCGACTGCCATCATGATCTCCGGGCGCGGACACTAGAAATGCCGCGCGAAAACGTCAAATTCGAAGGCTCAAAACGGACTGACCGGGAAATAGCGCAGCCACAGATCGGTGAAGCGGCCCTTCTCCCAGATGCGGAACAGCGCCCAGTTGAACGCCTGCCGTAAAAGATCGTTGCCGCGCCTTACAGCAATGCCGACGCCTTCACCGAAGAAGCGGCTTTCGAGATAGGGACCGCCGCGAAATTCGCAGCAGTTCGCGGAGTCGGTACCGTTAAGCCAAAAGGCAAGTGAAATCCCGTCGCCGAACAACAGGTCCACCTCACCGCGCTTCAAAGCAAAACGTGCCGCGTCCGCATTGGGATACGGCCGCATCTCGGCCTCGGTAAACAGGGTTTTCAGGTAAGCCTCGTGGGCAGTGCCGGCGACGACCGCGATCTTCTTGCCCTCCAATGCCTCCGGGCGCACATCGTCAATCGGACTGTTCCGGAGCGCAACGAAGCGCGCCGGCGTGCGGTAATAAGGATCACTGAAATCGACACGCGCGCGCATCTCCGGCGTTTGCGCGATCGAGGCAATAATTGCGTCGCCGTTGTTACTGTTGAGCGCGCTGATCAGCGTGTCAAACCGGCGCATCTGCACGGTGCATTGAACCTTGATCTCTTCGCAGATCATCCGCGCGAGATCGACGTTGAAGCCAACCGGATTGCCGTCAAGGCCGGCGTAATTGAACGGTGGATAGTCGATCTCTGTGAGAAAGCGAATGATGGTGATGCGGGAAAGATCCGGCCGCTCGGGCCGGCGCCGAGGATCCCAGAAGCCGGGGATAGCCATCGGGTCGGATGTCACGGCCGGCGTGTTCGGCACTGCCGGGCCGACGTTCGGAGGCGGTGGGCCCAACTGCCGCGGCGTCTGGGCATGCGCAACCGTGGCCGCAACGAGCAGCACAACGATGGCGCATGCGGAGCCGCCACGCGGCCACGTGCTGAATTTCGACGTCATCCCGTTGGCCCTTCCCCGGAATCGCGCGGACCATATCATCGCCGTAGCGGTCGGCTAGTCATATTCGGGGTTTGATTTTGCCGGTCAGACGGCGGTCAAATGTCGTTCGATCTCATGTACCGGCATTTTGACGAAATCCTTGTCGACCTCCGCGCGCACAGCGCCTTTTAATGTCTGGGAATAGGCGGGGCGGATCATGCCCAGCGCACGTGGTGGCGCCACCATAATGACAGACTTGGCCTTCCCGGCCGTAACAGCGCTGTCCAGTTGCTGCGCAAGATGAACAAGGAAGGTCCGCTCCGACTGGTCGTGCCAATCGGTTTGCTCGACCGCACTGCGCGCACTGCTGACGGAATTAATGGTGCGGCCGGGGGCGTCGGTGTGAAGCGCGTGCGTCGGCAAATCTCTTTGTTCCAGCACTTTGATGGTCTTCAGATTGGGAAACCTGGTGTCGCCTGCATTTTCCAAAATCAGCGCCTTGGCACCATCGCAGACCACAACCCACTCGCCATGACGTATCAACAACTCAACCATCGACTGACCTCCAACTACCGTCCGATAATACGCCACGCGAAGGGCTGACATTTTGCTCTAAGTCAAACCTTTAGGGGTCCGATTTGTTGGCGAGGGCGGGTCAGTTCGTGCCGTCGAGCAGCCGCCGGGCAATGACCTGCGCCTGGATTTCGGCGGCACCCTCGAAGATGTTGAGGATGCGGGCGTCGCAGAGAATGCGCGAAACCGGAAATTCGAGGGCAAAGCCGTTGCCGCCATGCACTTGCACGGCATTGTCGGCCGCCGCCCAAGCGACCCGAGCCGCGAGCAGTTTGGCCATGCCGGCCTCGAGGTCGCAACGGCGCCCGGAATCCTTCTCGCGCGCCGCATAATACGTGAGCTGGCGAGCGATCATGATTTCCACTGCCATCATAACGATCTTGTCGGCCACGCGCGGAAAGCCGACGATCGGGCCGCCGAACTGCGTACGATTCTGCGCATAGTCCAGCGCTTGCTCCATCGCCGCCTGCGCGACGCCGATGGCACGTGCTGCCGTCTGAATTCGGGCGGACTCGAACGTCTGCATCAATTGCTTGAACCCGAGGCCCTCGGCCCCGCCGAGCAAATTCTCCGCCTTCACCTCGAAGCCGTCGAAGGCAATCTCGTATTCCTTCATGCCGCGATAGCCGAGCACCTCGATCTCGGTTCCGCTCATGCCTTTCGCTGGGAATGGATTCTTGTCGTCGCCGCGGGGCTTTTCGGCAAGCAGCATCGACAGCCCGCGATGGCCGCTCTCCTTGGGATTGGTACGCACCAGAAGCGTCATCAGATCTGCACGCACCGGGTGCGTAATCCAGGTCTTGTTGCCGTAGATCTTGTAGACGTCTCCCTCACGCACTGCGCGCGTTTTGATCGAGGCAAGATCGGATCCGGTATTCGGCTCGGTGAACACCGCGGTCGGCAGGACCTCGCCGGATGCGATCTTCGGCAGCCATTTCTGCTTCTGCACATCGGTGCCGCTGCCAAGGATCAGCTCAGCAGCGATTTCCGAACGCGTGCCAAGCGAGCCAACGCCGATGTAGCCGCGTGCCAGCTCTTCTGAGACGACGCACATTGACTCCTTGCCGAGCCCCATGCCGCCGAAGTCTTCAGGAATGGTAAGGCCGAACACACCCAGCGCGGACATCTGCGCGATAACATCGAGCGGGATGTAGCTGTTAGTGAGGTGCCATTTCTGCGCGTTCCCTATCACCTCGGTGTCGGCGAACTTGCGCATCTCCTCACGGATCGATTCGAGCGTATCGTCGAGTCCGCACGCCCCGACAGTGGCGGCATGGTGTGCGCACATTAATGCGATCAGGCGGGCGCGCCGCTCGGCACTGTTGCAGCTGACCATGAGGTCCTCAACTGCTGGGGTCATCCGCGCCGCAACCTGCGCTCGTGTCACGCCGAGATCGGTCAAACGGACGACTTCGCCCTGGCTCATCGGAATGCCGCCGAATATCTGCGCCAGATATTCGCCGAGGCCGATGCGGACCAGTAGGTCTTCTGTTTCGCTGAGCTTGCCAAGCCGACCGATGCGCTCGGCGTAGGTGGCAAGTTGCCGGACGGCCTCGACATAGGTCGCGAGCCAGGCGAGCCCGTGGGTCGCCCTTTGCTCGCGATCGAAATTCGCGCCGTCTACCTGCCCTTTTGACGACACGCGCTCGCGCACTTTCACCGTCGCTTCCGCCAGTAAGGCGTCCAGAACGGCCGTCGCCTCACGGATTAGCCCAATCAGTTCGGAGTCTCTGTTGATACGGTTGGCGGCAGTGGACATACAAATTATTGAGCGATGGCGACCTTGGAGACACTACGCGTGCAGTGCACAAAAGCAAAGCCGTAGGGATTCCCGGCAGTTATCAGCGCCCCGCCCCGTCGTTTACGGAGAATTGCTATAAAAATTAACCATTGCGGCTTTACATCTTTACCTCTGCGCAGCGCCACACTTCCATTTGGCGAGACCAGATCCAAGCCGTATGCAGCTCACCCAATTTTTGCTTCCTTTCAATTGGTTGACGCGGATGCTCGCATCGTTCTCGGTGCGCACGCGTATCGTCCTCCTGGCGCTTATCCCTGTCGCGGGCTTTGTAGCGAACGGTTTCACCTACACCTCCGGTGAAGTTGACGTTGGTCGCACGTTCGACACGTTCACCCGCTCGGCCGCGCTCGCCGATGCGAGCCGCGACTTCAAAAGTGCGGTTGCGTCGATGCGCATCGTCGTCAAGGACTTCAGCGTGAAGCCCGGTGACAATCTGGTGGCGGGCTTCGAATACGCGTATGCCGTGGCACTGAGGAACCTCGATACGATCGAGGCATCGATCGACAAAAACCGCGCCGAGAGCATTGCCGGCATGAGCCGCGATCTGAATGCCCTACGCGAAGAGTTCAACAATCTTGTGCGAGAACAGAATGCGCTGGGCTTCGACGAGTCATCCGGCCTGCGCCGCCAGCTGCAAGTAGCGGGCAGAGCCGTCGAGCGCATCATCAACGACAATGTGTCGTGGCTGCCGGAAGCCGATGCCAGCAAATTGATGGTGACGCTTCTGTCCATGCGGCACCACGAGGCCGACTTCCGCGTGACCGAGAGCGAGCTGGCACGCCAACAATTTCAGCAAGCGTACAAGGCCTTCACTGACATCATCCGACCAATCAACGCCACGCCAGAAATGAAGGCTGCGCTCGATCAAGTGGTGAAGACCTATGCCGAGACATTTGACAAATGGGTCGACGGCTATGACAAGGTACGGCCGTTGCATGCGATGATCGACATCGACAGCCAGAACATGCTGCCGCGCGCCGACGATATCATTACCTACGCGCGCAAAACCGCCGAAAACGCCGGGCAGCAGCTCACCAAATCACAGGACCGCACGCGCAACGGTATTATCAACGTCGGTATCGCCATGGTGGCGCTGGGACTCGGCTTCAGCTGGCTGATCGGGCGCAGCATCACGCGGCCGCTGAACGGTCTCGCCCGTGTCATGACGCGTCTTGCCGACGGCGATACCACGGCGCGCATACCGGCGACCAGCGCTCGTGACGAGATCGGCGATATGGCGCGCACCGTCATCGTATTCCGAGACAACATGATTGAGCGAGAACGGCTAGCGCAGACGCAAAGTGAGGCAGGCCGTGCGCGTGAGCAACGCGGCGAGGTAATCGCGTCGACGATTTCACAGTTCAAACATTCCGTCGAAAGCGCGCTCGGCAAGCTTCGCGGCGCGTCGATGAAGCTGGAAATGAGCTCATCCGACCTCAATAAGGCTGCCGACATTGTCTCCTCTGAGGCGGATACTGCGACGAGCCGGGTGACCGCCGCTTCCGAGAACGTCACAGCGGCTGCGAGCTCGGTCGAAGAGCTTGCGGCTTCGATCGGCGAAATTGCCGCGCAGGCCGCGAAGTCAACCGACGTCGCAGGACGCGCCGTCTCCGAAGCGCAACGCACCGTCACGACGATGTCCCAGCTCGGCACTGCGGCCACGCGCATTGGGGAGGTGGTCGGGCTCATTCAGGCAATCGCCGGGCAAACCAATCTGCTCGCGCTGAATGCAACGATCGAGGCGGCGCGCGCTGGCGAGTCCGGCAAGGGCTTTGCCGTCGTTGCGGCCGAAGTGAAGTCGCTTGCGGGACAGACCGCCCGGGCGACAGAGGAAATCGCGGAGCAGATCGGCTCAATTCAGTCGGCAGCGACCGATGCGTCGCAAGCCATCGGGCAAGTCGACGCCATCATCCGCGAAATGTCGACGATCGCCACAATGGTGGCAGCCACCGTGGATCAGCAAAATTCCGCTGTCGCTTCCATTGCCGAAGGCGTCAATCGCGCTTCGGGTGAGGCTCGCGTCGGGGCGGAGGCAATGAGTCGGGTGGCAGGCGTCACGACAGATGCACGGTCTACGGCCTCCGACGTCAAAGATCTCGCCGACGCGGTCGCCATCGAAGCTGAGGGTCTCGAGGCCCAGGTCCGGCAATTCCTGACCGACGTGCAGGCCGCCTAACTTACGTTTCGCCTGCGCGGGCCGACAACGGCCTTGCAAAGCCAGCGCCGATGGATGATCTGAAAGGCGTAAGGCCTGTAGGAGCAGTCATTGAAGCGGGCAATGCAAGTTGCGGCCGGGGCCTTCCGGCATTTTACCGATGACGACGGCTGGGCGATCGCAAGTCATATTGCGCTATCGACACTGATGGCGTTGTTTCCGTTCCTGATCGTCGTTACGGCACTTGCCGGATTTTTTCTCGGTTCCAAGGAACTTGCCGACGAGGCTGCGCTCCTTTTGCTCGAGGCGTGGCCGAGCCAGGTCGCCGAGCCAATCGCCCGCGATATCACCGGCGTTCTAACGTCGACCCGCGGCGACGTGCTCACTCTCGGTGTCCTCTTTGCGCTTTACTTCGCTTCCAGCGGGGTCGAGAGCCTGCGCATCGGTCTCAATCGTGCCTATGGCATGAAGGAGTTGCGCGCGTGGTGGCTGCTGCGCATCGAATCGGTCATCTATGTGCTGGTCGGCGCGGTCGCGATTCTGGCATTTTCTTTCCTAGTCGTGCTGGCGCCGTTGATCCTGGCAAAACTCGTGCGCTTTGTGCCGGCGCTGGAGCGTTTCGGCGATCTGATCACGTTCGCGCGCTATGGCGTAGCCGCACTGGTCCTCGTGTTCGCCTTGATGATCTTGCATTTGTGGCTGCCGGCGGGCCGGCGCTCATTCGGGCAGATCGCGCCCGGCGTCATTGCAACGCTGCTGCTTTGGCTCATTACGGGTGCCGCTTTCGGCCGCTACCTGGCCAACTACGCCTTTGCCTACGTGTCCATGTACGCGGGCCTGGCGTCGGCGATGGTCGCGCTGGTGTTTCTCTACGCCTGCGCGTCGATCTTCATTTACGGCGGTGAATTAAATTCTGTAATTTTGCAGGCCCGTACGAAGAAGAGCTAACGCGCCGCTTCCTGCGCGTCCTCGAAAGTTCTCAAGCCGGTGCGCGGCGCGTTCACCATCACCGCCATGTTGCCGGGCGGATGCTGGTTCTTCCACATCTTGACGTGAGCGAGTGGGATGCTCTCCCACGGGAAAACTTCGCTCATGCAGGGATCAATGCGCTGCTCAAGCACGAACTGGTTTGCCTGCGAGGCCTGCTTGAGATGCGCAAAATGCGATCCCTGAATACGCTTCTGTCTCATCCACACATAGCGCGCATCAAACGTGAGATTGTAACCCGTCGTTCCTGCACAGAAGACAACCATGCCGCCGCGCTTGACCACGAGGCATGACACCGGAAATGTCTGTTCGCCCGGATGTTCGAAGACGATATCAACATCACGTTTTCCGGTAATTTCCCAGATCGCCTTGCCGAAGCGGCGCGCTTCTTTCGTCCATTCGCCGAATTCCGGCGAGTTCACCGCTGGCATCTGTCCCCAGCACTTGAAATCTTTGCGGTTGATGACGCCCTTGGCGCCGAGGTTGAGGACGTATTCAATCTTCGACTCGTCCGAGACAACCCCGATGGCGTTGGCGCCGGACGCAGCGACTAGCTGGACACCGAATACGCCGAGCCCGCCCGAGGCGCCCCACACCAGAACGTTGTCGCCGGGCTTGAGCGTGTGCGGAGGATGCCCGAACAGCATCCGATACGCGGTCGCAAGCGTAAGCGTGTAACAGGCCGATTCTTCCCACGAGAGATGGTTCGGCTTCGTCATCAACTGGCGTGACTGCACGCGACAGAACTGCGCAAACGATCCGTCTGGGGTCTCGTAGCCCCAGATACGCTGGGACGGCGAAAGCAAGGGATCGCCGCCATTGCAGTCCTCGTCGTCGCCATCATCCTGATTACAATGGACGATGACTTCGTCCCCGACCTTCCAGCGCTTGACCTTGGTGCCGACGGCCCACACCACGCCAGAGGCATCGGAGCCGGCGATGTGGAATGGATGCTTGTGGCCGTCGAGCGGTGATATCGGAATACCGAGGCCAGCCCAGACGCCGTTGTAGTTCACGCCACCTGCCATCACGTAGACGAGCACTTCGTCGTCACCGATCGGCCAGGTCGGCACAACCTCAAGCTGGAACGACTTGTCGGGTGGTCCGTGCCGCTCCTTGCGGATGACCCATGCGTGCATCTTCTCCGGCACGTGCCCGAGCGGTGGAATCTCCCCGATCTCGTAGAGGTCTTTGAGCGGAGCCACCCCCCGCGCTTTGGCGACTGCCGACATCACTATTCCTCCCTGTCCATAACAATCTGACGTAAATTATGTTGCATCGCAATAATACCTTTTGCGTCCGCAAAAATGCTGCGGCGGCAACCGGTTACAAAGGCTGGGACTATTTCCGGACCCGATATAAGGCGAATCGGGGCGCTTCCATAACGAACGCGAGCCGGTCCGGCATCGGGTTCGGGATCGATGGGCCGATCAGATAAAGGTAGTCGAAATCGCGCTGCCAGTTCTCCACGAACGCTGGAGTGCCTGCGGGCGTGCCGCGCTCGGCGATATGCGTGAGAAACTTGACCGGCAGAAATCCACGTTCGGGAAATTCGAACTGTTTCCAGGGCGTGCGCGGTGAGACCGGCTGTTTCCCTGGCATAGTGAACAGGTGCGGCACGAAGGCATCGGCATAGTGAACGGCAAGCGTTGGCACGTTGAACATCGGGTAGATGCGTAGGTCGGCAGGTGGATCACCGCCGTCGCCGGTCTGCGCCGCCAGCACGACGGCGCCTTTCGGAAGAAGCTCGAACGATTTCCTGGCTGCCGCGAAATCGTCGCGGTACGAGAGCCACACGCTCGTAAGCTCGGCAACGTTGATGATCGTGATAGCGGCCGCGAGCGCAAGCGCGATGCGTCGCCAGGTTAGGTCTGGGAACGACACGGAAACGAACGCCGGCATGATCAGCCCCAGGACAACGATTATTCGCATGTCGACGAACGCCGTATCGAACAGTCTGAAAGGTATCGCAACATAGAGCGCGGAAAAGCCAGTCAGCAGCCACACCGCCGACTGCTCAAATCGCAAGGCACTCCGGCGAGCGAGCGCAACGATCAACCAGATCAGCGCGAGAACGCCGATCTCTGATACGATCATGCTATATCCGCTAAGGATATGCAGGATCCATGTCGCCTTGTAGCTGAAGGCCCACACGTTCCCGGAGCCACCGACACTGCTGTGTGCAGCAATCATCAAGGCGGCGAGCAGCATGGACGGAATCGCAAGGGCGGAAAAGCGCGCGAATGTTTCGCGCAACGAAGCGTGTCGCGACCAGGCCCGCCAGAGCTCGTGCAGGCCGACAGCAAAGCCGTAAATTCCCAACGCAAACATATGCGCCACGAAAAGCAGCGCGATGAACGCGGTGTGCGCAGCAAGCCGCACAAGCCATGAGCGGTCCTGCAGCCACATGGCACAAGCAAATCCCCAGAGCGCACAGCCCAGCCCGAATTCGAAATTCTCGAAACCAAACGCGAACGGCATGCTGTAGAGGAAAATCAGCGCGACGAACCCGGCAATTTGCAGACGCCCCTTGACGGCGCGCTCGAGCGCCATCGCACCCGTCACGATCAGAATCTGGCTGAGCAGATAGAAAAGCCGATTCGCCATCTCGACGCCGACGTGACGGCCAATTCCTGGGACGATCAGGTCCATCGCCAGATTGGGAATGAGCGACCAAGTGACCTGATAATAGGGATGGGCTTGAGCGGTGCCGTCGCGGGCGAGCACGAACATGCGCGCGAGATGATTGTTATAGTCCACCATCGCCGGAGGAAGGTTCGGCCAAAGGACCGGCATTACTGCCGCGACAAACAGCAGAGCGAAAACGACAACGGCGCCGTTAAGTCCCGCGCAGAATTGTCTCGCGCTAGAAGCGGAGACGGCAGATTGGCTCATGAACACCGTCCACTGCACCCGTGGCTTCGGCGACATCATCCTCGGGCGGCTTTAACAACGCCTTTCCGCACGGCGACTTTCACGCCTTTCGGACACCGGTCGAAAATCATTGCAATTCAAAAGGTTATGACTGCTGTTCTCCCGGCCGGCGCCTTAAGGCTTTTGCAATGCAGCGCCCCTAGCGTGTTGGGGATCAACACGAGCACGGGATGTCAGAACAGACCCTTCGTCGCGTGGAGCGGATCGCGGACCTGCGAGCCGCGATGCCATGGCTTGTCGCCGCAGGCATCTATGTTCTGGTGATCGCGGTCGCGCCGCAGCTGCTCGGCGACCCCGACACCTACTCACACCTCGCGCTTGGCCGCTGGATCCTTGATCATGGCGCCGTGCCGACGGTCGATCCGTTCTCCGCCAACTTCCGTGGAACGCACTGGCTCGCGTTCGAGTGGCTTTCCGAAGTTGTGTTCGCGCTGGCTTATGCGGTCGGCGGCTGGATGGGCATGGTGGCAATCGCATCTGCCGCGGCCGCAACGGCGTTCGGCTTGTTGACGCGCTTCCTGCTGCGCGAACTGCGGCCGACCGCCGCGCTGTTCGGTATCCTTGTCGCTTTACCTCTTACAGCCCCGCACATTCTGGCACGGCCGCACATCCTCGCGCTTCCATTCCTTGTCGCCTGGATTGCCGCATTAATCCGTGCGGTCGATACGCGGACCTCGCCGTCGTGGCTCATACTGCCGTTAATGACGCTATGGGCAAACCTGCACGGCAGTTTCACGTTCGGTCTCGCCATGATCGGGGCAGCCGGCGCCGAAGCGCTTTTTCGCGCCAAGCCTGCCGAGCGAATGAACGTGATCCGTCAGTGGGGTTCGTTCGGCGTGCTCGCTTTGGCCGCGGCCTGCCTCAATCCGTACGGCCCCGAGATGATCCTCGTGACGTTCCGCACTGTGGCGCTCGGCTCGGCGCTCGTAACGATCAGCGAGTGGCGACCGCAGGACTTCAGCCATATCGGCAGCTTCGAGATCATTATGTTGGGCGGATTGGGCCTGGCGCTTTATCGCGGCGTCAAACTGCCACTCTTCAGAATTCTCATGCTGCTTGGCGTGCTGCACCTGAGCCTGTCGCATGTCCGGCACGCAGACCTGCTGGGAATGCTGGCGTCGATATTTCTGGCGCGGCCGCTCGCAAAGCATTTCACGGATCTTTCCGCAGGACGGGCTGCAGCGGCGTTGCGGCCCGGTCCTCTGATCCCGGCGGCACTCGCGTCAGTGATGCTTGTCGTCACCGCGCTATCGGCATTCCGGAGTGATGTGGCTCCGCCGGCAAAAATTACACCAGCCAACGCGGTGCATGCGCTTGGCAGCGTCAAGCGCGACGCAATTCTCAACGACTACAATTTCGGCGGCTATCTCGATTTCGTCGGCGTCGCTCCTTTCATCGACGGCCGCGGGGAGCTATACGGCGACGCCTATATGCTTCGCTACGACCAGGCGCTGAACCTGCGCAACATTCCGGACTTCTATCGCCTGCTTGACGAATACCGCATCGGCGCAACCCTGTTGGCGCCAAAAGCGCCGGCGGCCGCCCTGCTCGACCGGTCGCCCGGTTGGCAACGTTTCTTTTCCGACGACGTTGCCGTCGTGCACGTCCGCCGCCGATAGCGGCTGCGGCCGCTAACGCGAAGCCTGAAAGATTCATATTGCGATGCAGCAAAAAAGGCGGCACTTTGCCGCCTGAAGCCTGACGGCGGCCATGACACGCGAGCGCCCAACACGCGATAAGCCTTGGATTTTCCGCACCTATGCCGGTCACTCGACCGCGGCGGACTCCAACGTACTCTACCGGAAAAATCTGGCGAAAGGTCAGACCGGGCTATCGGTTGCCTTCGATCTGCCGACACAGACCGGCTACGACTCCGACCACGTACTCGCCAAAGGCGAGGTCGGTAAGGTTGGTGTGCCCGTCTGCCATCTCGGCGACATGCGCACACTGTTCGAGGGCATCCCTCTCGACACAATGAACACCTCTATGACCATCAACGCCACCGCCGCGTGGCTGATGGCGCTGTACATCGCGGTTGCCGACGAGCAGGGCGCGCCGCGCGCAAGCCTGCAGGGCACGCTGCAAAACGACATCATTAAGGAATACCTGTCGCGTGGCACCTACGTCTTTCCGCCGGCGCCGTCGATGCGGTTGATCAAGGACGTGATCCTGTTCACGACCAAGGAAATTCCAAAATGGAATCCCATCAACGTCTGCTCATATCACCTGCAGGAAGCCGGCGCGACACCGGTGCAGGAACTAGCATTTGCACTCGCCACCGCGATCGCGGTACTCGACACCGTGAAGTCCTCAGATGAGGTGCCGCCGGAAAAGTTCGGTGAGGTCGTCGGTCGCATCTCGTTCTTTGTCAACGCTGGCCTGCGCTTCATCACCGAGCTTTGCAAGATGCGTGCCTTCACCGAGTTGTGGGACGAGATCACGCGCGAGCGCTATGGCATCACCGATGCCAAGCAGCGGCTGTTCCGCTACGGCGTGCAGGTGAATTCACTCGGGCTGACCGAGCCACAACCGGAAAACAACGTCGCGCGCATCCTGATCGAGATGCTGGCGGTGACGCTGTCGAAGAGCGCACGCGCGCGTGCGGTCCAGCTGCCGGCGTGGAACGAAGCGCTTGGGCTGCCACGTCCATGGGATCAGCAGTGGTCGCTGCGCATGCAACAGATTCTCGCCTACGAGACCGATCTGCTCGACTACGGTGATATCTTCGACGGCTCCGGCGAAGTCACGCGCAAGGTCGAAGAACTGAAACAACAGGCGCGCGAGGAGCTAAAGCGGATCGCGGAAATGGGCGGCGCAGTCGCCGCCGTCGACACCGGCTATTTGAAGCAACAGCTGGTCGAGTCGAACACGGCGCGTCTTGAGGCGATCGAACGCGGCGAGCAAGTTGTCGTCGGGGTTAACAAATATCTCGAAAGCGAGCCGTCGCCTCTGGCCGCGGCCGCCGACGCCATTCTTACTGTGCCAAAGGAAGCTGAACGCGGACAGATCGAGCGGCTGGATGCATGGCGCGCGGCGCGCGACAACGGCGCGGTCGCAGCAGCGCTAAAGGACCTCAAACGCGCCGCCATGAGCGGCAGCAACATCATGCCGGCCTCGATTGCATGCGCGAAAGCGGGCGCCACAACCGGCGAATGGGGCTGGACGCTGCGCGAGGCTTTCGGCGAATACCGCGCGCCGACCGGCGTCGGATCCGCCATGCGCAACGATGTCACCGGGCTCGACGATATCCGCGCCGACGTCGACCGCGTTTCCCGCAAGCTCGGCCGGCGGCTCACGTTCCTCGTCGGCAAGCCAGGCCTGGACGGCCATTCCAACGGCGCCGAGCAGATCGCAGTGCGGGCGCGCGATGCCGGCATGCAAGTCGTTTATGAGGGCATCCGGCTGACGCCGGAGGAAATCGTCGACGCCGCGCGCAAGGAAAAGGCACATGTCGTGGGGCTTTCCGTGCTGTCTGGAAGCCATCTGCCGCTGGTCGAAGATGTTGTCGGCCGCATGAAAGAGGCCGGCCTCGACGTGCCGGTGATCGTCGGGGGCATCATCCCGCCCGAAGACGCAGCGGAACTGGAAAAAGCCGGCGTGGCAGCAGTCTACACACCAAAAGATTTCGAACTGAACCGCATCCTGTCTGACGTGGTGCGGATCGTCGAACGCGCCAATGGCGCCAGCAACGTCTGATCAGCCCGTGCTGCACTCTGCCAGTGCCTGAGCAAGCTTTCGCGGGCTCACTGGTTTTACAAAATAGAAATTCATCCCTGCATCGCGCGCAGCCGCTTCGTCACCGCTTTCGCCACGGCCGGAAATTCCAACGATCGGCGTAAGGCCTGCCTCTCCCGGCAGCGCGCGGATGCGGCGCGCCGCGTCGATGCCGTTCAGACCCGTGAGCGTGACGTCCATCAGCACCACGTCGTAACCGCCGCGCTCCACCGCCGCCACGACGGCTTCGCCGGTCTCGGCGAAATCAACCCGGTGGCCCAACTCGCCGAGAATCGTGTTCATCACTACGCGGCCATAGGGATTGTCTTCCGCGCAAAGGATCGACAGCGGCCGAACAGGCGCCGGCCTGCGGTCCTGTCGCTGTGCCGTTGCTCGCGCTTCAAGCGATTCAACAAGCACACTTAAACGGAATGTGGAGCCGCTGCCTTTTTTGCTGGTCACACTGAGGTCGCCGCCCATCGCCTGGGCAAGACGTTTGACCAGCGAGAGCCCAAGCCCCGCGCCGCCGTAAAGTTTCGAAATCTTGACGCTGGCCTGCGCGTACGGACGAAACAGCTGCTTGAGTTCGCCCGCGCTGATGCCGATGCCGTCGTCCGCAAAACTAAAGACAAGCCGCACGCGGCCGTGCTTGGTCTGCTCGGCTGTTGCCGCAAACGTCACCTTTCCCTGGTGCGTAAATTTTATGGCATTGTCGGCGAGGTTCTCCAGCGCTGCGCGCAAGCGCAAACCATCGCCCGACGCCATTGCCGGCAGATTTTCGGCAATTTTGATGTTGGTCTTGAGATCCTTATTGTGGGCACGCGCCGCGAGCGCCACGCCGACAGCCTCGGCAAGCGCACGGGGTGCAAAAGGTTCGTTGCGAAGAACGAGGCCATGGGCCTTTGCCTTTGCCGCATCGACAATGACAGTGGTCAGGACCGAAAGGTGATCGGCGCCGCTTTTGATCGCGCTTGCCCACTCGCGCTCGCGCGTACCCAGATCCGACGACACCAGCAATTCGGCAAGCGCCACGATTCCGGTCAATGGCGTGCGGATATCGTGCGCGATGCCGGCAAGCGCAGCCTCGATCGCGCGCGGCGACGCTTTTTCCGCGGGCGATCTGGGCGTGCGGCGTGGACGGCGCCGCCGCGGCGTTTTTTTCCGGACCTTTGGCATAAGTCCCTTACCCGGGGATGCGACATTGACATGGAAGACGGACTCAATCGAGCCCGGTCAAGCGGCGAATATCGGTGGGCGTTACTCCGCGCGCGCGAAGCTCGCGCAGGCCGGTGGATTGCGTCGATTTCGACAGCTTGTTGCCGGTCTCATCGAGAACAAGCCGGTGATGATGATAGCGCGGCGCGCCCAGACCGAGCAGCACCTGGAGCAAGCAGTGCACCGCGGTTGCGTGAAACAGGTCGCGACCTCGCACCACGTGGGTCACGCCTTGCGCGGCGTCGTCGACGACAACCGCAAGGTGATAGCTAGTGGGGGTTTCTTTGCGCGCCAGAATCACATCGCCCCATGCTGAAGGATCGGCCGCAATCGTGCCGGTTTCGCCGCCCGGTCCGGCACCGGTCTCGACCCAGGTCAGAGTGCCGGCGCGTAGCATCGCTGCGCGCATGTCGAGCCGCAGCGCATATGGCTCGCCAGCTTCGATACGCCGGTTTCGTTCAGCCAAGCTCATGTTTTTTGCATCACCTGGATAGAGCGGCGTGCCGTCGGGGTCGCGCGGCCGGGGTCCTTGGACCTCACGATCAATCACGAGGCGCGCAATCTCAGCGCGGGTCTCGAAACTCGGATAGATCAGACCCATGGCCTCAAGGCGGGCGAGCGCGCCACGGTAGTTGTCCCAGTTTTCGGATTGCCGGCGGATTGGGGATTCCCAATGCAAGCCGAGCCATGCCAGATCTTCGTAGACCGCGGTCTCGTATTCTGGTCGACAGCGGGCGGTGTCGATATCCTCGATGCGCAGCAGAAGTCGGCCACTATCCGCGTGCGCCAAGTCAGCATTGAGCAACGCCGACAATGCATGGCCGAGATGCAAATAGCCGTTCGGCGACGGCGCAAACCGGAAAACGGGTGGCATGGCTTTTCTATCTACCGTCTTGCTTGCTAGAC
>Ga0068862_100002338_pt1 | contig 16887 bp, 9 predicted proteins | sample KBSSwiS52_FD_66598 | JGI IMG/M metagenome (GOLD analysis project Ga0068862, IMG submission 66598) | Switchgrass rhizosphere microbial communities from Kellogg Biological Station, Michigan, USA - KBS Switchgrass S5-2 | ecosystem: Host-associated > Plants > Roots > Rhizosphere > Soil ... | reverse complement strand
GGGGGTCAGCAATCGGCTCCCCGGACACAGCGGGATCGCTCGGACTCAACCAATCTGCCCGTTGCTAATATTTTGATTTCTGCACCTAGGCCAAAGCAAGCGCGAGGTCCGTTCTGGGTCATTCGCGTCGATTTTGGCAAGTCGACGGCGTGTCCGGTTCGCGGTTAATCTCGGAAGTGCGGGATGTTCGGGTTTGCCGGTTGAAGGCATCGGTTTGGACGTGATTCAAGCGCCCAAACCGGAGCCTCAAATCATGCGCTACGAACTCACCGATTATGAATGGGCGGCAATCAAGCCGTTCCTGCCGAACAAGCCGCGCGGCATTCCGCGTGTGAACGACCGGCGCGTGCTCAACGGGATCTTTTGGGTCCTCCGACCAGGTGCGCCATGGCGCGACCTGCCAGAGACGTACGGCCCCCGCACCACTTGTTACAATCGCTTCGTTCGGTGGCGGCGGGCTGGCGTCTGGGACCAGATCATGGACGCGCTGGCCGCCGGTCATGACGCGGCGGTGCAGATGATCGATACCTCCATTGTGCGCGTGCACCAGCACGGAGCCTGTATCGCGGACAACAATCAGCAGGATATGGGGCGGTCGCGAGGCGGCCTGACATGCAAGATTCACGCGGTCGTAGACACCAACGGGCTACCGGTCCATCTCGCCCTCACGCCCGGTGAGGCCCACGACAATCGGCTTTGTTCGGTCCTCCTCAGCGCGATGCTCCCACAAACGATGTTACTCGCGGATCGTGGATATGACGCGGATTGGATCAGGGAGCTTGCCCGCCAGCAAGGAGCATGGGCGAACATCCCGCCGAAACGAAATCGCAAAGACCCGATCTGCTTCAGCCCGTACCTGTATCGCGCACGAAACTTGATCGAAAGGTTCTTCAACAAGATCAAGCAATGTCGGCGTGTCGCGACCCGATACGACAAACTTGCGGCCAACTACCTAGCCTTCATCAAGCTCGCATCAATCCGCATTTGGCTCCGCGCTAATGAGTCCGTGCCCTAATATTAGAAATTGCTGTAGCGAGTGGGATTAATTGCTAGAGCGCTCGCCTGGAGAGCACATCCCCTTGTGAAAGCTGGCGGAGAGAGTGTCAGTCAATCCCCATTGAAAGATAAAGCGTTTTCGAGCTTCCTAGACCAAAACCCACCGTTTGCGCTACGGCTGAAAATGAGTTTTGCCGATCGCGCGGTGAAGCTGGGTGGAAATGAAGCCCGGCTGCCGCTTCATGAAGGCAGCATCGTCTTGCCAGACCTGGAAGCTTTGCTCTCCGGCCTTAATCGAGCGTGAATACTTCACCAGCACGACAGGGCCGGTATCAATGCCGAATTGACGTTCGATCGGAAAGGCAGGGTCAAGTGGGCGTAGCAGCGACAAGGGTGCTGACGTTCCGCATACAGCGGCCTCATCCTGCCGATTTCAAGCAACAACGCCATTCGCAAAGCTGCTTGCCACCTACCTTGAAGCAGGCCCACTGCTCGGATGGATTGCGATCAATGATGTTCTAGATCGCGACACGCAGGTGATCACAAGGCGTCTGGAAGAGATCATGCGTCACATCGATGACCGCCGCTTAATGGCTGCCTGCAATGGGCGCCTCTCGTCGCGCACACGTTGCACACCAATCACGACGCGATTTCCGGGCTACTCTCGTCATCGTTCGGCACGAGCATGCGTGTTGGTTCCGCCCTAGTCAGGCCGTCCTGCGGCGAACTGAACCGCCAGAAAGACATTCCATACTACGCTGGCTGTGGCAGAATTGTCGTTGAAGCTCGGCTTGGGCTGAAGCGGGCGGACGATCGGTAAAAGCCAAGGCTGGCGCGATGTCCGACAGCGACCACCAAAGTGATGCCGGAGTGCGGCCGTTGGAGAAATCCTTTCGGTTCGGCGCTGATGCGGAATGCAACTTCCAGGTCTTGTGGGAAGACGGCGAGCGCGTATTCGGCCGGGGATGGCGTCTGGACGCCGATGGCCAGCGGAAGCCGGTGCTGGCCATATTGCCAACCGCGGAGCATCCAACACCCTCGAACCTTGATCGCCTTGCTAACGAATTTGGGTTGAAGGACCAACTGGACGGTGCCTGGGCAGTACGGCCACTAGAGCTGTTGCGGAACAGCCAAGGGACCATGCTCCTGCTCGAGGATCCCGGCGGCGAGCCGCTCGCCAGACGGCTCGGTGTCCCCATCGAGGTGGGACTGTTCTTGCGCTTGGCGATCGGCATCGCGACAGCTCTGGGAAAGGTCCATCAGCGCGGCCTCGTCCACAAGGACGTGAAGCCGGCGCATATCCTAGTGAACTGCAAAGACGGACGGGTCCGGTTCACCGGATTCGGTATCGCCTCGCGCCTCGCCCGCGAGCGGCGCCCGCCTGGGCCGCCGGAGTTCATCGTTGGCACGCTGGCCTACATGGCGCCCGAACAGACCGGGTGGATGAATCGCTCGGTCGACTTCCGCAGTGACCTCTATTCGCTTGGCGTTACGCTCTATCAGATGCTGACCGGCTCGTTGCCGTTCACGGCGGCACATTCCATGGAGTGGGTGCATTGCCACATTGCGAGAAAGCCGGTGGCGCCGAGCGAACGGGTGAGCACTGTACCGGTCGCAATCTCGGCCATAGTCCTCAAGCTGCTCGTCAAGTCCGCCGAGCAACGCTACCAGAGTGCCGCAGGCCTCGAGCACGATCTACGCCGCTGCCTGAGTGAATGGGAAACCAGGGGGCGCATCGACGAGTTTGCAGTGGGGCAATACGACACGCCCGACCGGCTGCTGATCCCCGAGAAGCTCTACGGAAGAGAGCGAGAGATACAAACTCTGCTGGCCGCCTTCGACGGCGTGATCAGGAACGGCGCGCCGGAGTTGGTGCTGGTTTCCGGCTATTCCGGCATTGGCAAGTCCTCTGTGGTCAATGAGCTGCATCATAGACTTGTTGCACGCCACGGCCTGTTCGCATCAGGCAAGTTCGACCAGTACAAGCGCGATATTCCCTATTCGACGCTGGTGGAGGCTTTTCAGAGCCTTGTGCGATCTCTTCTGAGTAAGAATGACGCCGAGCTGGCGAGCTGGCGTCAAGCTCTTCATGAGGCGCTGGGCCCAAATGGACGGCTCGTTGTCGACCTGATTCCTGAATTGCAGCTGATCGTAGGAGAACAGCCGCCGGTTCCCGAGCTTCCCCCGCAGCAGGCGCAAAATCGCTTCCGAATAGTGCTACGACGATTCATAGGTGTATTCGCATGCGCCGATCATCCATTGGCGCTGTTCCTCGACGATCTCCAGTGGCTCGATGCGGCCACGCTCGATTTGATTGAGGACCTGTTGACCCGGTCCGATCTGCGATACCTGTTGATAATCGGCGCCTATCGGGACAACGAGGTCGATGCTGCTCATCCGTTGAGCCGCAAGCTTAAAGCCATAGAGAACGTCGGCGCCAAAGTAGAGCAGATCATTCTTGCGCCCCTCGCCAGCGAACACATTGCGCATTTGATTGCTGATGCTCTTCGCTGCGATTTGGAGCGTGCCGCGCCACTCGCGCAGCTGATACATGATAAAACGGCCGGCAACCCATTCTTCGTAGTTCAGTTCCTTCACGCGCTGACCGATGGGGGCTTAATCGTCTTCGACTATGACGCACGGTGCTGGTGCTGGGATCTCGATCGCATTCACGCCAAGGGACACACCGATAATGTTGCGGACCTGATGATTGCCAAGCTGACCCGCCTACCCGTCGACGCACAGAACACCTTGCAGCAGCTGGCCTGCCTCGGCAACATCGCCGAAGTCGCGACACTCTCGATCGTCCTCGAGGTCTCGGAGCAGCAGGTTCATGCAGCTTTATGGGAGCCCGTTCGTCAGGAATTGGTCGAGCACCAAACGGGAGCCTACCGGTTTGTCCACGACCGAGTGCAGGAAGCCGCCTACGCGCTGACCGCGGATGAACGACGCGCGGCGCTCCACCTGCGAATCGGTCGGCAGTTGCTGGGGCGGAGCCCCCCTGAGAACCGGGAGAAGGATATCTTCGAGATCGTCCATCAGCTCAACCGCGGCGCGGCCTTGATCACCTCTCGAGACGAACGCGAGCAGTTGGCTGAACTCAATCTGCTCGCCGGCAAACGTGCCAAACGCTCGACTGCTTATGCGCCGGCGCTGAAATATCTTGTCGATGGAGCGCGTCTGCTGGAGGAACAATGCTGGGAGCAGAAATACGAACTCGCGCTCGCGCTAAACTTGCTTCGGGCCGAATGCGAATTCCTCACTGGCGCGCTGGCGGCGGCGGAGGAACGGCTTGCGACCCTGTCATGTCGCGCCGCAAACCTGGTCGATCTTGCCGCGATCACCCGCGTGCGTGTACCCCTCTACATGACTCTCGCTCAGAGCGACCGCGCAGTCGAGGTGGGGCTCCAATATCTGCAGCGCGTTGGCATCTCGTGGTCGCCGCATCCTGGGGACGAGGAGGTCCGGCAGGAATTCGAAGAAATGTGGCGACAGCTCGGGAGACGCCCGATCGAAGCACTCATCACCTTGCCGGCGATGAGTGAACGGACCTGGTGCGCGACCATAGACGTCCTCGCAGAGCTGCTGCCACCGGCCCTTTTCACCGATACAAATCTGCACTGTCTCGTCATTGCTCGTATGGCCAACGTGAGTCTCGCGCATGGCAACGGCGCCGCGTCATGCTTCGCCTATGCCTGGCTCGGAATGCTGCTGGGACCCCGGTTCGGCGACTATCCATCGGGGTTCCGCTTCGGCCAACTCAGTGTGGATCTGGTAGAGAACCGCGGGTTGCTCGGCTTCAAGGCACGTGTCTACCTAGGTTTCGGGCACGTTGTTCCCTGGACACGCCACGTGCGCACGGCCATTGCGCTGGTGCGAACCGCGCTCGGGGCGGCGCAGGAAACGGGGGACTTGAGCTTTGCGAACATTGCGCGCGGCGCTTTGATCACACACCTTCTCGCAAGCGGCGAGGCACTCGCAGAGGTGCAGAGTGAAGCCGAAGCCGCTCTCGAATTCGCGCAAAAGGCGCAGTTCGGTCTCGTAGCCGATGTGATCAGGACACAACTCGGGTTGATCCGGATGCTTCGCGGATTGACACCAGAGTTTGGCTCCTTTAGCGGTGCCGAATTCGACGAGCGCCGATTTGAGGACCACCTCGCGGCCGACCCGCGACTGGCATACGCGGGTTGGCGATATTGGATCCGCAAGCTGCAAGCACGTTACTACGCGGCCAACTATGCATCGGCCATGGAGGCCGCAGCTCAGGCAGAGCGGCTGCTCTCTCCGTCTTTTCTCGCCTATCTCGAGATATCGGAGTACAATTTCTATGTCGCGCTGACGCTTGCGGCTTACCTTGACACGGTGCCGGCCGAGGAGCGCTCGCATTTTCTCCACCTGCTATCCAAACACCAACGCCAACTCGACAGCTGGGCGCGTTGCTGCCCGCAGAATTTCGAGAGCCGCGCCGTGCTGGTGCAAGCTGAAATGGCGCGAATCGAACATCGCGATCTTGACGCCATGCGTCTTTACGACCAGGCCATCCGCTCGGCCCGAGAGAACGGTTTCGTGCAGGATGAAGCGCTCGCCAACGAGGTTGCTGCGCGCTTCTACGCCGCGCGCGGGTTCGAGACTATCGCGCACGCATATCTGCGGGACGCTCACTACGGCTACCAGCGCTGGCGAGCCGACGGCAAGGTGAGACAACTCGAGGAAAAGTACGCGCACCTCAGGAAGGAGAGATCAGCGCCCGGCCCGATGAGCACGATTGGGGCGCCGGTCGAGCATCTCGACCTCGCGACCGTCATCAAGGTGTCGGAAGCGGTGTCGGGCGAGATGGTGCTGGAGAAGCTCATCGACACGCTCATGCGCACGGCCCTTGAACAAGCAGGGGCAGAGCGAGGTTTGTTGATCCTGTCGCGCGACACCGAGCCGCGCATCCAGGCGGAAGCCACAACCCGCGGCGACAGGGTTATTGTGGAGCTGCGCGACGTCCTCGCGACCGCGGCTCTACTTCCGGAATCCATTCTCCAATACGTGCTGCGAACCCGGGACTTTGCCGTTCTCGACGATGCCGCGATCCAGCCTCCGTTTGCCACGGATCCCTACGTTAATCAGCACCAGTCTCGTTCGATTCTCTGCTTACCCTTGATCAACCATGCCAAGCTCATTGGCGTGCTCTACCTTGAGAATACATTGACGCCCCATGTTTTTGCACCGGCGCGAATCCCGGTGCTGAAGCTGCTCGCTTCGCAGGCTGCGATCGCGCTGGAAAATGCGACTCTGTACCGCGATGTCAGAGAACGCGAAGCGAAGATCCGACGCCTCGTCGACGCCAACATCATCGGGATCATCATCTGGGAGCTTGAAGGTCGGATTCTGGAGGCCAATGATGCGTTTCTCAACATCGTGGGATACGGCCGTGAGGATCTCGTCTCAGGCCGCCTGCGCTGGACTGACCTCACGCCCCCGGAATGGCTCGACCGCCACGAGCGATGGTGGATCCCCCAGCTAAAGATGGCGGGAAGCGTGCAGCCGTTCGAAAAGGAGTATTTCCGGAAGGACGGCAGTCGCGTGCCCGTCTTGATCGGCATGGCTGCCTTCGACGAGCAACGAGACCAAGGCGTCTCCTTTGTCGTCGACCTGACGGAGCGCAAGCGGTCGGAAGAGGCTCTGCGGGAGAGTGAGGAGCGATTTCGTACTCTCGTACAATTCTCCTTCGACGTATACTGGGAATCCGATGCGCAGCATCGCTTCATCCGCCAGGAGTTCGCCGAAAGCTTGGCCGACGCACCGACGCCGGGCTCAGAAATTGGTAAGACGCGGTGGGAAGTGCCCTATTTGGAGCCTGACGAGGAGGCTTGGCGTAAGCATCGGGAGACGCTCGATGCCCACCTGCCGTTCCGTGACTTCGAGCTCGCGCGACCTACGCCCGACGGTGGCAAGCGCTACGTAGCCGTCTCGGGGCTGCCGGTCTTTGACGCAAATGGACGCTTCACCGGCTACCGCGGCGTCGGGCGGCACATCACGGAGCGCAAGCAAGCGGAGCAGGCCTTGCGCGAGGCGCAGACCGAGTTGGCGCATGTCAATCGCGTGACGACCATGGGCCAGCTGACGGCCTCGATCGCACACGAGGTCAACCAGCCGATCGCAGCTGCGGTCACCAACGCTTACGCCGCCTTGCGCTGGCTGCGCGCAAGCCCGCCCGCTCTCGAGGAGGTCCGGCAATCCCTCGACCAGATTATCGAGAGCGGCAGACGGGCCGGCGACGTCATCGACGGAATCCGGGCCCTCATCAAGAAGGCGCCGCCTCGCAGCAGCCGATTCGACTTGAACGAAGCCATCCTCGACGTCATCACCCTGACCCGGAGCGAAGTGCTGCATGGTGTCGCGCTGCAGACAGAGTTCGCGACGAGCTTGCCGTCCGTGGACGGCGATCGCGTCCAGCTGCAGCAGGTAATCCTCAATCTGATCATGAACGCAGCCGAGGCGATGAGCGATCTCGCAGCGGAGACGCGCGAACTGCTGATCAGTACGCAGACGGAAGCTGCGGGCAGCGTGCTCGTTACCGTTCGGGACTCGGGCCCAGGCCTGGACCTCACAAGTGCGCACCGCGTTTTCGAGGCCTTCTATACCACCAAGTCCGCCGGATTGGGCATGGGTCTGGCGATCTGCCGGTCAATCATCGAGGCGCACGGCGGCCGGCTGTGGGCCAGTGCAAACGAGCCGCGGGGGGCTGTATTTCAATTTACATTGCCGCCGAAGCGGGACGAGAACTCCTGCAGTATGCGCCGCGCGTAAGGATCAAGGCCCAACAGCGCGCTTCGCGCGCGAAATCATCCAAAATCGCAGGTGGGCGTACAAAATCGTGTAAATGGCGGAGAGAGTGTCTTCAGCCGTGGTTGAGGAACTCGTCCAGCGTTTTGGTGTCCGGCAAGGCAAAGCCGGACTGGGGGATCCGGCTGACGCCGATCCCGCTCAGACGGCGCAGCTTCACGGCCATCTCGGCAGCCTTGATCACGACCGTCACGCCGTTGACGACCGGTGCGCCATCAACATTGGCGCCACGCACATTGCCAAACAGCATCATCGGGATGCCGCCCGTCGGCACGATGACATCGGCCCCCGCGTCGAGAAGCTTGCGCGCCTCGCGAATGAACGCCCCTTCGAGTTCGGCCTTCTTGTCAGGTGACGTGAAGGCTTCCATGTAGTCGCCCATGCTGGCCTCGATGGCGCGGATGCCTGCCACGCGTTGCTGCAGCCCGTAGCGCTGGACCTGATCGGTGTGGAGGGGGATGAAGGCCGGGGTGATGGCCAGCAAGCCAAGCTTGCGTCCCAGAGTGCAGGCATGAAGCAGGGTGCTCTCACCCAGCCCGAGCACAGGAATGTCGACCGAGGCGCGGGCTTCGTAAAGCCCCACATCCTGGAAGTGGTTCATGAAGAACACGTCGTAGCCTTCGCGCTCGGCCCGAATCGCCCCGCGAATGACTTCGCGCGAAAAGCGAAACTCGGAGAGCGCATGTAGGGTCGTGACCGATGGTGTCGTGGTGTGAAATTCGATCTCGAAATCGGGATCGACGGAGGTCTGCAAATAGGGCAGCAGATGCGCTAAGTAGTTCTGATGCCCCGTCTGGTCGGTGGCTCCCTGCGCCCAGATGCGGAATTTCTTGCCGATAGCGGTCATGATGGGTTCCTTTGCGAACGAAGAACGACGAGAGAGGGCTCAGAGCACCTTGCCGGGATTGAGGATGCCCTTGGGATCCAGCGCGTGTTTGATCGCGCGCATGGCCGCGAGCTCAGCGGGGCTGCGGCTGTGGCCGAGGACCTTGCGTTTGAGGCTGCCGATACCGTGCTCGGCCGAGACCGCGCCGCGATAGCGGCGCACCAAATCGTAGACGACCTCTTCGATGGCACGGGTTTCCGCCGCCGCGCCATCGGCGACGTGCGCGATCACGTGCAAATTGCCGTCGCCGAGGTGGCCATAGACCAGCGCCGTGCAGTGGGGCCAGCGTTGGCGCAGCAGGGCCTCGCATTCGAGCGCGGCCCGGTCGATGTCAGCGATCGCGAAGCTGACGTCGAAGGCCGCCATGCCAGGCAACAGGGTCGGAAACTCGGCGGTGGCATCGCGCACCGCCCACAGCGACCGTACGTCCGAGGTGGAGCGCGCGACCGTCGCATCCTCGAGCACACCCTCCTCCAGCATGCGGCCGAGGAATTCGTCGAACTCCGCGGGATGGCGCATCACATCGGCGCCGGCACTCTCCATCAGCACGTTCATGGCATGGCGCCCGGACAGCGGGGCGCGAAGCCCCCTGACCTTATCAAGCATGAAATCCAGGTAGCTCGGCCACATCACTTCGAACGCCGAGACGCCCCCGGGCAGTTCCGCCTTCGCGCGCTGCAGCAGGGTAGTCACCGCGTCGTAGTTTGGCAGGCCGCACCACGCGGTCGAAACGGATTTCGGTCGCGGGTGCAGTTTCAGGACGACGCGGGTGACGATCCCCAGCGTTCCCTCGGCCCCGGCCAGCAAATGGCGCAGGTCGTAGCCGGTGTTGTTCTTGACCATCTTGTGCAGGCCGCCGACCACGCTGCCGTCGGCGAGCACGGCTTCGAGGCCGAGCAACTGGTCGCGCATGGTGCCGTAGCGGATGACGCGGTTGCCGCCCGCGTTGGTCGACAGATTGCCGCCGATGGTACAGCTGCCTCTTGCCCCGAGGTCGAGCGCAAACAACAAGCCCGCCGCCTCGGCCGCTTCCTGCACGGCCTGGAGTGTGCATCCGGCCTGCGCCGTGAGGGTGCCGGACACCGCATCGATCTCCTCGATCGCATTCATCCGCTCGAGACTCACGGCCACCTCGCCGGGGCCGCAGCAGGCACCGCCGGCCAGGCCGGTCAGTCCGCCCTGCGGAACGACCGGCTGCCCGAACTCGTGGCATATCCGCAGCATCCGCGCGAGTTGTTCGGTGTTGCGGGGCCGTAGCAGCGCCAGCGGCACGCTGTAAGGTACACCGCTCCAGTCGCCATAGCGGCGATCGGGAATGCCAGGGCCGGTGGCCACGAGGTCGTCGCGGAGCGCCTGCATTAGGGCGTCGATCGCGTTTGCAGAGCTCATGATCGGGGAAGGCCTTTGCAGCGTCTCCCGAGGCTTGGGAGACGTGAAGCGATTGACAATAATATATTGTTTGTGTGAGATTGAAGTCAATGCGCTCTCGGAATCACGCAATGAAGCTCACAAATTTCGTAATTGCGCGACGATTGCAGGCGGCTCGGCCAAGGTGCCCCTGCTTCTTGGCTCAAAACCGTATACGGAAAATGGCGCCATGAGCAGCAAGACATCACCCTTGAAGGACGTGTCCGTACCGGATGCGCCGGGGCGTCCGAGCCTGAGCGCCATCGCCTACGAGGCGCTACGCGCGCGCCTGCGCACCGGTCTGGCGACGCCAGAGGATCGGCTGGTCGACATCGAGATCGCCGCCCAGCTCGGCATGTCCCGCATGCCGGTGCGGGAGGCGCTGCTGCAACTGGTGGCCGAGGGCTGTCTGGTCAGCACGGCGCGTGGCTACCGCATCCCGACCCTCAATCGCGACGACGTCATGGACGTGTTCGAATTGCGCAAGCTGCTCGAGCCGCGGGCCGCCGCACTCGCCGCCCGTGACATCTCACGCGCTGACATCGCGCAGCTGGCAGCCGCGCTTGAAGAAGCCAAGGCCGCGCAGGCGACCGCCGATTTCTCACGCTTGTTCCGCGCCAACGCCGACTTCCGCGATACCTGGCTCGGCGCCGTGCGCAATACCCGCCTGGCGGCGGTGATCACGCGGTGCGCCGACCAGGTGCTGACCGTGCGCATGAGTACCTTGCGCGACCCCGCCATTCAGGTGGTCGTGGTCGCCGGGTTGCAGGAGCTGCACACGGCGTTTGCGCGGCACGACTCCGTCGCGGCCCACGACAGCATGGTCCGGTTCGTGTTCTTGGCGGAGCGCAGCTACGACGCGCTCACCACCGCACGCGTCGAATGATTTCCTGGTCGCGATCCCTGGCGCATGTTTTGCTTTCGCTCTGCATCTCTCGTTCACTTCTTCCACCTTCCTACGGGTACGCATGATGACAGATCCCCAGCATTTTTCCGCCGACCCGGATCACGCCGATGTGCAGCCGGAACTCGAGGATCCGGCGCGGCGCCGCATGATCCTGGGCTCGCTGGCTGCGGGCGTCGGCGCGCTGATGCCCTGGCAACTGGCGCGTGCGCAGGGCGTCGACAAATCAACGCTCTCGATCGCCTATCCGGTCGACGTCCCGACCTGGGACCCGAACGCCCTGTCGATTCCCACCATCCAGAATCTGTACCAGTCGGTTTTCGACTCGCCGTTGCGCTACTCGCCGCAGCTAGCGTTGCAGCCGCGCCAGGTGACGGAGTGGAAGTGGACCGACGACAAGGCGACCCGCCTCGAGATCACCCTGCGCGACGACATCGTTTTCCACGATGGCACGCGGCTGACCATGGAGGACGTCAAGTTCAGCCTGGCGGATCGCGGCAAGGCCGACAAGAAGCTGATTGTCAGCGGCATGCTCAATACGGTCAGCGATATCGAGGTGATCTCGCCGACCAAGGGCGTGATCGTCTTCAACCGCCCGACGCCGGCCGCTCCGATTTATCTGGCGTTCCTGGCCGCCTATGTGGTGCCCAAGGCCTACATGGAGCGCGTCGGTCCGGAAGGCTTCAACGCCAAACCGATCGGCGCCGGTCCCTATCAGATGGTCGAACATGTGCGCGGCTCGCGCATCGTGCTCGAAGCGTTCGACAAGTATTGGGGCAGCTCGCCTTCGATCCGGCAGGTCGTGTTTCAAATCGTCCCCGAAGCCTCGGCCCGGGTCGCGTTGATCGAATCCGGGCGGGTCGGGCTGGCGACCCAGTTGCCGATGCGCGAGGTGCAGCGGCTGGCACAGAAGACCGGCATCGAGACCAAGGTCTATCCGTTCTCCTCGGTCTACATGATCCGGATTCCGAGCTACGTGACGCCGATGGATAACGACCATGTGCGATCGGCCATGCATCTGGCGATCGACAAGGCGGCGCTGTCCAAAGCCTTTTACGGCGGCGTGGCCAAGCCGCTGTCGGTGATGACACCCGAAGGTACGCCGTCCTATGTGGCGGATTTCAACTATCCGTTCGACAAGGCCAAGGCCCTTGCGGAATTGAATGCCGCCGGGTTCGGGCCGAGCAACCCGGTGTCGTTCACGCTGCTATCCACCAACGGCGTATTTCCCAACGACTACGATCTGGCCCGTGCGATCGCGGGGATGTGGAAGACGGTCGGCATCAACGCTACGATCGAAGAGACCACGCCGGCGAAGCTGATCGAGGCGGCCCAGAACGGCAAGCTGACCGGTCCCCTGCTGTACAGCTGGGCCAACAGCACCGGTGATCCGGAAAACTACGCCGGCCGCATCTTCGATCCACGCCTGCGGTTCTCGACGTGGAAGGACATGTCGCTGTCGCCCCGCATCGATGCGCTCATGACCGAAGTCGACGAGGCCAAGCGGATGGCCGGCTACAAGCAGCTAAACGTCGAATCGTCGCAGAAGTCATGGGCCATCCCGCTGCTGCAGGCGGTTGAAACGGTGGCCTATTCGTCCACCCTGGAGCCGACCTTGTTCGGCAGCGGCTACATCCTGCCTGCGGAGTTCAAGTACCGCTGATCAGCGGCTGACATGACACGCCCGGTCCATTGACATGTTCCAGATCATCTCCGCCATCGTGTTGCGCCGGCTGCTGCTGGCGATTCCGACTTTGTTCTTGCTGTCGCTGGTGGTGTTCGTCGTGTTGCGCATGCTGCCCGTCGACCCGCTCGCGATGCTGCTGCCGGCATCGGCGACCCCCGCCGATGCGGCCGCGCTGCGCCAGCAGCTCGGGTTCGACAAGCCGATTCCCCAGCAGTTTCTGATCTGGCTGTGGCAGGCGGTAAACGGCAACCTCGGCAGCTCGATCAACTTCCGGCAACCCGTCGTCCAGCTGATGCTCGCCGCGATTCCCGCGACGCTCGAACTCACGCTGACGGGCTTGCTGCTCGCGCTGCTGATCAGCATCCCCGGCGGCGTGCTCGCCTTCGTGCTGCACCAGCGCAAGCGCGAAGCCGCCGCCGACCTGATCGTGGCGCTGATGCAGTCGATTCCGTCGTTTCTCTGGAGCCTGCTGCTGATCCTGGCATTCGGCGTGTTCTGGCCGGTATTGCCGTTCAGCGGGCGGGTCGGCGACGGCGTCTCGCTGCCTGGCATCACCGGGTTCGCGCTCGTCGACCTTCTGCTGGTGGGCCGGTTCGACGCCTGGCTGGGCGCGCTGTCCCACCTTTTCCTGCCTGCGCTGGCGCTGGCGCTGGGCTTTGCCCCGCTGGTGATCCGCGTGCTGCGCTCCAGCCTGATCGACGCCGCCAACGAACCCTATGTGGAGGTCGCCCGGCTGCGCGGCCTGTCGGAGACGCGCATTCTGTGGCGCCACATGCTCAAGAACGCCTCGCTGCCCACCGTCACGATGATCGGCGTGCAGTTCGGCTTCCTGTTCGGCGGCGCGCTGCTGGTGGAGATGATCTTCGGCTTCCCCGGGGTCGGTAACCTGATGATCCAGGCCGTCAAGGGCAACGACTTGCCTCTGATCCAGGGGATCGCCCTGATTTTCTGTGTGCTCATGCTGGTGATCACGGTCATCGTCGACGTGCTGTATGCGGTGTTGAACCCGCGACTGAGAACCCTATGACGGCAACCGCCCTGACGACGCCGCCGGCCCCGCGCGCGGAACGGTTTCCGGTCACCCGCGCCGCACTCCGGCAACTCGCGCTACAACGCCGGGTGTGGGTCGGCGGCGGCATCCTGCTGGTGATCCTGCTGCTGGCCGTGTTCGCACCCTGGGTGGCGCCTCATGATCCGCTGGAACAGGACCTGCTGCACATGCTGACGCCTCCGATGTGGGCCTCCGGCGGCAGCGGAGATTTCCCGCTCGGCACCGATGGCCTCGGACGCTGCGTGTTGTCGCGCGCCATCTACGGCGCGCGGGTGGCCCTGACCGTGGCCATCGTGGCGGCACTTGGTTCGATGCTGCTGGGAAGTACACTCGCCCTCCTGAGCGGCTATTTCGGCGGCCTGGTGGACCGCGCCATCAGCTACCTGGTCGACCTCTGGATGTCATTTCCGCCAGTGGTGCTGTCGCTGATCCTGCTGGTCGGGCTCGGCACCGGCGTCGACAAGGTGATTCTGGCCGTCGTGCTGGTGGATTGGACCCGGTTCTGCCGCGTCATTCGCGCAGACGTGCTGGTGATCCGCCGCCGCGATTACGTGCTGGCCGCGCGCTTGATCGGCTTCACCCACTTGCGCACCATGCTGCGCGAAGTGCTGCCGGCAGTCGTGCCGCTGATGATCACGCTGTTCTCGATCGAGATGGGCGTCGCCATCATCGTGGAGGCCACGCTATCCTTCATCGGGCTGTCGGTACCGCCTGAGATCACGACCTGGGGCCAGATGCTCGCCGATGCCCGCAGCGACATGCAGAGCTCCGCCTGTGTGATGCTGACGCCGGTGCTATGCATCATCGTCACGGTACTGGGCTGCAATCTGTTCGGCGATGGGGTCCGCGTCGCGCTCGATCCCCGGTTGCGGCTGCGGGGAGAATGAACATGCTGTCGATCAGCCACCTGACATTGACGGCTCACCTCGGTGGCCAGAGCGTCGAGGTGCTGCGCGACGTCTCCCTGACGCTGGAACGCGGCAAGGTGCTCGGCCTGGTGGGCGAGTCCGGAGCCGGCAAGAGCATGATCGGTCGGGTCATCGCAGGCCACATTCCGACCGGCTTCGAAGTCACCAAAGGCCGCATCGTCTTCGACGACACGGACTTGCTGACGCTGAACCGCAAGGCCTGGCGGCGACTGTTGGGGCGGCGCATTGCGTTCGTTCCGCAGGAGCCGTTGACCGCGCTCAATCCGGTGCTGACCATCGGCCAGACCTTCGCCGAGCACCTGGCCCATCTTGGAGTGCCCGCCGCCGAGCGACGGCTGTTGATGCTGCAGCAGCTCGACTCCGTGCATTTGCCGAACCCGACGGAACTGGTCCACCGCTACCCGCACGAACTTTCGGGCGGGCAATGCCAGCGGGTCCTGATCGCGATGGCCTTTGCCGCCAATCCGGCGCTGATCGTGGCCGACGAGCCCACCACAGCCCTGGACGTCGTGAGCCAGGCGACCGTGCTCAGGCTACTGGCAGAGCAGCGACGAATCCATCAGACCGCGATGCTGCTGATCACGCACGACCTGCGGCTGGCCTCTCATGTCTGTGACGATATCGAGGTGCTGTATGCGGGCGAACAGGTGGAATACGGACCGGCCACAGAAGTGCTGCGCCGCTCCCGTCATCCCTATACCTGGGCGCTGGATCACGCCACGCCGGACGTGCATGGTCCGCAGCGTCAGCTGCCAACGCTGGCCGGGCAGATGCCCGGTGTGTCCGCACTAAGCGGGATCAGCGGATGCCGGTTTGCGGCGCGCTGCCCGCAAAGCCAGGCGGCGTGCACGGCCGAGCCGCCGGCACTGGCGGAGCGCGCCAGCGGCCATTGGGTGCGCTGCATCTATCCGCGCGAGGTCGGGGCTCGCACGCCGGTGGCGGCCGATGAAGCCGGCTCAACCGCCACCGGCGCGTGGCGCGCCCCGCGCGGCGACGCCGCAACACCTTCGCTGGTGGAGTTGCAGGATGCGACGCTGCGCTACACCGCGCGCCGCGGCATTCTGGGTCAGCGCAAGGTGCACAACGTCGCCGTCAATCAGTTGTCGTTCAGGGTCCAGCCTGGCGAGTTCGTGGGGATCGTCGGGGAAAGCGGCAGCGGCAAGAGTTCGGTGGCGCGCCTGCTCGTGGGCGCGGAACAGCTGACCAGCGGCAGATTGCTGATCGAAGGGCAGCAACCAACCGGCGCCAAGGCACTTCGGCTCACGCGCGAACACGTGCAGATGATCTTCCAGGACCCGCACTCCGCGCTAAACCCGCGCCGCTCGGTGTACCGGCTGCTGACGCAGGCCTACGAGTCCGATCGCATGGCGTCGCAACGCCATCCGCGGCAGGAGCGCGCGCACCAGCTGTTGAACGATGTCGGGCTGCCGCAGGACGCGCTGATGCGCTTCCCCAGCCAATTGTCCGGCGGACAGAAACAGCGCGTCAACATCGGCCGCGCCTTGTGCGTGATGCCGAGGCTGGTGGTGGCCGACGAGATCGTGTCCGGCCTCGACGTGTCGGTGCAGGCGCAGGTCCTCAACCTCTTGATCGAACTGGGGCGGCGACACGGCATTGCGCTGGTGCTGATTTCACACGACCTGTCGGTGGTGCGCTATTTGTGCTCGCGGGTGGTGGTCATGCAGCGTGGCAACGTCGTCGAGCAGGGCAATACCGAAGAGGTTTTTGCGAATCCTCAGCATCCCTACACCCGGTTGCTGCTGGCCTCGGTGCCGCCGGCGGACCCGTCGATCGCCTGGCCGTCCGAGATCGCCGTTGCCTGAGACTCTACCGCGATCGAAATAAGCTTCGGCGTTCAACGCCACTGCCGACCATTTCGCCGACGTGAGTATCGCATCTGCGAAGATCGTATTGGGACTAACAGAACGACGGCAGTCGGCGGCGCCAACCGGTAGTCACGAGAAATCCTGCCTGAGTGTGGCGGCGATCTGTTGCAGCGCCCAGTCGACCTGATCGCTGGAGATAACAAGCGGCGGGGCAATGCGAATTGTGTGCCCGTGTGTGTCCTTGGCGAGGATGCCTCGGGTCTGCAGGGCCTGACAGTAGCGACGTGCACCGCCTGCTTCCGGATGAAGCTCGACGGCCAGCATCAGCCCGCGTCCGCGCACTTCCCGGATCGTGTTGCTGCGGATG
>Ga0068862_100002336_pt1 | contig 16890 bp, 12 predicted proteins | sample KBSSwiS52_FD_66598 | JGI IMG/M metagenome (GOLD analysis project Ga0068862, IMG submission 66598) | Switchgrass rhizosphere microbial communities from Kellogg Biological Station, Michigan, USA - KBS Switchgrass S5-2 | ecosystem: Host-associated > Plants > Roots > Rhizosphere > Soil ... | reverse complement strand
ACCATGTCGGCGATGAGTTTACCGGCGCCGGGGCCAATGCCGAAGCCATGCCCGCTGAAGCCGCTCGCGACCAGAAATCCCTCCGGTCCGTCGACGTGCGAGATCACCGGAAGGACGTCGGGCGAGGTCTCGATCATCCCACCCCAGGATTCCACGAACGCAGCGGGCGCAATCTCCGGAAACCACTGCTCCAGAGCGGCTCGCATCTGCTGGAGCACCTGCTTTTCAGGTTTCGGATCCAACATCCGCTGGCGTTCGAAGGGCGAAACCTCATTCATCCCCCACTTCGCAGGAGTGCGCAGTGCCTCGAAGAATCCCCAGCCGACGCGAACCCGGATCGACTCGTGATCCTGTCGCAAGGCCGGCCAGAACTTGCGGAGGTGCCGCAGCGTGCTGGGGGTCATCGAATGGAGAAAGGAGCCGCCATGCGCAACGGTGTAGCCGCCGTCCGCCCGGCGGCGGATCGCGATGGCCGGGCACCAAGCCTCTCCAGCAAGGATCTCGCGGGTCGGGGCCGTGCGTGCGACTGTGCCGAGAACCGTCAATTGCGGGAACGCGATCCCCATCGATCGGCAGAAGCTGCTCGTCCAGACACCGCCGGCACAGACGACCATCGATGCCGCGACACGCCCTCGCTCGGTAATCACGCCCTGAATACGCCCCGCGACGCGATCGATGCCGCGCACCGCGCAGTGGCTGAAGATCTGAGCGCCCCGGCGTTTGGCAGCGCGTGCAAAAGCAGGTGCTGCGCGGCTGGGTTCCGCTCGCGCGTCGCTCGGCGTGTACAGCGCGCCGCTCCAGCGTCGTGCGTCGGTTCGCAGGACTGCGGCTAGCTCTCCCGCACGGAGAAGCCGAGTGTCGAGATCATGTTCGCGCGCGACGCTCAACCACTGTTCAAGCTGCGCCAGTTCCGCAGCGTCTCGCGCGAGATAGAGCGAGCCACCTTGCCTGAAGCCGATGTCACCCAGCTCCTCGCGCAGTTCCAACCACAGCTGCAGACTGCGCATCATGCAAGGAAGCTCGACGGGTGAACGGCCTTGCTGCCGCACCCAGCCCCAGTTCCTGCCGGATTGCTCGCCGGCGATCCGGCCTTTTTCGAAGACGGCAACGCTCAGGCCTGCGCGCGCGAGGAAGTAAGCGGCCGAGCAGCCGACAATGCCACCGCCGATGACTGCGACGTCCACAGCGGGAGGAAGGGTGTGAGTATCGCTCAACGCCCACTCGTCGATCAGGCTCGAGTAGATCTGTCGTTCGCCGTGCATAGCCGCTCGCGTTTCTTAGCAAGCTTATACGGGAGGCGGTCCGTCGGCTCTCCGGATGAATTCGAACACCTTCTCGAGACTCGCATGCAGCTCGCCGAGCAGATCGTTCACCACGCGCGCAAGCGCGCGTTCGTCACCATCGCAATCGATTCGAGCCCGCGCGTGAATCTACAAACCATCGGTTAGATCTCTGGTAACGGTACCACGTGTTTCCGCCCACGGGCGGCGTGCGCAATAATCGCCGCGCGCAGTCCAGCGCTCTCGAGATCACACCGTCATGCGAGTCAAGACCGGCGCACGAACCGAGCGACGCAAGGGCCATGCGGTAACCATTCACGAAGTCGCAAAGCACGCGGGCGTCTCGCTGATGACGGTGTCGCGCGTGATGAACAGCAACAGCAACGTGCGCGAAGCGACGCGCGAGCTGGTCATGCGCGCCGTGCGGGAGCTGAACTACACACCGAACGCGGCAGCGCGTTCACTAGCGGCCGCGCAAGGTACTCGCATCGCGCTGATCTACACCAATCCGAGCGCCGCCTACCTCAGTGAATTGCTGGTGGGTGCGCTTGCTGCCGCAGGACACACGGCCGCACAGCTCGTACTCGACACTTGGGACCACATGAGTCACGCGGCCGAGCGGACGGCGGCACGCAAGATCGCTCAAAGCGTCGCCGGAGTCGTTCTGCCGCCGCCGCTGTGCGAGTCGAAGGTCGTACTCTCCGAGCTAACTGCCGCCGGTATCCCAGTGATGGCCATTGCGTCTGGCCGTTTCCAGCCCGACCTTTCCAGTGTACGCATCGACGATTTCCGCGCCAGCCAGGAGATGACGGAGCACCTGATCGCCATGGGTCATGCGCGCATCGCCTTCATTCGCGGCCATCCGAATCAAACGGCGAGCACGCTGCGTTACGACGGCTTCCACGCGGCTATGACAGCAGCCGGGCTCACCATCGATCCTGCGCTGATTCAGCAAGGCTACTTCACCTATCGCTCCGGCCTGGAGGCGACCGAAAAGCTGCTCACACGCAAGAGCCCGCCGACGGCTATTTTTGCCAGCAACGACGACATGGCCGCGGCGGCGGTGTCGGTCGCCCACCGCCGCGGTCTGGACGTGCCGCGTGACCTCTCCGTCGTCGGCTTCGACGACACCCCTACCGCGACGACCGTCTGGCCGGAGCTCACTACCATCCGACAGCCGATTGCTGCCATGGCTGGTTCTGCTGTCGAACTGCTGTTGCGTAGCATTCGCCAGCGCAAGGGCGGCGACGCGCGAGTTGTTTCCGACCACGTCATGGCCCACGCCCTGATCAAGCGCGATTCCGTAGCTGCACCGCGTAAGGGATGACACGCGAGCTTCATGTCACCTGGCCGGCTCCGTCGACCTTGTATTCTGATAACGCTACCATTAGGCTCCGGGAAGTGGCGGCATGAGCCCTGGGGCATCGCCATGCTCCTGCGCAACCTCGCGCGCCGTCGGCGGCTACCCGAACCTCAATGAGCAGTGCCATGTCGCACACGGTCTACCCTTCCTTGCGTAACAAGCGTGTCGTCATCACGGGCGGCGGCTCTGGCATCGGAGCAGCGATCGTCGAGAGCTTCGCTTATCAGGGCGCTCACGTCGCGTTCCTGGACATTGCGGAGGCAGAGTCTCGCGACTTCGAACGGCGTCTCGCTTACCGCGAGAACCGGCCGCGCTACTATGCTTGCGATCTGACCGACGTCGCCGCGATCCGCAAACTGTTCCCGCATATACGCGAGCAGCTGGGACCGATCGACGTGTTGATCAACAACGCGGCGAACGACGATCGGCACACTATCGAGGACGCGACGCCTGCCTACTGGGACGAGCGCATCGCCGTCAATCTGCGGCACTATTTCTTCTGCGCACAGGCAGTGCTAGCCGACATGAAGGCAGCGGGCGGCGGAGCCATCGTCAATCTGGGTTCGGTGTCGTGGCACCTCGCCCTACCCAATCTCGCGATCTATCAAACGGCCAAGGCAGGAATCGAAGGCCTGACTCGCGGCCTGGCGCGCGACCTCGGCAGCTTCGGGATCAGAGTGAACTGCGTCGTGCCGGGCGCAGTACGCACGCCGCGGCAGATGAAGCTGTGGCACACACCGGAGGAAGAGGCGCGCACGCTCGAGCAGCAGTGCATAAAAGCGCGCGTAGAGCCGCACGACGTGGCGGCAATGGTCCTGTTCCTGTCATCGGACGATGCCCGCATGTGTACGGCACATGAGTACTTTGTAGACGCCGGCTGGCGCTGACTCAGGGCGAGAGCGACACCACAGTGACCGACGCGGGCGCCAACTCGAGCGTCATTGCGCCACCGCTTCGCTTGGCCGTAACCGGTTTCGGCGCGACCGTGTTCGGCGCTTCGAATGTATTCACACTGTCGATCTTCGGAGCGACCAAGGTTTCGCCGCGAACCACCTCGTTCTTCTGACCGCCACTCGCAACGCGGACGCGAACCGCGCGGCTCGGGTCGACGTTCGCTATGGCGAGCCACAGCTTGCCGTCTTTGTCCTTGGCGGCGATCGCATCGACGCGTTGCAGCTCGACAGCGCCGTGCACGTATGTTTGCGGGTCGAGTTGGATCGGCACCAGGGTTGCGTCCTGGAACGGCACATACATCCGAAACACGTGATACGTCGGAGTTTTCACCAGCTTCTCTCGATCCGTGAGGAGCATGGCCTGCAGCACGTTCACCATCTGCGCGATATTGGCCATGCGCACGCGGTCGGCATGACGTGCAAACGTATTGATGTTGAGCGCCGCGATGATCGCGTCGCGTTGACTATTCTGCTGCACGAGGAAACCTTCTTGCGAACCTGGCGTGGGTGCCAGCCAGGCGCCCCATTCATCGACGACCAGCGCAATCTTCTTCTCAGGATCGTACTTGTCCATGATCGCACCGTGGGTGCGAATCAACTGGTCCATGCGCAGCGTTTCCTTGAGCAGCTTGGCGTACTCGTCTTCGCCGAAGCCCGTCGCCTTGTAGCTCGGCGGCCAGCCGCCAACGGTGTAATAGTGCAGCGATAACCCATCGATGTCCCAGCTCCAGTTGCGCTCCTTCCACGCCTTCATCACGGCTTCCGTATAGCTCGTGTCGCCGCCGTCCGGACCGACGGCGATCTTCTTCATCGGATGCTGCGCGTTGTAGTTGCGCGTGTAGCGAGCGTAGATTCTGAGCTGACTCACGTAGTAGTCCGGCGTCATGGAGCCGCCACATCCCCAACTCTCGTTGCCGACGCCGAGGTATGAGATGCCGAACGGCTCCGGATGGCCGTTCGCGGCGCGTTCCTTCGCCAAAGCCGTCGGCTGATTGGTGGTCAGGTACTCGAACCAATCCGCAGCTTCGCGCGACGTCCCTGAACCCACGTTCACGGAGAGGTACGCTTCCGCGCCGATCTGCTGCACGAAATCCATGAACTCGTGCGTGCCGAATGTGTTCGGCTCGATGACCCCGCCCCAGTTCGGGTTGAGCGTCGCAGCACGCGCGGCGGGGGTTCCGATGCCATTTCTCCAGTGATACTCGTCCGCGAAGCAGCCGCCTGGCCACCGAACGTTCGGCACGTGCAATTCCCGCAAAGCCGCGACGACATCGTTGCGGATGCCTCGCGTATTCGGAATGCGCGAATCGGGCCCGACCCATACGCCTTCGTAGATCCCGCGCCCGAGATGCTCGGCGAATTGTCCGAAGATCTGGCGGCTGATGACCGGACCTGCCTGGTCCGTCTTGACACTGAGAACCAAGGTGTCCTGCGCATGCACCACGCCCGCGACACACAGCAAGGCGCTCCCCGCGAGCCCGAGAATTCTCGTATTCAGCATGCGGATCTCCTTGAAAGCGCTTTCAATCTCGTTTCGTACGTGAACATGCGGCGCGACATGGTCTTCACCTCTTTCATTTCGGAAAACTGCGTGATAGCGTTATCAAAAGCGGATTGGTAGCGTTATCAATTCTAACCGAGCGGATCCTTTTCGGATCGGCCGAGCAGACAGGGGGACGCCTTAAGCGTCGTGACGAACTCATGAGTCATCGGAGTTTCCGCGGACCCGGCGCACGCACGTAAATCACATGTTTCTGTAGCGGCGCGTTCGAAAGGGGGATATTTCGGCGCGACGTGCAGAACATGGCGCGGCGCAGAACCGGGTCGGGGAAGTCCGATGCTTCGCACTAAAAAAGACTACGAGGAGGCAGTCGTATGCATCACTGCGCGAATTTGGTCAACGCCATCCCGGCGGACGAACACCGACCCGCGGCCTTGCTGAGGAGAGTTCCATGAAAGCGAAGTCAACGGCTCAGCGCCTGAGGTCCAGAGCGCTGTTCACCATCGTCGGCGGTGTGGTTGTAATCAACCCAGCGTTCGCGCAACAGCCGGCAACACCGCCGGTCGCAAGCCAGACGAAGAGCGAGCCGCTGGAAGAAGTGGTCGTCACCGGCTTGCGAGCCAGCCTCGAAGCTTCCATGGATATCAAGCGCACTGCGGTCGGCGTAGTCGACGCGATTACCGCGGAAGACATGGGCAAGTTCCCCGACACGAATCTGGCCGAGTCGCTGCAGCGAATCACCGGCATCTCCATCGACCGCCGCAATGGCGAGGGCGCGCAGGTTACCGCTCGCGGCTTTGGCCCGCAGTTCAACCTCGTGACCCTCAACGGCCGTCAGATACCGGGCGCAGACGGATTCGGCAACGGCGAGATCACGATTGGCGGTCAGGGCTCCGGCACTCGCTCCTTCAATTTCGCCCAGTTAGCCTCTGAGGCAATCACCGGCGTCGAGGTTTACAAGACGAGCCGGGCCGATCTCGCCTCGGGCGGCATCGGCGCTACGGTCAACATCAAGACTGCACGTCCCTTCGACAATCCGGGAACGATCCTGAACGTGGGCGCCAAGGGCGTCTACGACGAGTCAGCGCCGTTCGAAACCGAGATCACTCCGGAGATCTCGGGCATCTTCAGCATGACGAATGACGCCAACACCTGGGGCGTCGGATTGAGCGCCAGCTATCAGAAGCGCCACGGCGGCTCCATTCAGTTCACGGAGAACGCCTGGAACATTCAGGCATGGGACGGCACATCGGGGGCTTTGCGGCCCGATGCGGTGGTGAAGAACCCGCCCAAGATCGGCCAGCTGTACGGCATGCCCAATGACTCGCGCTACGCTTTCTCGGATTTCGAGCGCGAACGTATCAACGCTCAGGGCGTGGTGCAGTTTGCACCGAGCGAGGCAGTGACCCTGACGCTCGACTACACCTTCGCCGGCAACGACATCACCGAGGATCGCGGCGAGCAGACCATCTGGCTGCAGCGCAATGGCAGCTTCACGAACCTCACCTTCGACACGGGCCAGGAAGTGGCGACGCCGGTTTTCCTGCGCGATATCGTCGGCGGCAAGGACTTCGGCTTCGAGCAGCAACACAACGAGCAGCGGAACACGCTGAATTCGATCGGCTTCAATGCCGCCTGGCGGGTGACGGACAACTTCACGCTGGGGTTGGACGCTCATGACTCGAAGACCAAGAGTGAGCCGAACGATCCCACCGTGAAGGGCGCCAGTGCCACGTTCTTCAGCTTCGCCGGCACGAACTGCGTGGCCAGCGATTGCCCGGGCGCCTTCGCTCAGGAGTTCACGTTCAACAACGGCCTGCCGATCATGGCGCGCACCTTCTTTCCGACGTTGAATGACGCGGTGGCGGGCACGAACGGCACCAAGAATGCCGATTTCACCGCCAGCGAGCTTGGCTCGCAGATGCTGCGCGTCTGGTCCTTCGAGCAGGAGACCGAGGTCAAGGAAGGGCGGCTGGACGGCGCCCTGGAATTCGACAACGGTCGATTCCAGTTCGGCATCGACACGCGCTCGACGGAAATGAATCGCAAGAACGGCTACGGCGAAGCCGTGCTCGGCAACTGGAGCGCGGCCGATGCCACCGTAGTCCCCGGCATGACCAGCCAGCTGCGGCCGTTCAGCATGACGGGCCTGTTCAATGATTTCAGCACCGCCGGCGCTGCGGGCGGCGCGTGGCGCGGCAACGCGGACCAGCTGGCGCGGTGGGGCCTCGGCTTTACCAGTCCGGTCGACGGCCGTACTTACCACTGGAATACGGACAACACCACGACGGCGAATAACTGCCTGTGCGCCGACCCTGCCCTCGACGACAACAACACGATCAAGGAAGACGTGAACTCCGTTTACATGCAGGTTGCAATGAAGGGCGAGCTGGGCAAATTCCCGACCAACTTGTTGGTCGGTGTTCGCTACGAGGAGACGGACGTGACCTCGACGGCGAGGACTCTGGTGCCCAACAAGCCGGGCGGCATGGTCTGGACAGCGAACAACGACTTCACCATCGGTCGTTCCACGACAATCCAACCGGTCACCGAAAAGACGAGCTACAACCACGTCCTGCCCAGTATCGACTTCGACGTGGCGCTGACCGACGAGGTCAAGGCCCGCATGTCGTACAGCAAGACCATCGCGCGCGCGAACTACGGCGACCTGTATGCGGGTGCCACGGTCCGCGGTGCGACGGGCTCGGTCCTGATCGATCCGTCGACCCAGGCGTCCGCCGACGCACAGAACCCTGCGCTGGTGCCGCTCGAGTCGGACAACCTGGACTTCAGCGTCGAGTACTACTTCTCGGACCAGGGCTACGTCTCGGCCGGCTTCTGGGAGAAGCGCGTCGATAACTTCATCGGCACGACCGTGATCCAGCAAAACCTGTTCGGCATCACGGACCCGACTTCCGGACCGGATGCTCAGTCAGCGCTTGCCTTCCTGGAGAGCGCGCAATGCGTGACCCAGGTCACCGCAGCGGGCCAAGACGTCAACGCCGGCTGCTCGGGGAACGACACCTCGCTGTTCACTGCGCTGTCAATGTTGCGCCATCCCACCGAGACCGGCGGACTCGGCGCCTACAACGGCAGCTCCGCGCAAATCCTCGACATGGAGAACAGGTTCGATAACACAGGCGAGGCCGACGATCCGCTGTACATTTTCGCGGTGCGGCGGCCGGTCAACCAGGAAAAAGCGAAGATTCACGGCTGGGAGCTCGGTGGTCAGTACTTCTTCGGTGATACAGGCTTTGGCCTGCAGGCGAACTACACGATCGTGAATGGCGACGTGGGCTTCAACAACAACGCGCCTCCGGGCACGACGCAGTTCGCCCTCCTCGGCCTGAGCGACACCGCCAACGCGGTGCTGATGTACGAGAAGTACGGCATCACGGCGCGCCTGGCCTACAACTGGCGCGACGAGTTCCTGGCGGCGACGAATCAGAACGGCTCCAACACCAATCCGTACTACGTCGAGGCGTACGACCAGATCGACCTGAGCGTCGGGTATGACTTCAACGACAGCCTGTCGTTGCAGGTGGAAGCGGTCAACCTGACGGGCGAGGACGTTCGTTGGCACGCCCGATCGGAGAAGCAGGTGGTCAGAGTGGAGGATCAGCAGCCGCGCTATGCGGTCGGCGTTCGCTACAAGTTCTGACGCCGAGCGTGCATGAAGGGAAAGGCCGCTGTATATCGCAGCGGCCTTTTCCGTTTAGTCTTGTAGTCACCATGACCAGGCACGTGATGCTCAACAACGTCACCCACAAAGATCTGCGGGTGATCACGCGCTACGGCGCGCAATTCGGCGACGAGGTCGGCACGGTACTCACCTTTCCAACGGAGTACGCCGACGTCCAGCGCGAGTATCCGATCTTCTTCAGAAAGGATCCCACGAGCGGCGAGTATCATTCGGTCGCGCTGCTCGGCTTCGAGAAGAACGAGAACCTGTTCCTGCAGCAGGGCCGCTGGCTCGCCGACTATGTTCCGGGGATCGTGGTGCGCGGACCCTTTCTCATCGGCTTTCAGGAGCGCGACAGCGGCGGTGAGCTGCGTCAGGAGCCGATGATCCACGTGGATATGGATCATCCGCGCGTCAGCCAGACCGAAGGCGAGCCGGTCTTTCTGCCCAAGGGCGGCAACAGCCCGTACCTGGACCACATCGCGCTGGTGTTGCGCGGCATCCATGCTGGCCTGGAGATGAGCAAGGCGATGTTTACCGCTTTCACGCAGTTGGACCTCATCGAACCCGTGTCGCTCGACGTGAAGTTGAGCGCTGAGGAGGGTTACAGCGTCGTCGGTCTGCATACTGTCGCTCAGCGCAAGCTCGCGGCACTCGACGGGGCGTCGCTCGAGAGGCTGAACAAAACCGGGTTTCTTCAGGGTGCGTTCCTGGTGATCGCATCGATGGGCAATGTGAAGAAGCTCATGGCCATGAAGCAGCGCAAGCGGGCAGCGCAGGTGTCCGCGACGGCTCGCTGACTCATGCTCCAGGTCGCCGGAAAAATTCGCGTGCTGGAAGGCTGCCGACCGGAAACCCTGCCGTTGCAGGAGCTGTTGTCAGGCGGCGAGCCGGCTGTGCTGAAGGGCCTCGTGGCTGGGTGGGAGCTCGTGCAAGCCGGGCGCAACTCCGACCAGCACGCCATGGACTACCTGCGCTCCCACTACAACGGCAAGCCGGTCCGCTACTCCTACGGTGAGCCGCAGATCGCCGGTCGCCCCTTCTACAGCGAAGACTTCACGCAGTTGAACTGCGTCGTTCGCCAGTCACGCCTGGACGAGCTTCTCGACGAGATTCACGGTCACCTTCGCGATGAGCGCCCGCCCACCTACTACGCCGCTTCATTGCTCATCGACGGTCACCTGCCCGGTTTCAGAGCGAAGAACGATCTCGATTTCGCGGCGCATGGCGTGGATGCAGCGCCGAGCATCTGGATCGGCAATCGCACCATTGCCTCCTGTCATTACGATGCGCCGAACAACATTGCCTGCTGCGTGGTCGGCAGACGCCGCTTCACGCTGTTTCCCCCGGAGCAGATCTTCAATCTCTATCCCGGGCCGCTCGATCCCTCGCCGGGCGGGCAGGCAGTCAGCGTCGTCGATTTCGCGAATCCCGACCTCGAGAGTTATCCGCGTTTTCGCGCAGCGCTGGCCGCGGGCCAGATGGCCGAGGTGGAACCCGGCGACGCCGTGTTCATCCCGGCCATGTGGTGGCATCACGTGGAGGGACTGAGTGCGTTCAATACGCTCGTGAACTATTGGTGGAGCTCATCGCCGGAGTTCATTCCGACGCCGATGAACGCGCTGTACGAATTGATCTGGTCGCTGCGGGACCGGCCGGAGCGCGAGAAGCTGGCCTGGAAAAACGTCATCGAGTACTACGTCCTCGGTCCGGCGGGGCGCGCCGGTGAACATCTCCCGGAGCATGCACGCGGCGTGCTCGGCACCATCGACGAAACGATGGCGCGGCAGATACGTGCCCTGCTGCTCAACAGGCTCAATCGCTGACATGAATACCGAAATAAGAAGAATCGTGATCGCCGGCGGCGGGACCGCTGGCTGGATGGCTGCAGCAGCGCTGTCGCAGCAGTTCAACGGGATCGTGGACGTCACGCTGGTCGAGTCCGAGGAAATCGGCACGGTCGGCGTGGGCGAATCGACGATACCGCCCATTCGCACGTTCCATCGACTGCTCAACATCGACGAGCAGGAGTTCATGCGCGCTACCTCGGCAACCTTCAAGCTCGGCATCTCGTTCGAGGACTGGAGGCGCCCCGGCGAGCGCTACATCCATTCCTTCGGCATGAACGGCAAGCCGACCTGGGTTTGCGAGTTTCACCATTTCTGGCTGCACGGCCTTGCCCGGGGCATCCGGTCCGAGCTCGGGGATTACTGCCTGGAGCTGCAGGCCGCCCGGCGGGAGAAGTTCGCGACGTCCGCTCAGTCGGACATCAACTACGCGTATCACCTCGATGCTTCGGTTTACGCGAAGTTCCTGCGCAAGTTCTCCGAGGGCCATGGCGCGAAGCGCGTCGAGGGGAAGATCAAGCACGTCCGACAGGATGCCGCTTCCGGCTTCGTCGACGCGCTCGTGCTCGATTCGGGCCAGATCATCGAAGGAGATCTCTTCATCGACTGCACTGGCTTTCGCGGCGTGCTGATCGAGCAGGCGCTGCACACCGGATATCAGGATTGGACTCATTGGCTGCCGTGCGACAGCGCCGTAGCCGTGCAAACGGAATCGGTCGGACCGGCAGTGCCCTACACCCGCGCGATTGCGCACGAGGCGGGCTGGCGCTGGCGCATTCCGCTGCAACATCGCGTCGGCAACGGACTCGTCTATTGCAGCCGCTTCATGACCGATGAGCAGGCCACGCAGAAGCTGGTGGCGGAAGTGCAAGGCAGGACGCTGATCCAGCCGCGCGTGATCAAGTTCCGCGCCGGCCGGCGTCTCAAGGCCTGGAGCAAGAACGTGGTGGCGCTGGGCCTGGCGAGTGGCTTTCTCGAGCCGCTCGAATCGACCAGCATCCATCTCATCATGACCGGGATCACGCGCCTGATGCGCCTGTTTCCCTTCAATGGGGTCGCGCAGTCCTTCGTCGATCAATACAACGAGGAAGTGCTGCGCGAGCTCGAAGCGATACGTGATTTTCTCGTGCTGCACTATCACGCGGTGGAAAGGGACGACAGCCCGTTCTGGAGTCATTGCCGGCGCATGTTCATCCCCGCCTCGCTGGCGCGCCGCATCGAAATGTTCCAGAAGGCCGCCCACGCCTGGCAGTACGAGGGAGAGCTGTTCCGGGTCGATTCCTGGACGCAGGTAATGCTGGGCCAGGGCGTCACGCCCGAGCGCTATCATCACTATGCGAAAGCGATGAGCGACCAGGATCTCACCCGGTTCCTCAGCGGGCTCAAGGGTTCGATCGAGCAGACGGTAGCGCAGATGCCGAGCCACCAGGACTTCCTCGATCGGTATTGCCGGGCGAGCAACATTGGCGCGTCGTGATTCTGGAAACCCATCCTGACCTGCGCCTGCGGAAGCTCACGATCGGAGCGGAGCAGGCACCGCTCCTGGTGATCGACAACTTCATCGCCGATCCCGACCGACTGGTGCGCAAAGCGGCGGGCAGACAGTTCACGGTCCCGTCGCGCTTTTATCCGGGCATCCGAGCCGAGGCACCGCCGTCGTATCGGCAGCTCATCGAGACCCGGCTCAAGCAGGTGCTGTTCGAGCACTTCGGGCTGCAGGGCCGGTCGCTCCAATTCTCGATGAGCCACTACTCGCTGGTGACGACGCCGCCCGAGAAGCTCGCCGCGATCCAGCGCATTCCTCACGTGGATTCGTTGAACGGCAACGGCCTTGCCACGATTCATTATCTGTTCAAGACGGACCTGGGCGGCACCGCCTTCTACCGGCACCGCAAGACGGGCTTTGAATACGTGGACGAGGTACGCGCCGACACTTATTTCAGATCACTCGAGTCGGAGAACGACGGTCCGGATATGCCGGCTGCGGAGTACATCAGCGGCAACACCGCGCTGTTCGAGCAGATCGCGAGTGAGGATGGCATTTTCAACCGCATGCTGGTCTACCGCCGCAATTCCCTGCACTCCGGCTCCATCGCCAAAGGCTTCGTACCCGATCCGAATCCCCTGACCGGGCGACTGTCGATCAACTGCTTCATCGACGCCGTCGCGTAGCTCGCCGGTGAGCGCGCCCATTGTGGTCAGGCCGGTCTACACACTGATCACGATCGGAGACGGAATCTCGCCGCAGAGCGCCGTGACCAACGCGCTCGACGCCGCAGCACCGCACGCTGGTTGATCGAGCCTTTATCTGCGCTGCAAAGGTTGCAGGACGCCGGTTGATCGCGCTGTCATCCTTTCATAACGACGGCGTGTTCTCCGGCGTCACCTTGCGATCGATGTCGTTGTACAAGACCCTGCCATCGACCGTCTTCACGTACTTGACCGAGCCAGCCTTCGAGCCATCCCTCATCGGGTGGCCGACGACGGTGATCTTGTCGCCAGCCTTGAAGGTGAGACGCGTCCAGCCCTGGCGCTGCGCGAGGTTCGGGCCGGCGGCCTCAAAATCCCAGGTGCCAGCCGTGCGTGCATCTTTCGCGCCCTTCGGCACCTGCACGATGACGTGAAGGTGCGGCTGCCGCCAGTGGTACTCCACGACGGTGCCCTGCCAGGTCCACACCTGATTCTGGTCGAACATGGCAAACGAGTGATGCGCATCGGCAACGCCCGCCATGGCGAGCAGGGCCGCGCCCAGCAAACAGGAGATTCTCGATATCGCCTTCATGGGTTCACTCCTGCTGCGTCGGCTGTTCCGCCGTCTTGCTGCGATTGGCATCGGAGGCGTCGCAGAAGTACTCCCTCGCATACTGATCCGCAGCCGACTTGTAATACATGAAAAAGTACGTGTGCGGCTGGGTGAAGATCTGCGGATCCTCCCAGGTGAAAGTCACCTTCAATTGCTTGCCTGCCGCGAGCAGTTCGTAGTGCTCGATCAGCTTGGAGCTCGGGGTCCGCGCGCCGCCGCCTGGGAGCAGAAGATTGCCGCGATCATTGAAGCCGACGGTCTCGACGACGAGCGTCTGGCCCTCCCAATGGCCGATCGAGTGGCCATTCGTCGTCGGATCGAACACGTCCATGTCCGGATGACCGCGACCATCTATATAGATGTGCCGCGCGGACGACTGCACCTCGGCGATGATGGCGATCTCGCGAGGTGTTTGCAGAATATCGAGTGGTGCAGCGTCACCCATGATGAAGGGCGTGCCCAGGGGCTGACACCAGCGTGAAGCGTAGGTGGTGATCACACCCTCATCTACCTTGGGTCGCTGCTTCTCGGTCAACTCAGTACCCAGCGGCGTGAGCGACGCTGGTGACACGTGCTTGCTGTCGCTCACAAGCTCCCAGAACCCGGAGATGTCGGGGTGTTGATGGCCTTCACCCTGCCCCGCGCCCGCTGTTGCGGGCTTAGAGGATTGCGAGCACGAACTCAACAGCACAGTCGCGGTCAGGGCGGCTGCACTCAGTTTGAGTTGCATCATGTGGAGGACCTCACGTCGATGGCGCCCGTCAACCTGACATCCCGCGATGAGGCGCCTATGTAGAGTGGTCGTCGCCCGGCAGCGATCGTCCAGCGATCATCTTCACTCGACCAATACGATAGCTGCCGCGGCTCGATGCGGACACGAACGGTGCGCGACTCGCCCGGTTCGAGCTCGATGCGCTCGAATCCCACCAGCGTCTGCGGCGCCATCGGCACTGCAGGCTGCGCCGGACGGCCGAGATAGACCTGTGGCACGTCAGCACCACGACGGCTGCCGGTATTGCGCACCGTGAAGGTCACCTCGAAAGCATCGCCGCTCGCGCGGCTGCGCAGGTTCGAGTAAGCGAACGTGGTGTACGACAGCCCGTAGCCGAACGGATGGAGTGGCGCGATGCCGTGCTCATCGAAGTGACGATAGCCGAGGAAAATGCCCTCGGAATACACCACGCGCTTGTCTACGCCACGGTAACGCTCCGGGTGCGCGGGATCGAGTGCCGCGACATCGCTCGGTCGCACCGGGAAGGTCAGCGGCAGCCTGCCTCCCGGATTCTCCTTGCCGAGCAGCACATCGGCGGTTGCCCAGCCTCCTTCCTGTCCGGGGAACCACATGTACAGGATGGCCTTCACCCGCTCGCGCCACGGCATGTCGTGCGGGCTACTGCTATTGAGCACGACGATCGTGTTTGGATTCGCCTGCGCGATTGCGCCGATCATTGCGTCCTGATCGTTAGGCAGCCGCAGGGCCTGATCCGAATCGTCGAGCTCGCCGCTGCGCGCCCATGCGAAGACGATGACAGTAGCGGCGCTCTTCGCGGCATTGGCGGCCGCGGCAATGTTGTCGGCACGCATCTGCGGCGTGACCCATGCGAGGCGGATCTGCAGCTGCGACTCGGGCTCAGCCTGGCCCAGCAGCTCGATTGGATAAGTCCTGCCTGCTTCCAGATCGGCGCTCCACTGCCCGTTGTCGAGCCCATCGGTCGTCGGAACGACGCTCGAGATCTTGTGCGGAACGCCGCGACCAAAGGCGAGAGTCGCTGAGGAGGCGCGCGGCTCGCCGGCGACGATCAGCGTTCCGCTGCCGCCCCAACTATGCACCTGCAGTGAGTAGCGACCGCTCGTCGGCACTGTCAGCGTTCCGCGCCATTTGTGGCCGCGTCCGATCGGTAGAGCGTTGCCGCCGGTGAAATCGACGCGCGAATCGACACCGCGCACAGTCGAGTCCGGATCCAGGTGCGTGAGGCCCGGCTCTCCGGATGCAGCCCGTAGCGATGTGTCAGGAATCGGGACGCCTGTGAGCTCATCGCCAACGACATGCGAGATCTCGGCCGTTGCACCGAGCGAAGTGCGCAAGGCATCGAGCGGCGACACGAAACGCGCTTCGAAACCGGACACGCGAGGGCCGACGCTCAACTGGGCCGCAGTGGGGCCGACGAGCAGGAGCTTCGCGCGATGCTCGCCGTCCAGCGGCAGAATCCCGCCGTCGTTCTTGAGCAGCACTGCGCCTTGTGCAGCGAGCTTGCGCGCAAATGCGGCGCTCGCCTCGACGTCGATCGTGGTCGGAGCAGCCACGCGCTTGCCGTCGAGAAATCCGAACCGTTCCATCTGTGTGAGCACGCGCCCTACCGCTCGATCGAGTACGCGCGGATCGACCTGCTTCGCTTCGATCGCCTGCTTCAGGCGCAGTCCCCACTTCGGCCCTTCACGACCGACTTGATACATCGGCCCCTGCCCCGGCATTTCGACGTCGAGGCCTGCGTTGATCGACGGCGTGCTGCGGTTGGCATGCCAATCGGACACGACGAATCCCTGCCAATGCAGCTCCTTGCGCAGCAGACCGGTCAGGGTCGATTCGTTCTCCGCGTTCCAGAACCCGTTGAGCTTGTTGTAGGCGGCCATGATCGAGGCCACGTTGGCGCGGATCGCGCTCTCGAAACCGGGCAGGTAGATCTCGTGCAGCGTGCGTTCGTCGACGATGAAGTCGAATCCGTCTGCGCCGGTAATGCCGCCACCCTGGTTGAGCGACTGGTTGTTCGCGATGAAGTGCTTGGCCTGCGCCATGACGCCGGTTGACTGGATGCCGCCGATCTCGGCGGCTGCAAGCCGCGCGATCACGAGCGGCTCTTCGCCGAAGCTCGTAACGTTGCGGCCCCAGTGCGGCAGTCGCGCGATATTCACCATCGGAGCGAGCAGCAGATCGTTGCGGGTGGCGCGCGACTCACGGCCGAGAATCTGCCCGTACTGCTCCGCCAGCGTCGTGCTGAACGTTGCGGCGAGGGTGATCGGCTGCGGCAGCGCCGTGGTCTCGTAGCGCACCTCGACATTCGCCGGGCCGTCCGCCATGCGCAGCGGCGGCACGTCGAGCCGGGGGACGCCCGCGAGATAGCCGGCGCCGCCGTTGTACGCGGGATCGCGCGCCCCCTGAACCATGGCGAGCTTCTCGTCGAGCGTCATCTGTTCGAGCAGCGCACGCACGCGCGGCGATAACTCGGACAATTCCTGCGCCGTCGCGATGCCCGCAACGAGGCTGGACGTTGCCGCGAAGAGAGTCAGAATGAGTTTTGCTGCGCGCACGAGGTTACCTTCCGGGGCGGTCCTTACCTCAAACGCACGCGAGGGCCGGGGTACGACACCGGCAGCAGCAGAAAAAACTCCCCGAGGCGGTTAAGCCTCGGAGAGTTTCAGCAATGAAGGTCAATCAGACGTCTGGAGCCAGCGTTACTTGGCGT
>Ga0068862_100002330_pt1 | contig 16923 bp, 21 predicted proteins | sample KBSSwiS52_FD_66598 | JGI IMG/M metagenome (GOLD analysis project Ga0068862, IMG submission 66598) | Switchgrass rhizosphere microbial communities from Kellogg Biological Station, Michigan, USA - KBS Switchgrass S5-2 | ecosystem: Host-associated > Plants > Roots > Rhizosphere > Soil ... | reverse complement strand
CGGACCATAGCCCCGATGAGGACTCGGACGTTCTCCGTGATCACGATGCGGACGACAAGAACGAAGTTCACGCCTTGGACATCGACTCTACAGGTCCGTGGCCTAATGTGGGCTTCCACACTATCATCATGAAGGTGATCGAGTGGGAGAAGAAGAAGTGGAATGACCCAAATGACAAGTGTCGTTTGAACTACGTCATTTGGGATCATAAGATCTACGACAAGGACAACGACTTCGTCGGTGTCGCGTATGGCGGCTCAGACCCTCATACCAACCATGCACACTTCAGCTCTCGGTACGAGACTAGCTGTGAGAACGACACTCGACCGTGGGGTGTCAAGGCAACGTTTGGAGATGACGTGACTAAGGAAGAGTTCATGGCCTGGAGCAAGGAGTTCCACGCCAAGACCAATGAGGGCTTCGCTACCAACATGGCGGATGGTATTGGTGGCGCTGGACCAGCCTACAGCGTGCTGAGTACTACCGCCGGCCGTACCAAGGTAGCACTGGATGAGCTCAATAGTCTCGAAGCCAAGGTAATCCAGCTCGACGGTGTGCTGACCAGTATCAAGGCTACTGTGGAAGCTACCAAGATCGCCATCGACGCACACATCGCAGGTCTGGTAGAAGGGACGCCCGGTGCCTGATAGGGACGAGCCTGACTACAAGGGTCCGTACGATGCGGACAAGTACGGTGAGGATGTCTTCGGACATCCTGTGAATGCCTTTGGGCGCTGCGAAGGTCTCAACGCTCAGCCCCCTACGTGTCCTCCTGCTGAAGAGGTGTAACAGTGACACGCGCCGTACGCTACGTGTTCATCGATGCCCTATCTGGGAACATCATCGAAGAGATCCCACTGCAGAGTGTCACCATCAACCAGACACTCAGCGGTGGTGAGTTGCGTGCGACGTTCGGTCTGGACCTCAACGGGTACACCAACGACCAGCTTGTTTCGGCAACTATTCCTGGTAGGTGTTTCGTCGTAGCAGAGACCGACTCAGTAGTAATCTGGGGCGGCCTGATCTGGACCAGAACTTATCAGAGCCAGGCCAAGTCGATGCAGCTCTACGCCAAGACGCTTGACCAGTACACTAACAAGCGAGTCATCGAGATCGACCGCACCTTCACTGCGACTGATCCGCGCAACATTATGATCCAGCTCTACCAGGATATGCAGAGTGATCCGAATACTATCCAGATCGATCTGCCTGGTACATTTCCTACCGCCAACCCTATTGACTTCGAAGTCAATGCCAGCGAGATAAAGTCGTATCGATCTGCAATGGATCAGCTCGCTACTCAGGCAATTGGGTTTGAGTACACCATCGACTGGACTCGTGTAGGTAATGCGTATAACAAGACGCTGCGGATTGGTATGCCTCTAGGTAGTCTTCCAGGTGATACCAACCCCATCTTTGAGTATCCAGGCAACATCCTTAACTACTGGCGTAACGATACCATTGGGTCGGGAGGGACGAACATCTTTGGTATCGGTGCTGGTGAAGGTACTACCATGCCGGTAGTTGAGGTTATCCATCAGGATCTGCTGGATGCAAGGTTCCCTCGTCTGGATGCTACAATCACCTTCAAGGACATTGAGGACCTTGGCACTCTTACAGAACTGACCCAGACGCAAGCATCAATTGGGAAGGCACCTCAGCCTGTATACACCGTACAGATGAAGGCTGATAGGGAACCTGCCTTCGGTGACTACGGGCTGGGTGACTACTGCAAGCTAGTGGTTAAGGACGCTCTGCATGTAGATCCCGGCATTACCTTCCCCACTCGCATTCTGGGATGGGACTTCACACCAGCTCAGAGTGATGCAGTAGAGGAAGTGCAGCTCATTCTGCAGGGAGATGACGACGCCTAATGACTGAGATTCGCCAGCATCGAGAAATGCCCGATCTCCTGAAGCAGATCGAAGAGCTGTACAGGCGCGTAGTGTCGCTCGAGAACGGCCGCCGGCTAGGTAACACATCGTTGGATGGTGGTGAACTTAGCATCAAGGGTGGTGACATTGTCGTCAGGGCCCCTGACGGTGCTGCTGTTACTCGTATCGAACACGGCAATGAGCCACGCATTCGGTTCTATCCCAATGAGGGTGTTGACACACTAGATTCACAGATCCTTGCTTGGGAGAACTCGGGCAACGGTGGCTCTGCTCTTCAGATGAATATCCAGCAGCCTGGCAACATCCAGGATGGTGGCAAGTTGCTCCTTATGAACACTGCAGTGTATCTGTCGCTACAGCGAGCACTGCAGGCTGAGTGCTACTTCAGCATCGGCGAGAGCACTTCATATCCGGAGCACTTTAGATTCCGTGGGCGCTGGCGCGTAGGCGTTCAACAGGACAGTGACGATGCCATTGTCTTTGGAATCGAAAGCGTTGCAGCGGGTTTCAGTGCGGCCAGCTTTAACTTCGCACAGACCTTTGACACTGCACCGTTCCTTGTCTACAGTATCCTCAGCGCCGTGGGTCCTGTTTCACATAACTTAACTGCCGTTAGCACTACTGGCTTCACCGTCGGATGGTCAGGTACTACCGCCAAGACTATTTACTGGCAGGCGTGGAGGCAGTAATGCAAGTCAGATTCGAATCAACTAAGGTCGAGGGCTCAGGTATCCAGGTGACTGCCACTGTGGCCGATGGACAAAACTCCACACGTCATTTAGTTGCATTCCCTATCGCTGCTGTTCAGTCATGGATGGATCGCTTTGGCGTTGCCCATGACGATGCAATTGTAGCGATGCTGAGCAGTCACTTCCCTGACGCAGAGGTGAGTGCTCTTCCTGATCCGCTCCTCGACAAGCTACGACAGGAGTACCAAGACTATGCGAAGGTACAACAAGCTCATCGCCGCCGTACTGGCGGGGCTACTGGTGGCAGTCCCTCTCCTAGCAACCGCGTTCAGCGACGACAAGATCACCGCAGCGGAGTGGCTGGAGATCCTGGGAGCATTCCTGCCCGCCGTTTTCGTAGGGTTGTCGCCCGCAAACAAACCGACGACTGGCGATCTGGTCGATCAGGTCAACAAGAACCCTGACCTCGTACTCAAGCAGGCTACAGTGACCCCTACGGTGCCCCGCACTGGTACTACCCAAGGCGGTACAGGTAACATTGTTCTTGAGTGACAACTGAAGAGACTCCTGGCCTCCTACCCCACAATGATGTGGTCCCTCGGTAGGAGGCCAGGCCTCTACTTAAGCCTCCGCAGCCAAAACTCGTCACCAACAGTGAACGTGACGTGATGCAGCCAGTGACGAGTAGCATCACGGATATGACGGTTAGCGGTCCCCGGGACCCACATCCCCACACGCTTGAGCTTGGAGTCGTCCCAGAAGCCCTTGCCCACTGATGCTGACTGTACATAGCAAGGCGTCCCGGTGAGCTGGCAGAAGAGCTTCACCACACCGACGAACTCCCCCGTGGAGTAGTCGATGTACTCTCTGTTCTGAGCATCTTCCTTCCGGAACTCGAAGGACTCTACCACAATTTTGTCCTTGGTTGGTACTACTGTACCCATGAGCCAGAAGTACAAATGCTTCAAGGCAGTTTCCTTAACAGGCCCAGTTGTATAGTCCAACGTTATTCGACATGGATTGAGCAGCCCATCCAGCCAGAAGATGCCTGTATGTGGTCCAGGGTCGATAGCGTAGATCTTCACCTTACCCTCCTCTCTACTGTATGTAATGGTTCTCACGCCCGTGTGGAGTCTTGTGTCCTACACAGCCCGTACAGACTAAATACAAACTCGAGGATCTTGCGGGCCTATAGACCTGTTTAACCCTATGGAAACTCAAGTCTGTTATATAGTCTATCAGGTCTGTTTGCTAGTCTATTCTAGCTGAGCTCTAAGGTCTTTGATCAGGGCTTGCCGGTCTTCGATTTCGGCTTCCAGCTTGGCAATGCGGGCATAGATGCTGCCTTGGCCAGTAACTACCAACTCGATGTTGTCTGGCTTCAGGTTCTGCTTGTTACCATCTACGAAGACGGCTCTCTCGTTCGCCTTGAGCCTACGTCCCAGCTTCTCTTCCAGAATCAAGATGTGCTTGCCAACCCAGTTACGGTCTTCCGTTTTGACTTGGGTGTAGCCGAGAGCGTTGACAGTTTCATCGCCTACTTGGGCAGGCTTTCCTCTAGGCATAAGGTTCCTCCCATCTTGCCTGACAGTTTGGGCAGAGCATTTGTCGTCGCGCCATTCCGAACCGTGTAGTGTCTACTGCACGAGGGTGGCTGCATCCAATCTGCAGTACTTCGGGCATGGTGAGATCACTCAGCCAGTGGACTAGCTGACACTTCATTCGTCCGCTCCACTAGGTCGATGACGTTGGTGGGTGGGACGTCCCAGAGGAACTCGGCCAGCTTGAGGATGGCGTCGGTCTTCTCTGCCAACGTAGGTGCCTTCCATCCGTCGACGGCGTAACCGTTGCTCTTGATGGGTACCTTGGACTGTGCTTCGACAATCTCAACAGCCATCTCCATGGCTTCCTTACGGTTCATTGATGCACTCCGTTGTTAGTAGTTTGAACCAGGATCTTTCTGCTGATCTCCATGCGCGGTCGAAGGTTTTGAAGCTCTGCCTCTGTACAAGCCTTCGACCGCTGCACTCGATGTAATACTCCCAGTCGTATCTGTGTTCTCTCCAGAGGCATTTACCATTCCAGTTCTTACCCCTACGGCAGCCGTAGCAGTAAGTTCTGAAGTGGACTTTCATCACAGATCGCCCCAGGACCTACCATAGCTGATGTCCACATCGAACGGTACGTATTCAGTTACCTCGGCAGCTGCTTGGACCATCTCAGTGCGTAGCATGTATGACACCTGATCCAGTCGTGATTCAGGTGCCTCGACGACAAGTGCGTCGTGGATAGTGAGCCTGATGAAACCAGTGCCTCGCAGCTTAGGACGAAGCCTGACCAGAGCTGTGAGGCAAATGTCCGAAGCGATTGACTGAGGGAGGTACGACAGTCCCTCTTTGAAGACGTCTGCTTGGGTTTGCGGGGTGATGAGTGCGAAGCGGCGTCTGCGACCGAAGGGTGATACAAGATCCTGCCCTGAGGCGATACGGTCACGAATTGATTGCTGCCATGCAACGACTTGAGGAATTGTGGCGAGGAACGCATTGAAGTCGCGCTTCGCCTCCCATACCGGGATTTTGTACTCGTGTGCAATCGAGTACGGCTCTCGACCGTATCCAATGCCGTAGAAGTACGCCTTAGTTCTGACACGCTGTTCCTTGTTCAGCTGAGTAGGGTCACACTTGTAGAGACCTGCGCCAAGCATGTTAAACAAGTCAGCGTCAGGGTCGGCGAAGATGGAACGGAGATACTCATCCTGGGCGAGCCAAGTAATGACTCGGCCTTCTGCCTGTTTATAGTCCGCCTGAATAAGGATATTTCCAGGCTTGCTTGCAACGAACTGCCTCCGAATAGGCTTGCTCCGAACAATGTTTTGTAGGTTCGGATTCCTACTCGCCAGGCGTCCACTGGTCGTTCCGTGGAGTAGGTAGTTGGTAAAGACACGTTGACCGTAGAGCCTCTTACGAATACCCTTGACGAAGGTTCCGTATCTCTTAGCCTCGAAGCGATGCTCCAGTAGTCCTGCAACGAACTGGCCCGCATGGCTTTCTGGCGCAAGCCCGTCCTTGAGGCCTGCAAGAGTATCCTTGTTGGTACTGGCCGGGTAGAGGCCTTCCGTGTTGAGGAACTCCTTGACTTGTTTCGGACTCCTAGGGTTGATGTGCGGGGTTTCTCCCTTAGTAGCCTCAGCAACGATTCGGGATAGGTCATCTTCCATCTGCTCCAGCTTGGCTTCGTAGGCCAGTGATAGCTCAGTGTTGTACCCCACGTCGACCGTAATGCCGTTGAGTTCTAGGTACATCAGCTGGTTCGAAGCTGCTACGAGGAAATCATGCCAGTCGCGAAGGGACTTGACGGGGAGTTCAGGGTAAGGCCAAGCTTGTACATCGACATCGGCGTCCATCTCGGCTGTGAACATTTCGTAGAGATCCCATGTGCAGGCCACATCGAGTGCGTTGTACTTGTAGAGAATCTCTCGAGGAATGTTAGCATAGCTTCCGCCGCTCGGTACGAACTGCTTGATCTCGTCATCATACGCAGGCGCACCGAGTCGCTCCACAGCGAGTACCTTGAGTCCATGTCCGCCAGAGCGTTCGTCCAATGCATAGTGAGCGAGCATTGTATCGAACCACAGTTCCAGTGGGCCGAACAATGGGTAGAGGCCGGCCAGGTCGAACTTGCCATTGTGAGCAATGAGCCTTGACCTTCGAAGCAGCTTAAGAAGACGTCCTCGTACCTGAGCGTACTTGAGTGCCTCCTCACCGACAACAGCCGTCTCTCTCTTGTCCCAACAAAAGCCGATGCAGAGCATCTGGTACATGTTAGGGTGATCGAACGCTGTATCTTTTTCGATACCAACTTCGATATCCACGACAAGCTCGTAGCGACCGGTAGCATTCTGCCAAAGCACAAGCTTGTCGAGGAAGTCCACCGCCAGCAGTGCTTCGTCGTAGTAGGCAAAGCGAGGCTCCTCCCAGTGGCTGAGGTCACGGTTCACCTTCTCAATGTCAGCTACAAGAGTCGGAAATGCATCTGGATTTCGGAGAGTGTAAGCTGGGTGCCACGTCGGGACAACTCTTTCAACAGAGCTATCGCGGAGGCCTCGAGTGGGAGCCTTCGGAGGTCCGACGCGCAGCGATGTGATGGTCCTTGGATCGTCAACGAGAGCTGAAGTCGCTGTTCCTCCGAGCGCAACAACAGTTCGCACTCCTGACCGGGAAAGCTCCCCCATGAGACGCTCGCGACAAGCAGCTTGCGCCGCCGCAGGAGGGTTCGCGTTATCCGGAGGCCTACAGAGACACACATTCGTGTACAGAACTTCGTTACGCCTGAAGCCATGATACTCCAATACTTTGTCTAGGAGCTGACCAGATGGCCCTCTGAAGGGCTCACCATATACGGTCTCCTGGAACCCTGGCGCCTCTCCTACCACGGCAAGAAGGGGCACCCCCACTGGAATCAGTGAAGGTGCCATCTTCTCGTCTTTGAGCGGGCACCGGGCGCAGTCAGCTCCGGGCGCCTTCGGTTCCACTAGCCCACCCCATGAAAGTGTCGATGTTCCTACCCAGCAGGTCCATGTTGACTTCACGAACCTCTTCGAAGTACCGATCAGGTCGCGATACTGCTGCGGTATGTTCGGAGAGGTCTACACCCTCGATAGCCATGTTGTACGGTAGGCTACTATCGATGCCACGTACCCATGGGTAGCGATCACTCACCCAGGTGATCTCTTCCAGGTGGTTCGCACTCACACCGAGAAGGTGTACTGGACGTTCGCCATACCTCTCTGCAATGGCAGACAGGACGTAGGCGCGTGCTCGCATGTTACCGAGCGTAGTGATGAGGTGCCGGGGGAGGCCGATCGTTGCTGCAGGATACCTCGTCACGTAGTAGTCGACTGCCTTCATCACCTCTGTGAAGTTCTCACCCTGCGCTACCAGCATGTAACTGGTATCTTCCTGATGAGTTTCGTTCTCGGCGAAGAAGTGGTCTATCCTCTCGATCGTTCCCTTGAAGTCCTTCATCACATCAGGGACGACGACCTCGTCAGCACCGACTGCCGCAGCGCGTAGGAGGAGATCCCCGTCGTCGACAGACCCGCCCTCAGCTGCACCGTTATCGACGATGATGAAGTGATCGTCGCTTAGCCAGTTGTACATCCGCCAGTAGTCAAGGTCGGTAATCTGTGCGAGCACGAGGTGGTAGTCGGATCGCAAAGCGGTCTCGTAGTACCCCTTAGCAGGGATCAGTGCAGCCTTCATTCGGGAATGCCCCCCTTGTAGAGGTCGCCCTGCTTGCCCAGCATCTCTTTACCCGGCAGAGGTACGTTCGCTACTCTATCGGTCTGGATCCCGGCGATACCATCGCGGAGGAGACCGAGCTTGATGTAGGTGTAGCGGGCGTAGTTGGCCAAGTCGAGGACTTCCAGCATAGCCGATTCGATGGTGTCCACGCCGAGCCACGTACCAGCACCGTACTTCTCTTCGCCCATCTGGTGACGCTCGAAGGTACGGTTGTCGAACTCCTTGTTCAGTTCATCGATGCGATCAGCGATGCTAGTCACGGTCACCCTCCAGAATAGGATTGAATCTCTCTTGGTTGTATCGACGCTTCTCGTTCCAGACCTGCATCCAGTCGACGTTCTCGAAGTACGAGTGGCCCATCATGCTGCAGAGGTAGATGAGGACGTCGATGACCTCCTCAGCGAGATGCTCCTGGGCGTGGCTGTCGTTCGGCGACACACGGCCGAGCCCAATCTTCTTGATGATGTTAGCGACTTCGCCAACCTCCCCGGCGAGACACAGTCCCAGGAACTCGAGGGACTGGTTGTTCGGGAACCATCGCTTACCGTCCTGCTTGCACTGTGCAATTAGTTCGGATAGGAAGTACTCTTCTTCCATTACTTGATTCCCTGCTCTTTGTCCAGGTAGTACTTCACGACGTCGATGTTGTACTTGTGCTCGAAGGTGCCAGTACCTTCTCGCAGGAGACCCGAATTATCTAGCCAGTCTATGAAGTCAGACAACATCTTCTCAGCGATGTCGTTATCTACTTCCTGACTCTTGGCCACCTGTACTATCATTTGATTCCCATCAGGAATTCGTGTTTCGCGGTCCGGGAGTGGTCGCTGAAAACCCCATGCGTTTCCACTGTACGCGTAATCGTCCCAGGAGTTTGGACTCCTCTGATCGTCGTGCACAGGTGCTCTGCCTCCATTACAACGATGACACCCTTCGGGTTCAGTTCACTGGCCAGAAATTCAGCAACCTGTTGGGTGAGACGTTCCTGAACTTGAAGTCGTCGAGCGAAGTGATGAACGACCCTTGCGAATTTAGAGAGACCTGCAACCGCCCCGCCTGGAACGTAACCGATCCACGCGAAACCGACAAACGGTACGACGTGATGATTGCACACTGAGGCGAAGGGAATTCGGTTGATGACAACCATCTGGTCGACATCTTCCTTGAACACCTTCCACTTCATGCACTCGCCGTTGCAGTCCTTGCACTGCGTCAGCTCCTCCAGCATGGTCACAAAGCGTTTCGGCGTGTCACGTCCGTGGTCAGACGTAACGTCGAGCCCAGCATGAATCTGCAGGATCTCCTCAGCTAGGTCACGAGTCGAACCGATCTGGTCAGCCGTCACCGGCTGGAAGATCTCTCCGAGCTGCTTCAGGTCAGGGTAATCTGAATGTCCGTTCAACGTTAGACTCCAATCTGATCGGGATGCCATACGTACTTGTGGACCTGGACATTGAGACGCCAGGGTAGGTTGTCGTTACGCATGAGGTCGCACAGGATGTCAACAGACATCCCACCCTCCCATACGACACCGGCGTACACTAGTGGTTCTTCCTCCCGACCCTTGATGTGCTCTTCGTAGCGCCGCTTCGCTTCGAGGTAGTCCGTCGAGTCCTTGATCGTGAACTTGATTGCGTCATGGCTCTCAAGGTAGTTCATGTTGTTGCCGAACGTGATGGTGGGCTCATACTCCTCACCACTACCTGGGAGCTTCCAGTCTAGGATGAAGGTATCGATCATGTAGGGCAGGTCGTCACCCCAATCTAGCGCACCATTAGTAAAGCACTCCACCTCAATGGTTTCGCGAGAAGACTTCAGACCACTAATGAACTGACCTAGGTCTGCTTTGTTCTGCAGGAAGACCTCACCACCAGTGAGGCAGATGTTGTCAGCATCGAAGGTGAGGACGTAGTCGGCCAACTGGGTTGGGCCCCAAGACTTTTGGAGAGGAATGAACTTCTTCGGATCGATGGCGTGCTGCGTATCACAAGGCCAGCCAGGGCACTTGAAGTTGCAGCCAGCGAAGCGTACGAACACGGTTGGCTTAGAAGTGTTCGGTCCCTCTCCTTGATAGGACGCATAAACTTCCACCACTCGTAGCATCAGACAGTCACCTTTGTAGTAGTACCGGTCCACACGATGAAGGCCTCGGCACCGTTAGTCTTGGTCTCCTCAATACGACAAACTACGTCACACTGGAACTCGCGTGCAGCCCATTCGCCAATCCACTTAGCGAGGTTCTCCACCGTCGGCTCACCCGGAACCGTCGTGAGACCAGGCAGCGTCCATTCCTCCTGGCTCGGGTCGGTCTCATCGTTACCAGTAAAGACAGGTTCCGACAAAGGCATGGCCCAGGGGTCTTCTTCGTTCAGAACGAGATGGTGGTCGTACTTGGTATCGATGTGGTCGCGGAACTTCCGCTTCATGGAGCCGAACTCCATCGTAGCGCCAAATCGAGTCAGGCACATTCCTGAGTGGAAGTCCTGCTCCAGATTCAGGAAGACCAGTTCCACCTGCATCCCGTGTCCGTGGATCTGCTTGCACTTCGTAGTGTCCTTGGAGAGTCGGTGTGCGACCTCCATGTTGTGTCGGATCTTAAGCCACATCGAACGTGACCTCCATCTTCTGGGTGGCGTAGTTGTACTGTACATGAGCAAGTACTAGCGGCGGCTCTGTACCTTCTGCAACCTCTTCGAAGCGTTCGTTGTGCAGGCGCACGAGTACAGCATTGCGCATGAAGTCATCACGAACGCCTTGAACAGATGTATCGGGAGGCAAGTCAAGCAGGATGCTGATCAGCTCTTCGGTAAGCACCAGCACCTTGTAGTTTCTAGACATAGGAACCTCGGTCCGTGTGGAGTTTGGGCAGTCAAGTCAACCGTTGTTTAACACGGGCGTGTGTAGTGCGTAAAACTCCACACGCCCGTGGTCTACTTGTTCACTTGCTCAGACGGAAAGTGTGATGCCGATGGAACGGATACCATGGTAGTGCGGCGGGACGAGCTGTCCGGTCTCGGTCTCCTGAATGAGCGAAACCGAGAACCCGCCAGTCGTACAGTTGCCGCTGGTGTAGAAGGTTACCTTCCAGTCGGCACCAGCAAATTGGCCTCCGGGGTTGGAAACGAACCCAGCCGAGTTGGCGCTGACCGGAGTACCGTTCGCCCACGTCGCAGGCCAGATCACCAGGCACCCATCCCAGGAGTACCAGATGTTTCCGAGGGAAGACTGCCAGCGGCCAGCTGATCCGTTCGGGCCGGAGAAGTTGATCCACTGGTAGAGGCAGACGCTGCCACTGACGCAGGAGTGGTAGGTGTCTGCTCGAGCAGGCGTGGCGCCAATGCCTACGGCCAGCACGATAGCCGCAAGTACTGCGGCAATGCGTTTGAACATGTACTTCCTCCTCTTACCGACTGGCGACCGCTTGCCGCCAGAAGTTCTTGTCTTCGTACTCGGTCTTGTCCCAAACCTGGAGGCCGGTATCAATCTTGTCGCCGTTGTACTTCTGTTCCGCGTCGTGGATGGCCTCGAGTCGCTCGACGCAGGTGCCGCACTTGCCGCAGTGCTTCTCCCCGCCCTTGTAGCAGCTCCAGGTGTCCTCGAGTGGAACACCGAGCTTCAGGGCCTCGTAGGCAATGTCGGCCTTGGACGCACGAAGGAACGGTGCCAGGATGAACCCTTGGTGGACATCTTCGATGTCCATAGGGTCGTCCGTCTGCAGCAGACCAAAGCCAGCATTACCTAGCACGACTGCGGCGTTTGCTGCCTGGATGAATCCGGGTCGACAGTCTGGGTAGACGAAGTGGTCGCCGGCGTGCACCCCAGTAGCGATAAACTGATACGAGTTGTTGACAGCGACGCCGGCCGCGATGGACAGCATGATCATGTTCCGGTTGGGGACGACCGTCTTCTTCATGTTGTCCTCGGCGTAGTGCCCCTCCGGGACGTCGATGATGTCGTTGCCCTCGGCCTCCTTGTAGTCCGAGGTGAGAGCCGAGTTGCTGATCAGATGGGTGATGCCCGTGAGGTCGACGAGGTCCCATCGCAGTCCGAGCTTGTGAGCGGTCGCTCCAGCGAAGGTCAGCTCCCTGAAGTGTCGCTGACCGTAGTTGAAGCTGATCAGGTGGGGAGTGAGTCCGTCGTTCAGAAGTTGGTACACCAAGGTAGTGCTGTCGAGGCCGCCAGAGAAGATGGCGACGCAATCAGACTCTGTAGCTTTGACCTCACGCGCTGATGGGATGAGCGCTTCACGCGTCACCTTGGTGTAGCCCATCGAAGATGGGATCACGTAGTTACCGATTTCGTCCTTACTCACTTGGGTCCTCCAATTAGCGGGTGGTAGATTTGCTTACCCATTTCAGTTCTCGACATTGAGATCTGTCCACGTTGCATCAACGTGTCGAAGATAGCATTGGCTTGCTGGGCAGTGAGGTGGTACGACTGCATGAGCGCGCTTCGAGCGATGCCAGGACGTTTGACGATAGCCCCGAGTATACGTTCCAGATCGCGTTCGTACGACGTCTTGCCGATCCCGTTGACGATCTCAATAGCGTAAGCGCGCCACTGCTTACCGTAACGGATAGCGTGAACGATGTCTGCCTCTTCAACTGTCACCCCTTCCTGGTCTACTTGTCTCGCGGCTGCTAGCAGGATTGCGGCCTTCAGAATGTTCTTGCTGAGCCTGTCGAACAGTGGCGTCATCAGTTCGGGCTTCTCTGACTCTAGTCCAGACTTGACTAGGTCATTCTCTAGCAGGTTGTAACGCGTCCAAGCATCTGGCGTAAGCTCCGCACGTACGTTTGGTTCAGCAGGTACCTTTTGGTTAAGAGCCCTTACTGTTACATGACTAGCCTGGCCATAGCCTTCGACTAACCTCTCCATGCGTCGGATCAGGAGGTCTCGGTTGCCTAGGTCTTTAACCGTTGGCGGGCCGAGGGGTTGTAGCCGAGACGTATCCGATTCTGCAGTAACGAAGACGAAACGAGGAATGAAACCCGAGGAAACGTGTTCATGAGTAAGTAGCCCCTGCACACGATTACGGATACCTCCAGCGAAAATGAGGAGGATCGGGTCACGAACTGTAATTTCCTCTTTGCGCAGAATTCGCTTCTGCAGTTTGCCGTCATACAGCTTGGTGAGTACTTCCGCCATACCAGCATAGTAGTCCTTCTTAGTGATCATCTCCAAAAGGCCGGAGAACTCGTCGCGGAGGAAGATTGAAGGCCTTTTGGGCCTCGTCGACAAACCCTGGAGCAGACCTTCCACTGAGCCGTCTGTGGCCAGGATCGCATCCGGGTCCACGTCCTGTAGCAGGTCCGTCGCGATGTCCATTGCTGTCGTCTTCCTCGTCAGTGTCGTATCGCCCAGGATCATGAACCACAGGTTCGGTACAACTGGCCCGTACGATGTAGGCAAGGTGACACGACCGCTCAGTAAGGCACTTAAGATGGTAAATGCACCCGCCTGGTGATACTGCGTAGCGGCATCGCCAAGAGAACTCGCCCATTCGATGTATTCCTCTACGAACCCATACTCTTTGGATGCGTCGTCCTCTTCTTGAGGGGTGAGCAGGTCTCGTACGTCGGCACCGGGAAAGACAACGGCGTTAACACGTTCGTTGTAACTGACGAACGCTCGACATACCTCGACCCAGAGATAGGATCGATCCTTACCGTCTCGACGATACTTATTACAAGCAGCAGCCCACGAGACAACGAACACCTCCTCACGTGTCATGCCCATCTCGAACAGAAGCATCTCCAACTTCCAAAGCTTCTCCGACCACTCCCCATCAGGCGTGACGCTGAACAAATCGTATGTAGCTGGAAGCAGGGCGTGCTTGTACTTCTGCAGTAGATCCTCTGGCTCGTCTTTGGGTAGTTGTTCCACAGTGGGCATAGGCGTCTTGAGGAACGCGCTATGCTTGACCTCTGGATATACCTCGAAGTCCCGCACTGTGTAGAGTGCGCCCGAGTACTTGGAAAGGAATACTTCAGGCTGTCCGGAGTACTTATGGTTCGGTGTGCCTGGCACGCGGAGGAGCTGCGTCAAGTCCCAACCACTACGGTCGCACCCATCTCCTGCATGGAAGTAAGCTAGGCGCTTGGACATGTCTTCGGCCACGTGCGGTGGTACTGCGTGAGCCAAACTCCACAGGCCCTGGTGACGACCGGGGGAGCTCTCAATCAGGTAGGAAGGGGTGATGAGTAGCTTCTCTGGTGGACAGCTATCTAGATCCGCCCATACGGTGGGACATTGATGAACATTGTCCTTCCGCCGTCTGGCGCTTTCGAACAATTGAGGGCAGTAGTACACGTCGGCAAGATACTTACCGTCTTCAACTGCGCGAGCAGCCGCATCCAGCTGGTCGGGGTAGAGGAAGAACCGCTCAGTCATCTCTCGCTTCTGTGCACCATTACCTATGGATAGGAAGGCAATACACAGATAGCCCCGGGACTCGGGCCCAAAGGCCATCTTCAGAAATGCTTTGGAGGGTGATTCCATGCACTGCCCTATTTGGTTAGGGATAGCCCCCGAGGGTGCGCTCGGGGGCTATCGTAGGTGGATCAGGAAGGCAGGAGCGAGCTGCCGGCCGAAGAGGTACCGGTACCTGTACCACCAGCAGCACCCAGTGGGTTCTTGCTGTAGCCTGCGATCTCGTTCTTCTTCTCGTACGTGGTGCTCTCGCCCGTCTGCTGGTTGCGAACGGTGCGCTCGCCCGTGATCTTCACCTTGGCCCACACCTCAGTGCCCGTGAGCTCATCAGCGTCCGGAATGACCAGCTCCTCGCCCTCGGCACCGGAGTAGATGCCCATCGCCTTCGCGAGCTGCACTGCGGTGTACAGTGCCCCCTCGAAGAGCATGACGTTCGAGAAGACCTTCCGGCCCTCGTACTTGCCCTCGCTGACAGTGTGCTCGATTGAGTAGAACGGCTCGCCGCGGTTGTCCTTCTTGCCCGGCTGAGGAGCGTTCTTGACTTCCTTGAGCTCCACGTCGGACAGTACAACCTTGTACCAGCCGGCAGGGATAGGCTCGAGAACCTCGGACTTCGCTTCCTTCGCGGAAACGTTCAGCTTCAGACCCATTTGTCAGTTTCCCTTTTCGCTTCGGTTCTTGTTGTAGTAATTCAGGATGGTTTCCATCGTTACAGTTTCGTCGGCACCGATGATCTGCGGCATCGCAGCGCCACGCACCTTGGCGACAGCGATGTCCGTCTGACTAGTGAGCATAAGCCGACGCTGCTCACCATTGACTTCTTGGTTGTACATGAAGAAGACAATGTCGGGAATCTGTGGGACCTTCATCTGCATCTTACCGTTGAGCAGCGGCATCCACTTGTGCTTGCCAGTCTTAAGCTGGACGCGCTCAGCGTGTGCGATGAAGATCACGTGCATAGGGAGATCGCGGTACAAGCGAATGAGACGGGTCATTCGTACCTGCAGCTTACCCCACTCACGAATGGAGGGGATGTCGGCGTCGCGAGATTCATTCTCAGGATCAGCCTTCATCTCGGTCATGACCTGATCTTTACACTGCTCGGCGATCTCCGACAGCGAGTCGAGTACTACTGTCTTGTAGCTATGTCCTCCGGCTCGCAGTGCGTTGTAGACCGAGATGTAGTCATCCCATCGACGCGCGGGGATGATCTCAACATCAGGATGTTCACGTAGCGTTGCCTTGCCCGCCTCAGCATCGAGGTACAGTACGTTACGCATAGTTGGAACGCTCGAAGCAGAACCAGCAAGCCAAGTCTTACCAACGCCGGCCTCCCCATAGATGAGCATGTTCAGCTTCGAGATGGCTTCGGTGTCGGGCCTCTCGATCTTGAGGCCTGCAAAGGAAGTAGGGGTGAGAACATCGTTCAGCATTACTTGTACTCCACTCCTACTGCACTGAGTTCGTCATCCCAGTACACACCCTTGACCTCATGCGGATCACCATGCTTGTCGACAACAGCCACTTCGGCGTCAGGGCCCTCACCCTCGTCGGCCGCACTCATAACGGCGTCAATGAACTCCTGTGTGTTCATTTCACTGGCTCCATGTACTTGTCCGTAGAGGGCTCTGCCTCTTCCCAATAGTGACGGTCCCGCTTGTCGAACATAGTGTCCAACGTGTACTGGTAGTCCTCGCCTCGTTCCTTACCAAGGCATGCATCCCAGAACGCACAGCCGCCGAAGTTGCCAAAGCCCTTGCAGTGGAAGCGTCCTTGGTTAGGATAGATCGGGAGAGTTGGGCGCGTCATCTCTTTGGCCTCTTCGTACAAGTGCCGAAGACCGTTAGCGCACTGCTCGTCGTTACGGAAGACAGGATGCCATGCGTGGAAGACTGGCCCCTCTTGCTGGAGGTACTCGATGTGATTGTCGTACAGACCTTGCTCGAAGGCCTCGGGGTCATTCTGGGAGACAGTGTCGCGATAGAGTTCCCAGTTCGTGTTCGCCTGCTTGTTGACTGAGAAGAGCCGTCCGAGCCGTCGGACCTTCATAGGCTCCGGTTCCTCAGGTACGGCCTTCTTTATCTCGGCATAGATAAAGCCCACGACTCGGATGCCAAGGAGCCGAAGAGCTGCAACGTATCCCGTAATCTGTTCATCGTTCCAGAGATACTCATCCGATGTCTCGAGCCCTGATAGGCGTGCCGCGGTCTTCCAGTCGCCGATCCAGTAGTTGCCTTCTGAGTCTTCCAGAAGAATGTCAAGACGTCCTCCAAAGGTTACGGGCAGACCCTTCCAGTGATCGTCGTCCTCCAGAGGGATTCGATCCGGCCAGTCCTGCGGGTAGTTGACTTTGAGCCAGTTGATGTACCGTCGCGTACACCAGTCGCACTTGCACCAGAGGTCCTGCTCGCCCGTGTCAGGGTTGAGGATGGGTACTTCGAACTTAATCTCAACCTTAACTGGCTTCAAGCCTGCGTGCTGTGTCGGGGCTACCTTGGTGAAGTAGTAGTTCAACATCTTCACACCGAGGTCAACGCGGTCCTTGTAGTCCGCGGACATCTCAGGATCGATGTCGCCATTAAGCTTGACGTAGTTCAGCCTCTGTTC
>Ga0068862_100002325_pt1 | contig 16952 bp, 9 predicted proteins | sample KBSSwiS52_FD_66598 | JGI IMG/M metagenome (GOLD analysis project Ga0068862, IMG submission 66598) | Switchgrass rhizosphere microbial communities from Kellogg Biological Station, Michigan, USA - KBS Switchgrass S5-2 | ecosystem: Host-associated > Plants > Roots > Rhizosphere > Soil ... | reverse complement strand
CTCGCCGCTGGCGAGACGCTGACCGCGATCGCTACCACCGGCAACTGCCAGTCGCTGTTCCTCGCCAGCGTGCTGACCAGCCTGCCGGGGGTCCATGCCGAGTATTTCGGCAAGCAGGGCCGCTTCCACCCGTTCGAGGGGCATATGGCGACGGCCAATCCCGGGGAGGGGCTGCTGCCGACACTGCGCTCCTGGAAGGCGCAGGGCTACCGCGTCATCCTGTGCGAGCAGACCTGGGCGGTCGCCGAGCCGATCCCGGACGAGGCACTCGACGGGCTGGTCGACGGTATTGCCCGCTTCCCGAGCGTCGAGGGCTTCGCGCTCTGGCCGGACCGCAAATACACGGCCGAACAGCTCGAACGGCTGAGCGGGCCGCGGCTGCTCCGCCTCGACCTCGCCAATATCCGTGCGGGGGGCCGCAAGGCGAACGTGGTCGTCGACGACGTCGTCGAGGCGACCTTCCGCAGCGCGCTGCCCTTCGATTCGGAGCGGCATCCCACTGCGCTGCTGCTCAGCGAGATCATCGCGCGGATCGTCGCCGCGCCGGCTTTCGACGGCCTCGGCTTCGATCGCGCCGACCTAAAGGCCCGCGTCGCGGCCTCGCGTGGTCTCAACACCGCGTTCAACCATCCGGTTGCCGATGCCGTCATTGATGGACTCGACCTCGCCTGGGGTCGGACGCAGAGCTATCGGCTCTGGGCGGAGATCGTGCGCGGCGGCGAGGACCGCAGCTTCGCCGAGACGATGGCACTGCTCGAGCGCTTCCTCGGCGATCCCGGTGACGATCCGTTCTTCGTGCGCATGATCACGCCCTTCGCCCTGTCGCAATACGGCGCTGCGCTGTGGCGGTCGGGCGACCGCGAGGGGATGGTCGCGGCGCGGCGGCGGGCGGTCGCGGCCGATCCCTACAGCGTCAGCTGGCACACCAAGCTGGTGCAGTTGCTGATGGCGCTCCACCGCCTCGACGAGGCGCAAAGCGCCGTCGAGGAGACCCGGCGCCTGATCCCGGCAAGCCCGGCGATCGAAATGCTGGCGGGCGAAATCGCGCTGAAGCGCGTTTCGGCCGAGGCGGCGCGTGAGTATTTCGTGCGGGCAGTCGATCTTTCGCCGAACAATTTCCCGGCAATCAAACGTCTTTTCGAGGTCGAAACGGTTATTGCCAACGATAGTCTTGATCGCGCGTTAGGTATGATCCGCGACGTCAAGATGGCGCGCGTGCGTCTCGGCAAGAACCAGCCGAACATCGAGAAAGCTTCGACCGCCATTCGCGAGGTCTGGGCGGCCATGGAAAAGGCGGGATGAACATTTTTGCTGCACCTGCACAAAGGACTTGTTCCCTGCCCATCTTCGAATAGGTTGTGCGCCGGAAACGAGTGGGGAAAGCGGTTCCGACTCGTTTTTCGGAACCCGGAGATTGGGGGTCGAGATGAAGACGATGGTAGCTGAGCCTGCGGGTGCGTCGGTCGATCGGGAAGGCCTTCTTGCAGGGAGCGTGGCCGGTGTCGGCCATAATTCCGGCATCGACACCGAAGGCTTCGCGCGGGACGGCTTCACCGTCCTCAAGGGCGTGTTCACCCCCGACGAGATCGACCGGATGCGGCTGGTCTTCCTCCAGCAGTTCCAGACCGAGGGTGGCTTCGCCGGCCGTATCAAGACGATCCGCTCGGCGGTGATCCCCGACGTGTTCAACCGCGATCCGCGCATTGCCGCCTTCGTGCTGCAGCCACGCATCCTTGAGGCGCTGAACGTGCTGATCGGCCGTCCGGTGCATTATCTCCACCACTCGGACATTCACATGAACTGGTCGGGCGGCTGGCATCGCGACAGTATCGACAAGCCGTCCTATTACGACTTCGTGAAGACCGATCCCTGGGCCGAGGAGAACTGGGCCGATTATTCGGTCTACAAGGTTGCGGTGTATCTGCAGGACCACCGCTTCAACACCGAGGGCTTCAACCTCGTCCCCGGCTCGCACCGGATCCGCTCGACCGAGCGGCCGAACGAGGGCGCGCTGCGCTCGGCCATCGGCGACGTGCTGATCTTCGACACCCGCCTCGTCCATCGCGGCGTGCTCAGCCACGAGCTGGAATCGAGCAAGAGCTTCATCGACGGGGTCAACCGCATGTCGATCTTCTCGTCCTACGGCGCGGACAATGCGATGTCGCGTGAGTTCTCGGAGGGCACCGTGTGGCGGCAGAACATGCAGCGCCAGCAGGAAGAATACGTCCTCAACCCGGGGCTGAAGGCGATCCTCGAAGAGCGCGGCGTCGGCATCCTGCCGATCGAGACCAAGCCGTTCCCGAAGTCGACGAGCTCGCTCTACACCACGATGATGTGATTGGATGGTGCGTACTGTGAAATCGACTCCCACGGCGGTCGAGACGGCCGCTGACATCCTGCTGGTCTGCGATTCGGACAGCAATATCGCCTTCTGCACCAAATATGCCGCCTTCGCGCGAAGCCGCGGCGTCAACGCCAGTGTGGCGTTCTGCGCGTCCGACATGGGGCTGGTGCGCCAGGCGGCCCATGCGCGGACGGCGTCGGTCGACGACAACCTCAAGATCATGAGCGACTGGCGGCGCCTGTTCGAGACACCGGACATCCTGCGTCATGACGCCATCTTCGTGATGATCTCGGGCAAGGACGTGCCGCGGTTCTGCGACAGCCTGCGCAAGGCCTCGATCACCTACGGTCTGCCGCGGCCGAAGACGGTGGGCGGCTTCATCGGCGAGTGGATCAGCGCCGAGCCGCAGGTCACCGAGCGCACGGGTCTCGACCTGTTCGTGGTCAATCGCGCCGACGAGTTGAACCTGTTCAAGACGATCGCGTCGAAGTTCAGCTTCGGCTGCCAGTTCCTGCACATCCCCTATCCGTTCGTGAACCGCCACGAATGGTCGCGGCCGTTGCCGCAGAAGTTCAGCTATCGTCCCGATGGCCCGATCCTGTTCGCCGAGCAGGTGCAGGTACCGCGCACGCCGGACGAGCGCCGGTTGCTGTTCCGAACCCTTGCCGAACTCGCCCGCCGCTACCCGAACCGCGACGTGCTGTTCTGCGAGCGCGAAATCCCGATGGGCGGCACCCGCCATCGCGGCATCGGTGCGATCGACGAGTTCTTCGACGATCTCGCGGCGCTGGCGCCGAACCTCGTGCGCCTGCCGGGCGGCTTCCGCTCGTCGCTCGAGCACGCCGAACTCGTCCTCTCGGTATCCTCGACGGCCTGTATCGAGGCGCTGCTCAACGGCGTGCCGGCCCTGTTCATCAAGGACTTCACCTCGTCCGGCACCGACAAGTTCGCGCGGACCGGGCTGACGATGTCGCTGAGCGACGTCTTCACCCCGCGCGAAGTCGAGATCACCGACGAGTTCTACGCCGAGGTCGGCCCGCGCGATTCCTGGGACCGCGTTCTTGCCGCCGCCACCGCGACGCCGCTCGGCGACGTCAAGGCCGGGCCGATGCTCGGCACCCTGACGGTGCAATACACGCCGACGATCACAGTGCGCGACGCGCTGTTCGAATCGGCCGGCGCCGTCATCGAGCCGACGCCCAAGCTGGCGCCGCAGGGCGAGCACGATTTCACCGTCTTCGGCAAGTTCATCGACGGCCTTTCGGCGGGCGATTGCGCCAAGGCGCAGCTCACCGACGTGATCCGCGTCGGCGCGCGTGATCCGCTGCCGGCGCGCCTGATGGCGGACGAGAAGGGCGTCTACAGAGTCGGCATGAGCGGGGCCGATTTCTCGCTGCATTTCGACGTGAAGCGTCCCTCGATCCGGCAGGCGCTGATCACCGGCACCTTCCGGGGCGAGCCGTTCCAGATCAAGATTGAGAAGACCAAGCAGGAGCTGACTGGGGTCGACCCATCCGAGATGCTTGTGCGCTGGGCCGATCTCGGCTTCGGCTCGGGTTCACGCGCAGTGATGCGGATCCGCGGCCATGGCCAGGTTGAGATCGACAGCATCGCGATGATGAAGGAGAAGGGCGCCAAGATCGATGGCACCCTGATCGTCGAACGCAGCTTCTACCCGGGCGACGTTCATATCCTGACCCGCGAGGCGGCGCCGGTCGACACCGCGATCCGCGGCGGCGAGGATCTCTGCATGTTCGTCTCGCCGGTCCGGCGGCGGATGTTCTCGACGCAGACGCCGCTCCTCACCGTCACCTCCAAGGACGGCGAGAAGATCGACGTGGCTTCGGCCTTCGATGGCTCGATATCGGTCAAGATCGGCACCGGCCTCGGGGCGCAGAAGCACAATTTCGCCTGGGCTGAGCCCAATCTGATCGTGGTCTTCGCGACCGCCACGCTGGCGGCGGTGATCGTCAACGAGAACGTTGTCGTCCTCGACCGGCCGTTCAAGCCGGCGCGGCTCACCGTGGGCGCGGCAGAGGGCGAGGTCGAAGCCTGTTTCGACACGGTCGAAGCCTATCGCGGCACTTTCCCGCCGCGCATGATCAACCGAGCGATCGAACTGATCACGCTGCGCCTCTACGATGGCGAGGCGCGGGCGACTAAGCACACCGAGATCCCCGATTTCCGTGCGGAGCTGGAGGCGAAGATCGCCGAGCTGGCCAAGCCTGCAACTGGCGCGGCACCCAAGGCCGAACCGGCCGCCAAGCCGGCGCCGAAAAAGGTCGAGGGCGCGGACGTCAAGCCGGCGGCCAAGAAGGCCGAGGTCGTGGAGGCCAAGCCGAAGGCCGAGCCTGCCAAGGCCAAGGTGGAGCCCGCCGCCAAGCCGGCGCCGCTCAAGGCGGTTGCCGCAGCCGCCAAGCCGGCGCCCAAGGCGCCGACGCTGGCGGCGCCACCCAAGGCGCAGGATCCGGTCGGCTTCGTGCCGCCGCCGCATGTCCGCCTGACCCCGATCCAGCTTTCCGAAGCGGCCTTCGAGGCCGGGGACTACAAGGCGGTGCTGAAGATCAGCAGCGAGGCGCTGGCCCGGACCCCCGATTCGACCAAGCACATGGGCATGATGTCGAAGGCACACGAGCAGCTGGGTCAGCTCGATGAGGCGGTGCGCTGGGCCGAGCAGGCAGTGACCTATCGCGCCATCGACTCCAACAAGGAACGGGTGGCCCGGCTGAAGGCCCTGCTCAAGCCGGTTTCGGCCGCCTGACCGGGATCGGGTGACCAGCATCGGGCGGGCGGAGCATCTGCCGTCCTTATTGCGAGCGAACTGAATCGTCGCCCGAAGCGATTCAGATCGGGTGGAGTTCGCCGCGAGACGGTCACCGATTTTACGTCCGTCGGCGATGCGCATCACGGCGACGATAGCGAGCGTGGCGGGTCGTTAAATTCCGTCATCCTGGACCCACGATCGAATGGCGGCACGCGCATCGTCGATGCGCTCCGACTTCCCGCGCTCGAACGCGCTTGGCCACCCTTCGCACCTTTGTGCCCGTCGATCGACGACACGCAGCAACCCTTCAAATTTAACCTCCGAAACAAAAGCAAACCCGTTCGCACTTGCAATAAACTGATAAAAAACGTCTGCATTACGACGACGTAACGTTAATAAACCTTAGCCATTAGGCGAACTTGCTCGTAAAATGTGAAAGATCAATTGGCACTTTGGCTGCTGTTACAGTTCATTTCGAACCGGTAATAAACAGCGGAGATCATCACGTGCCTCTCAATCTTCTTGGATCATCAGGTTCAGGTGGTTCGTCTTCGACTAGCAGCCTTCTTGGTGGCGGCACTTCGACATTGGGTAATGTTGTCGGTACGGTCACCACGACTGTGACGAACACCGTGACGCCCGTGGTGACCACCGTCACGAACACGGTGACGCCCGTCGTTACCGACACCGTAAGCACGGTCACCGGCACGGCCGGCACCGTCGTGAACACCACGACCTCGGTCACCAACGACGTCCTGAACGGCGCGACCAGCGGTGCGGGCAGCGTGATCTCGACCGTCACGGGCACGGTGGGTGACGCGCTTGGCACCGTCACCTCGCCGTCGACGCCTTCGGTCACCGACGTGCTGGCTCCGGTCGGCAATGTCGTCGACACGCTGCTCGATCCGGTCAGCGGCACCAACAGCCCTCTCGGCCAGGTCGTCGGCACCGTCACCGACACCGTCGGCACCGTCGTGACCCCGATCCTCGACCCGGTCGTGACCGCGCTCGATCCCGTTGTCGATACCGTGACCGACGTCGTGGGCGGCGTCATCAGCGGTCCTGACGGCACGACCCCGCTGGTCGACACCGTCGGCACCGTGGTCGATACCGTCACCGGCGTCGTCACCGGCGTCACCGATCCGCTGACCCCGGTCGTCGACGGCGTCGTCGGCACCGTGCTGGACGTCGTCCCGGCGACCGACGTCGACAACATTCTGGGCGGCCTCAACATCCTGGGCGTCGCCGCGGTCAACCTGAACATCGGCGGCGACAGCCTGGCCCAGGTCGGCATCGCCCTGAACGGCGCCGAATTCATCCTGCCGGAAGGTATCAAAATCGGCGGCATCCTCGGCACCGAGGGCGGCGATCTGGTCCATCTCGCCGAAAATTCCGAAGTCGGCCGCATCGTCTTCGGCTCGGGCGACGATCATCTGATCGCGCCGTCGACCTCGATCGTGACCGGCGAGATCCTCGGTGGCGCCGGCGATGACGAGATCGGCATCGGCTCGGGCAACGGCAACCTGCGCGGCGAGGATGGCAACGACCGCCTGACCGCGATCGGCACCGGCAACAACCACATCGATGGCGGCAAGGGCGCCGACTACATGGCCGGCGGCCGCGGCGACGATACGTACAACGTCGACAATGTCGGCGATCAGGTCGTCGAGCGCGCCAATGAGGGCTACGATCGCGTGCTCTCAACCATCGACTATACCCTGGGCGCCGATGTCGAGCGGTTGCAGCTCTACGGCACGGCCCATGACGGCACCGGCAACGCGCTCGACAACACGATCATCGGCAACTCGCAGGACAACCACCTGCTCGGTCTGGCAGGAGACGACTTCCTGAACGGCGGCAAGGGCGCCGACGTGATGGAAGGCGGCATCGGCGATGACATCTACGTCATCGACAATGCCAATGACCGCGTGGTCGAAGGGATCAACGGCGGTTCGGACCGCATCTCCTCCTCGGTGACCCACACCCTCGAGGCGAATGTCGAGCGTCTCGACCTGACCGGCTCGGCGGCGATCAACGGCACCGGCAACAACCTGAACAACATCCTCAACGGCAATGCCGTGGGCAATGTGCTGTCGGGTCTGGACGGTGACGACCTGATCAACGGCGGCGGCGGTGCCGACACGATGATCGGCGGCAAGGGCAACGACAACTACATCGTCAACACAGCAAGCGACCAGGTTATCGAGCTGGCCGGCGAGGGGACCGATCGTGTTTCGTCGAGCGTCGGTTACACGCTCAGCGCCAATATCGAGAGTCTCTCGCTCACCGGCACCGCCTCGGTGGCGGGCACCGGCAACGAGCTCAACAACGCGTTGAAGGGCAATACGGGCGGCAACACCCTGTCGGGTCTCGCCGGCAACGACTTCCTCGATGGTGGTGCCGGAAACGACAGGCTGACCGGTGGCGCCGGCAAGGATGCTCTCACCGGCGGAGCCGGTCGCGATACCTTCGTCTTCGCCAATGGCGACTTCGCGGGCAAGACGGCCACCAGCGCCGACTCGATCACCGACTTCAGCCATGCCCAGCTCGACAAGATCGACCTGTCGGGGGTCGATGCGAACCTGAACGTTGCCGGCGACCAGGCGTTCACCTTCATCGGTACCGCCGCCTTCACCGGCGTCGGCCAGCTCCATGTCGAGACGATCAACGGCGTGTCGTTCCTGACCGGCAATACCGGCGGCGACCTGGCGGCTGACTTCGCCATCAAGCTCGACAACGCGCCTACCCTGGTCGCAAGCGACTTCGTCCTCTGATCGTTCCCCGTTCGGAGTGACCTGCCGCCGTCCCGGTCACCCGGGGCGGCGGTTTCTTCATGTCCGCACCGCGAGGTCGAGCAGCGGCGCATCGTCCGGCGCGGCGAACACCTCCAGCGTGTGGCGCAGCATCGTCGCCACCGAGAAATGCTGTTCGGCGCGCGCGCGGGCCAGTGTCGAAAGGTGTTGCCGCGACGCCTCGCTCTCCGCAGCGAACGCTTCCAGCAGCGCGGCGGCGCGATCGACAACGATGGTCTCGTCATCGGCCAGGACATGGCCGGTCACGCCGGGCAGGATCGTCTCGCCCGCAGCACCCGCCGGCGTGGTGACGACCGGCAGGCCGGCCAGCTGCGCCTCGATCAGCACGTTCGGCGTACCCTCGAAGCGCGAGGTCAGCAGGAAGGCGTCCATCCGCGACAGCCAATAGCCGACCCGCGGCGAGCGCCCGACGAACAGCACGCGATCGGCGATGCCACGCCGCGCCGCATATTCGCGGGCCGGCCCGCGCAACTCCCCATCGCCGACCAGGATGAAGCGGGCGTCGGGGCGGAGGGCGATCAGCCGATCGGCGATCGCCAGCCAGTCGATCGGCCGCTTGTTGGCGTCGAAGCGCATCACCCCGCCGACGGTGAAGCCGCCGCCGGTGCGCGCGGCAAACCCCTCCCAGCGGGCGACGTCCTCTTCCGCGGGCGCGGGCGACAGCGGCGAGACGCCGTTCGGGACCACGCTTGCGGACCCTTGCGGCAGGCGGAGCCAGGCTTCGTAGCGGCGCGCGGCCAGCGCCGAATTGGCGGTGAGCGTCACCCCCGGAGCCGCCAGCAGCGCGCGGTAGATCGCCTCGCTTTCCGGCTTCATCCGGTCGGCGCGCTCGGTAGGCGGCAGGGTGCGGACGTTGAGCACGATGCGCGGCACCCGGGCGAGCAGCGCCGCCATGCCCGCCGCCAGGATCATCCCGTCCTGCCAGATATGGACGACGTCGGGCGCGTGGTAGCGGAGCAGGTCGACGAGATGCTCGATGCCTTCGCGGGTCCGCACCGGCAGCCGCGCGATCGCGGCCTTCTGCCCCGCGAGCGCCGAGCGCGCGGGCCGCCCGCCGAAACGCGGCGCGGCGAGATAGGAGGTGACCGCGATCCCCTGCGAGGCCAGCAGCGGCAGGAAGAAATCCTGGCCGCGCCGGGGGTCGAGCTTGCGGCACAGGACCTGCACCGGCCCGGTCAGCCGCCGGCCGCCGATCTCGGTTCCGGCCCGCGCCGCATCGTCGAGCGCAATCGCACTGGTGACGAGCTGCCGCTCGGCGCCGCCGCCGCCCAGGGTGCCGCCAATCATCACGATCCCGCCGATCTGGCCCGGCGCCGCACGCGGCGGATCGGCGCGGCGTGCGGCGACGGCGCTGGCGAGCGTGTCGTCGAGCACCGCCTTCCAGACCGGCGTACGGGCGAAGTCGAGCGTGGGAAAGTCGGCGTGCAGCCGGTCGCAGTCGCGGGTCAGCCGCTCCTGCTCCGCGGCAAGGCCGGGATCTGCGGTCCGGGCAAGCCCCTCGGCCGCGGCGTCGCGCGCGGCGGGCAGCAGTTCGCGCTCATCGAGCAGCGCCACCAGCCGGTGCCAGCCCTCGGCATCGTCGGGGCGCATCGCGATCGCCTTACGGCAGGCGGCTTCGGCGTCCGCACCATGGCCGAGCGTCTGGAGCGCGAGCGCGGCCATCAGCAGCCGCTCGGGCGCAGCGATCGCACGCCAGTCACCGAAGCGGCGGCGGAACAGCGACTCGGCGGCATCGCGGCCGAGCACCTTGGCGGCCATGCGAAAGGTCTGGGCGAAGGCCTCGACCGACTGCGGAAAGCGCGCCGAGATGCCGCGCCAGGCGCGCTGCGAGCCGCGCAGATCGCCCATCCCCTCCAGCAGATAGGCGACGATGCGCTGGCAATGCTCGTCGTCGGGAAACCCCGCGACCAGCGCCAGCGCGCGCGGCAGCGAGGCGGCGAAGGTGCCGTCGTTGCGGGCGGCACGCAGCAGGTCGCTCGCCTCGCGCCGCACCGACAGCGCATCGCGCGCGCCGATCATCGGGTCAGGCCGGCGCGCGGCGATGATATCCTCGATCACATCGCCGGTCCCCGGGCCGGCTTCGGCTTCGGATTGCGCGGCCGCCGCGAAACTGTCAGTCACGCGACATGGCTTACGCGCGGCCCGGTTGGCGGGCAATCGATCTGAAAGCATGCGCTTGCGGCTGATTTCCGATGCGATGCTCGCCGCCGCGGCCGCCCGTCTCCCTGACAATCGCTGGCGGCGCGCGATCGGCCGTCGCGCGGCCAGGCGCGCGCTGCATGCGGTGGCGCTGGCTGCGGCGCCCGACGACCCGGTGACATTGGCGATTCTCGGCCTCTATACCCGCGCCGCGGCGGCGCCGGCGGACGACGCCGAGGGCCGAATCGGCCGGTTGGTGGCGCGCGCGGCGCTCGGCGAGATCCCCGCGCTGGGCAAGGCCAGCGGCCTGCCGTCGAGCTGGCAGCGGCGCCTGTCGCAAATCGCGGCACCGGCCGACTATCTCCAGGCTGCCGCCCTTGCGCCGACCGACCTCGCGCGGGCCGCCTGCCTCTACGTCGGCGACCGCGCGGCCGCCGAACTGCTGCTTGCCGGCCAGAGCGGCCGCGAGGCGGACGTGCTGGCGGCCGGGATTGCGCTGGCGCGGGGTGACCAGCGGGCGGCACGGCGCCGGCTCAACGCCGCGTTCGTCGGCGACGGCCTCGTCCCGCCGCTCGCCGATAGCGATGCTGCGATCGACATGGCCGCGTTCGGCGGAAGCGGGCCGGTGGTGGCCGATGGCCCACTCGTGTCGGTGATCATGCCACTTCACGAGAGCGCCGGGACGGTCGAGATGGCGATCGCCTCGTTGCTCGCCCAGACTTATCGCCGGATCGAGGTGATCGCCATCGACGATCGCTCCACCGACCAGGGCCCGGCGATCGCCGCGCGAACCGGCGACCCGCGGGTCCGGGTGCTCGCCAATGCCGGCCCACCCGGTGTCTCGGGCGCGCGCAACACCGGCATCGCCGCCTCGACCGGGGCCTATGTTACCTTCCTCGACGCCGACGACTGGGCGCACCCGCAGCGGATTGCGCGGCAACTCGGCGCGTTCGGTCGCGCGGTCGGCGGCACCGTCGGCCAGCATTTCAGGATCGACGGCGCCGGCATGCCGGTCGCGCCGCGGGTCTGGCCGATCGTGCGGCTGTGCGCGATCAGCCTGTTCGCCCGCCGCGGGGTTCTGACCGCGGCCGGCCCGTTCGAGGATGCGCGTACCGGCAGCGATGCCGAGCTGCTCGCCCGGCTCGACCTGCTGTTCGGCCGCCGCGCTATTCGACGCGATCCGGCGATCCTGACCGTACAGCTCTGGCGGGAGGGATCGCTCAGCCACGTCGGCGGACGCGGCCTGTTCAGCCCCGAGCGCTATGACTACCGCGCGGCGTGGATGGACCGGCACCTCGCGCTGTGGCGCGCACGCCGCTTGCCAATGCCGCTGCCGGCTTCGTAGAGCCGGGCGTGGCCAGTCACGAGACCGACGATGCTTCGCCCGCCGCCGACACGGTGGAGAGCCTGCGCACGCGGTTGGTCGAAGAGATCGACCGCCGCCGCGACCGCGACCGCGAGCTCGTCGAGCAGCGCGCGCGCGCCGACGCCGCCGAGGCGGAGTTGGGCAATGTCCGCCTCACCCTGGCCTTCGGGCTGGGTCATGCGCTGGTCGAGGCGCTGCGCTGGCGTGGCTTCCTGCGGTTGCCCGGCCGGGTTCTCGAACTGCGCCGGCGCCAGGCGGCGAAGCGCGGGCGGTTGCCGGGCCGCTACAAGGGCGTGCGCCCGTCGGACGCGATGCACCTCGTCGACGCGGCCATCGCGCAGGCTCGATCCGGCGGGGCGTCGGCCGCGCGCGCGCGCGTCACGGCGGCCAAGGCAACGTCCGCTGAGAAGGCGCGAGCGCTGGTCGAGGCGGCGCTCGCACTGGTCCCGATCGATGCGGACGGCGCGCTCGCGCTCGGGCTCGATGCCGCGGCGCTGAAGGGCGGCGAGCCGCGGCTGTTCTCGCTGGCGCTCGCGCTCCATGCCGAAGGCGGGCTGAGCGGCCCACTCGCTCTCCTCGACAAGGCTGGCGACCAGCTCCCGCGCTCGACGGCGATGGACACCGCCATCGCAGCGATCCGGGGCGAGGCCGACGCGCCGATCCCGGACATTCCGGCGCGTGCCCAAATCGCATCGCCGGGCGATGGCTGCCTGATCGCCGTAGCGGCCCGATCGCGTGGCGATCGCGACCTGGATGGCCTGCGTGCCGAAGCCTGCGGTGCCCCGGTGATCGACCTGGCGGCCGCGGCGCATGAGGCGCCGGGCGGGGCGGGAGTGCTCCACGTCGTCGGGCTCCATGCGCCGGAGGTGCCGGCGGCGATCGCGACAGCGCATGAGCGGGGCATGACCGTGATCCTCGACGTGCTGGCACTGCCGTCTTGGGCGCTGGCGGGTGACGAGACGGAGCGCAGTCGGCGTGCCGAAGCCCGAGTCGCGGCAATCTTGCGCGCCGCCGACCGCCTCGTTGTCCGTTCGGAGGCGACGCGCGTCGCGATCGCGCGACTGGCGCCCGGGGTGGCAATGGACCTGATCGCTGCCGACCCGATCGTGACGGCCCGAGTCGCGGAGCCCGATCTGCTCGATCTTCGACGTGAACTGGACGTCAGGCCCGACCGGCCGGTGATCGTCTGCCCGGTGCCTCTCGAAGCCGATCCCGGTCTGTTCGACCTCGTCGAATCGCTGACGGCGCTCGCTGCCGACCTGCCCGAAACCACGCTGCTGTTCACCAACACCGGGGCCGCCGCACCGGCGCTGGCGCGCGCGGCGGCGCGACGCGGGGTCGCGCGCAACGTTCTGTTCGCGGGCAGCACCGTACCCGCCGACCTGCCCGCGCAGCTTTCCTTGGCCCGCGTCGTGGCGCTGCCACGCCGCGGGGCTGCCGTGGGCGCCGATCTGTCGCCTGCCTTCGCAACTGCCCGTGCGATCGGCATCCCGGTGGTCGCTTCCGAGGTCGAGCGTCGCTGGCGCGGCGACGGTGGCGATGGCGTCTTCTTGGCAGACGATGTCGGGGCGCTGGTAGCGGCACTGCGGTGCGCATTCCGTGCCACCGCTTCGACATCACCCGTCGGCGTGGGGCGCGAGTCCGAAGCGATGACTGCATTGCATGGTGCGGTGCAGCAGAAATCTGCTGCCACGGTTCCGTAACGTCTGGCGCCGCGGCGGACGGTCCTCTACAGCCGGCGGCATCGTTCAATCTCGGGGGAAGTCGATGCGTATCACGATGGTTGGCACCGGTTACGTTGGCCTGGTGTCGGGCGCGTGCTTTTCCGATTTCGGCCACAGCGTCGTGTGCGTCGACAAGGCGGTAGCGAAGATCGATGCGCTGAAGCAGGGCATCATGCCGATCTACGAGCCGGGCCTGGCCGAACTGGTCAACGGCAACGTCAAGGCGGGTCGCCTGTCGTTCACGACAGACCTCGCGGCGGCGGTGGCCGATGCGGACGCGGTGTTCATCGCGGTCGGCACGCCCTCGCGGCGCGGCGACGGCCATGCCGATCTGAGCTACGTCTTTGCGGCAACGCGGGAAATCGCGGCAGCCCTCAAGGGGCGCACCGTCGTCGTCACCAAGTCGACCGTGCCGGTCGGCACCGGCGACGAGGTCGAGCGGATCATCCGCGAGGTGGCGCCCGATGCCGAGGCCTATGTGGTGTCGAACCCCGAGTTCCTTCGCGAGGGTGCTGCGATCGACGATTTCAAGCGGCCCGACCGCATCGTCATCGGCACCGAGAGCGAGGTGGCCCAGGAGGTGATGCGCGAGGTCTACCGACCGCTCTACCTCAACCACTCGCCGATCCTGTTCACCGGCCGGCGTACCTCCGAGCTGATCAAGTACGCGGCGAACGCCTTCCTCGCGACCAAGATCACCTTCATCAACGAGATTGCCGATCTCTGCGAAGCGGTGGGCGCGAACGTGCAGGAGGTGTCGCGCGGCATCGGCCTCGACAACCGCATCGGCACCAAGTTCCTCCATGCCGGCCCGGGCTATGGCGGGTCGTGCTTCCCCAAGGATACGCTAGCCCTGCTCAAGACCGGCGAGGACGCGCAGGCGCCGCTCCGGATCGTCGAGTCAGTGGTTCGCGTGAACGATGCGCGCAAGCGGGCGATGGGCCGCAAGGTGCTGAAGGCGATCGATGGCGATGTGCGCGGCAAGACCGTCGGTATCCTTGGCCTCACCTTCAAGCCGAACACTGACGACATGCGCGACGCCCCATCGATCGCGATCATCCAGGCGCTGCAGGATGCCGGCGCCAAGATCCGCGCCTTCGATCCCGAGGGCGTCGAGCAGGCCAAGGATGTGCTCAACAACGTCGAGTTCGTGGCCGATCCCTATGTTGCCGCCGATGGTGCCGAGGCGTTGGTGCTGGTGACTGAATGGGACGAGTTCCGTGCGCTCGATCTCGCCCGCATCGCCGAGTCGATGACGGGCAAGGCACTGGTCGACTTGCGCAACGTCTACCCGCCGCACGAGGTCGCCAAGGCGGGTCTTGCCTATACCGGCGTCGGGCGGGCCTGACGGGCTTGATTGCAGCGCAACATTCGCGGTTCCCAAGCGTGATGCGTCTGGGATAGAAGGCGCTTATGGCGGGTGAGGCACCAGGGGGGTCAGACGCGCGCGAGCCGCTGATTGACCCGGAGGAGTTCCGGCGGTTCACGGGGAGCCTGCAGATCATGCTGCGGGTGATCCTGGCTGTCGTGCTGCGCGAAGCGCGGACGCGCTACGGCAAGTCCGAGCTCGGCTATGCCTGGGCGATCATCGATCCGCTGGTCGAGATGGCCGTGCTGATGCTCGTCTTCACCGCTCTCGGCCGGCAGTCGCCGATCGCGGTGCCACTGCCTGTCTTCCTGCTCACCGGCCTCATCCCCTTCCAGTTCTTCAAGGACTGCGTCGGGCGAGGAGCGAGCGCGGCAAATGCCAATATAGCGCTGTTGACCTATCCGCAGGTCAAGCTGCTCGACGTGTTGGTCGGGCGCGTTCTTCTGGAGGCGATAACGACCGCCTTCGTGTACGTGTTCTTCGCGGTCATCCTCCACTACGCTTTGGCGGTTCCGCTCTCGCTCTGGTACGACGATGTGCCGGCGATGATCGGCGCAATGCTCGGCCTGCTCTACTTCGGAATGGCCTCGGCGATCTTCAGCTGCAGCATCAACCGGCTGACACCGGTGTGGAGCACGATCTGGTCGTTCATCTCCCGGCCGCTCTGGTTTCTGTCGGGCGTTTTCTACACGATCTCGCACCTGCCGAACAACGCGCGGTACTACATGATCTACAACCCGATCGCGCATCTCATCGAATGGTGGCGCTCGGTATCGCTCCCGGTGTTCAGCAGCGATGCGTACAGCATCACCTTCGTGCTGATGACCGCAACTGTGATCATGTTTATCGGGCTGGCGGTCGACCGCCTCCTCAACCTCATCGGCTATGCCGATGAGCCGATGGGCGGCTGATCGCGCGTGATCGAGCTGGTCAACATCGAAAAGAGCTACCGCAAGAAGGGTGGCGGCAAGAAGATCGTGCTCGATGGCGTCAGCGCGCAGTTCGAGCGCGGCCACAGCTACGGCCTGATCGGCAATAATGGCGCCGGCAAGTCGACCCTGCTCAGGATCATGGGCGGGGCGGAGCAGCCGAACTATGGTTATGTCCGCAAGGACGTGAACATTTCCTGGCCGCTCGGCTTCTCGGGATCGTTCAACGGATCGCTGTCCGGGGTGGAGAACCTGCGCTTCGTGTGCCGGATCTACGATGCCGACGTTGCGACGGTGAGCGATTTCGTCCACGATTTCGCGGAGCTGGGAAAGAATATCCTCGAACCTGTGAAGACTTATTCGAGCGGCATGCGCCAGCGCCTCGCCTTCGCGCTCAGCATGGCGATCGACTTCGAGGTCTATCTGGTCGACGAGACGCTGGCGGTCGGCGACGCCGCCTTTCAGGCGAAGTGCCACCGCGAATTCGAACTCAGGCGTGCCCACTCGGACATCCTGCTGACCTCGCACTCGCCGGCTATGCTCGAAGAATATTGCACGCGGGGCGCCGTGCTCCACGACGGGGTACTGACGATGTTCGATTCCATCAAGGACGCGCTCGATTACTATCGCGGGGTAAACGCATGAACATCATGGCGACCGAGGACCGCGCCCTGCGTGAGGCGCGGCGAAGGGCCGAACGCTCGCGGCGGATGCGGTTCGTCGGCTGGGGCATCCTGATCCCGACCCTGATGGCGCTGTTCTACTACGCGGTGATCGCCCGCGAAGAATATAAAGTGGACATGCAGTTCACCATCCAGGGCCTCAAGACCGGTGGAGGGGGTGGCGATGCGCTTGCCAGCCTCGGCATCCCGGCGGTCTCGGCGGCATCGGCCGATGGCCTGGTCGTCACCGAGTTCATCAAGTCGCCGGAGATGGTCCGCCGTCTTCGCCAGGATTTCGGCCTCGATCAGGCATATAAGGGGCCGTCGATCGATCCGGTCGGCTATCTCGTGCCCAAGGCCACGACCGAGCTTGCAACTCATTTCTGGGACTCTCACGTCGACGCGAGCTACGATCCGCTGTCGAACTCGGTGAAGGTCACCACCAAGGCGTTCAGCCCGCAGGATGCGCTGCGGCTCGCCCAGGGCGTGATGTCCGAATCCGACAAGCTGGTGAACTCGCTCAACAGCAAGGTGCGCGCCGAAGCGGTGAAGGCCGCCCAGCGCGAACTCGACCAGAAGCGTCGCGACTACGATGCCGAGCGGCAGCGGATGACCGCGACCCGCGGCAGCGACCAGACCTCGCTCGACGCGGAAATGCAGCAGCGCATCGCCATGGTCGGCAGCTTCGACCAACAGCTCGCCACGCTGAAGGTCGAACGTGCCGGCATGCAGGCGACCTATCTGCCGGGCTCGCCGCAGATGAAGTCGCATGACGAACAGATCGCCGCAGTCGAGGCGCAGCGCGCAGAGCTGATTTCGAAGATGACGCAGGGGGCGGGCAC
>Ga0068862_100002312_pt1 | contig 17019 bp, 17 predicted proteins | sample KBSSwiS52_FD_66598 | JGI IMG/M metagenome (GOLD analysis project Ga0068862, IMG submission 66598) | Switchgrass rhizosphere microbial communities from Kellogg Biological Station, Michigan, USA - KBS Switchgrass S5-2 | ecosystem: Host-associated > Plants > Roots > Rhizosphere > Soil ... | reverse complement strand
CCAGCGGCGAACTGAGCAATCGCCAGGTCGTGGCGCGCTTCGAAATCCTTGGGATTGGCGTCGATACGGGCCTGCAGCTGCTGGGTCTGGCCGGCGGCCTTCTGCCCGGCTTCCGCCAGTTCGAGCTGGCTCGCGGCGGACGCGACGGCCGGATTCTTCAGGATCTCCGGCGTGACACCCGCCAGCATCTCCTTGGCGCCGGCGAGATCGCCGGTCGCGATCGAACACTTGACCAGTCCGGCGATGGCCTTGGCGTTGTCGCTCTCATGATCGAGCACCTGGCCGAAGATCGCACTGGCGGCACCGAAATCACCTTCAGCGAAAGCAGCCTCGGCCGCTTCCAACGCTTCGTCGATCGGCGAAGGCCCCTGGCCGGCGGCGCCCATTTTGGCGAGGCGCTGCACGAACTGGCGGAGCTGGCCTTCCGGCTGGGCGCCGACGAAGCCATCGACCGGACGGCCCTGAAAGAAGGCGTAGACCGCCGGGATGGACTGGATGCGAAGCTGCCCGGCGAGCGCCTGGCTCTCATCGACATTGATCTTCACCAGGCGCACCGCGCCTTTGGCTTCCTTGACCACCTTCTCGATCAGGGGCCCGAGCTGCTTGCAGGGGCCGCACCACGGCGCCCAGAAATCCACAATCACCGGCACCTGCGTCGAGGCGTCGAGCACGTCCTGCGCGAAGTCGTTCTGGTTGCTGTCCTTGATGAGGTCTGCGGCATTCACGCCGGCCGGTCCGGCCCCGGGGGCACCGCCGATCAACTGGTCCATTTGGTCAAGCTCCGATTGCGCAATTGGCTCTATAGATGGCGCGTCCCGGCTTTCCGATCAAGCCTCGGATTAACAAGGAAAATTTGCCCGTCTTATCCGCGTCTTATCCTTCGGGGGATGCGGCCACCGGAACGGCGATCAGCTGGGCCGGATGCCCCTCGGCGTCGAGGAAATGCAGCAGGTCCTTCGGGGCGAGCGCCGTGGCCTTGAAGTTCACCAGCGGGTGCGCGTGCAGCACGTCGTGGCGCAGGAGATCTTCATCCAGCACCATGCGCACCGCCTTGCCCTTGTCGTTGATGACGGCGAAGGGCGTCACCGCACCGGGGATGACGCCGAGATATTGCATCAGCCGATCAGCCGAACCGAACGAGAGCTTCGCGGCACCACCGGCGGCACCAGTCAGCTTCTCGCCGAGTGCTTTCAGATCGACCCGCTTCGATTCTTCAACCGTCACCAGCCACATCTCTTCTTTCTTGTTCCTGAGGAAGAGGTTCTTCACATGGCCGCCCGGCAGCTGGCCACGCAACTCCTTCGATTCCTCGACGGTGAAGACCGGTGCGTGATCGACCGTGTGACTCGAAATGCCGAGTTCGTCCAGCCGCGCCAGCAGCTGGTCCGGGCTGGTCGGCAGGTTCTTCTGCATCTCGTAAGGGTCTTGGATGGCCCCTGGGGTGGCTTCGGTCATGTCGCTGGCGCCTGAAAACGAAAACGGGCCGGCAAGGTATCGGCCGGCCCGCTCTGGTGCAACCACCGTCCGGTGAGGGGAAGACGGGGGCTGCGCTATGTGGACGCCTCGATCAGACGACGTTCAGCTTCACGGCGACGTTGTTTCGGATCGAGTTCGAATAAGGGCAAACCTGATCGGCTTCCTCGACCAGCGTCTTGGCCGCGGCCTTGTCCATGCCCGGGAGGTTGACGTCGAGGGTGACGGCCAGGCCGAAACCGCCCTCGGAGCGCGGGCCGATGCCGACCGTCGCGGTGACCGTGGTGTCGGCCGGAACCGACTGCTTCTTCTGCGAGGCGACGAATTTCATCGCGCCGATGAAGCAGGCGGAATAACCCGAGGCGAACAGCTGTTCCGGATTGTTGCCCGGGCCGCCCGCGCCGCCCAGTTCCTTCGGGGTCGAGAGCTTCACCTTGAAGCTGCCGTCCTTGGTCGCGGCTTCGCCGTCGCGGCCGCCGGTCGCGGTGGCGGAGGTGGTGTAAAGCACATTCACGGACATGAGCGTTCTCCTTTGCGGATGGTCGGGGGATGGTCTGATTTCGTCCTGGTGAGAGATTACATAGTGGACAATTCGATTGTGCACAATTAAAATCTTGTGGCAGCCATCACACCGCCTGTAGATCAATGTCCCGGGCGGCGCTGGGTTCAAGGAGAGGAACATGACAAAGGCTGCGGAGCGCGCACGCGAAAACGCCAGGGCCGGCGATGTGCTCAAGCTCGACAACCAGCTCTGCTTTGCGGTCTATGCCGCGGCCCATGCCTTCAGCGCGACCTACAAGCCGCTGCTGGAGCCGCTCGGCCTCACCTATCCGCAATACCTGGCGATGCTGGTGCTGTGGCAGGAGGATGGGGTCACGGTTTCGGCGATCGGCGCCCGGCTCGGCCTCGATTCCGGCACGCTGACCCCGCTCTTGAAGCGGCTCGAGGCGGCGGGCCTGGTGAGCCGGCTCCGGGATGCGGCCGACGAACGGCAGGTCCGGGTCACCCTGACGGCCGCCGGACGGGCGCTGAAGCAGAAGGCCAAGGGCATCCCCCAGGCGCTGCTCTGCGCCTCCGGAATGCCCCTGGGCGAGCTGGTGGCGCTCCGGGGAAAGCTCGAATCGCTGGCCGCCAATCTCCGGTCAGCGGCGGCCGAGTCCGACTAAATCTTTGACAAAAAAGGCCCATTGGCCGCTTGCAAATGGATTCCCGGCCGCTATGATGCGCGCCGCTGCCCGGCCGGGACACCCTTCCCGGCCCTCTCTATAATAGGCAGACGGAGCGCGGGCGTAGCTCAGGGGTAGAGCACAACCTTGCCAAGGTTGGGGTCGAGGGTTCGAATCCCTTCGCCCGCTCCAGTTTTCAAAATGACTGGTCGGTTCCTCACGGCTTCGGCGCGAGCCTGGTGCGTTGCAGGACTTGCGCGAGGCAGCAGATCAGGGTGAGCGGTTTCGGCTCTGTGCTGGAGAAATGGCGCGATGGGCGTAAGGACTCAATCGCCCTTATGTACGCTCAATTGCTCAATGTGCAATTGGCCGGAAAAGACTACCGGAGCTTACCGGGGAGGTAAGCTCTGCTTCATTGCGAAACCAATGACAACACTGCATATGGTAATCGAACATCGGACCGGTCCAGATGCTCCCGGCACCGGCGAGTTCGGGCAGGATCAGCAGGTCCACCGGCGCCGCCTTCAGCTTATGCTCGAGCACGGTCCAACCGGCATCGGCGTCCGCGGCGGCATCGGGAAATTCGGAGACGGCGATCCTCAAGGGCACCTCTCCACGATGTTGCGGCGGGCGCGATCAATGCGTCGCGCGGCCGAGCGCGGCGAGGATCTGGCGCTTGGCGGCGGTGAAGTCCTCTGAGAGCGGGTCGCGCGGCCGCTTGAGCTCGATCGGCACTTCGGCGAAAAGCCGGCCGGGATGCGGCTGCATCACCAGCACGCGGTCGGCCAAAAGCACCGCCTCGTCCACGTCATGAGTGACCATTACGAGAGTCGGCCGGTACGCGCGCCAAAGGTCGAGGAGATGGCCGTGCAGATTGGCGCGGGTTAGGGCATCGAGCGCGGAGAACGGCTCATCCAGCAGCAGCACCTTGGGTCCGGCGATCAGGGCGCGGAGGATCGAGACCCGCTGCGCCTGCCCACCGGACAGCTCCCGCGGCCAGCGATTTTCGTAACCGGCGATGCCGACCCGCGCGAGGGCTTCGCGCAGGCGGCGCTGCTTCTCGTCCTCGCCGAGGTGGTCGAGGCCGAAGGCGATGTTGCCGCCGACCGTGAGCCATGGGAGCAGTCGCGGTTCCTGGAAGACCAAGCCGATCGCGGGGTGCGGCGCCCAGACCTGTTCGTCGTCGATGGAGACGCCACCAGCGCTCGGCGATTCCAATCCGGCGGCGAGGCGCAGCAATGTGGTCTTGCCGCAGCCCGAGCCCCCGACAATGGCGATGATCTCGCCAGGCGTGATCCTCAGAGAAAGGTCGGCGAGCGCATGGACGCCGTTCGGGTAAATCTTCGAGAGCCGATCAATCACCAGCATCGGATCACGCCTCCCGCGACGGCTCGACGCTGCGCGAGAAGCTGTCCTGCCAGCGCAGCAGCGGGTGGAACAGCAGCAGCAGGACGAAATCCACCGCCTTGCCGAGAATGGCAAAGGCGATGATCGCGGCCAGGATCTGCTCCGGCTTGCCGAGCTGCTGGCCATCGACCAGCAGGAAGCCGAGACCCTCCGAAGCGCCCATGATCTCCGCCGCGACCACGAACATGAAGCCGAGCCCCAGACCAGATCGCAACGCCGTAACGTATTCCGGCAGGATCGCCGGCAACAGGATTCTTCGCGCAAGCTGCACGCGCGACAATCGGAAGATCCGTCCGACCTCGACGATCTTGCGATCGACATTGCCGATCGCCCCCATCACGCCGAGATAGACCGGAAAGGAGACGCCGACGGCGATGAGCGCGATCTTCGAGCTCTCGAAGATGCCGAGCCATAGAATGAAGAGCGGCACCCAGGCGAGCGATGGGATCGCCCGCAAGGCTTGTATTGTCGGGTCGAGCAGGCGGCGCACGGCCTGCGACGAGCCGGTCAGCGCACCGAGCAGAGTTCCGCCCGCCGCGCCGATCAGAAATCCGCTGAGGACGCGCAGCAAGGTCGCCGTCACATGCGTCCAGAGCTCGCCGCCCGCCGCCAATTCGGCCAGGGTGGCGAGGATCCGGCTGGGCGGTGGCAGCAAGCGCGCCTCGACCAGGCCGAGGCGGAAGGCGATCTCGTAGAGGATCGCGACCGAGAGCGGCAGTACGATGGCGGCCAGAAAGACGCCGGCCCGTCCGCGCCAGACCCCGAACGCCGGCCGCTCAAAGACGCGGGCGCGCCACGCCTTGCCGGCCTGCGTTCCGACCTCGGACATGGCGCGCGGTCAGCCGATCAGTTGGACGCCACCGAGAATTGGGCGTCGATCAACTGGTCTACCGTCGCCTTTACATCGACCTCCGGCTTGATCACGCCGGCCTTCTGCAGTGCCTCGCCCGCACGCAGGATGGTCTCGCGTGTCGCATCGGGTACGCCCTTATAGGAGAGATCCGTGCGCTCGAGCTGCTTCGCCACGACGACGTCCGGCAGCTTGGTGACTTTGATCAGAATCGCCTTGAGGTCGTCGGGATGCGCGATCGCCCATTGCCGCGCCTTCTCATAGACCGCGAGCACGCGCTTCACGATGTCCGGATTCTCCTTCACAAAGGCCTCGCGGACGTCCAGCACGCCCCATGAATTGGCCTCGGGCTTACGGTAGAAGAGCTTGGCGCCGTTCTCGACCTCGGCCGAGGCCATCAGGGGATCCAATCCGGCCCAGGCATCGACGTCTCCGCGCAGCAGCGCTGCCTTGCCGTCCGGATGCTGCAGCAGGACGATCTTCACGTCCTTCTCGGTGAGGCCCGCGCTATCCAGTGCGCGGATCAAGAAGATGTGCGGGTCGGTGCCGCGGGTGACCGCGATCGACTTGCCTTTGAGATCGGCGGGCGAGGCGAAGTTGCCGTCACTACGGGAAACCAGAGCGGTCCATTCGGGCCGCGAGTAGACGCCGACGATCTTGATCGGGTTGCCGTTGACCCGGCCGATCAGCGCCGCAGCACCGGCGGTCGAGCCGAAATCCAGCGAGCCGGCGTTCAGGAACTCCAGCGCCTTGTTGGAGCCCAGGGACTGCACCCAATTGATCTTGATGCCATCCTTCTGAAACTCCTGCTCCAGCAGCCCCTGTTCCTTGATCACCAGGGAAAGCGGGCTGTAGGTTGCAAAGTCGATATTGATCGTGTCTGGCGCCGCTTCGGCATCTGAAGTGAAGCCGGCGAAGGCGAAGGCCACGAGAATACCGAACAGGGAACGGCGGCCGCTGAGAAATCTGGACATGGCAACATCCCTTTGCACAAGGCGGATGATGCAGTAACAGGCACGGCGTCGTGATTGCCAAACGAGAATAACTGCCGCACGGCCCGAGGATTCCTGCTCAACCCGGGCGGAGCACCGGCTTGCGGTCAGGCGCTGCGGCGGCGCGCGGCCACGTCGCTTCCCCGCAGGGTTTGGAGGATCTGCGCCAGTTCGTCTACTGCGGCGCCCGCTTGCGGCAGAACGCCACCCATATTGAGGAATCCATGGATCATGCCCGGGAAGACGATCTCGTGAAGCGGTACGCCGGCGGAGCGCAGTCGCACACCATACGCCAAGGCCTCGTCGCGCAGCGGGTCGAAGCCGGCACGCAGGATGATGCTCGGGGGCAGTCCGCTGACGTCGCTGACGAAGAGCGGCGAGAGCTGCCAATCCGTCGGATTGACGCCGTGCAGATAACTGCTGCGGTACCAGGCGTAGATTTCCGCGGTGAGCAGATAACCGCTCGCGAGTTCGCGATGCGACGGCAGGCTCGCCGTCAGATCGAGGCAGGGATATAGCAGCACCTGGCTGGCGAAGCGTTGGCCAAGCTGGCCATAGCGGTTCATCAAAGCCGCCACCGCCGCCAGATTGCCGCCGGCGCTGTCGCCCATGATGCCGATCCGGCTCGGATCCAGCCCGAGCTTCTCCGCGTTGCGGAAGATCGCCCGGCACGCGGCCAAGGTGTCCTGCAGGGGTGCTGGAAACGGATGCTCGGGCGCGAGCGCATACTCGACCCATATGATATTGGCCTGCAGCCGGTTCGCAAGGCGCCGCAGCAGTGGCTCATAGACATCGAGCCCGCCCAGGGTCCAGCCGCCACCATGGAGATAGATGAAGGTCAGGGGTGTTGGAGCCTTGGGGCGAAACAGGCGCAGAGCCGGCACGCCGGGTCCCAGCCGGGCAAGATTCTCGATGGGGCCGACAGCCTCGAGCGGCCATGTCAACGGACGACGCGACTCCGCATAGCCTTGTCGCGCGGCATTGGGCGTCAGCGTTGCGAGATTGACCGAACCGGAGAGCCTATGGAGCAGTTGTACGGCCTCGACGTCGAGCTCAGGACCGGCAGTCGAAGACACGACCGAGTTTGAGATGCGGGCTTCGAGCAGCATATGCGTTCCATGCTTGTCCGTCCGGAAGAAGGCCAGAACCTAGCCCTTCGTTCCCGCTCCGAGAAACGAGGACATCTTGCGAACCGCCCAAGGCGAGCTGTGGAGACGCCGCGAGGATTTCTCGACCCTTTCCACAAGGATATTTCGTTGGGCGGGATCGCAGTTTGCCGCGACTCTCTAACCTCACCTCAGGAGGCTCTGTCATGTCGCTGCAAGGCTTCATTCCATGGCTCACCGATGGCGTTACCTGGTTGCGCGAGAACGCTCCGGCATGGCCGCTGTTGATCGGATTCGAGGGTACCGATGTCATCGACCCCGAAGACGAGGAGCGCTGGCGCGAGGAGGAGCGACGGCTCTTTCCCTATCTCTACTGGCCGAACATCTGAGTAGACGGTTACGACTCTTTACGCCGCGGCTTTGTTGCTCACTGTGAAAATCGAGAAAATCTTGGCGGCAGGGCGATCAAATCTCGCTGGCACCCGGCGGGGCGGCATCCAAACTTCTTAATATTGATGAATGCGGAATGGACAGAGGTGTGCCATGGGCCAGCTCGAGGTCGCCGACAAGGATATTGTGGCGGGAGCGAAGCGCGCTTCGAAGCCCTATGTTCCCTCGCTGCAACGCACGCATGGTCAGCCGCCGCCGATCGCCGCGAATGGTGGGCTCTCCTATATGGCGCTCGAGCGGAACGGCGACGCCGGCACCGCCGCGGCGCTCGAGGACGCACTGGCGCAGAGCGATGACGGGGAAGACCAGCGCATTCTGGACCTGATCGAGAAGTCGCCGCCGGGTCCGATCGAGACACGATGGGGCCTCGGCTTCCGCGACTATGACGAATGCCTGGCCTATATCCGCGCCAAGGGCATCACGGCGCCCGAAGGCGGCGTGGCGCTGCCGCTGCCCTACACGGTCTATGAGCGGCCGAGCTACACGGTCGTCTCCTCCAACGCGCTCTGGCGCGACCCGGCGCGGGCCGGTATCGCCGATGCGATGCGCAAGTATCAGGAGGGCAAGCGCCGGCTGGATCTTTATTTCCCGCAGGTGCTGCGCGACGCGCGCCGGATCGGCGAATACCATCCCGGCCTATCGCCGAACAGTCCCGAATGCATGGACCGTCTCGGCGTCTCGCTGGCGCATCTCGATTCCAAATGCGCCAATTTCTATGACGCGGCCGAGGTCGAGCGCGTGTTCTATCCGGAGATAGAGAAGCTGCTGCTCGATTTCTTCCCGGGTGCCACCGACGCCCTGGTCTACAACCACGATGTCTTCGACAAGGACTACACGGGCGACCGGACCGAGGATCAGGACAGCAAGAACCCAGGCGTCAATGGCAGCTATGCCAACCTGGTGCACAATGATCTCAACGATAACAGCGGCCGCGTGCGCTGCCGCGAGTTGCTGACCCGCAACCTCCGAAACTTCGGCCGCACCCAGCACTACACCGAGGAAGAGGCCGACGCGAAGATGTCGCGCCGATTCATGTCCATCAACCTCGCCAAGCCGATGGAGACGGTCGAGCAGTTTCCCTTCGTGCTCTGCGCCTGGCCGTCCTTCGCCGACCAGCCCTACATCAACCACTACCGGATCTATGACGACCGCGTCGGTGAGACCACGCGCTTCACTCACCGCCCTGAGCATGAATGGTACTGGCTGCCGCAGCAGAAGCCAAACGAGGTCTCAATGCTCAAGTGCTATGACTCGGTGACCGACGGCTCGGTCTCGCGCTGGTCCTTCCATACCGCCTGCGTGGATCCGACTGCCCCGGCCGATGCGCGCTGCCGCAAGAATGTGGTGGTCCGGTCCTTCGTGTTCTTCTAGCGCGAAGACGCAACTATTCGGTCAGAACCAGAAATCATGCGGCACGATGCCGGTGTCCTGACCCTCGTCGGCGCGCTTCCAACCGTCGAGGACCAATCCGACGCAGAGCACGAGAAAGCCGATCCAGAGCCCGATCGAGGAGTAGTCCACGATATCCAACGGATGGGCCCCGCGGCAGAGCGCGCGGGCCAGAGCGCAGATATCCGTTTCGCCGACCAAGCAATAGCCGGCCTCTGAGGCGGGGAGGTAGCCGTAGCCGATGACTTCGCGGTAGGTGAGCCACCACCAGGCCGCCGCAAGGACAAGGGCGGCGGCGCCGGCCGTGATCAAAGTGCGGCCGATCGGTTTCATGTCGCCACACCCAAGGTCGCCAGAATCTTGCGACGCAAGGCCACGATCTCGCCGTCGTCGCGGTGGCGCGGATAAGGGAGCGGGATGTCGAACGTGGCCTTGATCCGCGCCGGCCGGTCGCTCAGCACGATGACGCGCGAAGAAAGCAACAGCGCCTCCTCGACGTCGTGGGTGACGAGCAGCGCCGTGAAGCCGCGCTTCTGCCAGAGCCGTACCAGCTCGGCCTGAAGCGTGATCCGGGTGAGGGAGTCGAGCTTGCCCAAGGGCTCGTCCAGCAAGAGCAGCGCAGGATCGTTCACCATCGCGCGCGCCAAGGAGGCGCGCTGCGCCATGCCGCCGGAAAGTTGGTGCGGATAGGCGCCGCTGAAGGCCTGAAGATCGACCAGGTTCAGCGCTTCGTCGACCCGGTGCCGCTGTGCCTTCAGCACGCCGCGCGCATCCAGCCCGGCCGCCACGTTGTTCCGAACAGTCGCCCAGGGGAACAGCGTAGGGTCCTGAAAGACGAGGTTGCGCCGCGGATCCGGCCGCGCGATCGGTTGACCATCCGCGAGAAGAGTGCCCGAGGACGGCGGCTCGAGCCCGGCGATCAGGCGGAGCAATGTGGACTTGCCGCAACCGGAGGGCCCGAGCAGGGCCACGAACTCTCCCGCGGCAACCGAGAGATCAATCCCTTCCAGCACCGGTAGCGGCGTGCCATCCAGATCAAAGGCGTGACTGACGCCGCGTACCTCGATCGCGATGCTGGCATTCAGGTCCCGGCGGGGCGCGAAGGCATTCATGCGATGAAGCCCTTCTGCCAGCGCAGCAGCCGGTCACGGACGACGAAGAGCAGCTTTACGATCCCGGCGCAGAGCAGCGCCATGATCACCAGCGCAGCATAGACATTGGCATAGGCCGAATAGGCGGACTGGAACTGGACGTACCAGCCGAGGCCGTATTTGGCGCCGAGCATTTCCGCGACGACCAGCACGGCGAAGGAATAATAGAGGCCCATGAACAGGCCCACGAAGACGTGGGGCAGCGCGGCGGGCATCGCGACCTTCAGCACCAGCCAGCGGTTGCTTGCGCCCAGGATTCGGCCGACGTCGTAGAAAGACCGGTTGACCGAGGCGACGCCGGAGGCGGTCAGGATCGCGACCGGTATGCCGGAGGCCAGCGCGACGATGAAGACGCTGGCGGCGAAGGTGGTCGGAAAGAAGAAAAAGGTACAGGGGATCCAAGCCGTCGCGGGCACCGGCCCGATCAATTTCAGGACCGGCATACCCCAATAGCTGAAGGCCTTCGACCAGCCGAGGGCGATCCCAAGCACATAGCCGGCGGCGATGCCGAGCCCAAAGCCGATCGCCCAAAGCCGCAGCGAAGAGAGAATGCAGATCAGGAGCCGCGGCCCGTCGCCGATATAGACATCGAGCAGGCCCTGCGGCGGCGAGAAGAACGGCTTCGGCAGCCAGCCGAGCTTCGCCGTCGTCACTTCCCAGAAGGCAAACCAGAGGCCGAGGGCGATGAACCAAGGCCCGAAGTGCAAGAGCATACTTCGCGCGCGACCGAGGCGCTGTACGGTGACGCTGAGCAGAAGAAAAAGGGCAGCACCGGCTGCAGTCAGGCCGGCAAAGAAATTGGTGCTGCCCCAAGGGATGACATTCGGGAGAAGAACCGTGACGGCGGCCGCCAGCGCCCAGGTCAGTGCAGCCAGAAGCCCGTGGCTCCAGACATTGCCGGTCGAAAGCCGGGTGGGATTGGTGGCCCCCGCCGGCAACGCCTGGATGCTGTCGCTCACGCCGGTCCTCGGGTGCGTTAAGCGAGGATGTCGACAGTGACGCGATTGGCAAGCTCGACAGGATCGGTCGCGGGATCGATCACTTTCACGAGCTTCAAATCGGCGATCGAGGTCGCGATCTGATCGACCAGCGGCTTCCCGATCGGATGGTTGTGGAAGACCAGCGGCCGCAGCACCTCGGTGAGATCGGCGGCAGTCAAGCCGGCGGGCTTCAGCGCCTCGGCGTACCAGGCGGCTACCTCTTCCGGATGATTGGCGGTGTATTCGTGGATCTCGAGATTCGCGGTCGCGATGCGGCGGATCGCATCCTTGTTGGCCTCCAGGAACGGCCCGTTGGCGCCCAGCACGCAGCAGACATGGCCCTCATAGGTGCCCGTCTGCGTGTCGGCGATCTTGGTCAGCTTGAACTGGCGCTCGATCTGCCAGGCCCAGGGATCGAGATGCACCGCCGCATCGGCATCGCCCTTGGCGAGCGTTTCGCCAACCAGCTCGAACGGCGCGTTCACCCATTCGACATCCTGCTCGGGATCGATACCAGCCTTGGCCAAGGTCACGGCGAAGGCCACCTTCGGTGGCGAGCCCGGTCCATAGCTCACGATCCGCTTGCCTTTGAGCCCGGCGAGATCCTTGATGCCCGACACTTCCGGCACCAGCAAACGCTGGCAGCCGCCATGGGAGCCGACGAAGAGCTTCACGTCGAACCCTTGCTCCAGCGGTTTCAGCCAGTCGAGCACCAAGCCGGCGCCGACATCGGCCTTGTTGGTGGCGAGGGCCTGGATCAGGGTCTGGCCGCTGGCGCCCTGGTAGAACAGCTCCACATCGACGTTCTGCTTGGCATAGAAGCCCTTGGCAACGCCGAAGCCGAGCGGAGAATGGCAAGCAGCGACCTCGGTCCAGGCGATCCGCACCTTCGGCGCCGGCCCGGCGATCGCCGGCGAGAAGATCCGCGACCCCAAAGCCGCCGCCGAAGCTGCAATGCCGAGCGCCCCCGCGCCCTTCAAGACCTTGCGCCGTGAAACCATGTCCCCGCTCCCGCTTTCGATTGACTGCGTTCAGGATAACGAGCCGAAAGACTCACGCCTAACGAGGCTTTCTCTCCTGCGGCAAAAGCAAATTTGCCGGTCAGATCGCACCATGCCGCGGCGGCAACACGTCGTTCAGATAATAGTTGCCGATGTTGACGTATTTGTACCGGACGGGATCGTGCAGGGTATGGGTGCGCGCATTCCGCCAATGCCGGTCGAAACCGTATTGCTCCAAGGTCGAGCGCGAGCCGGTGAGCTCGAAGAGCTTGCTTGAGACATGCAGCGCGACCTCGGTGGACAAGGCCTTGACCTCGGCAACCGCGATCGAGGCTTCGGCGACCGTCTTTTCGTTTGGAGTCTCGGTGGCGGCATCCACAAAACGCCCGGCGCGCTCCAGCAACGCATTCACGGCATTGACCCGGATCGCCAGTTCGCCCGCCTGGGCGATGAGATGCGGATCATCGGTGCCCCGCTCGTATTTGGTCTCGAACCAGGGCCGAGCGTATTTCTTGGTGAAGTCCAGCGTGTCCCTGAGCGCCGCGCGCGCGATGCCGGTCTCGACCGCGGCATGGATGATCTGCGCCACCGGTCCCATCGGGGTCGGACGGTCGAAGGTGTCCTGGTGCGGGATCACTTCATCCCTGGCGACCGGGATCGCATCGAAAGTGGTGGTGCCGCTGCCCGTGGTGCGCTGGCCGAAGCCTGCCCAGTCATCGACGATCTGCAAGCCCGGCGTTGATCGCTCGACGAAGGCGATGTGAGTCCGGTCCTGCTCGTTCAGGGCCACGACCAGGATCAGATGCGCGAAGAGCGAACCGGTCGAATAGAATTTCTGCCCGGTGAGCAGATAGCCGTCGCCATGTGGTGTCAGCCGGGTCTTGAAATCGACCGGCGTGCGCGTGCCGATCTCGACGAAGGCATTGCCGAGCCGGTCGCCGTCCAGCACCCGCTGGAAGTAGCGTTGCTTCTGCGCCTCGCTGCCGGTCAGTCGCAGGGACTCGACCATGTAGAAATGGTTTTGCGGAATCTGCCCGAGGCTGGCATCGGCCTCGGAGATGATCGCCGTCACTTCGGCCAGGGTCACGTTGGAAACGCCAGCACCGCCGTATTGCTTCGGCACGGTGATTCCCCAGAGCCCGCTTTGCGAGAACTGGTCGATCTCGGCGATCGGCAAGCGCCGCTCGCGGTCGCGCTCGGCGGCGCCTTCGCGGAACTGCGCCGCCAAGTTCCGGGCGATCAGGATCGCCTCGGCATCGTCCTTGATCCGATAGGCCGCTTCGCGGCGCGGCGGGATATGCGGGGCCGGCCGGGAGAATTGCGGCGCATGCGCTTGGTGCTGGCGCCGTTCCAGGGTGCTCATGATCGTCCTTTAAAGCCAGAGATGCCGGGCCGGCTTCACGCCGTTGAGGTAGTAATTGCCGACATGGAAGAACTTCCAGCGCACCGGATCGTGCAAGGTGTGCGTGCGCGCATTGCGCCAATGCCGGTCGAGGCCATGCGCCGCCAGGGTCGAGCGCGTGCCGCCGAGCTCGAACAGCTTGTTGGCGGCCAGGATTGCGACCTCGGTGGTCAGCACCTTGGATTCGGCGACGGCAATCGCCGCCTCGGCCACGGTATCCTCGTTCGGATTGGCGATGGCGATGTCGGTGAAGCGAGCCGCTCGCTCGAGAATCGCCTCGGCGGCATGGAGCTTGATCTCCAGATCCCCGATCGCGGCGATGGTGAAGTGATCCTCCGAGGCTTTCTCCTGGCCGCTGTCCAGCCAAGGCCGCGCATGCTTGCGGATGAAGGCGATCGTGTCGGCGATGGTGCCCTTGGCGATACCAGCGTCGATCGCCGCCTGGATGATCTGCGAGATCGGCCCCGCCGCGGTCGGCCGGTCGAAGGCCTGATGAGCGGGAACCAGATGCGACTTCGGGATCCGCACCTCGGTCAGCTTCACCGTGCCGGAGGCCGTTGTGCGCTGGCCGAAGCTCGACCAGTCGTTGATCACTTCGAGCCCATCGGCGTTGCGATCGACGAAGGCGATGAACGGTCGGCCCTCGCTGTCGGCGACGGCAACGGGGACGATATGCGCCAGAATGGCACCGGTCGAATAGAACTTGGTGCCGTTGATGACGACGTCCTTGCCCTCTTCGCGGAAGGTGGTCTGCAGCACGCCGACATTCTTGCCGCCGGTCTCGGAGGTCGCGTTGCCGAAGCGCAGGCCCTGCAGGACTTCGGTGAAGAGTTGCTTCTTCAAGTTCTCGTCGGCGTCGAGCGCCGTGTGCTCGACCACGCCGAAATGGTTCTGCGGGATCTGGCCGAGCGAGGGATCGGCGGCGCTGATGATCTTGAAGACTTCGGTCACGGTCACATAGGAGAGCTCGGCGCCGCCGTATTTCTTCGGCACGCGGATGCCCCAGAGGCCGCTCTGGGAGAAGGCCTCGATCTCCTCCACCGGCAGCAAAGCCTCGCGATCGCGCAAAGCGGCGTCCTTGGCGAAATCCGCCGCCAGCTTATGCGCGATCCCGATCGCTTCGGCATCGGTCTTGATCACATGCGCCGGACGCTTGGCGCGGGGGAACGGCGCCACCGGATCGGGCGAATTGACGCGGAGTTTCGGCTTGGTGTCGAGGGCAACGGACATAACGTTCCTTCCTTCTATTCGGCGGCGCCGGCGATGCGCTGGCTGCGCTTCACGGCTTCGATGTCGCGGTAGGGATGCGCGGGATGGCTCTTCGGCAGATAGGCGCCGTCGCCGAACAGCTTCTCGCGCAGGGTTCCGGATTTGTAGGCCGTGGGATAGACGGCGCGGCTCTGCAGCTCCGGCACCAGATAGCCAACCACGTCGGCGAAGGTCTCGTGCGCCAACGCATAGGCCAGGTTGAAACCGTCGACGCCGGTGTCCTCGACCCATTCCTGAAGAATGTCGGCAACGGTCTTCGGCGAGCCGACGAAGACCGGGCCCAGCCCGCCGATCCCGCCCCACTTGGCGAGCTCGTCGATGGTCCAGGAACGGCTGCCGTCGGTCAGATGCTCGATCATCGACCGGACCGCGTTGGTCTCGACCTTGCGCACCGGATCCTTCGGCGCGTATTGGCCGAAATCGACCCCGCTCCAGCCGGACATGAAGACCAGCGCACCGTCATAGGAGGTGTAATTCTGGTAATCCTGGAACTTGGCCTGGGCCTTGGCGTCGGTCTCATCGACGATCACGGTCACCAGGTTGTAGATCAGCACCTTGTTGGGATCGCGGCCGTTGGCGGCGATGCGCTGGCGGATGTCGCTGACATAGGCCTTCAAGGTCGCCTTGGTCGGCGCCGCAACGAAGATGCATTCGGCATGCTTGGCCGCGAAGGCCTTGCCTGGCCCCGAGGCGCCGGCCTGGTAGAGCAAGGGCGTCCGCTGCGGCGAGGGCTCGCTGAGGTGATAGCCGGGCACCTCGAAGAAGGGGCCCTTGTGGCCGATCTCATGGACCTTTTCGGGATGGGCGAAGATGCGCTTCTCGCGGTCTCGGACCACGGCGCCCTCCTCCCAGCTCCCTTCCCAGAGCTTGTAGAGGACTTCCATGTATTCCTCGGCGACCTCATAGCGGTTCTCGTGCTTCCGCAAACCGCCCTGGCTGATATTGGCGGCGCCGCTCTCGAGATAGGAGGTGACGATGTTCCAGCCCACGCGGCCCTTGCTGTGATGGTCGGCGGTCGAGAGCCGCCGCGCGAAGGTGTAGGGATGCTCGAAGGACGTGGAGGCGGTGATGCCGATGCCGAGATGCTCGGTCGCCATCGCAATCGGTGCCGCGAGCTGCAGCGGATCATTGACGGGGATTTGTGCCGCCTCGCGCAGGGCGTGGTGGTTGTTACCCTTGTAGACGTCGTAATAGCCGACCACGTCGGCGATGAAGATGCCGTCGAAGATGCCCTGCTCCAGGATCTTCGCGAGGTCGGTCCAGTAGTCCAAATCCTTGTACTGCCAGGAGCGGTCGCGGGGATGCGCCCAGAGACCGGGCGACTGATGCGCCACGCAATTCATCTCGAAGGCGTTGAAGTGAATCGGACGCGTCATTATTCCGCCGCCTTGGCCAGCTTCTTCGGCGCCAGCGTGCGAACCTTGCCGGCCGCGTCGAGCGCCTGGCCGATATCGCCGATGATGTCATCGGCATGCTCGATGCCGATCGAGAGCCGGATATAGCCCGGGGTCACACCGGCGGCGAGCTGCTCCTTCTCCGAGAGCTGCTGATGCGTGGTCGAGGCCGGATGAATCGCCAGCGACCGCGCATCGCCGATATTGGCGACGTGATAGAGCAGCTTCAGATTGTCGATGAAGCGCCGCCCCACCTCGACGCCGCCTTTCAGCTCGAAGCCGACCAGCGCGCCGTAACCACCTTTGAGATACTTATCGGCGCGCTTCTTCAGCTTGCCAGTCTGCAGGCCGGGGAAGATGACATTCTCCACTTGGCGGTGTTTGGCAAGATACTTCGCCACCTTGATGGCATTCTCGTTGTGCTGCTTGACCCGGAGCGGCAGCGTCTCCAGCCCTTGCACGAACTGCCAGGCATTGAACGGCGAGAGCGCCGCGCCGATGTCGCGCAGCAGCTTCACCCGGGCCCGCAGGATATAGGCGATCGGGCCGAAGGCCTTCGCCGCCTCGACCCAGATGGCACCATGATAGGCCTCGTCCGGCTTGTTCAGCAGCGGGAAGCGCTTGGCATGCTTCTCCCAGGGGAAGTTGCCGCCGTCGATCAGCACGCCGCCGATGCTGGTGCCGTGGCCGCCGATATACTTGGTGGCCGAATGCACGACGACCGCGGCGCCATGCTCGAACGGCCGCACGGTCAGCGGGGCGGCGGTGTTGTCGAGGATCAGCGGCACACCGATCGCGCGGCCGATATCGGCCACTTCCTGGATTGGGAAGACATGCAGTTTCGGATTGGGCAGGGTTTCGGCGTAATAGGCCTTGGTCTTGGCGTCGGTCGCACGGCGGAAGTTCTCCGGATCGCTGGGATCGACGAACCGCACTTCGACGCCGAACTGCTTCAGGGTCTGCGAGAACAGCGTCACCGTCCCGCCATA
>Ga0068862_100002306_pt1 | contig 17035 bp, 13 predicted proteins | sample KBSSwiS52_FD_66598 | JGI IMG/M metagenome (GOLD analysis project Ga0068862, IMG submission 66598) | Switchgrass rhizosphere microbial communities from Kellogg Biological Station, Michigan, USA - KBS Switchgrass S5-2 | ecosystem: Host-associated > Plants > Roots > Rhizosphere > Soil ... | reverse complement strand
CTGGCCTTCGGCGCCGCGCTGCATTTCGCAACGCCCGAGGCGACGGTGTGGATCGGCCGCTTTTTCTTCATCTGGACATCGGTGTTCAATTTGTTCGTGGTCTGGATCTTCTGGGCCATGGTGGTTGACATCTTCACGTCCGAGCAGGGCAAACGGCTGTTCGGATTCATCGCCGCCGGCGCGACGATCGGAGCCATCGTCGGCTCCGCGGTGACCGCATCGCTGGCGACGATGGTGTCGCAGCCGGTGCTGTTGCTCGGAGCGGCGCTGCTGCTCGAGGTCTCGATCTGGTGCGTGCGGCGGCTGTCGCGCGTGTCGGTCAAGATGAGCGAGCGTCCGCATCCCGAGCGCGGCGAGGTTCCGATCGGGGGCACGGTGTTCGCCGGCCTGATGAAGACATTGCGCTCGCCGTACCTGCTCAATATCGGCGTCTTCCTGCTGCTGTATGCCGTGACCTCGACGCTCCTCTATTTCGACCAGGCAAGCATCGTCTCCCGCAGCGTCAGCGATCGCGGCGCGCAGACCGCGTTCTTCGCCAGCATCGACCTGGCGGTGAACGTGCTCACGCTGGTGACGCAGATCTTCCTCACCGGCCGGATCGTATGCTGGCTCGGGGTCGGCATGGCGCTGGCGCTGCTTCCAGCCATGACCATGCTTGGGTACGGCCTGCTCGCCGTGGTACCGACGCTTGTCGTGATCGTGGGTTTCCAGGTGCTGCGCCGCGCCAGCAATTTCGCCCTGACGCGGCCCGCACGCGAGGTCCTGTTCACCGTGGTGGCGCGCGAGGACCGCTACAAGGCCAAGGCTTTCATCGACACCGCGGTGTACCGCACCGGGGACCAGGTCGGCGCGTGGTCCTACGCGCTGATCGGCGCGCTCGGCTTCGGCGTCACCCAGGCCGCGGCCGTCGCCGTCATCCTGTCGGCGGCGTGGCTCGCGAACAGCCTCTGGCTCGGAAAGCGACAAGACGCCCTCGCCAGGCAGGACGTCGATGACGCACGCGTGGAACGGCCCGCGGTCGCATGACCGCCCGATCGCTCCGTCCAAAACCAGGCGTACGGTGATCCGGTCTCACACCGCGCGCAGCCTGAGCGCGACCGCGACCCAGGCGGCGCCGTAGAACACCAGTTCGATTCCCAGGAACAGGCCGATCACCCAGAGCCCAGAGACCGGCCATTGCGCCAGGATGAGGATGCCGAGCACAAAGGTGATGAGGCCATTGAGGGCGTGCCAGCCCCACTCGGGCAGCGAAATCACGAACGGCGTGATCAATTGGAATGCGCCGGCCACCAGGAAGAACGCACCGATCAGCAGGGTCAAAATCTCAGCTGTGACCAGCGGCCGCCATATGATGAGGGCTCCGAGCACCCCGAACAGCGCCGCGCTCAGCCAGTGTTGAAACAGGCCGGCCCATTTCCCGACCATGATGGCCTGGACGACCTCGATGCCGGCAGCAAACAGCAGCAGCCACCCGAAGAACAGCATGGAGACGACCGTGGCGGCCACAGAGCGCACGATCGCGAGCGCCCCGAGCAGCACCAGGGCGATGCCGAAGGCCAGGAACCAGCCCCAGTTGTTGACGATCTCCGCCGGAATCCGGACATCCAAAGCCTGGATCTCGCTCATGGCGCGGTCTCCTTTTGCAAAGGGCGCGACGGCGCCCTTTCATGCCGGGTCGCGATCAAATCAAGGACGTCGTTATCGGACTTAATCTTGCGAGTCTTATGCCGGCGGATGTGGTCAAGTTACTGCGCGCTCGACACCACGTGCGTGAATAATCGTTGCATTCCCGGACTCAAGAATGCATTTTTCGCAACCTTCCGGCAAGGTAGCGGCTGAGTAGAGATGCGAGATGGCGACCTGCGCGAGCAAATCCTGGGTCTCGAGGCTCAGATCGAAGAGCTTGCCGAGACCATAGAGAGCTGTCGAAAGATCATCCAGATTTCAAAGGCCTTCATTGTCGTGGGAGGACTGCTGATCGCAGCCATCACGATCGGACTGATCAGGTTCGATCCCATGTTGATGATCGGCGCCCTTACGGCTGTCGTCGGTGGCATCGTGGCGCTTGGCTCCAACTGGAGCACATCGCAGCAGGCTGTCTCGACCCTGAAAGCCGCTGAGGCACAACGCGCCGAACTGATCAGCAAGATCGATCTTCGCGTCGTGGAAAGCCGAGACGACGGACCCTTACGACTCAACTGATTCGTGTACGGTAGGCTACCAGCAGATTGCATTGCACCGAACGCGGACATGTCGGCTGTTAGCACCGCCATGCGTCAGCGCGCCAAGTGCCCGCTCCCGCTGCGAACGGCCTCGACCACCTCACGGATCGAGTCGATCACGAGCTGAGGGTGCTCCTTGTGGATCTCGTGACCACTGTTGGTGCGGGTGACGTGTTTCGCGTTCGGCACGAGCTTGGCGAGCCGCTCCTGCGCCTGTTTCTGCGCGGCATCGATGATGTAGCCGAAGTCCCGTGGAACATCGGCCGGCAGCACGCCCGCCGCAATCATTGAGGGGATTTGCGGTCCCACGGCCCGGTCCGCGGACAGAACGACCGCGGGGAGCGGACGCAGCGGCGGAGCGGCGCGGACCTGGTCGAAGCTGCGGTCCGGGTCGATCCTTTCGAGGTCCGGATACTGAACCAGGCTGTCGCGTATCTCGCCCTCCATCAGCTTGCGCTGCGTCACCCATTGCGCAGGCGTCTCTGCATCCCGAAGCCCTTCGGAGAGGGCGTCGACGAGGACGAGACCGGATACGTCGTCAGGATATGTGCTGGCATACAGCCTGACGATCAGGCCGCCGTAGGAGTGACCGACCAGCACGTAGGGTCGCACCACGTTGGCGTTGCTCAAGAGTGCATGCAAGTCGGCCACCGCGTCTCCCGCCGTGGTCGGCTGCCGCACCGGGTCGCTGCGGCTCGGCTTCTCACCGACGGGCGTTCCCGGACGGTCGTAGGCACAGACCCGGGTAAACTTGGCGACTTCGGCCAAGACCGTCGGCTTTGATGGCGCGGCAAGGCTCCAATCGTCGGCTGAACCCTTGAGGCCCGCCACCAGCACGACGGTCGGGGAGCCGATGCCGCGGCACTCCAGATACATCTTTCGACCGGCGCCGATGTCGACCAGTCCGGCAAAGTCTCCGCTGACCGCGGCTTGTCCAACTGCAGCGAATAATGCCGCGCAGGCCATGACGGTGGGCAGCACGAATTTGCTACGGTTCCCAGGCATCGCATCGACAGACATAGCTTACCGCGGCTTCTGGTCATCGGCCGCGCCGCGTCCGGTCGCGCCCGGCAGTTCTCCCGCGCGCGCCCTCACCGCGCCGGTTGCGCGCGGTCCACGGCAGCGCCGCGCAGGTACACCGACGAGATGCGCCGCGTGTTGGTGATGTCATCGAGCGGATTGGCGTCGAGCACGATGAAGTCGGCGCTCTTGCCTGCTTGCAGCGTGCCGGCGTCGGCCATACGCAGGAACTCGGCCGAGTTGCGGGTCGATGCGACGATCACCTGCATCCGCGTCATCCCGGCAGTCACCATGTCGGCCATCTCCTCATGCGGTCCCCACGGCCGGTTGCCGTCGGTGCCGAGCGTGATGCGCACGCCCGCCGCGTTGAGCTTCGCCAGGTTGCGGGCCTGGATGCCGTAGAAGGCCTGCTCGCGCGGCTTGTCGGTGTTGGCGGCCTCGAGCTTTTCCAGGTCGGCGGCCGGGAGGCTGCCCCGCAGCCAGGTCAGGTCCGTCTTGACGCCGCGGTCCGGCAAGTTCGGCGTGAGCACCAGGTTCGGACGCTCCTTAAACATCGCCACCAGCTCGTCGTCGATGTCGCGGTCGCGAACGCCGTGCGCAAACGCATCGATGCCGGCGCGGACCAGCCCCTTGGTGTCTTCGAGATCGAAGATGTGCGCGGTGATCCGCAGGCCCTGCTTGTGCGCCTCGTCGATGATGGCGCCGTAGATTTCTGGCGTGAGCTTCTTGTACTTACCGTCGCGGGTGTCGACCCAGATTTTAACGATATCGACCTTGTGCCCGGCGAGCTCCTGCACCGCCTTGCGGCCTTCTGCCTCGGTGTTGATCCAGTACGGCACCGTCAGGCGTCCCGGTTCGGGCATGGTGATGCCGCGCCCGGCGCTGAAGAAGCGCGCGGAGCCGGGGATGGTCTGGCCGCGGATATCGAGCAGCTCGTAATTGTCCATGCCGAGGCTGAGTGCGGCGCTGACACCGAAATAGGCGCGCTGCTGCAGATCGCGCATGATCGCTTCGCGTGTGGGGCTCAAATGGACGTGGGTGTCGATCAGCATCGGCATCACGGTCTTGCCGGCAAGGCTCACGCGCGTCGCGCCCGGCGGCACGTTCACGTCGGCGGCGCGGCCGGCCGCGACGATCCGCGCGCCGTCGACGAGGAGCGTGGCGTTTTCCATTGGAGCGCCGCCGTCGCCAACAATGAGGCGGGCGCCCTCGAACGCGGTGACGCCGGTCTGGGCGCGCGCGGGGGAAGCGAAGACAGCAAGGACACCAAGGGCAAATGTTGCAGCAAGAGCGGCGACGTTCACGCGGCGCATCGGAGCCTCCACGGTGAAAGCGGACGGCCGTACTGTAGCGCGTCCCGGGGTGGACGTAGAGGGGGGAGCCCTGCTTGCGGCGTCATCGCCGACCTCACGCCGTAGCGCCATTGAACGGCTATCTGCGCCGGGCAAGCGGCTCCGCAACCTCGTGGGCGCAGTCGATAAAGAGTTGCGCCACCGGGCTGAGGGTCCGGCGCTTCAGGGTGAGGATGCCGATCGGCCCACTGACAATCGGAAGTTTGACGTTCAACTCGCTCAGGAACGGATGCTTGTCGGGGACACGCAGCACGGACTGGGGAAGGATTGTGAGATAGCGGCCGGTCCTCAGCAGATTAATCCGCATCTCGTGTGCGAAAGCCACCACGGTGGCGTGAGGGACCTCAAGGCCGCTCGCGCGAAACGCTTCCACGGCGACCGATCCGACCGCACTGTCGGGCGGCGGCAGCGCCCATAATTCTCCCACCAGATCGGCAAGCCCGATGCGGCGCCGGCGTACCCATGGATTGTTGATCCCCGCCGCCACCACGTATGGATTTTCGTAGAGCGTTTCGAAACTCAGCTGCTCCTCGGCAAAGGGACCGAACTTGCGAACGATCAGGAGATCGACGCGCCGCTCGTTCAAATCACGGCGCAGCGCCACCGCCTCTCCGGTCGCGACATGGAATACGACGCGCGGATAGCGACGGGAGAGCCGATCGATGACGGCGGACACGAAGCTCGCCGCCAGCGGGATGGTGCTTCCAATCCTCACATCCCCAGCCGTGGGATCGCCGAGGAACTCGATGTCCTTGATGCCTTGCCGCAATTCGTCGAACGCCACCAGGCTGCGGCCGAGGAGGACGCGTCCATAGGCTGTGGGCTCTACCCCTTGCGGGTTGCGTTCAAGCAGCCGGACGCCGACCGCGTGCTCCAGGTCGGCAATCGCCTTCGACACGACCGGCACCGAAATCGCCATGTCGTGGGCCGCCTTGGTCATGCTCCCCGCCTGCACGACGGTGTGAAGCACATGCAGGTCCCGCAACTTGATGCGGCGACCGATCCGCTCCGTCCATTGCATGCCCGCCCGCCTCTTAGCCAAACGGATAACCGGACTACGAAAAACAGAGATTCCATGAAATATCAAATCGGGCACGATCGCAATGCCGATGTGAGCAACGCGACCGAGGAGGGTCACATGTTGTCCAGGCGGCTCCTACTCTCCGTCGTGGCAGGGGCGAGCTTCGGCATCCCCGCGTCCGCCGACGCCTTGCAACCCTATCCCCAGCGGCCGGTCAAGATCATCACCGCGGGCATCCCGGGCACGACATTCGATCTCGTCGCTCGTGCGCTGGCGGATCAGCTCTCGCTTCGTCTCAAGCAAATCTTTCTGGTGGAGCCTCGGCCGGGCGCGGCCGGCAATGTCGGTGCCGAGTTCGTCGCCAAGGCTTCCCCCGACGGGTACACGCTCATCATGGCGCTAGGCACCACCTTCGCGGTGAACCCGAGCCTCTACCGGAAGCCGCCGTTCGATCCGCTGGCGGACTTCACGTTCATCGCGATCACCGCAACGACCAGCACCGTGCTGGTCGTCCATCCGTCGGTCCCGGTGAGCTCGGTAGCCGAGTTCGTCGCCTTCGCGAAGAAGGAGCCGATAGCCTACGCGCATGGCGGCAACGGCACACCCGGTCATCTGACCATGGAATATTTCCGTCTGATGGCCGGCTTCCAAACGACGCCGGTGCCCTACCGCGGCAATCCGCAACTGGTGACCGATCTCGTGGGAGGCCAGATCAAGGCCGGCTTTGTGGCGGCATCCGGCGTGATCCAGCACGTCCGCGAAGGCCGGTTGAAAGGCCTTGCGGTTTCGACGCGCTCGCGGTCTCCGCTTGCACCGGACATGCCGACGATCGCGGAGGCCGGATATCCGGAATTCGAATTCGCGAGCTATCATGTGCTGGCGGCGCCGGCGGGGATTCCGGAGCCGGTCGCGGCGCTGCTGGAGCGCGAGGTGCTACGGTCGCTGGCAGACCCGGAGCTCCAGGAGAGATTCCGCGCGCAGGACATCGTGATTGCTCCAGCCACGAGTGTCGAAGCCAGGGCCCGCATCGAATCCGATCTCCAATTGTGGGCCAAGGTGGTCAAGGCGGCCGGCATGCAGGTCGATTGACCGGCGCGAGCCCGCCATCGTCGGCGCGCCTTCTTCGTTTCAGTGCCCCTGCTCAGATGCGAACACGCACACCACAGGTGCCGCGCCATGATTGGTATCCCGGACATGCAACGAACGAGCGGTACACAAGGACTGACGAAAGTGGTCATGCTCGGGACCGGCACACCGCGGCCTGATCCCAACCGTTCCGGGCCGGCAACGGCCATCGTCGTCGACGATACGCCCTACTTGATCGACTTCGGTCCCGGCGTGATTCGGCGCGCGACGGCCGCCTATGAGAACGGCGTCACGGCGCTCGGCTTCGGCGGCATCAACATCAAGACAGCTTTTCTCACCCATCTGCATTCCGATCACACGCTGGGCTATCCCGACCTCATTTTCACGCCGTGGGTGATGGGGCGCCGGGCGCCGCTCGACGTCTATGGCCCGAAGGGTCTCAAAGACATGACCGAGAACGTGCTCAATGCCTGGCAGATCGACACCGAGGCCCGCATCAACGGCATCAACCAACACAATTCGACTGGCTGCAAGGTGAACGCCCGCGAGATCTCGACCGGCGTCGCTTATAAGGATGACAACGTGACGGTCGTGGCCTTCGCGGTGAGGCACGAGGAGATGATCGATTCATTCGGCTACCGGTTCGAAACACCCGGCCGTACCATCGTCATCTCCGGCGACACCGCCCCTGCACAGACCATCGTCGACCACGGCCGGGGTTGCGATGTGCTGATCCACGAAGCCTATTCGATGGCGACCTATCACCAGGTCTCGTCACGGTCGCAGCGGTTCCGCCGGCACCACCACACGTCGTCCGTCGAACTGGCGGAAATTGCGAACACCGTGAGGCCGGGTCTTCTCGTCATCTATCATCGCTCGAATGCAGGCGGAGGGGCATCGAGCGCGGATCGGGAAGACGTTCTGCTCGAGGAGATCAGGCGGGACTATGGCGGCGCCGTCGTTGCCGCTCACGATCTGGACGTGTTCTGACCACCGCCGCCGGCGAGGCGCCCCTTGACGATTGGCCGGCTCTGCACGATCGCCATCGATCCTGGCCGGCGTCAACCGCGGCTCGAGACGGCCGCATCACCCTGATGGCCGTTCGTCGGCAATGACCTTGCCGTCGTTCGGCAGACTGCCGGGTGCAACGAACTTTACCTCGCCCCTGAGCTTGGTCACCGACTGCAGCGTGGCCGCCACCGCTGCCTGCAATCCGTCCGCGCGCGCCGACGATTCCGCGATCAAGGTCATGGCGTCCTGCTCGCCGGCGCGGGTGACGCTGAGCCGTAGCCGGCCAAGCTCGGGATGACGCTTGCCGACCTGGGCGACCTGGGCGGGATGAACGAACATGCCCTTGACCTTGGTGGCCTGGTCGGCACGGCCCATCCAGCCCGAGAGTCGCATGTTGGTCCGTCCGCAGGGCGAGCGGCCCGGGATCACCGCCGAAAGATCGCCGGTCGCAAACCGGATCATCGGATAGTCCGGGTGGAACGAGGTGACGACGACCTCGCCGACGTCGCCCATTGCGACCGGATCGCCGGTGCCGGGCCACACGATTTCGACAAGCAGGGTCTCGTTGACGATCAAACCCTCGATCTCTTCGCTCTCGTAGGCGATCACGCCGAGGTCGGCGGTTGCGTAGCATTGGCGCACCCTCACGCCGCGCGCTGCCAGTTCCTGGCGCAGCGACATTGGCAGCGCCGCGCCCGACACCAGCGCGCGCCGCAGCGACGATGCGTCCTTGCCGGCCTGCTCCGCCGCATCGAGCAGAACCTTCAGGAAATCGGGCGTGCCGAGATAGCCGGTCGGCTTGAAATGCGCGATCGCCGCGACCTGCTGCTCGGTATTGCCGGTGCCGGCGGGAATGACCGCGCAACCGAGCGCATGCGCGCCCGATTCCATCATGAAGCCGCCCGGCGTCAGGTGATACGAAAACGAGTTATGCACGACCTCGGTGGTCCGGAAGCCCGCGGCAAACAGCGCGCGCGCCACGCCCCAAAAATCCTTGGCCTCCCCTTCGGGCTCGAAAATCGGTCCGGGCGACATCAACAATCGCCGCATGCGACCGGGCGCCGTGACATTGAAGCCGCCGAACGGCGGCCGTTCCGTCTGCCGTACGACCAGTTCGGACTTGCGCAGCACCGGGAGCTTCGCCAACGCCGCCCGGGAGGTCACAGTATTGGGGTCGACGCCGGCAAGCTGCGCCGCCCACCCCGGCGCACTCAGGGCCAGCGCGATGAAGTCGGGCAGCCGGCCAAAAAAATCGCGCTCACGCGCGTCAGGGTCGCGGGTTTCGAGCTGGTCGAAGTGTTCAGACGTCATCGGTCATGGCCCTGGAGCAGTTTCGTGCCACCGAACGGCTTCGCAAGCGATTCGCGTACAACGTCATAGAGTAGGATTTGCGCTTATGATTCCAGTTTACAGCTATGCTGCCATAGCACCCTCGGGCTCGACGCAAAACAGTTGCCGCGCCGAGTCTGCCGCTTGCGGTGATTCCATTTCAACGGAACAACTGCTCCAGTGTTCCATACGTTCGTACATCCTCGCAGGATGCAAACTTCGGAATTAAATAAACACCAGCGACAATGATTCTATTGCCACCTTTGATTTGAAGCTCCTGAACTAGGATTGCAGCTTACAATCGTAGAAATTGCAAATCCACCGCACTTGCGCGACATCGCTGCAGATTGAATCAAGATTGCGCGCTAAGTATTTATTCGGTCGTATGATCTTCCCGGAAATGTCTTCAACTTCCAGGGATCAGGTTGTAGTGCCCCGGGTCGGACGCTCGAAAATTTCTCGCGACAGACTCCCACGCGAACTTTTATGAGCCATCAAAGCCAACGCTTGCGTCGCTTGAACGACTTCAGGTTCTTGAACGAGCGGCGCTCACCGCTGCCGCCGCCCAGGTAGAATTCCTTGACGTCCTCGTTGTTGATGAGGCTCTCAGCCGGGCCGTCGAGTACCACCTTGCCACCCTCCATGATGTAGCCGTAGTCGGCGGCCCGCAGCGCCATGTTGGCGTTCTGCTCGACCAGGAGGATGGAGATGCCGAGGTCACGGTTAAGGCGGCGGATGATGGCGAAAACCTCCCGCACCAGCAAGGGCGACAGTCCCATGGAGGGCTCGTCCATCAGGATCAGGCGCGGCTTTGCCATCAGCGCGCGGCCGATCGCCAGCATTTGCTGCTCTCCACCCGACAGATAGCCCGCGAGCCCGGTGCGCTCCTTCAATCGCGGAAAGTAGGCGAAGACCCGCTCCATATCCTCACCCACGTGGGTCGAGGGCCGGGTGTGCGCGCCGAGACGAAGGTTCTCGATGACCGTCATATCCTGGACGATGCCGCGACCTTCCATCACCTGGAAGATGCCGCGATGCACGATGCGGTTCGGCGGCAAGCGGGTAATCTCTTCGCCATCGAACGAAACGCTGCCGCGGGTGATCGCGCCGTCCTCCACCGCCAGCAGGCCGGAAATCGCCTTGAGGGTCGTCGACTTGCCAGCGCCATTGGCGCCGAGCAGCGCGGTGATGCCTCCGCGGCGAGCCTCGAGGCTGAGTCCGCGCAACACGAGGATGACGTCATTGAAGACGACCTCGACGTTCTTGACCTCGAGGATGGCGTTGCCGGCCGCCGCCCGACCTTCCGTTGCTGTCGTGGCCGCTTCCATCTTCATCTCGTTCCGGCTGCGAGCCTCGGGAACCAGACCGTAATCCAGTCCAATCGAAACGGATCATGGTCGCTCGCAGCGGGCTTGAGGTCCCTGCGATATCGACGCGGAACGTCGCCGCGCACTCGGTGTGCTGACCTCCCCCCAGCGGGAGGCTTGTGCATGATCCCGTCCGAAAACCGGCTCCCACTTTTCGGGATCATGCACCCATTCGTTTGTGCATGATCTTGTCCGAAAATCGGCTCCACTTTTCGGGATCATGCACCAAGCTATTGGCCCAGCCAGCGGTCTTCGCGCTTCAGCACGGTGTCGGCGACCTTCTCGACCTTGACCTTGCCGTTCTCGAAGTTACCGCGGTTGATCGAGACCGTCATGGTGCCGCGATGGTCGGTCGGGGTCCACGTCGACGGGATGCAGACGCCTTCGAGGCCCTTCGGCACCCAATCCTGTTTGGCGTACATGCCTTTCCTGACGTTTTCGCCGGTGATTCCACCGTTGGCCTTCGCCCACTCCATCGCTTCCTTCATGTAGTAAACGGAGCAGACGCCGCGGACGTAGTGGTGGGTCGGCGTGTCATTCTTGGTGAAGCCGCTCTTGTCGGCGATCTGGCGCACGAGCTTCATGCCGGGCGCGTCCTGGTCCCAGAATGGCGTGGCCGACGGGAAGATGTAGTTCTTGGCTTCTGCCGCGGCGATCGTCGGTTCGTCGCCGGCCCATATGTTCGCGAGATAGGTCACGTTGAGCCCGACTGTGTCGCACGACTTGAGCATCGAGACGACGGAGCCGCCGAGGTTCCCGATATAGACATAGTTCGCGCCCGAATCCTTGATGGTCAGGCACTGCGCCTTGAAGTCCCCAGGCTTCAGCGGAATGACGACCGGGGTCAACACTTCGAATCCGAGCTCCCTGGCGAACGTGCTGCAGGCCTCCTTAGGGGCGTTCGGATAAGGATGGTTGTCGCCGGTGTGAACGTATTTCGGCTTGGCAAGGCCCTTCGCCTTGGCATCGCCCGCGGCCCACTGCACCATCGCGCGGCACGCATCGGTGTACGACGGGCCGTAGAAGAAATTGTACGGCGCGGGCTTCTTGGTGTCCGGGTTCTTTCCGGTCGGATCGGTCAGATGTCCGGAATAGGAGGCCGACCATACCGGTACCTTGTCCTCGGCGACGAAACCGATGAGCGCCTCGGTGTCGCCGGTGCCCCAGCCCTGCAGCGCGACCATGCCTTTGCCTTTCCACCGCTTGTAGTTGGCGATGGCGTCCGGAATTTTGTAAGCATAGTCGACGGTTTCCATGTCGATCGGCGTGCCGGCGACGCCGCCGTTGGCGTTGATGAAGTCGACTGCGTCGCGCACGCCCGGACCGTAATACTTGCCGACAAAAGACGTGGCGCCGGTGTAGTCGGCCAGGTGGCCCACAAACACCTTGTCCTGTGCCAGGGCCGGAAACGCGGCGCTCGCAACAAGAAAGCTCACGGCCATAACAGCCCTTTTCATCTCGTTTTCTCCCAGGCGGCAACCTCAAGGGCCGGCCGTCGCTCGCCGCCGAGAGCAACGGGTTCTCCTCGTGTCTCGATTCCGAAGCTCGCAAACATCGCGGCACCCCTCGATGCGAACCTGGCAGTCCAAGGGATACTAGCAAATTTACGATGCCAGTGCGGTCTCGATCTCAAGTTGCCACTTCAAATCCACCGCACCAACCGTATTCGGTCGGACTTGACGCAGCATATTGCCGCGCGCACTCGGGTGCGCTGCCTTCCTCACCGACCCCGGCTTGCCGGGGGGTCTTAGGATTCATGCTGCCGATACTTGGGGTAATCCCCGGCCGGCCTGCGAGCGCTGGCCGGGACGCGGGCGAGCCCCAAAAAAGGAGACAGACCGCGTCCGCCGCCGTGCCGATCCAACTTCGACGGGACGATACCTAGTACGAGAAGGGATAGAGCTTGAGGCTGGCACGAATCAATCGCCAGCGGTGAATCAGGCCTTCCGGCTCGAAGATCAGGAAAAGCATGATCGCCGCACCGATCGACATCTCCTTGATGTAGGCGACGCCCTGCTGCATTGCGGGAAGGAAGTCGGCGAGCGTCGAGGCTCCGGCCTGCATGACCTGCGGCAGGAGCAGGACGAACGCGGTGCCGAGCACCGAGCTGGCGACCGACCCGAGGCCGCCGATGATGACCATGGCAAGAAACTGGATGGAAAGCAGGATGGTGAACGCCTCCGCGGAGACGAAGCCGAGGTAGTGCGCATAGAGGGCGCCCCCGATGCCGGCGAAGAAGCTCGATATGCCGAAGGAGAGAATCCGGTAGCGGGTCAGGTTGATCCCCATCACCTCGGCAGAAAGATAGTGATCGCGAACGGCGATCAGCGCCCGGCCATCGCGCGTGCGCATCAGGTTGGCGACGCCCACGTAGCTCAGGACGAACCAGAACAGCACGACATAGAAATAGGTCCGGTCGGTATGGAGCGGAATGCCGAACAGGCTCGCCTGCTCGGCAGGAGCTCCGGACGAGCCGCCGGTGAACCAGTCCGCGCGGGCGAAGAAGTCCTCGAGGATGAACTGCGCGGCGAGCGTGGCAATGGCGAGATAGAGACCCTTGAGACGCGCCGCAGGTATGCCGAAGACCATACCCAGCGCAGTGGTCATGACACCGGCGATCGGGATGCTGATCAGCGGCGGCACGCCGTGCTTGGTCCCAAGCCAGGCGGAGGCAAACGCGCCGAAACCGAAAAATGCGCTGTGGCCCAGCGATATCTGGCCGGTGAACCCGACCAGCACGTTGAGCCCCAGCGCGGCGATGCCGTAGATGCCGATCAGGATGAGCTGGCTCAGAACGTAATCGCTGGCGAACAGCGGCAGCGCGAGCAAAAGCGCGACGCCGGCGCAGGCCATGATCATCGCTCCCCGGGTCCGGAACATGGTCATGTCTGCGGCGTAGCTGGTGCGGAAGTCGCCGCAGGGCCGGGGATAGGGAACGTAGGACATGGGCTAGTGCGCGTCCCTTCGGGTTTGATGCGACGCCGATCGGACCGGTCCCAGTTTCAACGAGAATCCTCCCGGTCGCTGCAGCGTCACATCCGCTCGATGTTCTCGGTGCCGAACAGGCCGTAGGGGCGGATCATCAGGATGATGATGAGCACGTAGAACGGTGCGACCGTGTACATGTTGCCGACGTGCAGGTACTGGCCATCGATGAATTCCGCGAAGTTCTCCAGCAGTCCGATGATGACGCCCCCGACCACCGCGCCCACGATCGAATCCAGCCCGCCGACGATGACCGCCGGAAAGACCTTGATGCCGATGATGGCGAGCGAATTGGAGACCGCATTGACGAGCCCGAGCACGACACCCGCGACGCAGGACACCAGCGCCGAGATCGCCCAGGCCATCGCGAAAACCTGTTTTACCGAGATGCCGAGGCTCTGCGCGACCTGCTGGCTGTAGGCCGTCGCCCGCATCGCCAGGCCGTAGCGCGAGTAGCGGAAAAAATAGAAAAACACGACCATGATCACGAGCGACAGCACAAAGCTCATGAGATAGGCGGTCTCGACGTTGAGACCGGCGATGTTGATCTTCTCGGTGCTGAAGACGTTCGGGAACCGGGCGGCATTGTTGCCGAAGGCCCAGTTCATGACGGCCTGCATGAATATCGCCAGCCCGATCGTCACCATGATGACGGAGATGATCGGTTCGCCGACCAGAGGGCGCAGCAGGACCACTTGCACCAGAATGCCGAAGAGGGTCGTGAAGACAAGCGCGAACGCGAACGCGGCCACGAACGGCAACTGCCATTTCACGATGAAGTACCAGCAGATCCACGCCCCCAGCACCAGGAATTCGCCTTGCGCGAAATTGACCACCTGGGTCGACTTGTAGATCAGCGTGAAGCACATCGCGACGACGCCGTAGAGCATCCCGACGATCAGCCCGTTGACCAGCAACTGGATGAGCAGGTCCCAATTCATCCCCGGCCTCCGCCGACCGTATCCGCTTCGAGGCTTTCATTCTTCAACTTGGTCACGATGCGCTGCCGGGTACCGTCCTGGAAATGGATCCAGGTATCGATGTCGACAAAAGCGGTGTCGGAATAGAGCGCATCGATGATAGAGCCGTATTTTTCCGCGATCACGCCGCGGCGCACCTTGCGAGTGCGGGTCAGTTCACCGTCATCAGCGTCGAGCTCCTTGTACAGCAGCACGAACTTGCGGATGCGCTGGCCCTCGGGCAACGACGTATTGACGGCTTCAACCTCGCGGCGGAGCAAGGCGTAGACCTCCGGCCGGGCCGCGAGATCGGTGTAGGTGGTAAAGGTGATGCGGCGCTTCTCCGCCCATTTGCCCACGACCGGATAGCGAATGCAGACCATGGCAGTCAGGTAGGGCCGAGCATCGCCGATGATGACCGCCTCGGCGACAAAGGGCGAGAACTTCAGCTTGTTCTCGATATATTGCGGCGAGAAACGCACGCCGGTGGAGGTAACCGCCAGATCCTTGGCGCGATCGACCACGACAAGGTGGCGCCCGGGGGTCAGGTAGCCGGCGTCGCCGGTCAGAAACCAGCCGGCGCCGTCGAACATTTCCGCGCTGGCATCGGGATTCCTGTAGTAGGCCGTCATCATGTGCGGGTGGCGCACGATGATCTCGCCGAGTCCCTCCTGATCGGGGTCCTTGATCGCGATCTCGACGCCGGGCATCGGATATCCGACGGTCTCATGATGGACGTCGTCGGCGCGGTGGATGGTGTGAGCACCGAGCGCCTCGGTCTGCCCGTAGAGCTGCCGAAGGGGTACGCGCATGGCGAGGAAGAACTTGAATGTATCCGGCCCCATCGCGGCGCCGCCGGTGGCGGCAGAGGTGAGATTCTTGAACCCTAGCCGGTCGCGCAATGCCGAGAACAGCAGCTTGTCCGCGAGCCAGGAGCGCTTTCCCTGGCCGACGGCCGCGACTCCGCGCAGCTCTCCCCACTTGTAGATCGCCTGTTTCCAGGCGCTCGAGTCCATCATGCGGGCGCGCACGTCGGCTGCGATCTGCTCCCACACGCGGGGCGCCAGCAGCAGGAACGTCGGTCCGATCTCGCGCAGATCGGCCATGACCGTCGCCTGCTCCTCCGGAAAGTTGATCTTCATCCGGGCGATCAGGTTCCAGCCAACCGAATACATCTGCTCCATGACCCACGAGAGCGGCAGCACCGCGACATATTCGTCGTCCGCGCCCTTTGGATCCGCTTCGAGGTAGGCGGCAGCGTGGCCGAGGAAGGCGTGATGCGTCCACTCGGCGAGCTTTGGATGCGAGGTCGTACCCGAGGTCGTGCACAGAATGGCGACATCATCGGTGTGCGTCGAAGCCAGCATGCGCTCATAGCATCCGGGGTCGCTGTCCAGCGCGGCCTGGCCGGATGCTTCGAGATCGGCGATGAACACGAGGCGCGAGTCGTCGTACTTCCGCATGCCGCGCGGATCGAGATAGATGATCCGCTCGACGCTCGGAATACGGTGTCCGAGGGTGAGGAACTTGTCGACCTGCTCCTCGTCTTCCGCGATCACCACCTTGGGCGAGGTGTAGTCGACGAGATAGGCAATCTCGTCCTCCAGCGCGTCGCGATAGATGCCGAGGCTCCGAGCCCGGCAGGCATGAGCCGCAATCTCCCCCCAGACCCATGCCGGGCGGTTGTCGCCGATCAACACGACGACGTCGCCGGGGGCGACGCCGAGGCCGGCAAGGCCGGTTGCCATGCGGCGGACATGATCGTCGATGGAGCGCCAAGTGTAGGCGGTCCAGATGCCGAACTCCTTCTCGCGCTGGGCGATCAGGTCAGGATGCTCGCGCGCGTTGCGCGCCAGCATGCGCGGTGTGGTGTCGTGGCGCATGACCTCGGCCGAGGCAATCGACGTCGTGTGCCAGCCGCAAGTCGAGCCCTTCACCAGTACGATATCGGTGCGCATGTCCATCATGGGGCCACGAGCTCCGCGTCCTGCTCGTGGAGCGGCACGTCGTCCACGCCGAGATAGGCGCGCTTCACATGCTCGTTGGCCAGCACCTCTTCGGGGGTCCCCTCGCAGATCTTCCTGCCGAAATCCAGCACCATGACACGGTGCGAGATGTCCATCACCACGCCCATGTCATGCTCGATCATGATCACCGTCTTGCCGAGCTCCTGGTTGAGATCGACGACGTAGCGGGCCATGTCCTCCTTCTCTTCGAGATTCATGCCAGCCATCGGCTCGTCGAGCAGGATCAGCTCGGGCTCGATAGCGATGGCGCGCGCGAGCTCGACTCGTTTGCGCAAGCCGTAGGGCAGCGTGCCGGCCGGCTCGTTCCGCACGTGCTGGATCTCCAGAAAGTCGATGATGTCTTCGACCTTGCGGCGATGCTCCTGTTCCTCGCGCTGCGCGCCGCCGACCCAATACAGCATGCCGGTCACGAAATTGTTGCGCATCAAATGGTGGCGACCGACCATGATGTTGTCGAGCACCGACATGTGGCTGAACAGGGCAAGATTCTGGAACGTACGTCCGATGCCGAGTCGAGCGCGGTCGTTGATCGAGCGGCGGGCGAGCGACTCGCCTTTGTAGAACAGCTGGCCCTTGGTCGGGCGGTAGCGACCCGAGATGCAATTGAGCATCGAGGTCTTGCCGGCCCCGTTCGGACCGATGATCGAGAACACCTG
>Ga0068862_100002302_pt1 | contig 17063 bp, 13 predicted proteins | sample KBSSwiS52_FD_66598 | JGI IMG/M metagenome (GOLD analysis project Ga0068862, IMG submission 66598) | Switchgrass rhizosphere microbial communities from Kellogg Biological Station, Michigan, USA - KBS Switchgrass S5-2 | ecosystem: Host-associated > Plants > Roots > Rhizosphere > Soil ... | reverse complement strand
GGGGTTAGAATCGTTGCGTCGTGCAGTGGCGCTTTGCGGTCCACTTCCCGCTCTCAACAAGATCGATACGAAACAGATCGTCGAATCATTCAAACACGATAAGAAGAGGGTGGCAGGCGAAGTCAACTGGGTCTTGTTGAATGGAATCGGCTCACCGCTGATCGTTAACGGAAAAGAAATCAGTCAGAAACTACTGCGAAGGGCCCTTGATCGAGGGCTGTGTAACCCCGAAAGGAGCACAAGCCACTAATGGATTTGCATCGTTCAAGTGAGCGCGGCGCCGCCCGGCTGAAACTGCTGATCTTTTTGTTGGTGGTCGGCGCTATTGGATACGTCGGGTATCTTTATGTGCCCGTCGCGTATCAGGCGTATTTGTTCAAGGATTGGATGCAGCATATCGTCGATGTCGCAAGTGCCTCGGGTTACCAACCGGTCTGGGTAAACGATCAATTAAAGAAGGGTTTGCCTGAATACGATATTCCGCCAGATGCTGTCATCACGCCCGCCACTCGTGATAACAGGATAGAGGTGAGAGTGCAGTACACCCGCACGATAGAATTTCCCGGTTATACCTACCAGTACGAATTTGATCACACCGCACGAAGTTCCGCGTTTCTGACGTTCAAGTAAATAAGAATATCCACAGATTACGCAGATTACACAGATTTAAGAACTACACAGCTAAGTTGAGTGTTCCAAACTCTCAATTAAGCTTTCTAGTTCTTAATCTGTGTAATCTGCGTTCTTCTTAGCGTGGCGGTGCGCCGTCGAGGAAAGCTTTTAACTTACGTGAGCGAGATGGGTGGCGGAGTTTTCTGAGCGCCTTGGCTTCGATCTGTCTGATGCGCTCGCGGGTCACGGCAAAGTGTTGGCCCACTTCTTCAAGCGTATGTTCGGATCCGGTAGTCCCCAATCCAAAGCGCATCTTGATCACTTTCTCTTCGCGTGGCGTCAGAGTAGCCAACACTTCATCGGTAATTTCTCGAAGGTTTGAGGCAACCACTGCATCAGCCGGATTGAGAATCGACTTGTCTTCAATGAAGTCGCCGAGATGCGAATCTTCTTCTTCGCCGATCGGCGTTTCCAGTGAGATGGGTTCCTGGGCAATCTTTAGGACCTTTCGAACCTTCGACACGGGAATGTCCATCTTCTTCGCAATCTCTTCGCTGGTTGGCTCGCGCCCGAGCTCCTGAACGAGAGCGCGCGAAGTGCGAATGAGTTTATTGATGGTTTCGATCATGTGCACTGGAATGCGAATGGTCCGTGCTTGATCGGCGATCGCGCGAGTGATTGCCTGTCGAATCCACCAGGTCGCGTATGTTGAAAACTTGTAACCGCGACGCCACTCAAACTTATCGACAGCCTTCATCAAACCGATGTTGCCTTCTTGTATCAGATCCAGGAACTGCAACCCGCGGTTGGTGTACTTCTTCGCAATCGACACAACTAATCGAAGATTCGCTTCAACGAGTTCACGTTTTGCCTGGCCTGTTTGTTGTTCTCCGACGACGATGGCTTGCAATGAGCGTTTGATCTCGATCGGACCGACGTTGTTATCAATCTCTACTTGTTGCAAACGTTTCCTGGCCGCGAGGATCCTGCGCCTGAATTCTTTTTGGTCGTCGGGCTTGATTCGTTTCTTGGTGAGCTTCTCACCGTAGGTTTCGATTTCGCGCTCAGCTTCGCGAACTTGTTTCTGAACGGCGCGAATTGCATTGATCAGCCGTTGACGCGCGCGCTCAGTCAGATTCAAACGACCTATTTCCTGAGCAATCTCCAGACGCAGACGCGCAACACGGCGACGCAGGCGCATCACCTTCTTACTTTTCTTTCCGCGCTGGGCCTTCATCTCCAGCCGAAGTTTCTCCCATTCCTTTAACCCGGTCTTGTAAAGCTTCTGAATATTTTGAATACCCTCGATGGTCCAGGCACGATACTCTTCAGCCTTGTCTTCGTCGCCTGTTAATTCAGCCTGTTCTGAGAATGTGACTGTCTCGCGAATGTTGAGCTTGCCTGCCTCGAGTTCATCACCGATTCGCAACACCTCACATACAGCGATCGGAGAGCGAGCGATTGATTTTTGTGTTTTTAATTGACCGCGCTCAATTCGCTTGGCGATTGCGACTTCGCCTTCGCGGGTCAGCAGTGGCACTACACCCATCTCGCGGAGGTACAAGCGGACCGGATCGTTTGTTTTCTCAAGCGCCCCCGCTGACAGGTCCAGTTCGATATCTTCTTCGAGCGACTCTTCTTCATCTTCTGGAACGACGGCTGCGGCTTGTTCCAACAACCGCTCATCTGAATCCGCTACGGGAATGTTTGAGCCCTCAAGCTTCTGCAGTACATCCTCAATGTCGTCTGGAGACACGACATTGTCGGGAAGCTCCCGATTAAGGTCGTCGAACGTGAGGTACTTCTTATCGCCGCCCAATTCAAGGAGGCGTTCCATCACGTCGTCTCGATCTTTGTCTTCAGTGCTCACTCAGTCGTCACTCCAAAGCTTGTGTCGTCGCATCTACTCAAGTACAGAACGGGAGCGAAGCGACCGATTCAACTGACGGGATCCTCAATGTATGTTGAGTCGGTCGCTTCGCTCCCGTTCTGTACTTAATCCTGTTCATAATCCCTATCTTAAACACCAATTAGTTGGTACCTACAGGTGCGTCGGGCCTCGGCATTAGTGCCTTTCGACGTCTCTCCAAATCGAATTGTTCCAGAACCAGCTGGTCACGCAGATTGGCGTCACCACCTGTGTCCGCCGCCTTTATATCGACAACAAGTTGAGCAATTCGCCCATCGATCCACATCTTATTTAGTGCCTCGATATCACGTTCCGCGGCAATGCGGGCATCAGCATCTCCATCGACAACACCAGGGAAATCGCCCATGAAAAGAACCGGGAGTAGTTCAACCGCGGATTCGTCTTCTTGTATGCGATCGCGAACAGATTCAAAGTTTGCTTCTCCGCCGCTTCGTTCGACGTCTATCAAGGCTTCGAAAATCGCTCCGGTCGCCAAACTCTCATAAACAGCGACTTCGAGCCGCGGTAGGTAGTCCTTTCTTAATTCCTCGTTCGACAACAACAAGTGAAGCAGACGAGTCTCCGCCATCGTTCGCTTGACACCGCTGCGCCTTACTGCCCGTCTGGCAACTCCAGTTTGATCGATGGCGCTGCGCCGTATTGTTTGCCACAACTCGCGTTGTAGCGTTAAGTCCGTGACGTGTAACGCATTCATGGCCATATCAAAGTACTCACGTTTCTGAACGTGATCCTGGACGGCCCGAATGTATGGAAGAACTTCTTCGACCGCCTCCGCTTTTTCCGCAGGTCGGTGAAGACTGCGGTCTCGCAAAGCGTGATCGATTACGAATTGTATGTGGGGAAGTGCTTTTGCTCGTCGTCGCTGGTATTCAGTTACGCCAAATTTTCGGATGAATTCATCTGGGTCGGAATTCTCCGGTAGCACGAGAACTTTGACGTCGATATCTTCGGCGAGGAGAATCTCAATCGACTTTTTCGCTGCCTGCACCCCCGCGCGGTCGCCATCATAATTGACGACGACTTTGCGTGCAAACCGACTTAGTAGTTTCACCTGGTCTGGAGTCAAAGCTGTTCCCAAACTCGCAACGATGTTCTTCACGCCTGCCTGGAACGGCACGATCAAATCAAGAAATCCTTCCACTAGAATCGCGAATTCCTGACGCCGAATCTCATCACGGGTGAGATTTAGACCATAAAGATTTCGCCCTTTGACATACGCGGCAGTTTCAGGCGAGTTGATGTACTTAGCATCTTCATTTCTTAGCGTGCGTCCACCGAAAGCGATTGGCCGTCCTTGAATATCTAGGATCGGAAACATCAAACGACCGCGAAAACGATCGTACGAGCCGCCACCTTCCTTCAAAACAACGAGACCACTTCGATCGATCTGCGCCTGCGTCGCACCCTTTTGACGCAGGTGCAGAGATAAGGCGTCCCAACTGTCAGGCGAATAACCCAGGCGAAAGTTTTTTTGTGTTTCAGTGCTGATTTCACGTGCCGTCAGATAGTCTCTGGCGATTCGGGCTTCTGCGCTCGACTCAAGTTGCTGTTCCCACCATTGAAGCGCCCAGGTGTTCAGCTGAATTACATCATCGGCTTCTTGTCGTCGTGATTCGAAGCGACTGTCGTCAACCATCTTTGGCAGCGGCATGCCGACTTTGTCGGCAACGATCTTGATCGCATCAGGAAAACCGACGCGTTCGATCTCCATCACAAAGTTGAAGACAGATCCACCCTTGTGACAGCCGAAACAGTAGAAGATGTCTTTGGTTGGACTGACGGAAAACGACGGTGTCTTCTCTTTATGAAAGGGGCAGCACGCCATCCAGTTTGCGCCCTTTTTCTTAAGTTGGACGTAGTCCTGGATTACGCGGACGATGTCTGCCTGTCGTCGAAGATCGTCGATGAAGGTTTGGGGATAACGCATTAGCCAGACGCAGTTAAATCAGGTTTTGGTTCGGTCGGGACGGAGATTCTACTCGTTCACGTCGGGTTAGAAAAAGAACCGGCCGCAGATCTACGCAGATAAAACAGATCAGAGATTAAACAAGCAATGATAGAGATCGATCTCAGCAATTCATTCTATTTCTTATCGGTGGTATCTGTGAAAAGCTGCGGCTAACTTCCCCGCAGTTGCACGATCGTCGCTCCCGAGCCGCCTTGGTCTTGCGGGGCCGGAATAAATCTTCCCACGTGAGGGTGATCTTTCAATAGATCTCCAATGGCACGTCTCAATGCTCCAGTTCCATGGCCGTGAACGATTCGTACTTCGCTCATGCTCGCCAGTGATGCTTCATCAAGAAACTTGTCGACAAGGTCCACTGCCTCATCTGTAGTTTTTCCGATAACATTTATTTCGGATGTAGCGCTGTGTTCTGAATCCTTCAAATGAACCTCTGTTCCTGAATTCCTTCGCAGCTTCTCGAGTTTTCCTTCCTGCGGTTTTAGCGACGGCTGCACTTCAACCAATTCCAGGTTTTCAAGTTTCTCTTTGAAACGCAGTGCCTTCACACGCACTTCCGCGTCGTCACCTTTGATTTGCTCAATCACACCGACAGAACCAAACGAACGCAGTTTCACTTTGTCGCCAACTGCAAGTTCTCGTTGTTGTGCTGAGATGTAGCGAGGCTCGTCTACTTCGCTGTCGTCTGGTGTTGTTGAGCGCGAAACCAGGTGTCCATCGCGAATAATTCTAACGCCACGCGACTCGTCTTCAGGTTTACTCGACTGTCCAGGTTTAGCCACGCGAGCCACACGTTGCGCCTCTCGTTTCATTTCCGCCGTCTGTCGCTGGGCTTCTTTCTCGATCTTCAAACGATCTGCACGGTCGGAAATCTGTGCCACTAGTTCGCGTGCCCTTTTTTCAAAGTCGCTGACCTGACGTTGCAGCATGCGTTCAAAATCGCTCTGCCGTTGCTGTTCACGTTTTGCTGCTTCTTTATCGAGCGACGCGAACTTCTCGGCAACGGCCGCCCGCTCTTCCTCGAGTGCCACGCGAAGGCTTTCAGCCTCCTCTGCTTCACGCTTGATGCGGCCCAGGTATTCGGACGCCTGACGCGATGAGTCTTTGACCGATGTGACTGCTGCTTTGGTAATGGTTTCGGGAACACCAAAGCGGCGCGCTATCTCCAGGCCTGAAGAGGATCCGGCAACGCCGAGAATCAAGCGATAGGTTGGTTCAAGTGTCTTTTCATCAAACTCAACGCTGGAGTTTACGACCGCCTCCTCTAAACCGGCGTACATTTTTAGGCCGCTGTAGTGAGTTGTCGCAATAACATTCGCGTGACACACGTGCCTGAAGTAGTCGACTACAGCGACTCCGAGCGCTGAACCTTCTTCTGGATCGGTGCCGGTTCCGACTTCATCGAGCAAGACAAGCGCAGGGGCTTCGCACAGTTGAATCATGCGAGCGATGTTAGCTACGTGCGACGTAAAGGTTGAAAGGTTTGCGGCGATAGACTGGTGATCGCCAATGTCTGCGAGGATTGATTGATAGAACGGAAACTCAGCTCGGGACGCGGGAACAGACACACCTGACAACGCCATCAGTGCTAGTAGACCAGTAGTTTTTAGGACGACGGTTTTTCCGCCTGCATTAGCTCCGGAAATAACCATCGTGTCGTGCTTTTCATCGAGCGTGAATGAAACAGGCACTACCGCCTTGCCGTCGTGTTTCAAATTCTCTTCAAGTAGTGGATGTCGAGCATTGGCCAGTTCCAGTTTCGATTCCTTGTGTATGCGCGGCACGACGCAATCGAAACGTCGATGAAAGGTCGCCTTCGCGTTGATGACGTCGAGTTCGGTTACGGCCGCGGCAGCTGACTCAATCGCCGGCAACTGCGTTCTAAGATCTTCACTCAATGCAAAAAGAATTCGCGCCGTCTCGCGGGCCTCTGCTTCGTGCAGGCTCTGTAGTTCATTGTTTGCGTCAATGGTCTCCAACGGCTCGACAAACGCAGTGGCACCCGAAGACGAATAGCCGTGCGCAACGCCTTTCACGCGTCCACGGTGGTCCGCCTTTACTGGAATCACGAAGCGGTCATTTCTGATAGTGACAAGTTCGTCTTGAATCGCCTCCTCCGACTTACGCATCAGGCCTTCCAACGTTCGCGTGATGCGTGAGCGCAACACCGTGATCTCGTGACGAATTCTTCCAAGCTCCGGGCTTGCACGATCGTCAAGTTCTCCGGAGGGCAGAATTTTAGTTGTGACTCTGGCTACGAGACTGTTGAGGTCACGAGGTAGATTATCGACCAACCCCCACAACGTTGGTGCGGTCTCTCTCTCGGCGAGAATCGACGCACGTGCCGACAGTGCTTGTTCACACAAGCGCGCCAGTTGAAGGATCGCATTCGGATCGAGCGCGGAACCCTCAACGCGCAGCAAACTGATCGACTCCCGCGGGTCCGTAAGCTCGCTGAACGACCATGCTACACCGCGATTTCGAAGTCCGACGCATTCGGCAAGAGCGGTGAGTTCACGTTGAAGTTCGCGGAGATTTTCGAGCGGTGCAATTTGCTCGATCCTGGAGCGACCACTTTCGGTCTGAGCTCCTCGCTTTATGAGCTCACGCAAATGATGGAATTCGAGAGTTGTAAAAGCCTGGTCGTTCATTGAGCTCAGGACCTTTTGCGTCGTCGCTCATGACCGCGCAGTGCTGAGCCAAAGAGTTGATCCGTCGCTAGCAAATGAATGGTGCGACTGTCTTTGTGGATTGTCCCTGAACTGAGCGAACCGAAGTTGGCGGCCGGCTGGATGTCGGTGGGATTGATCTCGATTGTTCCTTGAGCATTACCTGCGAGCGCCAATTGCTCTGGTCCGCGAAGCGCCACGAGTGATTCTCGCGTGCTCGCATTAAGGTCCAACAATTTGGCTGTGTCAAGCACGGTCAACACTCGTCCTTGAATTGACACAACGCCGAGCACGGTTTGTGGAGCGAATGGAAGCCGAGCGGGTTCGCGCCAGTCAGTGACTGCCAAGACCTCTTCGTCACGCAGCGCCAGGTCTACATTGCCGACGCGAAACAACTGTAAGGTCAATTTGTTCTGCGAATCATTGTTCATGGCCGTTTGCGAGAGGTTACAACTTAGGACAGTGCGAGACAAATGATCCCGCAGATCTTTGACAGGATTACCGGATTACCGGATCAAGCGGACTAGAGCTGAAGCCACTGCTCCCTTATTCTCTTTAATCTTGCAATCTTGAAATCCTGTCAGAGTTCACGTTGGTGGTTTTGCGAGGATGCCGAGTAGAATCAAGACCAACAGAAGACACTGCGCGTTCTCAGAAAGGACAACTGGCATGGATGAGTTCGACCGTTATCGTGCGGCGATGAATGAAAAACTGGTTGGCAGCGATCATCTTGGCATCAAACGGTTCTTCGCACTCGACACGCAGGCGTACGAAGACGGCGCACTCGATAAGCGGACGAAGGAGCTGATGGGTCTCGCTGCTTCGACCGTTCTTCGTTGCGACGACTGCATCACGTATCACATCAAACAGTGCGCTGAGATTGGCATAACCCGTGAGCAATTCCTTGACGCTTTCAACGTAGCGTTAGTCGTTGGTGGTTCAATAACGATCCCCCATTTGAGACGCGCAATAGAACGGGTGGATCAGTTGCTTGAAGCGAAGAACTAAGCGCCGGAGTCTGTAGCAATCCGTTCAAAGTTAGCCGACGTACTTAATTAAGTATGAAACGACACGACAACCCTTTGCGTAATCTCCGCGAACTAGGCGCGTCTGCAATGTCTCATTTCAAGTTGCTCTGCATTCTGGTCGTAATAATTGTCATCGCGGGTGTTGGCTCATTTGAGTGGACCAAATCGTCGTCCAACCCCTTGAAAGGTCTTGCCATGTCTCAACAGGAACGGGTTCGAATTCGCGCGCCGGAGCTTACCGGCGGCAGCGGTTGGCTGAATACAGATCGCCCATTGTCTCTCGCGGCACTAAAAGGGAAAGTTGTTCTGCTCGACTTCTGGACTTACGGGTGCATCAACTGCATGCACATCATTCCCGATCTCAAGCGACTTGAAGCGAAGTATCCAAATGAGCTCGTCGTGATCGGTGTCCACTCCGCAAAGTTTAAGAATGAGAAGGAGACTGAAAACATCCGGCGCATCATTTTGCGCTACGAACTGGAGCATCCGGTTTACAACGACTCGGAATTCAGTGTGTGGCAAAGCTACGGAGTCCGCGCGTGGCCCACGCAGGTTTTGATCGATCCGGCGGGCTACGCAATCGGCGCTGTGTCTGGCGAAGGCAACTACGAAGTGATCGATGAGGCAATTGCAAAAACCGTCGCGGATTTTCGCAAGCGAGGCGAGCTCAATGAACAACCGTTGAAGCTGGTTCTTGAGCGGGCGAAGGTTGGTGATTTGCCTTTGGCTTTTCCCGGCAAAGTTTTGGCTGACGCGCACAACGATCGTCTCTTCATCGCCGATTCAAATCACAATCGCATCGTCATTACCAAACTGGATGGCACGCTCGTCGAAACTATCGGGACAGGCGAACGCGCTGCAGTAGATGGTCCATTCGAGAAAGCAACATTCTACAGGCCACAGGGCATGGCGCTGGATGACGACACGCTCTACATCGCTGACACCGAAAATCACCTTATTCGCAAAGTGGATCTGAAGGCGCGAACGGTCGAGACGATCGCGGGAACAGGACGACAGTCGACCGAATATTTCAAAGAGGGTCCAGGCAGATCTGTCGGCTTGAACTCGCCCTGGGATTTACAACTCGCCGGTCGCACGCTCTACATCGCCATGGCGGGTCCGCATCAGATCTGGAAGCTCGATTTAGACAAGGATCAAGTTTCAACGTTTGCAGGCTCCGGACGCGAAGCGCGAATCGATGGTGAGCTGCTGAAATCCGGGTTTGCTCAGCCGTCGGGTATCACTACTGATGGGAAGTCGTTATATGTTGCCGACAGCGAATCGAACATCATTCGGCAGATTGATCTCGCAAAAGGCCAGGTTGATACGCTCGTCGGCGGCGATCTGTTTGAGTTCGGAGATGTCGACGCGACCGGAGATGACGTCCGCCTGCAACATCCATTGGGAGTGATTAGTGTCGGCGATAAAGTGCTGATTGCTGATACTTACAATCACAAGATCAAGGAACTCGATCCGCTGAAACGGAAAGTGACAACGCTATTTGGGACCGGCAAGCCGGGCCAGGCTGATGGAACTTCCGCGTCTTTCTATGAGCCGGGCGGCCTCAGTGTCGCGAACGGAAAACTGTATGTCGCGGACACTAACAATCACGCGATTCGGGTAATTGATTTGAAGACGCGAGAGACCATGACACTTCGCATCAATGGCCTCATGCCGCCGCAAGCTATAGAAGTTAGCAGCAACAACTCTGCGCCGAACGCGGAAGAACAGAAGGTGTTGGCCCAGAAGGTTCGCGCACGCTCAGAAGCGACGTTGATATTAAATGTTGACCTGCCAGCGGGACATCATCTCAATCCAGCGGCGCCACAACGCTATTCTGTAACAGTCGACAATGCGAAGGTGATTGCCGTCGCGGAAAAAAATGCGCAGCGAAGTGACAAGAAGCTGACGCTACCGATCAGGGTTCCGATTCAAGCGCTTGAGATGGGCGCAGCAAAAGTTCGCGCGCAAGCTACGTTAATCTACTGTCGCGACGACAACACAGGAACTTGCCGAATCAAGACGCTTGTCTGGAATGTTCCGGTGGAAGTTGTGAATGATGCCGCGGCTACCACTGAGCTAAAGCTGAACGCAAAACTGTCCCTCGATTAAAAACATTCAATAAGGCAGATCCACCGATTTCCACAGATTACACAGATTACAAGCCTAAACAGCTAAGTTGACTATTAAGTTATTCAAGCTTAGGCACGATGAATCAAGTTAGCAGTTAGAACTCCTAATCTGTGTAATCTGTGAAAATCGGTGGATCTGCTTACTTGCCGTTCCGAAGTCCGCCGAGTAATATCGTCCTTCCCCAAAAATCTAAACCACAAGGAGTCAGGGACGATGGCTGCAAATCAACCTGCAAATAAACCATTTCTCAGCGATATTAAAACTTTGCGAGACCGCGCTCGGAAGCATATCGAAGACGGCGCTGTGACACAGGGCTATACAGCAGATCGTGAAACTGTGATCAAACTTTTGAACGATGCACTGGCGACAGAGATCGTTTGTGTACTCAGGTACAGGCGCCACTATTTCATGGCGTCAGGTATAAACGCAGAGAGTGTTGCTGCTGAGTTTTTGCAACATTCGAATGACGAGCAGGGCCACGCGGATTCGATCGCGCATCGCATCGTCCAGCTAAAAGGTGAACCTGACTTCGACCCTCAGGGACTTCTAACGCGTAGCCATGCCGAGTACGTGGAGGGTGAAACTCTCACCGATATGATCCGCGAAGATCTTGTTGCCGAACGAATCGCAATCGATAGCTATCGCGAGATGATCGCGTACTTTGGCAACGACGATCCAACTTCGCGAAGGTTAATGGAAGAGATTCTCGCAGTCGAAGAGGAACACGCGGACGATCTGGTTAATCTTCTCGACAAGATAAACTGAAGCGTACAGGGGGAAAGGGAAAGAGGGTAAGAGGAGAAAAGGGGCTTTCTCTTCCCGCTTTCCCTATTTCCCTTTTCCCCTTTTCGCTTATCAATCTGCGCGAGCGTATCGGACATCAGAATTAGCGTGATGCTTTGCTATGAAGCATCACGCTTGTTAGTGTTAGCACACATTGCCTGAAAATCGAGCCACTGCTGATCGACAAGATCGTCCGACAATGTGCCGTCAATGTGGCGCAATCGTCGGCGCCGGTGAATCGCAGTGTGGCATGTGTGGGGCTTCCACCGCTCCACAGCAGCGACCAGCGCACGCGCAAATGGACCATGAGACGATGCGATTTGCGCGCGCCGTTCTTAGTCGACCCTACAAGTTTGCCATCATCCTCTTAATCGCCAACCTGTTCATGTTTATGTTGATGTGGCAGTCGAGTGGCCTGTCGTCACAGGTCTTGTGGCAGGGATTTTCAGAGCCGGTGTTGGATGCCTACGGCGCCAAGGTTAATGCTTTGATACAAGCTGGGGAATGGTGGCGTTTTGTCACACCGATGTTTATCCACGTGAATCTTCCGCACCTGCTGGTCAACATGTACAGCTTATGGGTGGTTGGACCATACGTTGAACGATTGTATGGTTCAGCGAGGTTTGTAGTGTTTTGGGTGTTGACCGGAATCGCGGGTGTGCTGGGCAGTTACCTGACGGTTCGGCCAAACATGCCCAATAATTTTTTTGGGAGATTCTTTTTCAAGGTCCACGACGTTCCTTCGGCGGGCGCTTCCGGAGCATTGTTTGGATTAGTTGGAGTGCTATTCGTTTTTGGCATCAAGTTCCGCCACGAGCTGCCCGAAGGATTTAAGCGTGCGTTTGGCACAGGCATGCTGCCAATCATTCTGATCAATCTGTTCATCGGATACATCGGTCGCGGAGTTATCGACAATGCTGCGCACGTCGGAGGATTACTTTCAGGCGCGGCGCTCGCCTTGGTTGTTCAGTATCGACGACCGGGAGAGCGGAAGGGTGTCGCGGTAATCTGGCGAGTCTTACAAGTTGCGGCATTGGGATTAGTCGCGATTTGTTTCTTTCAGGTCGCAAGGCACTTGAGCCTACCGCCCGCAGCTCAAATGCAAAACGTTCAGATCCAGATTGAAAATCCCCAGTTTCTCATATATGCGAACGCGATGAATCAAGCTCAGGAGACGTTGGGTCAAGTGCTTCATGACAATGAGCTGGGTGGTATCGATGCATCGATCAAGGCTATCGACGAAGCGCCACCAGTGGATCCTAAGGCTGACGGACTCAAGCTCCGATTAAAGGAGCTTCTAATTCGAGCGAAGACTCAGGCTTCACGTCCGGCTGACGCTGCGACAGAGAAGGACAAGTTGCATTTGGTCCAAGACTTTAACGTGTGGTCCAAGGAATACGGAGAATGGTTGAAAACAACTGCGGGTCTCGTGCCGGCAACAAATCCGAGTCCTTGAGTAAATCGCAATCATATTTAATTTGTTTAAGGAGCAGAAGATGGAAATTAAGAAAGTTGGAGTTCTGGGATGTGGACTGATGGGTTCAGGAATCGCGCAGGTGGCCGCCACTGCCGGATTCGAGACGATCGTTAAAGAGGTGTCGGAGGAATTTATCAATAAAGGTTTTGCCGGCATTGAGAAATCGCTGTCACGTTTTGCTGAGAAAGGAACGATCACTGCGGATCAACAACGCGAGATTCGAGGCCGACTGTCAGGTACAACGAAATTCGATGATCTTGCAGATTGCGACATTATTATCGAAGCGATCATTGAGAACCTGGAAGAGAAGCGAAACACCTATCGCCAGTTGGATGCGCTCTGTAAACCGGAAACGATCTTTGCTTCAAACACTTCGTCGCTTTCGATCACCGAAATGATGACCGCTACTTCCTCTGCACGACAGACGCGCTTCGTTGGTCTGCACTTTTTCAACCCGGTTCCGTTAATGAAATTGGTCGAGGTAGTTCGCACGATCCTTACAGACGAGTCTGTTTACGAGCAGGCGGTCGATTTTGGCAAGAAGCTTGGCAAGGTTCCTGTTCGCGCCAGCGATAAAACGGGGTTCATAGTCAATCGTCTCCTGGTCCCTTACATGCTCGATTCGATTCGGGCGTTGGAGGAAGGAGTGGCATCGATCGTCGACATCGATAACGCGATGAAACTTGGCTGCGGATATCCGATGGGCCCATTGACGCTCGGCGATTTCGTCGGACTCGACACGACGTATTACATCGCTGAGATTATGTTCAATGAGTTTCGCGAAAAGCGATTTGCTCCGCCGCCGTTACTAAAACGAATGGTGCTGGCGGGTTTGTACGGACGCAAATCGGGTCGAGGGTTCTACGATTACACGAAAGATCCAAAGAATCCGACGCCAATGAATCTAGTGTAGAGAGCTCGCAGCGAGCACAAAGAGCAAAGAGCTTAGAGCTTTGTGTGTGGTTACAGTTGATGTCAGAACAGGAGCGAAGCGACTGTAAATCCTTGAGTCGCGCATCGTTCGTTTGTGAGCAGTCGCTTCGCTCCTGTTCTGATCGGTTGACCGCTCGGTCTATTGATTGGCTCAAACCAGAATAGTCTACTCCACATCGATGACGTCTCTTATCTATGAGCGCGAAGATGAGATCGCACTTCTGACGCTGAACAGGGCCGCCAAACGGAACGCGTTGTCCGCTGAACTCCTTCACGAACTCTCACAAGCATTCGCGCGACTCGCTAGCGACGATGATCTACGTGTTTTGATACTGACGGGTGCCGGCAATGCATTCTGTGCCGGCACAGACATCTCTGAACTCACCGATCTCGCAGAGGCTGAAGCCGTCGAAGTTTCTTCTCGTGGTCAAAAACTCTGCGATCAAATCGAATCTTTTCCTGTGCCGGTTATTGCAGCTGTGAATGGTATTGCCGCAGGCGGTGGTTGCGAGTTGGCGCTGGCGTGTCATCTGCGTGTCGCTTCAAGCGATGTCAGGTTTAGTCTGCCCGAAACTCGTTTGGGTTTGATTCCGGCTTACGGTGGAACGCAGCGTCTCAGTCGCGATATCGCTGTTGCGCGTGCTCTTGAAATGATGTTGGCCGGAGGCGAACTCGACGCTGCCAACGCTCTCCAACTTGGACTACTAAACCGTGTGGTCAAGCCTGACGAGTTGATGATCGAAGCACGAGCCTTGGCTAGTGGGATCGCCGGACTTGCGCCACTTGCGATTCGTGCGTGTCTTAAGGCAGTCACGGAGGGGCTGAAACTTCCGTTTGAAGAAGGACTCGCGCTTGAGCGGCAGCTGTTTGCTTCGTTGTTCGCAACCGAGGATGCCAAGGAAGGCACGCGCGCGTTCCTGGAAAAACGTACTCCAGTTTTTAAAGGCCGATAAGTACCCCCAAACGGCAGTTGGGGGATCGTTCAAGCTCCGCCTACTGAGTTGCAATCCTATGATTCCGACGCGCCGCGAACGAACTTGAAAAATAAAACTCAACTGTGTGCGCGGCGCGTCGAGTCTATTGTGAACTCTGTTGTAGGTCGGACTTGAACGATCCCCCGACTGCCGTCGGGGGTATTCCCTTGCTGCTTACTTGTCTCTTTCCTATACTGCAAATGCCTTGTGATTACCTGTTGGAGTTGAAGACGATTTGCAACCCACGGTTTATGAAGGGCGTTTGAATGCCGAACCGTTTACCTTCGCGATTGTCGCCAGTCGCTGGAACGAGTTCATCTCGAACCGGTTAGTGGAAGGGGCGGTCGACGGTCTCGAACGTCTCGGAGCGATTCAAGAACGAGTTTCGGTTTATCGCGTGCCCGGCGCCTTTGAGATTCCGTTGCTGGCTCTAAGTCTCGCTGAATCGGAAAAGTTCGATGCGGTGATTTGTTTGGGCACAATCATTCGTGGACAAACGCCCCATTTCGAGTACATCGCGAATGAAGTTGCGCGCGGCATAGCTGATGCAGCAATGCAAACCGGGTTACCGGTTGTGTTCGGAATCGTAACGGCTGATACAGTCGATCAGGCGATTGACCGCGCCGGGGTGAAGTTAGGTAACAAGGGCTTTGAAGCCGCGATGACCGCGGTGGAGTTGGTAAATCTTTACAAGGATACTTTCAAAGACTGATGAGTGAACCTTCGCGTACTCGTCAGCGGTAATACGATATGGGTTCGCGACGTAAGGCACGTGAATGTGCCTTGCAAATGCTCTTTGCGGCTGATGTTTCCGAAGCAACCTCGGAGAACGTGGTGCGCAGTTACTGGGCTGAATTGGGAGAGCCGGAACTCGACGATACGGCCCGCGAATTTGCTACGCGCCTCGCTTCGGGAACACTCGCAAATCTTGAATTACTCGACGAGCGCATTCGCTCACGTGCGGAACACTGGCGCATCTCACGAATGGCCGTCGTCGACCGTAACATACTGCGTCTCGCCGTCTACGAATTTCTTTACGAACCTACGCCACGTACGGTCGCCATCAATGAAGCTTTGGAAATCGCTCGCCGGTTCTCCACTTACGAAGCCACACAATTTATTAACGGTATTCTCGACGCGATCAAACGCGATCTAGACGATGAACAGCCTCAACAGAATGTCCAGCCTGAATTAGACGAGAGCACAACGGGAAGCGAAACTGCGCTTGGTGCAGAATGACTTTTTGGAGTGCGGCGACCTGTCGCCGCTTTCGTTTTCCGGTGACACACATTGCAAGCGAGAAAAGCGGCGACAAGTCGCCGCACTCCAAGGAAGCTCGTCGTGGACCAAAACGAACAGTTAACCCAGGCGCAGGAAAGAGTCGAGCAGATCCTTGCCGCTTTCGACGCGCTGCGTGTCGCAATCGGCGATGGCAAAGCCGAACGACAATTGATTGACGAGATTTTCCGTTACGTCCACAGTCTGAAAGCATCGGCCCAAACTCAGGAACTGACGGATCTCTCCAGGCTTGCCCACGCAAGCGAGGACGTGTTGCAAGCGATCAGGACCGGACGAGTCAGCCTGGACGATCAGGTTCTCAGTATCCTCAATCAAACTGCCGAGACCTTTTTGGAACTCGTCTCAGCGAAAGAATCTGCGAACACGACGGCTTTGATAAAGGAGCTGGCGAAGATCTCGACTACGGCCGGGCAACGACCCAAGGCAGAAATCGAAATCATTCTTAGCGCCTTACCATCCGACTTGCGGCAGTCGTTGAGCGACGAAGAAAAGCACAAACTGCAAGAGTCTATTTCTGAGAGCGCTAATCTGTTTCTTATCTCGACGAGCTTCGACATCGTCGATTTTGATCGTCAATTTCAAGAGTTGAAAGACAGGCTAAGTAAAACTGGAGAGCTGATTTCGACAGCGCCGAGAGTTGAGCAGGACCGCTCGGACAGGATCGACTTTCGCATCTTGTACACGAGGCAGGCGGACGTCGAAGCGATACGAACAGACATTGCTTCTTTTGAAGGCGTCTCGGTGAGCGCGATAGAAGGAATTGCGCCAGTGGCGAGTTTAGATGCAGCAGCTTCAAGGCTGCAGCTTGATAGGGACCCTCGATATGTGCGCGTTAGCGTTGAGGATCTAGATCAAGTTATATCCCCCGCTTACTCCCTTGTTCATAGAACGGAAAATCTGCCGGCATCGGATTCGGTACTTAAGGAGAAAGTGGAGAGTGTTCGCGAGCCTCCGTTAGAGCTTGCGGCATCAGTTGTTCGCCTCGGGCTGACTTCGATCGAACGTTTACTGCAACGCGTGGAGCGCGCCGGCCGTGCAGCGGCGCGTGCGTGTGGTAAAGAGGTTAACTTCCGCGTTTCGGGTCAGGAACTGTTGCTGGACCAATCATTGTGTGATGCGATTGCAGATCCATTGATCCACCTGGTCCGGAACGCTGTTGACCACGGCATTGAGCCATCCAATGAGAGATCAAAAAGCGGCAAGCACGCATCTGGGACGGTAATCATCAAGGCAACCTCATCGCATGGACAGACACGTATCGC
>Ga0068862_100002298_pt1 | contig 17085 bp, 17 predicted proteins | sample KBSSwiS52_FD_66598 | JGI IMG/M metagenome (GOLD analysis project Ga0068862, IMG submission 66598) | Switchgrass rhizosphere microbial communities from Kellogg Biological Station, Michigan, USA - KBS Switchgrass S5-2 | ecosystem: Host-associated > Plants > Roots > Rhizosphere > Soil ... | reverse complement strand
CCCTCGAATTGTGGTTCGCATTCTGCCCGAATTCGGGCAGGATTGTTGGGGACATGACCCCCAACGAGGCAGACTCCGCGCCCATGCCGGATCAGACCGAACTCGGCGAGCTGGTTGCGTATCTCGTCCGCTCGAGTCGACTGAGCCCTGCCGAAGCCGCGCGCGTCGTCAACGAAGTCATCGCATTTCTCGACGAGACCGCCGACGACTTCATCCGTCGGCGCCACTTCGCGCTGCAGGCACAGGGCCGGACGAACAGCGAGATCTTCACGCAAATTGCCAGCGAGCTGGGCCTGCGCCGCTTTCGAGCGCCCGGCTACACCGAGCGGCAGATCCGGCGGGTGATCTATGGCTAGTGCGAAAAGCGCCTCGGCGACTTTTCGCCATTGAAGCGCAGCGAAAGCCACACCTTTCGCAAGCGGGAGATGCAGGGCATGTGCGGAATCGTCGGTTATGTCGGCAAGCGCGAAGCAGGCCCCATCCTCATGGAAGGCCTGCACCGGCTCGAATATCGCGGCTATGACTCGGCAGGCATCGCCTGCGCTCGCAACAACAAGCTGAGCATTCACAAGGCCAAGGGCAAAGTTCGCGAGCTGGAACGCCAGCTGCCCGCGCAGCTGAAAGGCACGCCAGGCATCGCGCACACGCGTTGGGCAACGCATGGCGAGCCTAGCGATCGCAACGCGCATCCTCACAGCGACGGCACCGGCCGATTCGCGATCGTTCACAACGGCATCATCGAGAATGCCGCACAGCTGCGCGCGAAGTTGCAGGCAGGTGGCGTTACGTTTCAATCGGAGACCGACTCCGAGGTGCTCGCGCACCTGATCGCGGCACTGCCTGCGGACAAGCTCGAAGACTCCGTGCGCGCCGCGCTGCGCCTCGTGACCGGCACCTATGGCCTGGCGGTGCTCGATGCCCAGCGGCCCGAATCGATCGTGGTCGCGCGCAACGGCAGTCCTGTCGTGCTCGGCATCGGCGATCGCGAAATGTTCGTCGCATCGGATCCCGCCGCGCTCGTGCGGCATACGCAGAGCGTCGTGCATCTCGACGACGGCGAGATCGCAGTCGTGCGCGCTGACGGCTTCGAGACCTCGACGCTCGATGGCGGCCCGACGGCCAAGACAGCATCGACGATCGCATGGACCGACCAGTCCTTCGACAAGAGCGGCTACACGCATTACATGCGCAAGGAGATCGCGGAGCAGCCGGAAGCGATCCGCCGCACGTTGAGCGGACGCCTCGACGCGCGCTTTCAGACGACGCATCTCGGCGGCGTCGAGATGGCCGCGCGCGAACTGCTGGAGATCCGTCGCGTCAAGATTCTCGGTTGCGGCTCCGCTTACATCGCCGGCTGCGCCGGCGCTCATCTGATCGAGCAGCTCGCGCGCATTCCGGCGCACGCCGAGGCCGCCTCGGAGTTTCGCTATCGCAATCCCGTGGTCGAGCAGGACACGCTCTACATCGCAGTCAGCCAGTCGGGAGAAACCTTCGACACGCTCGCCGCCGTCCAGGAAGTGAAGCGCAAGGGCGGACGCGTGCTCGGCATCGTCAACGTCGTCGGCAGCACGGTCGCGCGCGAGTGCGGTCGAGGGATTTATCTGCACGCCGGACCCGAGATCGCGGTGGTCGCGACCAAGACCTTCACGTCGACGCTGGTGGCGCTCGCGCTGCTGGCGATTCATCTCGGTCGCATCCGCGACTTGTCGACAGCGCAAGGGGCACGACTGCTCAAAGCGCTCGAAGCCTTGCCTGCGCAGATCGAGAGCATCCTCGCGCAGGAACAGCACATCGCTGGGCTCGCGAGCGAGATCGCGAAGTACGAAGACGCCTATTTCGTCGGCCGCGCCGCGGGCTTTCCGGTCGCGATGGAGGGTGCGCTGAAGCTAAAGGAAATCAGCTATTTGCACGCGGAAGCTTACCCGGCTTCCGAGTTGAAGCACGGCCCGCTGGCGCTCATCAGCCCGCAGACGCCGACCATCGTCGTCATGCCGCGCGACGACCTGTTCGCAAAGAACCTTTCGACGATCGAAGAGATTCGTGCGCGCAGCGGGCCGGTCTACGTCGTCACGCAACCCGGCGACGCGTTGCCCGTAAAAATTCACGGCATCATCGAAGTACCGAAGTCGGAACCCGAGCTCGACGCGCTGCTGCTGAACATTCCCTTGCAGCTGCTCGCCTATCACGTCGCGCTCGCCAAAGATCGCAACATCGACCAGCCCCGCAACCTCGCCAAGTCCGTGACAGTCGAGTAGCCATCAGTAATGGCAGACCTCGCTGAAATGTCTGCCATCGTTCTTCCTGACCTCCGGCGGACCATGAACGCGATGGCAATCCACGCAGCTCTTCTCCGACCCGCCCTCCAACACCGCGCGCGTCTTCAGGTACACGTGCGAATCGCTGCTATCGATCCTCACCTTGCTGTCGCGCTGCAGATCGACTTGGAAATCCGTGAACAGATCGTCGCCCGCGATAAAGGCGTATGGGTACGGCCGACCGCTCGTCTTCGACTCTCCGCCGCGTAGATGACACGAGCCGCAGATCGAGATGACTTCCTTGGCGGCGTTCGGCCGTGTGCGCGACAACAGCGCCGTGCCCTTCCGGGTCGCGTGATCCTCCGGCACGTTGCCGTGGCAGGCGTAGCAGTCGAGCCCGATGCTGGAGTACTCGCCGGTCTGCGGATTCACTGCAGTCGTATGACAACCCACGCACTGCTTCTCGAATACGTTCTCCTGCCACGTCGTGCCGGCGAACGCGCGTAACGCGAACTTGCCATAGCCGCTCTGCTTGAGCGGACGGAAGTGCTCCTTGCCGATCACGTGCGTGGCATCGGCGGGCACCGGGCTCACTGCGGGCGGCTCACCGACCGGACGCACCGTCCAGGCGTGCGAGTTGTCGAGCCAGCTCGTGCCGATGTCGTTACGGTGACAGAAGAGACACGAGTCGCCCGTGGGATAGTCGGCGATCGCCTGCGCGCGCGCATCAGCACTGCCCTGCTCCGCCGCTGCGGCGGACAGGCTCGCCAGCACTAGCGCAGCGAAAGCCACGCCTTTCGCAAGCGGTTGCGAAAAGCGCCTCGGAGACTTTTCGCCATCGAAAAGCGCCGCGAGGCCGGGAATTCTCAATGACACACCTTGTTGCGGCCCGTGCGCTTGGCCTGGTACAGCATCTCGTCGGCGCGGCGGTACAGGTCGGCCATGTCCATCCCTTCGGCGAGACTGCCGGCGCCGATGGAGATCGTCACGTTGATGCGCTTATCTTCCGCGACGAAGGCGTGCGCTTCCACCAGCGCGCGCAGCTCTTCACCAATCTTTGCGGCGTTCGCCAGCGCCGTCTCCGGCAGGATCGCGCAGAACTCCTCGCCGCCGTAGCGGCCGAGCCGGTCGTTCGGCCGCAGCCGCTTCTGCAGGATCGCTGCCAGCCCGCGCAGCACCGAGTCGCCAGCCAGGTGGCCATGGGTGTCGTTGATGCGCTTGAAGTGGTCGATGTCGAGCATCAGCACGGAGAGCTCGCGGTTGTGCCGCCGCGCGCGCGGGATCTCTTCATGCAGCGTGGCATCGAGCTGCTTGCGATTGGACAGGTTGGTGAGCCCGTCCGTCACCGTCATGCGGAACAGGATCTCGTGGTATTGCACCTCGATGTCCGAGCCCGACAGGTATTTGAAAATCGTGTCGCCGATGCGCAGCCGATCGCCGCGCTCGAGCGGCCGCTCGCGCACGGGCTGCGCGTCGTCGTTGACGTAGGTGCCGTTGGTCGAAGCGAGGTCGACCAGGTAGAGGCGCTGGTCCCGCAGCTCGAGGCGGCTGTGACGGCGGGACACGCAGTCGCTCGGCAGCACGATGTCGTTGTCGCGACCGCGGCCGATCGTGGTGATTTCCTTGGCGAGCGTGTGCAGGCGGCCGAGGTCGGATTGCGCCGGCGCGTGAATGACGACGAGACAACCCTGCCCGGATTGCCCGATCTTCAGCTGCTCCAGCCCGGTCACCCGGGTCTTGACGTCGTAATCGGAATCCACTGCGTCGCAAACCCATGAACGATGGCGCGCAAGCCTACTGCGTGCGGCGCACACAGGTCCATAGCACTGAAGCACCTGGCTTACGATTCCGGGATCGTCCGCTGTGGAACAGCCGCAGTGCGCACCACGTTGAGCGCTCAACAGTTGCACGCCGGCCAGCCAGCCGTGTAGGCCGCCACTCCTTCAGGGAGACGTGCCAGGGAGAGCGCCATGCGCACATCGAGCCGTACCTGCGTCGCCATCGCGACTCTTTTGTTGGCGACGACTGGGCATACAGCGCACGCCGCGGCGTCACAGCCGCTGATTGTCGAGGAGTCCGCGCAGCTGCAGTCCCCTGACGCGCAGTTGCCCCTGAACGGCCCTGTGGCGATGCACGGCAATACGCTGGTCGCGACCAGCGAGGTCCGCAACCAGCTCGAGCCGCACGGAGAAGAAGGGTTTCGTTGTGTCGCGTTCTTGTTCGAACGGCCGAGCGCCACCGGTGCTTGGCGCTACATGCGCACATTGGTGGATTTCCCTGTCTCCGGCGATCACGGTTTCAGCAGCCTTGCCGTGGACGTGGCGGCGGACACGATCGCCGTCTCGTCCCTCGCGCAAGCGTTTGTATTCGAACGCTCGGCCGCCGGCTGGACGCAAACGCAGCTTGCTCCTTTCTCAGAGGTTTCAGACATCGCCACCGCGACCAACCTCGTGGTGCTCGGCGGAACCAGCGGGCGTCTCGCCGCCTTCATCTATCGCCGGGATGCGCCGGGGCAGTGGACCTTCGAAGGACGCCTGCTTGCCGGTGACCCACCCATCTCGGACGACGATTATTTCGGCGAGCACGTCGCGGCGGACGCCGGATACTTCGTCATGGGCAATCCCACAGCGCAAATGCAGGAACCGCTGGACCCCTCGCAATCCGGAAAGCTCTACCTGTTCCGGCGCAGCCTCCAGGGTTGGACCCAAGTGGACGCTCTATACGACTACCTGACGCCGTCGGGCCCGCTCGCCGGCGCGAAGGTCAGTGTGTTGGCCTCTGGGCCCGGCGCCCGAGCCGGCGCATTCAGCGACGGACTCGGCGGCGCTTCGATCTTTCTCGAAGACAGCCCGGACAACTGGCGGCCAGTCGACAACGTGCGGCCCATCGACTTTCCGTTTCACGTCGATGACCTGGACCTGAACAGAGTTGCAGGCGCCCCCGGCCTTGCGGTGGGCATGCCGGGCGATGAAGACCGCGGCACCAATAGCGGTTCCGTCAGCGTCTATGTGCAGCAACCGGATTCCGAGGTCTTCAGCCCGGTAGTGAAGTTCCTGGCGAGCGATGCGCGGCCGGGCCTCGGGCTGGGCGGCTCCATCTCCTTCCACGGCGACACGTTGGCTGCAATGGGCGGCGATCGAGTCTATGTATTTCGCGTGCCTGCAAACCTCGCTCAGCCGGCGATCGTTCAGGATGACTTCGCAGACGCCAATGCGGCGGGCTGGATTCAATCGTCGCCCACCTGGACGGTGCCAGTGTCGCGCGGCTCGCGCGTGTACCGTCAGAACTCAACGACGGACGCGCGTTTCACGACGCTCAGCCAGATCAACAGGTCAAATGTTGCAATCGAAGCCGATGTGCGGCCAGTGGCCTTCAATGGATCGGACCGATGGGTCGGCCTGCTGGCGCGGCACGTCGACAGCCAGCACTACTATTATGTCTCGCTGCGCAACAACAACACCCTGCGTCTGGCGCGTCGGATCGGCGACTCGTTCACGACGCTCGCCTCGACCGCGTTGACGGTTACACCGAACCGCAACTATCACGTGCGTCTGGAGGCCGTTGGAACGTGGCTGCGCGTGTACATCGACGGCCGCTTGCGGCTCCAGGCGCGGGACACGACGTTCAAGCAAGGCAGCGTCGGCTTCAGGACCCACTTCGCGCAGGCAGAGTTCGACAACGTGCTCGTGAGCCCGAATCCGGCGCTCACGCTGCTTGCCGATGACTTCGAGGAGCCGGGCTTCTTGCAGTGGAAGACCACGCCGTCCGCAAACTGGTCCGTTGTTGCAAGCGGCGCAAACCACGTCCTGCGACAGGCGGTCGCCTCCGGCAGGACCTTCGCGATCGCAGGTATCCCGTACGATGCAGCGCAGCCGGAAGCAGCCGATCAGATCATCGCGGCGCGGGTGCGAGCGATCAGCTTCAGTAGCGGCACGAACCCCTGGTTCGGACTCATCGCCCGGTACCGGGACAATGCCAACTACATGCTCATCACCGTCAATCGCAACGGCTACATCACGCTGAGCAAAATCAACAGCGGGGCCGTCCAGGTCTTCGATAGCGCGTTACTCACAGTGACAGCTGGGACGTGGTACGCACTGCGACTCGAGGCGGTCGACGATCGATTGCGCGTGTACGTCAACGGGTCGTTGGCGCTCGAAGGCCGCGACCCGGTCGTGGATCCGGCAAGCACGAGAGGCCGCTATGGGTTGATCACGGCCGGCACTGCCGCGGAGTTCGACGATGTGACGGTGACGCAGCCCTAGAAGTTGAACTGCGGCTTGCCGGGCAGCAGACCGCGCACTTCCTCGGACTCGAGCTCCCGCCACTGTCCCGGCCGCAAACTGCCGAGCGTGAGGTTGATGATGCGCACACGCTGGAGCTTCACGACCTTGTAGCCGAAGAACGAGCACATGCGGCGAATCTGGCGGTTCAGCCCTTGCGTGAGGACGATGCGGAACGTCGCCGGCCCGGCGCGCGTGACCTTGCAAGGCTTCGTGACCGTGCCGAGTATGCGCACCCCGCTCGCCATGCCGTTGAGGAAGATCTCCGTCACCGGCCGATCGACCGTGACCACGTACTCTTTCTCGTGCTCGTTCTCGCTGCGCAGGATCTCGTTGACGATATCGCCGTTGTTGGTCAGCAGCAGCAGCCCTTCGGAGTCCTTGTCGAGCCGGCCGATCGGGAAGATGCGCTGCGGATACTTCACGACTTCCAGCAGATTGCCGGCGACGTGCGTCTCGATCGTCGAAGTGATCCCGACCGGCTTGTTGAGCGCGATGTAGACGTGGCGCTCCTGGCCGCCGACCGGCTTACCGTCGACGCACACGACGTCGCCGGCCGCGACCTGCGTGCCGAGCGTAGCCACGACGCCGTTGAGGGTGACGCGGCCCGCCTCGATGCGCGCGTCCGCCTCGCGGCGCGAGCACAGGCCCGTCTCGCTGATGTACTTGTTCAGTCGCAAACGCTACGCCGACGGAATGAACTCATCGTCGCCCTGATGTTCCCGCTCGAACTTCAGGAAAGTGTAATACCCGCAGGCCTTGCCGTACGGATAACGCCGGCAGACGTTCGGCCGCGCCTCGTACACGGTGCAGCGGCGCTTGTCCCGATCGAAGAAGCGGCACACGGACGCGTAGATGTGATCCTTATGGTGACGCAGCACCTGCTCGTCCCCGTCGGGCGATCGATAGCGGTACGTGAACCGCTCCTTCGCTTCGGCCTCGGTCAGGCCGAAATGCCGCGCCAGGCGCTGGATATCGAACTCGCTCACCGCGATGCGGCCGTGACTGCAGCAATACCCGGGACACTCGAGACAGTTGTAGCGCGTCATGACCCGATTCTCTGCAACGTGACGAAACTGAAAGCGTACTGATGACGCTCATCCGCCGCATGGTGTTCCACCGCGGACTCGTGCCACTGCGCAGGATCGAGCTCCGGGAACAGGACGTCGCCCGCGACGCGCGCATGCACGCGCGTGAGATGAATCGTGCTCGTGCGCGGCAGCACTTGCCGGAAAATCTCAGCGCCGCCGATGACGACGATCTCCGGCACGGCGCCTGCGGCGCGCAACGCCTCGTCGAGGGAATGCACCACGCGGATGCCTTCGATCGCGAGCCCGCTATTGCGCGAGATCACGATGTTGGTGCGGCCGGGCAAAGGCCGGCCGATGGAATCGAACGTGCGGCGGCCCATGACGATCGGCTTGCCCAGGCTCAAAGCCTTGAAGCGCTTCAGATCGTCAGGCAGGTGCCACGGCAGCCGGTTGTCGCTGCCGATCACGCCGTTCTCGGCCATGGCGACGATGATCGAGATCATTGCTGCGCAGTCATGGCTTCTTGTCGAGGGGCTCGCGGTCCAGCATCGTGCCGCGGCAGCGTTTCGCGCCGCAACGGCACGCGTACAACGCCAGCTCGACCGGGTCATCGGTGCTGTCCCAGGTCAGCTGGTAGTCATAACCCAGCTCCTCGCCCGGTTTGATGCGCCGGATCGCCTCGATGAAGACGCGCCCGTTCTCGATGACCGTTTCGCAGTTCGGATCGCAACTGTGATTGATGAACCGCGCCTCGTTGCCGTTGACGCCGGCATCGATGACCGTGCGCTTGCTGGCAATGAACAAGAACGTGTGGCCGTCGTCATCGCCCTTGCGCTCGTAGCGCCGGTCGGCCTCGGCGTGCGTGATGCGCTCGCCGAGGTATTCGATGATGCGCGTGCCCTTCTTGATCGCCCGCGTCGCATACACGCCGTGGCCGTGGATGCCCGAGCCGCGCGTCTCCACCGGCGGCGGCTCGTAGTGGTCGGACTCTTTCCGCGCGGCTGCCTTTCTCGGGGACGGGCGCGGCTTGCCGCGCTCCTGTTTGCGACTTCGCTTCGTGGGCATGGACGGCTAGACGGCGATGGGCGCCTTGATGCTGGGATGCGCCTGATAGTTCAGGAGCTGGAAGTCCTCGAACTCGTACTCGAAGATCGACGGCGGCTTGCGCTTGATCGCCAGCCGCGGCAGCGGCAGCGGTGAGCGCTGCAATTGCTCGTCGGCCTGGTCGAGGTGGTTGAGGTAGAGGTGGCAATCGCCGCCGGTCCAGATGAAGTCGCCGGCAGCGAGGTCGCACTGCTGCGCGAACATGTGCGTCAGCAGGGCGTAGGAAGCGATGTTGAACGGCACGCCGAGAAACACGTCGGCGCTGCGCTGATAGAGCTGACACGACAGCTTGCCGTCGCCGACCCAGAACTGGAACAGCGCGTGGCACGGCGTCAGCGACATCTGCTCGAGCTCGCCGACGTTCCAGGCATTGACGACGATGCGGCGCGAGTCCGGGTTGCGGCGGATCAGGTCGATCGTGCGGCTGATCTGGTCGATCGGCCGGCCGTCCGGGCCCGGCCAGGCGCGCCACTGCTTGCCGTAGATGGGGCCGAGCTCGCCGCGCTCGTCGGCCCATTCGTCCCAGATCGACACGCCGTGCTCCTTGAGATATTGCACATTGGTGTCGCCCTTCAGGAACCACAGCAGCTCGTACACGATCGACTTCAGGTGCAGCTTCTTGGTCGTCAGCAGCGGGAAACCTTGCGCGAGATCGAAGCGCATCTGATGGCCGAACACCGACAGCGTGCCGGTGCCCGTGCGGTCATCTTTGCGCGTGCCGCGCTCGCGGATGTAGCGCAGGAGATCGAGGTACTGCTGCATGTCACGTGGTCTGCAGTTGCAGATTGCCGCTCGGCTGGTTGCGGCGGTAGGCGATCGCCAGCATCACGATGCCGGCGAGGATCATCGGCGTGGAGAGAATCTGTCCCATCGTCACCCAGTCGAACAGCAGGTAACCGCGATTCTCGTCCGGCACGCGCACAAATTCCACGATGAAGCGAAACACGCCGTAGCACAGCAGAAACAGCCCGGACGGCGCAAGCCGCGGCCGCGGCTTCGCGGTGAACACCCAGAGGATCACGAACAGCAGCAGCCCTTCGAGCAGTCCTTCGTAGAGCTGCGACGCGTGAACGTGCAGCACGCAGGGGTCGATCCTGAAGTGCTCGCACAAGCGCCGTGCTTCGGCCGCCTGCATCGGATGCAGCACTGCCGGATCGACGCTGAAGCCCCACGGCGCGTCAGTCGGCTTGCCCCACAGCTCGCCATTGATGAAATTGCCGATGCGCCCGGCGAGGATGCCCAGCCCCGGCAGCGGCGCGAGGAAATCGTAGACGTCGGCGAGGTTGCGCCGGCGGCGCGCGGCAAAAATTGCAACTGCGATCAGCGCGCCGAGCAGGCCGCCGTGGAACGACATACCGCCTTCCCAGATGCGCAGGATCATGAGCGGATCCGCCAGCACTTCCTTCGTGCCGTAGAACAGGATCCACCCCAGCCGCCCACCGAGGATCACTCCGACCGCGGCAAAGAAGATCACGTCATCGACGTCGGTGGGCGTCCAGGTCGAGCCGATCTGTGACGCGCGGCGGCGGCCGAGCCACCACCCTGCGGCGAAGCCGATCACGTACATCAGGCCGTACCAGCGGATCGCGAGCGGGCCGACGGGGCCGAACGGACCGATCGAGACGAGGATGGGGTCGATCGAAGGGTAGGGAATCATTGTTGTTGGCCCATTGCGCGGGCAAGTATACCAATGGCCGTGGCCGCGCCCGTCAGTCGCGCACGATGCGGCAGAAGTACGCCTTGAGGTAGCGCGTCTCGGGGATGGCAGGGTGCAGCGGATGGTCCGGCCCCTGGCCGCCGACCTCGACGACCTGCGCGAAGCGGTCGAGGTGGCGCGCGCCGCGCTGGATCGCGGCCAGCAGCTGTTGCGGCTCGAGATGGTAGGAGCACGAGCAGGACACCAGGATGCCATCGCGCTCCAGCAGCCCGATCGCGAGCTGGTTGAGCCGGCGATACGCGGCCTCGCCTTTCGGGATGTCCTTCTTGCGCTTGATGAACGCCGGCGGATCGATCACGACTACGTCGAAGCGGCGCTTCTCCGCATGCAGCTGCTCCATCACGTCGAAGGCGTCGCCGCGAATCGTCGCGGGCTTCATGCCGTTCGCCGCAGCAGCCGCCTGCAGGCCTTCCAGGGCAGGCGCCGACGAATCGACGCACGTGACCTCAGTCGCACCGGCCCGCAGCGCACCGAGTCCCCAGCCGCCGAGATAGCTGAAGACATCGAGCACCCGCGAGCCGCCGACGTATTTGCGCAATGCCAGCCGGTTGGCCGACTGGTCGAAGAACCAGCCGGTCTTCTGCCCGCCGCCGAGCGGAACGCGGAACGTGACGCCGCCCTCCTCCACTTCGACGAACTCCGGCACTTCGCCGAATGCCGGCTCCACGTACGAAGGCAGCCCTTCGAGCTCGCGCACGCCGGCATCGTTCTTCCACAGCATCGCCACGGGCGCGATCGCCTTGCGCACGGCCGCCTCCACATCGGCTCGCATCGCTTCCATGCCGGCCGTTGCGATCTGGCCGACAACGACGTCGCCGAAGCGGTCGAGCACCAGGCCGGGCAGCGCGTCGGATTCGCCGTAGACCAACCGATAGAACGGCCGGTCGTACAGCGAGCGGCGCAGCGACTGCGCAACCTGCAAGCGATGCACGATGAGCGACTTGTTGGGCGGGTACTCGGGATCGCGCCCCAGGATGCGCGCGCAGATCAGCGAATGCGGATTGACATACGCGTAGCCGAGGAACTTGTCGCGGTCCGAGACGACGCGGCACAACGCGCCGGGCGTGAAGCCCGGCAGCGGCGTACGCGCCGTGTCGACCTCGTTGGAAAACACCCACAGGTGGCCCGCGGACAGCCGGCGGTCCTCGCCGCGTTTCAGGCGGAGCTCGGGCAACGGACTCTCGGCTTGCGGCGATTGGCTCATCGGGTGGCTCATAATGGGCGGCGCATTCTAGCCGAGCATCGTCATGACCACGCATCGCAATCGCCTCGCCGGTGAAACCAGCCCGTACCTGCTGCAGCACGCGGGGAATCCCGTCGACTGGTATCCCTGGAGCGAAGAGGCGCTGGAGCGGGCGCGCGCCGACAACAAGCCCATCCTGCTGTCGATCGGCTACTCCGCCTGTCACTGGTGCCACGTGATGGCGCATGAGTCGTTCGAAGATCCAGCCAGCGCCGCGGTCATGAACGAGCTGTTCGTGAACATCAAGGTCGATCGCGAGGAGCGGCCCGACCTCGACAAGATCTACCAGCTCGCGCAACAGATGCTGACGCAGCGCTCGGGCGGCTGGCCGCTGACGATGTTCCTGGCGCCCGGCACGCAGCGTCCTTTCTTCGGCGGCACTTACTTCCCGAAGGAGCCGCGCTATGGCATGCCCGCGTTCACCGACTTGCTGCGCCGGGTGAGCGGGTTCTACCGCACGCACGGTGAGGACATCGCGAAACAGAGCGAAGCCCTGCAGCAGGCGTTCGCGGAGATGTCTCCGCCTGCAGCAGCCGCGGACACAGCGCTCACGCTCGCGCCGCTCGACGCGGCGCGCGAGCGGCTTGCCGATGAGTTCGATGCGCAGTTCGGCGGCTTCGGCGCGGCGCCGAAGTTCCCCCATCCCACCAATATCGAGTTCCTGCTGCGTCAATGGCGCGCCACCGCCGCCAGCGACACGCCCGACCTGCATTCGCTGTACATGGCGACGCTCACGCTGAAGCGCATGGCCGAGGGCGGCATCTACGATCACCTCGGCGGCGGCTTCGCACGCTACTCCGTCGACCAGTACTGGATGATCCCGCACTTCGAAAAGATGCTGTACGACAACGGCCAGCTGCTGCGCATCTATGCGAATGCGGCGCTCGCGACCGGCGACGAGCTGTTTCGTCGCGTCGCTACGGAAACCGCCGAGTGGATCGTGCGCGACATGCAGGCACCGTCGGGCGGCTATTGGTCGACGCTCGATGCGGACTCGGAAGGTCACGAAGGCAAGTTTTACGTATGGGACGCGGCCGAAGTGCGCGCGCTCCTGTCGCAACCCGTTTACGAGGCGTTCGCGCGTCGCTTCGGACTGGATGGCACAGCGAACTTCGAGGGCAAGTGGCACTTGCACGCATATCGCGCGGACGAAGACATCGCGACCGAGCTCGGCATCGAGACGGCCGAAGTGCAGCGACGTCTAGCCGAAGCGCGACAGATCCTGCTCGCCAAACGCAATGCGCGCGTCTGGCCGGGGCGCGACGAGAAGATCCTCACGTCGTGGAATGGACTGGCGATCGCCGGCATGGCCGTGGCGGCGCGCGCGCTGGGGCGCTCAGACTTCGCAGAGTCTGCGACGCGCGCGGTGGATTTCATCCGCGAGCACTTGTTCCGTGACGGTCGCCTGCTTGCGGTCCACAAGGACGGTCAGTCGCGCTTCGCGGCCTATCTGGACGACTATGCCTTCCTCCTCGACGCGCTGCTGGAGCTGCTGCAGACACGCTGGCGCAGCTCCGACCTGCAGCTCGCCACGGCGCTCGCCGACGCCCTGCTCCAGCACTTCGGCGATACCGAGAACGGCGGCTTCTACTTCACGGCAGACGATCACGAGCAACTGATCCATCGCTCGAAGTCGTTCGGCGACGAGGCAGTGCCTGCGGGCAACGCGATCGCAGCACAGGCGCTGACGCGCCTCGGGCTGCTGCTGGGTGAAACGCGCTACCTCGACGCGTCGGCCAGAACGCTGCGAGCCGCGTGGGCTCCATTGCAACACTACCCCCACGCACACGCGTCCATGCTGGTCGCGCTCGCCGAGCATCTCGACCCGCCGCAGCAAGTGATCATCCGCGGATCGCGCGACGAAGCCGCTGGCTGGCGCGACACGCTGGCGAAGAAGTACTCGCCGATGCGCCAGGTGTTCGCGATCGAGGCGCAGGCGCAGGGATTGCCGGAGATGCTTGCGGCCAAGCGGGCGATGGATGCGACCGTCGCGTATGTGTGTCGGGGGACGGTGTGTTCGGAGCCAATACGCGCGTTGGCGGCGCTCTTGGCGTTGGCGGGCTAACGAGTTATTTGTCGTCGCGGGGCTTCTTGCGCGCCTGCTTCATGTGGCGCGAGCGCTCGATGCCGGCGAGCTGCTTGACCTTCGCAGCCTCGATCGCCGCGGCGAGCGCCTCCTCGCCCCAGCGCTTGAGCTGCGCCGGGTCGTCTACGATCTCCGGCGGCACCTGGTGATGGTCGGTGGTGAGATCGAACGCGTTCGGGTACGGCTTGAATTGCGGCATGCCGCGCTGCCGGTAGACCTGCAGATTGTTCGCGTCAGTGTGCAGGTACAGCTTGTCTTCCATCACGATGCCGAGCAGGCGCTCGTCGACGAAGATGCCGATGCCGCCGAATATCGATTTCGTGGAGATGCGGCCGAGGAACGCGAGCTGCTCCTCGACGTAACTGGCGAGCTCCGATCTGACCCGCATGCGAGCGACTCTTTTCTTCCTGAATTGGCTGCTTGGCGGAAAGCGCGAACGACCCGATTCGGCCCGACTCGCGTCCAGGCGGTGCGGAGATTACCTCAGTCGCGCGCGGATCGCATCGCGCAACGACCCATGCAGCTGCAGATCGAAGCTTGGCGCCTGCGTCCAGTCGTAGGCCCACGGGTTGTTGGTGCGCAGTGCCTCGGGCTCGTCCGCATAGCGCGGATGGACGTGTGCATGCAACGCCGGCTCCAGGTTGCCGAAGATCGCATAGTTGATGCGCACCGCTCCGGTCGCCGCGAGCACGGCATCGCCGAGGCGGCCGAGGTCCGCCAGAAATCGATCACGCTCGGCCGCACCGAGCACATTGAGGTGCGGCACTACCGGATCCGGCAGCAGCAGGCTGTAGCCGGCCAGGACCTGGCGCTGACCGAGAACGGCCCAGCCGGAGGGCAGACGCGCAATCACCGCCGGCTCGGTTCCGGCACGACATGCTTCGACGCAACGATGGATCGCCGTAGTCACGCGGGTCACTTCCGAAACACGAAATACACCGCGCCGAGTATGCACAGCGCCGCCCACAGGTAGTCCAGCTTCAGCGGCTGGCGCATGTAGATCATCACGAACGGCACGAACACGCTCAGCGTGATCACTTCCTGCAGGATCTTCAGCTGCGGCAGCGTCAGCACCGTATAGCCGACGCGGTTGGCGGGAACCTGCAGCAGATATTCGAACAGCGCAATCCCCCAGCTCACCAGCGCCGCCACCAGCCACGGCTTCTGGTTGAGATGCTTGAGATGGGCGTACCAGGCGAACGTCATGAAGACGTTCGACAGGGTCAGCAGCACGACGGTACGCACGAGCGGATTCATCGCGACACCTCGATGCGCTTCAGTCGCGGCGGCGTCTCGCCCCGCTCCAGGCGCAGCACGAAATCGAATGCGTCGACCTGGGTGCACAGCTCGAAATCGCGCTGCGGCGCCCAGTCGCACGCCGGGTCGAAGAACATGGCCGCGCTGTCGGCGCCGCGCAGGCGCTGCGGCACATCGGCGACCGGTGGCGTCTCGCCGGCCAGACGCTGCTGCAGGAGTTGCGCACAGAGGTCGTCTTCCGCGCAGCGTTCCTGCGCTTGTTTCCCCATGCGCACCAGCGTGACGACTGGCGGCGCTCGTTCGCGAATGTAGCGCACGATGGCTGCGGCGTTGACGAACGAGCCGGTGATGACCTCGTCCGCCCCGCTGGCCGCGGCGAGGCCCTGGGTTCCCGAGTGGGTCGTGTGGACGAGCGTGCGGTCCCGAAGGTCGAACCGCTCCAGGTCGGCCGGCGAGTTGCCGGAGTCGAAGCCGGGTAACGGCCGCGCATGGCGCTCGCCGATCAGCAGCCAGTCAGGATGAAGACGCTTGAGCTCCCGCGCTGCCTCGACCTCGGCGACCGGAACGATGGCGCGTGCGCCGCGAGCGAAGGCGTGAGGCGCCAGGGAGAAGGCGCGAAAGACGTCGATGATGACCGCAAGGCCGCGGGCGCTGCGAGCGCCCGCGACGAAGTCGGCAGTGCGGATCTCAGCCGGCCGCCATCCGCTTGGCACGCTGCAGTCTCACGACGCGCTTGGCGTCCACCGGCTGCTCGTTCATGACGACGACCCTGGCGCGCTTGAAGAAGTTGAAGTCCGTGGCGCTCGCCCAGGTGTAGGCACCCATCATGCGGCCCACGACCAGGTCGCCGACCTCCAGCTCCGGAAGCGAGATGTTGTCGTCGATGACGTCGATCGAGTCGCAGGTCGGGCCGGCAAGCACGCTTGCGAACAGCTCCCCGCCGTCGCGCAAGGCGGCGACCGGGTACTTGGCGTGGTCGAACAGCTGACCGCTGTACGAGCCGTACAAGCCGTCGTCGAGGTAGTACCACCAGCGACCGTCACGCTTGGCCTTGCCCATCACCGTGCTGACGGCGATCGCGGCCGGCGCGGCGATGAACCGGCCCGGCTCGGCGATCACGCGCACGTGCTTCGGCAGCTTCGCCAGCGCGGCGCGGATCGGCGCACAGAACTCGCCGATCGGCATGACAGCGTCGGTGTATTGCACCGGGAAGCCGCCGCCGATGTCGAGCACGTCCAGCGACGGCAGACCGGCCAGCAGCGCCTCAGCTATGAGGTTGGTGCAGGCGTGGATCGCCTCGATGTACTTGGAAGGATCGGTCGCCTGCGAGCCGACGTGGAACGACAGGCCGCGCACGCGCACGCCGAGCCGGCGGGCGGTTTCGATCAGGCCGAGCACCGCGCCCGGCTCGCAACCGAACTTCTTGGACAGGTCGCAGACCGCTGTCGGGCTGCGGAAGCAGACGCGCAGCAGGAGCTCGGCGCGCTTGCGGTAGCGCACGAACTTGCGAATTTCGTCCGGGTTGTCGACGACGAAGGTCGTGACGCCGAAGCGCAGCGCGTCGCGGATGTCGCTGTCGCGCTTGATCGGGTGCGTGTGGATGCAGCGCTCCGGGGCGATGCCCTGCGCCTTGACCAGCTCGACCTCACCAGTCGTCGCCAGGTCGAAGAACGCGCCTTCGTCGCTCAGGGTCGCGACGACCGACGCGTGCGGCAGCGGCTTGAGCGCGTAGTGGAGATCCACGCCCGGCAGAGCTTCGCGCAAGGCGCGGTACTGACGGCGGACCTGTTCGCAATCGACGACCAGGAGCGGCGAGCCGAAACGGGCTGCCAGCCGACGGATCTCAGTTTCCGTCAGCGTCGTCGAGTCGAAGGAGTAAGCGGGAGAAACAGCTAGGGACTGCTTGGCTGCGCGTGGCAACACCGTTCGGGCACCTCATGAAGCAAAAAAGCTGCGGACTCACTTAACCAACCAACGAGAGCTTCGAACGTCCGAACCTCTCAAAAGTTCTGGTCGAGCGGCACCTGCAGCTGTTCGCATCGGGGTGCTCTCTTACACAGTCGCGCGCAATGTAACAAAAACGCGCAGCGATGCAAGAAGCAGCGCACG
>Ga0068862_100002293_pt1 | contig 17096 bp, 17 predicted proteins | sample KBSSwiS52_FD_66598 | JGI IMG/M metagenome (GOLD analysis project Ga0068862, IMG submission 66598) | Switchgrass rhizosphere microbial communities from Kellogg Biological Station, Michigan, USA - KBS Switchgrass S5-2 | ecosystem: Host-associated > Plants > Roots > Rhizosphere > Soil ... | reverse complement strand
GGGGTATCCGCGGCGGCGGGTTGTCCGTCGGGGCGTGCGACGGCCTTCACGAACGGCTCGAGGGCCGGATCTTCCACTTTCAGCTCCAACATGGATCTCCTCCCGGAAGTAAAAACCAGCAGCCCTTTTCTAGCGCGTGGGAGGAGTGGGGCACCACCTTCCCCGGGGTGGGGGAACGGGCGCGCCGGGGTGGGTCAGAACTCGCCGACGAAGCCGACCTCGGGCTCCAGGCAATGGCCGGTGCGCTGCTCGACCACCTCCTGGACGTGGGCGATCAGGGCGCGGACGTCGGCGGCCGTGGCTCTTCCTGTATTGATCAGGATGTTGGCGTGGCGGGGGGTGACCATGGCGCCGCCGATCCGCGTCCCCTTGAGGCCGCACTCGTCGATCAGGCGGCCGGCGCCGATTCCCTCGATCTTCTTGAAGATGGAGCCGGCGCTCGGCTCGGTGTCCAGGGGCGGGTGGCGCTCGCGCCGCCACTGGAGGTTCTCTTCCATGACCCGGCGCAGGCGGACCGGATCGTCCGGCACGAGCTGGAAGGTGGCGGCGAGGACGACGTCCGGGCGGTGGTGGAGAATGGAATCGTCGTAGCCGAGCTCGAGATAATCCACGCCCACGGTCCTCCGCTCGCCCTCCGCGGTGAGGATCTCGGCCGAGTGGGTGACCTCCGCGATGAACATGGTCCGCTCGCGCGCCGGGGCCGGGGCCAGGAAGTGGAGGTTCTGCCAGAGCGCTCCGCCCACGGTCGACGGGATGCCGACGTAGTGCTCCAGGCCGGACAGGCCCTTTGAAACCGCGAGCTCGATCAGCTCCGGAAAAACCACCGCGCCGCTCTCTGCCCATACCCTGCCGTCCGGGAGGACCTCCATGTGCCGGGCCGTGTTGCGGATCACCAGCCCGCGGAAGCCGCGGTCGCCGACCAGGATGTTCGCGCCCATCCCGAGGAGGAAGAAGGGGATTCCCTGCTCGCGCGCCGCGAGGATCGCCCGCGCCAGCTCGTCCGCGGTCCGCGGCTCGTAGAAGAGGTCGGCCGGCCCGCCGATCCGGAAGGTGGTGTAGGGGGCGAGGACCTCGTCCCGCCGCACCCGGTCCGGCCCGAGGGCATGGAGCAGGGACTGAAATGAGCCGTCGCGCATCGGAGGGGGAGTATAGGGGATGGACGGGGACGGCCGGGCTGTGCGAGGATGCGCCGTCCGTCCCATGGAAAGCATCCGGTCTCCCGGCCTCCCCGCCGTGGCGGCGGTGTCGACCGCCGGCCGCGTCCCGGCCCTCGCCCTCGCGGGCTTCGGGCTGCTGGTCCTGGTGCGTGCCCTCACGCTGCCGGGCAGCCTCTGGGAGTTCGACGAGATGCTCTTCGCCCTCTCGCTCGAGCGCTTCGAGCCCTGGGCCTACCATCCACATCCCCCGGGCTACCCGCTCCTGATCGGACTGGGCAACCTGTTCGAGATCGTCTTCCGCGATCCGTTCCGGAGCCTCGTCGCCCTGAGCTTCGTCTCCTCGCTGGTCAGCTATCCCGCGCTGGTGTCGGCCTTCCGCCGCATCGCGGGCTCCGAGCGGGTTGCGGTCGCCGGGAGCCTGCTCTTCCTGCTCTCGCCCGTGATGCTCGTGCAGGGGCCGCTGCCGATGTCCGATCCGCCGTCGCTGATGTTCCTTTGCCTCGCTCTCGCGGCGGCGGCCGGGCTCGCGGGCGCCGCTGAAGACAGTGGATCCGCATCGGCGATCGCCCTCGGAGCCTTCGCCTCGGCGGCCATCGGCTGCAGGCCGCAGCACGCGGTGGCCGTGATCCCCATGCTCGTTGTCGCGCTCTGGCGGGTTCCGCGCCGGCGGCGCGCCGAGGCCCTGGCCGCGTTCACGCTCGTATCGCTCCTCTGGCTCGTCCCGCTCGTCCGCGCCACCGGCGGCCCGCGGGGCTTCGTCGACTATCAGGTCAGGCAGGCCGCGCAGGTGGCGGAGCACGACGCGACCGCGTCGCGCAAGGGCCGCGATCCGATCGCGGTCGCTTCGCGCTTCGTCCTCAACGGCTGGGGGCCGCGCTGGCTCGCCCTGCCGGTGCTCGGCCTCGCCGTCGCCGGCACGGTGCGCCTGCGCCGGCGCCGCGCGAGGCTGGCCCTGCCGCTCGCGGTGCTGAGCCTCACGCACCTGGTCTTCTGCCTGGGAGTGATGGATCCAGGGGACGGAGCGCGCTATGCCCTGCCGTTCCTCCTCGGCATGGCGCTCGCCGCGGCCGTGGGCTGCGAGGCGGCGGCCGAGAGAGCGCGCAGGCCCGGGCTGGGCTGGGTTCCCGCTGGCGCGGTCATTGCGGTCTCGATCCTGTACACGGTCCCGGTCCTCGCGGCGCGCGCCTCTCCTTCGCCCCCGGCGCAGGCCGCCGAATGGGCGACGCGGCACCTGCGGCCTGGGGCGATCCTCCTCGTGTCCCCGGAGATGGAGCCTCACGCCGGCTATCTGCTGCGGAGGTTCAAGCGCGCGCCGGTCGAGGAGGGCCTGCGCTACGCCGCCCGCCATCCCAAGGCCGCCGTCTACCTCCTGGCCGAAGGCGAGAGCGGATGGGAAGGCGCGCAGACCTTCCGGTGGCCGGACAGCAAGGCCTATCGCCGGGTGACCCGCAACCACTACCGGGCGGTCTCGCTGAGCCCGGTGCCGGCGAGCCGGCGCTTCCAGATCCTGCGCGGCGTTTCCGGCTGGGGGCCTGACGGCGACGTCCGCCGCGCAGAGTGGCGCTGGATGGACGCGGATGCCGCCATCCGGATCTTCCCCCGCCGTGCCCGCGCGGCCTTCGTGACCCTGGGGCTCGACCGGTCCGGTCCCTCCCAGGCCACGGTGGAGATCTCGGTGAACGGTGCGCCCGCGTCCCGCGTCGAGCTCGCCCACGGCGTCCGGACGCGCGTCGAGGTGGCCCTCCCGGCCGCGAAAGCGGTGGAGATCGCCTTCCGGTCGACCGGATCGCCGCTTCAGCTCTTCACGGTCGAGCTGGCCGGCCGGTGAAGGGCCGCTCAGGCGTCGAGGAGCTGGATGCGCCGGACGTGGCGCCCGCCTTCGAACGGGGTCTCCAGCCAGATCCGGACGATGTCGAGGGCGGTCTCCAGCGTCATCATGCGCTGGCCGAGCGAGATCATGTTGGCGTCGTTGTGCTGGCGGCCGAGGCGGGCGGACTCGGCGTTCCAGCACAGGGCACAGCGCACGCCGCGCACGCGGTTGGCGGCCATGGCCTCGCCGTTGCCCGAGCCGCCGAGCACGATGCCGCGCTCCAGCTCGCCGGCGGCGACCGCCTCGGCCACGGGCCGGATGTAGACGGGGTAGTCCACCGACTCCTCCGAGTCGGTGCCGAAGTCGCGCACCTCGTGGCCCAGGCCGGCGAGGTGGCGCTTGATCTCTTCCTTGTAGCGGTAGCCCGCGTGGTCGGAGCCGATGCCGATCTTCATGACTGGGGTATTAGACCACGTCGGCGCTTCACCTCGAAGAGCACGAGGGCCGCGGCGACCGTGGCATTCAGCGACTCGACCGGCGGCTCGATCGAGATGGTCAGGCGCAGGTCGGCGCGCTCCAGAAGACCGGGGGAGAGGCCGGGGCCCTCGGCCCCCAGGGCGAGGACCAGGGCGCCGTCCAGGGAGGCCTGCCAGAGGTCCTCGCCCGCGCGGGGCACCAGCGCCATCCAGCGCGGCCCGACGGCCGCGAGGTGGCGGTCGAGCGCCGCGGCTTCGGCGGCGACCGCGACCGGCAGCCGCAGCAGGCTGCCCGCGGAGGCGCGGAGGGCGCGCGGGTGGTTCGGGTGGGCCGTGCCCGGAGAGAGGGCGAGCCCCACGGCTCCGGCGGCCTCCGCCACCCGCGCGAGCGCTCCCAGGTTGCCGGGGTCCTGCAATCCGTCCAGAAAGAGATAGACTCCGCCGGCGCGGACGGGCAGCGACCCTGTGCCGGAGCGGGGGAGGCGGGCCACGGCGAGGATGCCGCGGGGGGAATCGGAGTCGGTCAGCTCTTCCAGCAGGGGGGGCTCGATCTCCAGGGGCGCGATCGGGAGATGGCGGGCGAGGCGCAGCCCTTCGGGCGTCTCCAGCCAGGCCGGAGTGGCCAGGACGGTCTCCAGCTCGTGGCCCGCGGCGACCGCCTCCGCGACCAGGTGAGGCCCCTCCAGCAGGGCGTGGTCGCCTTTACTCCGCCGGAGACGGCGAATATCCTTCAATCTTGGATTGTGACGGCTGCGAATCATGGCGACAGATCTTAGAAACTTCTGGCAAAAGCTCCAATCGGGTGTCGAGATCGCGGTGGCCGGGAACAACCCGGAGACCCTGCTCGGCGTCCGCGACGCGTTCCTGCGCTACTTCCACGACGGCCACGACAAGATCGTGCCGGTGTCGGTGGTGGCCCAGGCGGTGGAGCCGCCGCCGATCGGGCTGCCGGTCTCCGACGAGGAGACCCTGGGCTTGGCGAAGAGCTACGTGCGCGAAATGGAGGAGCGGCTCGGGGAGCTCTACCACTTCTACCTGGCGGCCGAGGGCGGCATCCAGGCGCTGGAGGTGGACGGCAGCCTGCGCTATTTCATCCGCAACTGGGCCGTGGTGCGCACTCCGCTCGGCGAGGCCTGGGGCTCCAGCGGGTCGGTGCAGCTCCCCGACCGCCTGATCGCCGGTCTGGACAGCGCGCAGATCCCGTTCGCCATCCCCGGGACGCGGCGGGGCGGCGGCATGATCCGGGGGCTCACCGGGGGTCTGGAGACGCGGCGCAAGGCGGTCTCCACCTCGACGCTCCACGCCATCTCCAGCCTCTTCTACGGCGTGCTGGAGAGCCGGCCCATCCGCTAGTCCCGTTCCGGCCGGGATCAAGCACCATAGACTGGTACGCGGGTCCGGTGTTTGACCGGCTCCTGCGACACTTGGTAGCATGCGCGGCCAGCTCGACCGGGCCAGGCTCGAACGGGATAGCCATGCTCGACTGAAGGAGTCGACGATGAAAGATTATGAAGCCCACCTGTTTACGTCGGAGTCCGTGACCGAGGGTCACCCCGACAAGGTGGCGGACCAGATCTCCGACGCCATCCTGGACGAGGTTCTGCGCCAGGACGCCACCGGGCGCGTGGCCTGCGAGACCCTGGTCACCACGGACATGATCGTCCTCGCGGGCGAGATCACCACCCACGCGCACGTCGATTTCGTGGGCGTGGCCCGCCAGGTGGTCCAGGACATCGGCTACGACCGCTCCGACTTCGGCTTCGACAGCCGGAGCTGCAAGGTCCTCCTGACCATCAACCGGCAGTCGCCCGACATCGCCCAGGGAGTCGATACGGGCGGCGCGGGCGACCAGGGGCTGATGTTCGGCTTCGCCTGCCGCGAGACCCCGGAGCTGATGCCGCTGCCGATCCTCCTCTCCCACCGCCTGACCCGCCGCCTGGCCGCGGCGCGGCGCGACGGCGAGATCCCCTGGCTGCGCCCCGACGGCAAGTCGCAGGTGACGGTGGAGTACGAGGGCAAGAGGCCGGTCGGCGTGCGCACCGTGGTCGTGTCCACCCAGCACGACCCCGACGTCTCCCAGGAGGAGATCAGCGACACGGTCATCGACAAGATCGTCAAGGCGACGATCCCCGGCGAGCTGCTGGACGCCGGGACGGTCTACCACATCAATCCGACCGGCCGCTTCGTGACCGGCGGCCCGCACGGCGATTGCGGCCTCACCGGCCGCAAGATCATCGTGGACACCTACGGCGGTTACGGCCGTCATGGCGGCGGCGCCTTCTCGGGCAAGGATCCGACGAAGGTGGACCGCTCGGCCTGCTACATGGCGCGGCACGTGGCCAAGAACCTGGTGGCGGCCGGCATCGCCGAGCGCGCCGAGGTGCAGCTCGCCTACGCCATCGGCGTGATCGAGCCGGTGTCCGTCCGCGTCGACAGCTTCGGGACCGGCCGCATCAGCGAGCCCGAGATGGAGAAGCTGGTCCGCGACCACTTCCCGCTCTCCCCGCGCGGCATCATCGAGTATCTCGACCTGCGCCGGCCGATCTACCGCGCGACCGCGGCCTATGGCCACTTCGGCCGCTCGGAGGAGGGCTTCACCTGGGAGCGCACCGACCGCGCCGAGGAGCTGCGCTCCGCGGCCGGCGTGGAGGAGATGGTCTCCGCCTGAGGCGGCTCACTTCTCACTCCACGTCTTCCCGTACTTGAGCACGTCGTGCCGGAGGAGGTCGAAGTCTCCCTGCTTCGGCCCCGGCACGGCGTCCCGGTACACCGTATCGCAGCGGTAGCAGACCACCGCGTCCTTGAGCCTCCGGTAGAGCCAGAGGTCCACCAGCCCGAACACCGGCAGCGAGAGCCCGAAGGTCCACGGCACCAGCGCCGCGCCGGCAACCACGAGCAGGCAGCCGAGGGCGCGGTTGAAGTCGCGCTGGCGGTAGAGGTGCCGGCAGCCGCAGAGCGGGCAGACCTCGACGGACGTCTCCGTCCAGCCTTCGCGGGCCACGGGCCGCGCCGTCCCGCAGCCCGGGCAGGGAAGCTCCGCCGTCTGGGGAGAGAGGACGGCGGGAAAGGGGAGTCCGCAGGAGCGGCACTGGGTGCGGACGCGCATCCGTCAGACGGGCACGCCCGTGGTGACGCTCAGGTAGTAGGCCGTGATCTCGCCGATGAAGGCGCCGACCACCACCACGTAGAGGATGCCCGTCGCGGACTGGTTCGAGCGCTGGCGCGCGCAGTGGAGCGCCATGAGCGTGAGCGGCAGCACGATCGCGAGGCCCCAGAGCAGCCGGAACCAGAAGAAGATGCCCTGCCCCTCGAAGCCCGCGAGGACCCGCAGAGGGTGGGGCTCGACCAGCTCATCGACCCCGGCCGCGACCGCCAGGCTCGCCGCCACGGAGAGCACCCGCAGCACCACGGTCGCCAGGAGCACCCAGGAGAACACGGTCAGGTGGCGGAACGTCAGCCTGGGCGCGACCAGGTACCAGTGGCCGAGGAGCATGGTGATGAGCGACCAGCCGAGGAGGAGCGACGAGGCGAGGAGGCTCGCCGTCAGCAGCGCGCCGCGGTAGGGGAGCGGGGTGAGCGGCGCCACCACGTGCGGGCCGGCCAGGAGGAGCGCCGCGAGACAGCCGAGGGTCGACAGCGCCAGCGGCCAGCGGCCAGCGGCCCAGCGCTCGCGCCAGACCGCGGCGTAGTAGAGGAAGCCGCCCAGCAGAGCAACGGCCAGGGCTGCCACGCCGGGCCCGGATCGGGTCCCGAACGGCCGGAACGGGTGGAGGAGGACGACCGCCATGGCGAGCCCGAGAAGGCCCAGGACCACGAGCGCGTTCATCTGGAAGTAGCCGCGCCCGAGATCTTCCTCGGGAATCCAGTAGAGTGTGGTCAGGGAGCCGAGGCTCACGGCGAGGAGAAACAGCAGGAAAACGCCCATTTGCCGGGCATAGTATCAGGCTCGGAGCAGGCTCGGGAGCAGGCCCCGCGGGTGCCCACGGCACGAGCGGAGGCTCATCTGGACTTGGGACCATCGGGGTGTTAGCCTTGCCCGAGTCGATAGACGACATTCTGGTGGATATGGCAACTCTGGATCATCCTGAACTGCGGGAATCGCTGAACACGCTCCTGAGGACCTCCAGGCCCCGGCTGGAACGGGTCCTGCGGAACTTCGAGATCCCTCCGGAGGACGCCGAGGACATCCTGCAGGACGCCCAGCTCACGCTGCTCTACAAGTGGGACAAGGTGCGCAGCCCCGAGAGCTGGCTCATCGGGACCGTCAAGAAGAAATGCATCATGTACTGGCGCAAGCGCCGCGGCAGCCTCTGCGAGGCCGTGGACACGGCGATCCTCGACCTGCTGGCCGTGCCGCAGGCCCCGGACCAGGAGAAGACCGACCTGAGCACCGACCTGAGCCGGGTGCTCGCTCGCCTCTCCTCCCGCTGCCGCTCGCTGCTCCGCCTCCGTTACGGCATGGGCTACGGTCCCACCGAGGTGGCGGAGCAGATGGGCTACCAGACGTCGAGCATCCGCAAGGTCACCAACCGCTGCCTGGCCGCCCTCACGCGCCAGCTCCTGGCCGTCGGCTTCCAGAAGGAGATCGTGGACGGGGGAGGGGAGCCGCAGGAAGATGGGTAGGCACTCCCGCCGGCGCCGCCAGCGCTGCCGACACCGCCCGCGATAACCGCTTTAGCTCACCCGGTTCGCAGCAGCGCTGTGGACAAAGCCGCAGATTGTTGGTAGCGTGACGCCAGTCACTCAGATCTACTGACATGCAATCTTCGGGTTCACTACGGCCGGAAGAGCCCTCCCTGGAGGAGCTGCTGGAGAGGGTCGAGCCTAAGCTCAAGCGCATCCTCTTCCGCTACAAGATCCCCGCGCAGGACGCGGACGATCTCCTTCAGGAGACCTTCCTCATCATGGTCTCCAAGGCGGGGAGCATCCGCAATCCCGAGGCCTGGATCCTGGCTACGCTGTCGAACCGCTGCGTCATCTACTGGCGCAAGCAGCGCAGCCGGCTCTGGGACGTGGTGGACACCGCCATCCTCGAGCTCCTCGCCGATGCCGAGGCGCCGGCCCAGGAGCGGACGGAGCTGCGCCACGACATCGATTCCCTGCTGTCGCAGCTCCCCGACCGCTGCCGTTCCGTGCTCCGGCTGCGGTATGGCCTGGGCTGCAGCACGGCCGAGGCCGCGGAGCGGACCGGCTACTGCAAGTCGAGCATCCGCAAGGTGACCCGCCGCTGCCTGTCCGCGCTCACCCAGCAGCTCCTGGGATCGGGGTTCCACCCCTCCCCGGGAGCGCTGGACGAATAGGCCTGAAGGTCTCGCCTCCAGCCCGGCGCGCCCGGGCCGCACCTGCCCCTTCGGGAGCATTCCGGTGCACAATCTCATAGTCAGATTCGGATCGGTGTCTCTAAAGCACCGCTTGCGGAAACTACCCTTACGGGCCGCCTTCTGGCGGCTCAGCGGCCTTGCGCCGCCCGTCCAAGAAAGGAGACGTCCCATGCTTTCCCTCCGGCTCCGCCGCGCCCTCCGTCGCGCCATTCTCGTCCTCGCCCTGACCGCGTCCGCGTCCGTGATCTTCCCGCTGTCCGACCTCAGCGCCGCCCCTCGTTCCGAGTCGCGCTGGAGCGGCCCCGAGCGCAGCGCCCGGGGCCTGCGCCAGGGCTTCTCGTTCTGGAACGTGCTCACGAGCATCTTCGAGAAAGCCGGGATGCGAATGGACGACAACGGCTAGGGAGACAGGAAGCGGGGCGGGGAACCTCCGCCCCGAGCCGCTCCGGTGCGGAGGCTCTGGACAAGTGCCTCCGGTCAGTGTTAGTGTGTCCACGATACAAGCGTCTTCTTGCGGAAATGAGCGCTTTGGACCACCCCCAGACCGAAGACATCCTCGAGGACTTTCTCAAGAGGGTGCGGCCCCGGATTCGCGGGCTCTTCCTGCGCTATCGCATCCCCATCCAGGACACCGAGGACATCCTGCAGCAGGCCCTGCTGGCGCTGCTCTATCACCGCGACTCGATCCGCGACCCCGAGGCGTGGCTGGTCGGTACGCTGCGCAACAAATGCCTGCTCTACTGGCGCAACCATCGTCGCAAGCTCTATGACTCGGTGGACGCCACGGTCCTGGATCTCGTGGCCGAGCCGGTGGCCCCCGACCAGGAGGATGCGGACCTGCGCCGGGACCTCACGACCGCCATCGAGCAGCTCCCGGAGCGCTGCCGCTCGATCCTCTCGCTGCGCTACCGGCATGGCTACAGCCCGGCGGAGATGTCGGTGTTCCTGGGCTCCAGCCAGGGCAGCATCAGCAAGATGACGAACCGATGCCTCGCCGCCCTGACCCGGCGGCTGGTGGCATCGGGCCTCCTGCGGAGCAGCGGGGAGCCATGACGGAGACCCATCCGGCGCGGCCGGTGCTGGAGCGCTTCGTGCTCGGCGACCTCCCCAGGGATGAGATGCGGCAGGTGTCGCAGCACCTCCTGGCCGGCTGCTCCGAGTGCCGGCAGATCACCGCGAGCCTCTGGGAGCGCGCCGCGCCGCCTCCCATCGTGGAGGAGATCGTGGAGGCGGAGGACGCCGCGGAGCGCGGTGCCTGCGGAGAGGCCATCGACCGGATCTTCCGGGTCATCCTGGCCCGCGAGGCCGAGGTCGCGCGCGAGCGGGCCCAGGGACGCGAGCTGTTCGACGAGCTGATGCGTCACCCGCCGGCGCGGCAGCAGATGATGGTGGCCAACAGCGCCCGCTTCCGCAGCCGCATGCTGTGCGAGATCCTCCTGGAGCAGGCGCACGAGGCGGGATTTCGCGAGCCGGCCCGCGCGACCGAGCTGGCGCGCCTCGGCGTCGGTATTGCGGACCGGCTGGCAGACCGGCTGGCGGAGCGGAGCGGACAGGAGGGCGGCGAAGGGCTCCAGGGACTGCGCGCCCGCGCCTGGGCCCAGCTCGGCAACGCGCTCCGCATCAACTCGGATCACGACGGCTCGGACCAGGCGTTCGAGACCGCGACGGAGCTGCTCGACCCGGCGCGGGTCGCCCCGCACGAGATCGCCCGGGTGCTCGACTTCGAAGCCTCCCTGCGGCGGGACCAGCGCCGCTTCGCCGAGGCCACCCGCCTCATGGACCGGGTCATCGCCATCTATCGCAAGCTCGGCCAGCGCGGCCTGCTGGGCAGGTCTCTCCAGCAGAAGTCGCTGATCTGCGGCGAGTCCGGAGACTCGGAGGGAGAGATCGCCCTCCTCCGGCGGGCTCTGGAGCTGTTGAATCCCGAGGAGGAGCCGCGGGCCTTCCTCTCGGCACGGCACAACCTGATCTCGGCCCTCTGCGAGAGCGGCCGTCCGCGGGAGGCGTTCGCGCTGCTCTTCCACACGCGCCCCCTCTACCTGAGGCAGGGGGACCGGCTGCACCTCTTGCGCCTGCGCTGGCTCGAGGGGGCCGTTTCGCGAGGCCTGCAGCGGTACGAGCAGGCGGCCGTGGCCTTCCGGGAGGTCCGGGAGGCCTTCCTCGAGCTCGGCGTCGATTACGACGCCGCGCTCGCCTCGCTCGATCTCGCCGAGGTCTATGCCGCCCAGGGCCGGACCGCCGACGTGCGCCGCCTGGCCAACGAGATGCTCGAGGTCTTCCGCTCGCGCAAGATCCACCGCGAAGCCATGAGCGCCCTCAATTTCCTGCAGCGGGCGGCCAGCGCGGAACGGGCGGAGCTCGTCCTGGTCCGCGAGGTCGGGAGCTTCTTCCGCAAGGCGAGGAACCAGCCCGACCTGCAGTTCACACCGACTTCCTGAAACACTTCTCTCCGAAGTGTCACGCTTTCTTGGAGTGGCTGCACTGGGAGTGGAGATTTCTTGCATTGACGGCATGGGAGTGCCGTCCTCTTTCGGGTGAAGGCGAAGGCCCCTTCGAACGGAACGGTTCGACTGAGGAGTCCTGTCATGATGTTGAGCGCCTTCGATCCTGACGACCTCGCCACGCTCCTGCAGGGCGAGCTCGGCCCCGACGAGCGGCGGAGGACGGTCCGGCGCCTCCTCTCGCGCACCGAGCTCCCCCTGGCGCCTCCCCTCACCCCGAAGCTGCAGGGCGATCCGGCGCCGGCCGAACCGGCGCAGATCGAGGAGATCGGAGAGATCCGGCTGAGCGAGCGGGCGCGCACGCTCCTGCGCGAGCACGCTGGCGTGCCGGAGCTCCTGCGGCGCCTCGAAAGCCTCACCCCTGCCGAACGGATGGCCGGGGTCCGCACGGACCGGGAGCTCCAGTCCTGCCCTCTCTGCCAGCGCCTGATCGACGGCAGTCTCGACCTCGTGCACGCGGACATGCCGCGGGCCGCGGAGCTGGCGGAGCTCGCGATCGCCATCTCGCAGGAGCTCGACGCCGGCCGCTACGGCGCCGGGCTGGTCAACGACCTCAAGGCCCGGGCCTGGGCCTGCCTGGGCGAAGTGCTCCGCAACCAGGCCGACCTGCGCGCCGCGGACGGCGCGCTCGCCGTGGCCGAGACGCTTCTCGGGATCGGGACCGGCGACGTGTTCGAGGAGGCGCGCCTGCTGGAGCTCAAGGCGCTCGTGCGCCGCGACCAGCGCCGGCTCGACGAGGCGCATGGCCTGCTCGACGATGTGATCGCGGTCTACCGCCAGTACCGGGACTTTCATCTGGTCGGCCGGGCCTTCGTCCAGAAGGGGAGCGTGCACGGCACGGCGGGGGAGCTCGAGCCGGCGGTCCGCTGGCTGCGCAAGGGCCTGGGGCTGCTCGATCCGACGCGCGAGCGCCGCCTGGAGCTGTCGGCCCGGCACAACCTCATGCTCTACCTCCACGAGAGCGGCCGCGACCAGGAGGCCTGGTTCCTCCTCAAGGCGTCCCGGCCCGAGTTCCTGGAGCACGGCGGCGAGCTGCTCAACCTGAGGCTCCGCTGGCTGGAAGGCAAGATCCAGCAGGCCCTGGGTCAGCTCCGCGAGGCGGAGCAGGCCCTGAACGAGACCCGCGCCGGGCTCCTGGGCCAGGACGCCGGCTTCAGCGCGGCCCTGGTCTGCCTCGACCTCGCCAGCCTCTATGCCGCACAGAGCCGGCCGGAGCAGATGCGCCGCCTGGCCGAGGAGATGCTGCCGATCTTCCGCTCCCGCGACATCCACCGCGAAGCCATCGCCGCCCTCATCGTCTTCCAGCAGGCGGTCCGGATGGAGAAGCTGAGCTCCGGCCTCCTCGACGAGATCCGCTCCTTCCTCAGCCGCGCGCGCACGGACCCCAAGCTGCGCTTCGAGTATTCTTCCTGAATGAGGTTGCTCGTCCTCGGCAGCGGTTTCGGAGGCTTCTCGCTCCTCTCCCGCATCCGCCCGCGCGACTGGACAACCACCCTCCTCAGCCCGCGCAACTACTTCCTCTTCACCCCGCTGCTGCCTTCCGCCGCCAGCGGCAGCGTCGAGTTCCGCAGCATCCTCGAGCCGAGCCGCCGCCGCCTGCGGGGCGTCCATGTGATCGAGGGCTCGGCCGAGTCGGTCGACTGGGACAGCCGCCAGGTCCACTGCGTGGGCGCGGTCGGAGGCGAGCGGTTCACGCTGCCGTACGACATCCTGGTCCTCGCGGTGGGAGCGGCGGTGGGGGACTATGGGGTGCCCGGCGTCCGCGAGCATGCGTTGAAGCTCGCGAGCGTCGAGGACGCCCGCGCGGTGAGGAGAGGCATCCTGGAGCAGTTCGCGCGCGCCGAGATCCCGGGGCTCACTCCGGACGAGCTGCGCCAGCGGCTGACCTTCGTGGTCTGCGGCGGCGGCCCGACAGGCGTCGAGATCGCGGCGGAGATCGACGACCTGATCGGCGAGGAGCTGCGCCACAGCTACCCCGAGCTGGCCCCTCTTGCGCGGGTGGTCCTGGTCGAGGCCCTGGAGAGACTCCTCACCAGCTTCGACGAGGCGCTGAGCGACTACACGAAGCGGCACTTCCTCCACGCGGGCATCGAGGTGCGCACGCAGGCGAAGGTCCAGGCCATCGAACGGGACCGGGTGGTGCTCGCGGGCGGGGAGGTGATCCCGTGCGGCCTGGTGCTGTGGGCGGGCGGCAATGCGCCCGTGCCGCTGGTCGCCTCCCTGGGCATGCCCCTCGACCGCCGGGGCCGTCTGGCCGTGGACGACCATCTCCGCATCCCGGGAAGGGAAGGGACCTACGCGCTGGGCGACTGCGCCGCGGTTGGCGACCCGGCGCTCCCGGCCACGGCCCAGGTGGCGCAGCAGCAGGGCAAGTACCTCGCGGACGCCCTGGCCAGCCTCCGGGAAAGCGGGTACGCCGAGCCGTTCCGCTTCAAGGCGTCCGGGATGCTCGCGTACATCGGCGGGGGACAGGCGCTGGCCGACCTGCCGCAGGTCAAGTGGAGCGGCCGGGGCGCCTGGCTCTTCTGGCGCTCCGTCTACCTGACCAAGCTGGTGAGCCCGGCCAACAAGGTCAAGGTGCTCTTCGACTGGGTGAAGGCCCGGCTGTTCGGCCGCGACCTGAGCCGCTTCTAGGTCGGCTTCTACGTCCGGACGCCCAGGAACAGATACACCGAGAGCACGGCGAACACGGCGCTCGGGCTCCAGACCGCCACGACCGGCGGCAGCGCGCCGGCCTCCCCGAGAGTCGTGAAGAACGCGAAGATCCCCAGGAAGACGATCCCCAGGACCACGGAGATGCCGAGGCCGTAGAGCGCCCCCTGGCGGCCCAGGCGGAACGCGAACGGCAGGGCGACCAGCGCCATGACCAGCGAGACCACCGGGAACGCAATTTTATTCTGGAGCTCCACCTGGAGCTCGGGCACCGGCTGGCCGCTGTCTCGCAGCTCGTCGATGTACTCCTTGAGCTCGGTGTAGCGCATCTGCTCCGGCGGCCGGATCTCCGATTCGAAGTAGTCCGGCGTCTCCGGGTAGCGGACGATCTTGTCGCCCGTGAAGCGGAGGTAGTCCGTCACCTCCACGCCGTCGAATGTCCGCGACCAGCCGTTCGAGAACTTCCACACGTCTCCGAGGAAGACGGCGGAGTCCGCGACGAGCCGGCGGGAGAGGCGATGGCTCTCGTCGAAGTCGAAGACCTGCAGCCGCTGGAGCGAGGGCCGCTGCGGGTCGTAGTGCAGATAGTTGTAGATGTAGCGCCCCTGCCCGAACAGCCACTGCCGGTCGGCGCGCCGGTAGGTCCTCACGGTCTCGCTGCCGCGGATGCGGTCCTTGAGCTGGGCGACCTTGGCATTCGACGCCGGCAGCACCGAGGATTCGAGGTAGCCGCAGAACAGGGTGACGAGAAGCGACGCGGCCAGGGCCGGCAGGGCCAGGCGGTAGAGGCTCATGCCGAGCGCCTTGCAGGCGGTGATCTCGTTGGTGCGGGCGAGCAGGCTGAAGGTCATCAGCGTGGTCACCAGCACGACGATCGGGGCGATGTCGTAGAACATCTGGAGCGACTGGTACTTGTAGTAGTTCAGGACCAGGGTGGAGGAGACCTTGTTCTTGAGGATCTCGTCGATCGTCTCGCTCAGGTCGAAGATGACGAAGAGAGACACCCCGGAGAGCACGACCAGGGAGAACACGAGCGCGAAGCTCCGCACCACGTAGCGGTCGAGCAGGTTGGGGAAGGCGAGCCGCGGGCGGGGGAGCAGGAGCACCAGCTCCGGCCGCGCCTTGCGCCGCCGCTCGGGTTGTCCCGGGGGAGGCCCCTGATCGACCCGCCGCTCCTCCTTCCTTGCCTGCCGGCGCTTCTTCAGGAAGAGCAGGCCCCGCCAGACGTCCTGCCGGACCCAGCGGTCGAGACGGCTCAGGAGGAGGCTCTTGTCCTTGTTCCGGCGCATGAGGAGGAACAGGCCGCCGGCGGCCATGAGCACGTTCGGAGCCCACATGCCCACCCACCCCGGGATGCGCCCGTAGCGCGCCGCCTCCTCGCCGTTGCTGAGCAGGACGTAGTAGAGGAGGATCACTCCGATCGAGAGCGCGAACCCGGACGCCTTGCCGCCGCGGCGGTTGTTGATTCCCAGGGGGAGGGCGAACAGGCCGAACACCAGGCAGGCGGCCGGGATCGAGAATTTCTTGTGGATCTCGACCTCGGCCAGGTTGCGCTGCTCGGGCGAGGCGGTCGGATCCCTCTTGAGGTCCCGCAGCTCGACCAGGGTGAGCTCGCGGATGCCCTTGGAAACCGAGATCTTGGCCTTCTGCTCGGTGGTGAACTGCTCCTCCAGGATGAGGTCGAGCCGCCGGTGGCGGCTGATCTCGTAGCGGTCCGGGGAGTTGAGGTTCACCTTGTGGCGGATCGCGTTGTAGAGCCGGAGCACGACGCGCTCGCCGTCCGGCTCGACCCGGACCTCGCCCCAATCCGCGATGGTGATCTCGTTGTCCTCGCCGCTGGGCACCGACTCGGCCAGGAACACCCCCTTCCAGCGCTGCTCGCCCTCCGGCGTCTCGAAGACGTAGAGGACCTTGCCCTCCCATTCCTCGTAGAAGACCCGCGGCTGCACCTGCTGGGCGATGCTCTGGGTGGTGATCTCCAGCCGGAGCTGCTGCAGGGCGTGGTTGCCCCAGGGCAGGGCGTAGACCATCAGCCAGGTGTTCAGGATCGCGAACAGAGCCGAGAGGAAGAGGATCGGCCGGTAGAGCGTCAGCAGGCTGATGCCGGACGACCGCATGGCGATGAGCTCGCTGTCGGACGACAGGCGGCCCACGGCGATGAGGATGCCGAACAGCAGGGCCATCGGCAGCGTGAGCACGACGATGTTCGGCAGGGTCAGCCCCAGCAGCTGGCCGACGATCGAGATGGGCAGGCCGCGCCGGATGATCATCTCGGCCGAGTCGAACAGGAAGCGCAGCAGGAGAATGAACGTATAGACCAGGAATCCCAGCGCGAGCGGCCCGAGGATTTCGGAGAGAATGTAGCGGTCGAGGCGGAACCGGCGCATTCGCACGGGCCGCATTCTATGAGGAAACCCCGATGAAAGTCCGGCTCGAACGCCGTTTCCGTTTCAGCGCCAGCCATCTCTATCGCCGGCCCGAGTGGAGCGAGGAGGAGAACCGCGCCCGCTTCGGCAAGTGCGCGAACCTGCCCGGGCACGGCCACAACTACCGGCTCTTCGTCACGGTCGAGGGCGAGGTCGATCTACGGACCGGCTTCATCGTCGACCTGGGGCATCTGGACAGCCTGGTCACCAAGAAGGTCGTCGACCGCTTGGACCACCAGCACCTCAACGCGGCCCTCCCGGAGTTCGCGGAGAAGATCCCTTCCAGTGAAAACCTCGTCCTCTGGATCCTCGATCAGCTTCAAGGCCTGCCGGTGGTCAAGCTCCGCCTGGAGGAGGACGAGGACCTCGCCGCGGAGTGGGTTCAGTTGACATAATGTGCCTTACCAGACTTCAAGCAGGTGCGCGGGAAAGCCCCCCTTCGGGGGCGAATCGGCGGGATCAGACGGTCTCTTTGCGGAGATCCAGGAGGATCTGTTCGAGCGCGCGGATCAGGTCTTCCTTGTCCACCTCGCTCTGCCGGAACGTCATCGAGAGGTTGTAGCTCCGGTCCGGCGACTTGAACTTGAAGACGTACGGCCGGCGGCGGCCACCCTTGCCGCTGCTGCTGGCCCCCCGGCGCAGCCGCTGGCGGAGGTCGTCGCGGTTCAGCCCGCGGCGCGCGACCTCTTCGAGCAGCCCGATCATCTCCGTCTCCTCGCCGGCCTTGAGCACCTCCAGCAGCAGCGACTTGGA
>Ga0068862_100002287_pt1 | contig 17135 bp, 12 predicted proteins | sample KBSSwiS52_FD_66598 | JGI IMG/M metagenome (GOLD analysis project Ga0068862, IMG submission 66598) | Switchgrass rhizosphere microbial communities from Kellogg Biological Station, Michigan, USA - KBS Switchgrass S5-2 | ecosystem: Host-associated > Plants > Roots > Rhizosphere > Soil ... | reverse complement strand
CGGCCCGCTCGCCGAGGTCGCCGACCGCATCATCGCCACGCGCAAAAGCGCCCGCGCCGAGCACGGCTGGATCATGGACATCTATCTCATGCGGCGGGCGCTGTAGATCGATCTTGGAATTGGGAATCCGATTGGCTAGCGGGCGACTTTGCCGCCGGACGCCCCCGCAAGCCCAGCTTGCATGCTAAATCTGCGCCTGGCCGATCTGACGCAGCTGAAGACCACCGGCACGATCAGCAAACTGAGAACCGTCGATGTGAGCAGGCCGCCGATCACGGCGAGCGCCATGGGTTGTCGGAATGCCGTATCCGATCCGAGGCCGACAGCCACGGGTGCCATCCCGGCGATCATGGCCACTGACGTCATGATGATCGGTCGCGCTCGCCTCTGGCAGGCATCGATCAGGGCGTCTCGAACCGAACGCGTGTCATCCTGCATCGCCATGATGGCGTATTCCACCAGCAGGATCGAGTTCTTGGTGACGACGCCGATCAGCATCACCATGCCGATCAAGGACGGCACATTCAGCTGGCTGCCGGAAACCAGCAGCAGAGCGAGCGCACCGCCCAAGGAGAATGGGATCGCCGAGAGGATGGTGACTGGCTGAGCGAAATCCTTGAACAGCACCACCAGCACGCCATAGACGCAGAATATGCCGGTTGCGATCGCAGTGATGAACCCCGTCTGAAGGTCGGCAGCAACTTCGCCTCCACCCGACTGAACGAAGAACACCCCCGAGGGCAATGACTCAACCGACCGCAGTGACATAACTTCCGCCATCGTGTCGCCGAACGAGGCACCGCGCAGATCGGCATTGATCGAGATGTACCTGGTCCGATCGAACCGCTCGATCTCGGTCTGCCCGCTCTCGACCGATATGTCGGCGATGCTGGACAGCGGGATCAGCCCCTTCGATCCGGAAATGCGGATGTTGGCCAGGGATTGCGGGTCGGCCCGGACGGATCCAGAGAAGCGGACCCGCAGGAAGACCTGCCGGCTGTCGAAATTCAACCGGCCGAGCGCGTTGTCGAAATCGCCACCCGTGGCAACGCGCACGGTATTGCCGATCTGCTCAGTCGAAATCCCGCGCTCCGCCGCCGCGACCGTATCCGGTCGAATGACGATCTCGCTGCGCTCCAGGCTGGCGGTGGACTTGACATTCGACACACCCGCGAGGCTGCGCATTTCGCGGACGATCGCCCGGGCAGACTGCCGCAGGGCGTGCGGATCATCGCTCGCCAGCATGAGTTCGACGCGCTGCCCGAGACCGTCCGATCCGACCGAGAAGCGCGCTCCCGGTACATCACGCAAGGTGCCGCGCAGAAGGTCCTCGATGACCGGCTGACTCGGACGCACTTCTCTGGAGGCGAGGGTGACGAGCAGTTCCGCGTTGTTGCTGTCGCCCCCTTGCGCGCCAGCGGTGCCGGCGACCGCGAAGACATGCTCGACGCCCCTGACGGCGGCCAGTGCCCTGCGCACCTCTTCCATCTTCTTCTTCGTGGCATCGAGTGCAGTACCCGGGGCCATCTCGATTGTGATCGTCGTGGTACCGACATCGTCCGCCGGAATGAGCCCGGTCGGGATCAGGGGCACGAACACCAGCGAGGCGACGAAGAACAAACCCGCCGCGGCCATGGTCGCAAGGCGGTGGGACAGGCACCACTCCACGCTTGCGAGATACAAGCGCATCAGGCGGCTGTCTGTCGGTGCTTGCCCCATTCCGGACCTTAGCATCCACACCGCCAGCAAGGGCGTCAGCGTTCGCGCCACGAGCAGGGAGGAAAGCACCGCGATAATCGCCGTCCATCCGAACTGTTTGAACAGCAGTCCGGGGATGCCGGGCATGATGGCGGTCGGCAGGAAGGCGCAGACCAGGCACAGCGTCGTCGCCAGGACGACCATCGCGATCTCTTGAACGGCATCCGCCGTTGCCTGCCTGATCGGCTTCCCGGTCATCTGATGTCGTTTGACGTTCTCGACCTCGACAATGACGTCGTCGACCAAGATCCCGATCGTCACCGCGACGGCCAGCAGCGTGAGCGTGTTGAGCGAGAAGCCCAGCAACTCCATGCCGGCGAATACCGGCAGAATCGAAAGGACCAGAGAGACCGCCGCAACAACCATCGCCCTCCAGTCTCTCAGGAACAGCCAGACCACCAGCATGGCCAACGCGCTGCCTTCGTAGAGCATGTTCATGGAGCCGTCATACTGTTGCAGTATCTGGCCCACCGAGCTGGCGACGCGGTCGACCTGAAGGCCGGGGGTTTCTGCAACCAAGGCCGCGACTTCGGACGCGACGGCGGATGCAAGCTTGGTGGCATCTGCACCCTTGGTGGGGAAAATCCTGAAGCCGACGACGGCTCTGCCGTCCAGCAGAGCGATCTGGCTGCGCTCTCGGATGCCGTCTTCGACCTGGCCGATATCGCCGAGCTTTGCATAGCTTCCGTTCGGCAGAGGTATGGCAATCCGTTCCAGCGCATGCGCGTCCGGTACCAGCGCCGAGACGCGCACGGACTGGTCTCCCGCGCCGAATTTCCCCCTGCCGCCCGAGAACTGATTCTGCATGGACTGCAAGGCGCGGGACACGCTCATCGGCGTGGCGCCCGATGCCATTGCTGATTCGGGATCGATTTCGACCGTGATCTCCCGGTCAACGCCGCCAATTCTCTCGAAGCGCCCGACCCCAGGTATCGCCCAAATCCGTTTCGAAATGACGTCGTCCAGGAACCAGGAAAGGGCCTCTTCGTCCAGCTTGGCCGACGTGACCGCATAGGTCGCGAGTGAGCCGCCGAACACCTTGACGGCGGAGATGGACGGTTCCTCAAGGTCTTTCGGAAGCGTCGCGCGGATTCCGTCGACCGCGTCCTTCACCTCGGACAGCGCTTCGGAAAGCGGTTTGTCGAGCGCGAACTCGACATTGATTTCGACCTTCCCGTCGGTGATCGTCGTCCTCATATGCGCCAAGCGATCAAGAGATGCGATCGCATTTTCCACCGGACGCGCGACTTCGGTTTCGAGCTGAGCCGGGGTGACCCCCGGCTGGGCGAGTTCGATATTGACCGTCGGGTCTTCAATATCCGGCATGTCCTGGATCGGCAGCCGGACGAAACTCCACAGACCCGCCATCGTCAGGAGGGCAAAGAGAACGATGATTGGAATCGGGTTGCGAAGGGACCAGGTTGCGAAGTTCATTGTCCTGAACTCACTGCAACGAAAGCTCGCGTGCGACGTGCACGCGATCTCCATCGTCAAGCAACCCGGCGCCTTCGCCCACGATCGTATCGATCGGCGACAGGCCGTCCGCTATTTCGGCCTGATCGCCGGAATAGCCCGCGACCGCGACGGGTGCCAGCTCTATCGCGAGCCTGCTCCCCGCTCCCGATAGCTTGGCGACATAGCGCCTTCCGTCTTTGATGAGCAGGCTGGCCGCGGGAACGACGAGCGCTTGGCGATTGGCAAGGATGATTCGCCCGGCCGCGTACATCCCGGCGCGGGCCGTACCGCCCTCGACGAGGTCGACATAGATCAGGCCACGGCGCGTCGTCTCGTCGAGGCCTGGCGATACGGCCCGAACGACACCGAGAGCAACTCCGCCGTCCGGCAGGTCAAGGTTGACGCTCTGGCCGGCGAGCACTTTCGACAGGTCGGAAGCCGCGACCTCGGCGCGCCATTCGAGGCGGCGCTGCCGGGTGATGCGGAACAATTCGGTGTCGAGCTGGCTGACCTGGCCCAGCATAGCCGAACGCGAGACAATGATCCCGGAATCCGGTGCCACGACGATCGCGTATTTGATCTCGAGCAGTTTCTGCTCGATCAGCGCCCTGGCGATCTTCTCTTCGGTTTCGGCTTGCAGCAGGCTTTTCTCGCTTAGATTTCCCTGGGCGCTGAGGACCGATGCACGCTTCCAGTCGGCAACTGCCCGGTCCAATCTGGCCTGGAGCTCGGCGCGCTGCGCCTGTAGCATCGATGGATTGAGAACGGCGAGCACTTGTCCCTTCTCCACCACATCCCCGACATCGGCGCGGAGCTCGACGATCTGAAAGCCGCCGATCTGTGCGCTGACCACCGCCTCCTGCCATGGCGCGATGACGCCGGCGGTCTCGATGCTGTCCTGCCATTTCGTAAAGATTGGATGCACCGCGACGACCGCCGTCGTTGAGGCCGCACGATCGACGCCCGCATCAAGCACCCCGTCTCCGCGCGAGCGCATGCTCGGCGCCGCATTCACGGCAATCCCGCTGACCAGCGCGAGCAGGAGCAAGGCGACGAGCCATAGGATGGGTCGGATCATCGGCCCTCCTCACGCCGGGCGGCCTTTCGGATTGCCGACATCAGAACTGGTACCCCACCAGGAACATCGTGGAGGGTTGGAAGTTCGTTTGGGAGACCGGGCTGTCCGCGGTATCACCGATCAGAGCACCGAAGCTCACCTCGCCGCGCACCATCCAATGCTCGTCGAACATATACATACCCGAGATTTCGAGATCGACGCGCTTGAACCCGGCATCCGCATCGAAACGCGATAGCCCGGATTTGCGGGACTGGCGGCCCGTTACGCCGAAGTAGGACTCCATGTGATTGCTGTCCGCCCAGGTAATCGACGGGCCGATGGAGAACATGAACTGGCCGACCGGCACGGAATACTGAACGCCGAATGCGGCCGTCAGGCCGTTGCTGCCGCCGATCGTTTTTTCCAGGGAGGCCGTGAACTCGACCGGCTCCAGATTGTAGGCAAGATCGAGCCCGAGCGCCAAACCGGAGTCGATGTCGCCCAGGCCATGGAGATGCCGGTCGTCGCTTGAGTCCCGCCCGAAGCTGCTGCCGATTTTTCCTTTGACGCTAAAGCCATCGTAATCCAGCGCGTTGATGGTGACGTCCATCGGACTGACGGTGATATAGGGTCCGAAGTCCGCGGAGGCGAAAGGAATGGGCATGACCATGACGTCGTCGGCGCCCTCGAATTTCGGCGAGACTACAAATCCGGCGCCGAGCTTGACGTTCCATTCATGCGCCTGCTGCTCGACTTCGTCGAACCAGGAAAGCGACCCAGAGGCCAACCGCGGATCCTCTGCCTCGGCCGCGCGCAGGGGCGCCGCGGCGCAGAGCAGACCGAGGATGAAGATCAAGCCGTGCTTTCGACGTAACGGATGGGGCATTCTTCCGGTCCCTTGGCGATAAAATCGAGGCGATCGATGTCGCCTCCGAAGGGGTATCGCTCGGCCGCGTTGCCCCAACATTGCGCGCCGCCGCGGCATTTGGATTTATTTACGCGATGCTGCCGCAATGTCGGATACGGCGCGGAACAGGAGATACGCCGGCGTGTAGAGCCGTGCGCCGACGCCGCGTCCCGCGCAGCTGGCTAAGCTTCGAGATGCCCGGATGATCAGGGTTCCGATGGCGGCGCGATTCCATTGCCGTCGGCGGGGCTGCCGCCGGCCTTGCCTTCCTCGATGAAGGCCGTGCGATGCTGCGCATAAAGGCTGCGCATCGCGGCATAATAGTCGACGGAATTCTTCTCCAGATCGTCGGTCACGGGCAACATCCGGGCGCGCCCGTCGATGGCGCCGCCCACCGCGCCCGCCGTCTGGACAACCTGCATCCCGGGAACATAGCCCACGGGATCGCCGAGGAATCCGAAAGCCGTGCCGGCGGCGTCGCGCAGATTCGAAGGTCCAAGCAGCGGCAGCTGCACGCTGGGCCCGGACTCCACACCCCAAACACCCATTGTCTGACCGAAGTCGGCTTTATGGGCCGGCAGATCCCAGCCGCTCGCGACATCGAACAACCCGGCGACACCGACCGTGGTGTTCACGGCAAATCGCTGTGTCGTGGTCCAGGCCCGGTCCATGTTCCCTTGCAGCAGGTCGTTCACCAGCACCAGGGGTGCATTCAGGTTCTGGCCGAAATTTCGCACCCCGTTCCGAACACCACCGGGGACGTATTCCCGATAATTGCGCGCCACAGGCTGCAGGGCATTGCGGTCGACCCATTGATTGCCGTCGAAGATGACGCGGTTGGTCGGCTCGGCCGGATCGTTCGCCTCGTCATAGGCCGCGCGCGCGATCGGGTCGGTCGGCACCTCGGCGCAGGCCCCGAGGCTCGCCATGGCGAGGAGACCGAACACAAGCGTCGATCGATGCTTTGGATGGCGTGAAGGCAGCATTTCAACTCCGCTCGTGTTCGGTTCGCAGGGATCGTCGTCGCACGATGAAGGATCGCTTCGCCGGATTGCCGCAATATTGCGGACCGCGGCGGGAATGGAAAAAATCGGCGTAACCCTCACTCAATGTCGGGCTTGGGCCGGTCCGCCGGTTTCAAGGCCGGTGCGGGCTCAACCACGCCAGGCATCTCTCGCGGACCGTTCGAATGCCTGAAGCATCGGGCAGCGCGTTGATGTCGCGCCGCGCCGGGATCGCTGTCGGATCGAAATCGGCCGCGGGCCAGGCCAAGCCCATCTCGTAGACCTTGGCATGGAACAGCCGAAGGTCCCGCGGATAGCGAAGGATGCGTCGGGCATGCAGCCAGTCCTGCGCGCGGTCGATCGACCCTGCCGCGCCCCGCAGCCCGGATTCGCGCAGCCACCAAGCGGTTTTGCGGAAGAGGCCATAGAGTCCGCGGCGCCAGAGCCGTCTAAGGTCCCTGCGGTCCGGCAACTCGATGAGATAGGTCGGCGCACCGGCATGGCATGCGTCCCAGATCATCGAAGGACTATCCCCAGTGACGAATACGGCCGCCGATTGCTGCAGCAAGGTTGGGTAGGGGTTCTCGGCGCCCGGGTCGGTCCAGCGGTACACGGTGGCGGCCGTCAGCTCGCTTTCCGCGGCGGCCAGCAGCCAAGGCGGCGTCCGGCGTGATGCCGAGACGATGACCGACCCGCCGGTCCGTTCGGCGGCCAGCTCCGCGCGCAGCGCCGCCTGCCTGAGCGCGGCTTCGCCCGCGGCGAACTGCTTGACGCGGCCGCCGAGCAGCAGTGTGAACCAGGGCTTGGGCGCCAGGATCGGCGCGGCATGGATGCCGCAGCGCGCCCGCGGCATGAAGATCGGCAGATGAATGACGTTGGCGCGCTCCGGCAGCATGAATTGCGGCGGTGCGACGACCAGGTCGTAATCCGCCAGCGACAGATGCGCGCGACCGATGGTCACGATTTTTGCGTAGCCTTCCGACTGCCGCTTGATCCAGAAGGCAAGACCGCCGGCACGACGGCCACAACAGATGACCAGGCGCGGCCACGGCGCATGAAGACCATTCGCCGCGCGCCACATCCGACCCGGCAGGTCGTCCCGCAGCAACTCCATGAGCCGCGCCCGGTCCACCTGCCGATTGCATGCCGGCCAGTCGAGGAGGATGCGCCGAAACGGAAGGCCGAGCGCTTCCGCCAGTGCCAGGCATTGGTCGTTGTCCCCGGTCGCATGCGTCAGCACGACCCAGATCTCCGGGGGCGACCACTCGACGCGGGTGGTCAGACTTGGCGCACGTCGAAGGTCCTCCAGGATGAGATCTGTCTCGGAGTCATCCGCCAAGGATGGGACATAGACCTGGGTATGCCTGAGGTCCGATAGATTGAGCACGGGCTGGAGCTCCATTAACCATTGCGCGGTGGCGATCGATCTCGCCCGGGCGGACAATCTTTCGAGCGCGCATTGCTTCCACATTGCGCGTTGGCCGAGCATCCCTGACAATTCGCGCAATGTTCCCGCAATGCTCAGGACCAATAACCTTGGCCCGGAGTGCGGTAGAGGATTGCGGATGCGGATTCTTTTGGTGGAGGACGAGTTGGAGATGGCGAGCGCGCTCGGCGCTGCCTTATCCAAACACAATATCGTTATCGACCATGTGAGCTTGGTGGCGGATGCGCGGGAGGCTGTACACCTCAACACCTACGACGCGATTCTCCTCGACCGGCAGCTGCCCGACGGCGAAGGCCTCCGTCTCATTCCCGAGCTCCGCGCCGCCGACATTGACACCCCGATCATCGTGCTCACGGCCCATAACGATCACGAGGGCCGCATCCGCGGCCTCGACCTCGGCGCGGACGACTACATGGGCAAGCCCTTCGTCGTCGAGGAGCTGATCGCGCGCCTCCGGGCAGTGCTCCGCCGGCAGCCGCTGCTCTCGCCGGATGTCATCACGGCCGGCCGCTTGTCCTTCGAGGTCTCGCACATGGAACCGTCGCTCGACGGCAAGCCGGTGATCCTGCCGCGGCGCGAGCTTCTGGTTCTCGCCACTTTGATGAAGCGGATCGGCCGGACGGTGACCCGCGAAGCGCTCGCCAACGCCGTCTACAACTTCGACGCCGAGATCCAGTCGAACGCCCTGGACTCCCATGTTTCCCGGCTCAGGAGGAAGCTAGCGGACCTCGACGCCGGCGTCGCGATTCACACGATCCGGGGCATCGGCTATCTCATGAAGGCGGCCGAGTGAGGACCCGGAGTCTCCATTCGCGAATCGTCTGGCCGATGTATATCGCTCTCGCCTCGGCTTTGATCGTCGTCGCGCTCGGCCTGTATTTCAATTTCATGGATACGATCGACGGCTTTCGGGCGGCGGACGATTCCGTCTTGCCGCACATCGCGGCCTCGATCCAAAGGGACAGCGCTGGGCAGCTCTGGGTGTCGCCCACCTCGGAACTCAAGAAAGTCGAGGAGAACGAGAGCCTAGGCCTCTGGTTCACCGCGCTCGACCGGGATGGCCGGGAGCTCCGCTATGGTCAGGTCCCGATCGACCTTGAGCCGGTCGCGGCCCGCCTCCCGCAGACCCTGGCGGCCTATGGTGAAGGCAGCGTCCAGCGCATCGAGTTCGGGGATCGGCGCCCCGGAGGCGAGGCGGAGCTCACGGCGCTGGCGGCGCGGCTGCCTTCACCGGCCGGCGAGGTCCGCGTGATGTTCGGCGTTCGCCCGCAGGAGGAGTCCTTCGTCATCGAAGTCCTGAGCGACATGAAGGTCGTCTTCCTGCCTTTCCTGGCCTTCACGCTGCTCACCGCTTTCCTGTCGGTGCCTGTTCTCGTCAGGCGCGCACTGGCCAGCCTCGGCCGCATTACCGAGATCGCCACGAGCATCGACATCGATCGTCGCGGCCAGCGGCTTCCCGTCGAGACTGTGCCTGAGGAGGTCCTTCCACTCGTCGAGGCCGTCAACGCGGCGCTGGAGCGGCTGGACCTTGGCTACACGCAACAGAAACGCTTTCTCGCCGACGCCGCCCACGAACTGCGTACCCCGATCGCGATCCTGCAGACCAATCTGGAGGCGATGCCGGACAGCCGGCTGCAGCAGAAACTGTTGAACGATGTCGGGCGTCTGGCCAACACTGCGGAGCAGCTCCTCGATCTCCATCGCATGGACAACGGCATGCAGCGCATGGAGGAGGTCGACCTGGTGCAGATCTGCAAGTCGGTCGCCGGCGACCTCGCGCCCAACGCCATCGCCGCGGGCTACGAGCTCTCGTTCTCGGCCGATCGCGAACGTATCCCCGCGCATGGCGATGCCGGCGCGCTCGAGCGGGCGGTCACCAACCTGGTGCGCAACGCCATCGAGCACGGTGGCGGCGCGGGTTCGATCCAGGTCCTCGCGTCGCACCCCAACGTCATCGCGGTCCGCGATGACGGGCCGGGTATCCCTGCCGATCAGCGGCAGGCCGTCTTCGAGCCGTTCTACCGCGTAACACCGAAGCGCAGCGGTGCCGGACTCGGGCTCAACCTGGTCAAGCAGATCGTCCAGCGCCACGGCGGTGAGATCGACATCGTGCCGAGCGACCGCGGTGCCCACTTCCGCATCAGCCTCTGACGGCCGGCCAAGGGTTGGCAATGCCTCTTGGCGTGCCGTTCCTGGATCCTCTGTTCGGCTGCTTTAGGAACCTTTGACCGATATCTGTTCGCCGTAACGCTCAGTGATCTGCTTTTGAGGAAGCGGCTGGCCCGGAAGCCGCCGTCCCCAGCCACCGCCGAGCATGGCTGCCGCGGTCAGACCACCGTAGGAGAGGGCCGCCAAGGCGACGATCTGGAACAGGGCCGAGAGGCCGCCCCCGAACCAGGCGACCACGGACCAGCCGATGAAGGCTGCAATGATCATGCGCACGGTGCCCGCCAGGACCGGAAACAACACCCGCTTCGCGCCCTGGCTCGCAAAATACAGCGCCATGCCCAGCCCGACGGCGCCGTAGACGGGTGCGACGTTCCGCAGATAGAGCGTGCCCATCGCCAGCACTTGCGGCGCATCGCTGAACAGACCAAGCCAGGCCTCCGGAAAGACCGCGGCGGCGAGACCGATCAGCTCGGTCACGCCGAAGGCGATGCCGGCGCCGATCCAGGCGATGCGGCGCGCCCGCGCCATCTGTTCCGCCCCGATATTGATTCCGACCATGGTCACCATGGCGGTGCCGAGGCCGAACAGCAGCGGGATCTGAATGTATTCGAGGCGCGAGGCAATGCCGTAGCCGGCAATGGCGTCAGCGCCGAAACGGCCGACGGCCGCGGTCACGAAGGTGACCGTGAGATTGACCTGGACCGTGCCAATCGCCGACAGCAGGCCGACGCCCAAAATATCCTTGAACAGTCGGCCTTGCAGAGGAACGATCCTGAGCTTCAGGAGACTCCGCTGCGATCGCAGATACAGCAGCATCGCCAGCGCGGCAAACAAGTAGTAGACGACCACGGCGACACCGGCGCCGGCGACACCGAGCCGCGGAAACGGTCCCCAGCCGAAGATCAAGGCCGGCGACAAAGGGAGCAGGATACCGACACCGGAAAAGATCACGACGGCCGGCACGTTCGCATTCCCGGACCCGCGCAGGGCGGACGACAGCAAAGCCGTGATCCAGATCGGGATGGCGCCCGCAAACACGACGCCGGAATAGGTGAGTGCCGCCGTCAGCGTCTCACCCGTTCCGCCCATGGCGCGATAGATAACCGGTCCGGCGAGAAAAGCGGCCACCGTGAAGAAGGCGCCGAACGCGCCGGCCAGGACCAGCGCGTGCCAGAGCAACGCATCGGCATCGGCGCGGCGATCGGCGCCCAAAGCCCGTGCAATGGCGGAAGAAACGCCGCCGCCGATGCCGCCGTTCGACATCATCTGCATGAGCATCAGCATCGGGAAGGCCAACGTGACGCCCGCGAGCGCCGCCGTGCCAAGACCGCTAACGAAATAGGTTTCAGCCACGCCCACACCGGTCTGGACCACCAGCACCGCGATTGTCGGCAAGGCAAGTCGCAGCATCACCGGCATGATCGGACCGGCCAAGACGCCCGCGGGCACCTTGCGGGCGGGCGGTGCGATCGTTGGGGCCGCCCCGCGGGAGATTTCGTTCATCGGCCGATCCTTCACGGTCTGCGTTTACTGCGCGGCGGCCCGCGCTTCACCCGCGATCCCGACGGCCTGCTCAGCGGTTGCCGGCCGAACCCGGAACCAGATCGCGTAGAGCGCCGGCAGGAACAACAGGATCAGTGCCGTGCCGACCGCGGTGCCGCCGATCAGGGTGTAAGCCATGGAGCCCCAGAACACCGACTGCGTAAGGGGTATGAAGGCGAGGATCGCGGCCAGTGCGGTCAGCACGACCGGGCGTGCGCGCTGCACGGTGGCCTCGATGACGGCACGGTATGGATCGAGACCCTCTTCGCGGTTGGTCTGGATCTGGCCGATCAGGATCAGCGTGTTGCGCATCAAGATTCCGGACAGGCCGATCAGTCCGAGGATGGCGTTGAAGCCAAACGGCTGATGGAACAGCAGCAGGATCGGCACCGTCCCGACCAGGCCGAGCGGCGCCGTCAGGAAAACCATGACCATGGCGGACAGCGATCGGACCTGAACGACCAGCACCAGCAAGGTCAGCGCGAGCATGATCGGGAAGACCGGCGCGAGCGCGCTGTTGGCCTTGGTCGACTCCTCGATATTGCCGCCCATCTCGATGCGGTAGCCCGACGGCAGGCGGTCGCGGATCGGCTTCAATGCCGCATCGATCTGCTGGGAGACTTCCGGCGGCTGCAGGCTTTCGTCGATGTCGGACTGGACCGTGATCGTCGGCGTGCGGTCCCGGCGTCGCAAGATCGGATCCTCCGGCCGAACTTCGATCCGGCCGATCTGGCTCAAGGGAACGACGCGGCCGTCCCGGCTGGTCAGGGTCAGGTTGCCGAGCTGGGCGGGATCGAGCCGTTCCGGACCGGCGCTCCGCGCCATGATCTCGACCGTGCGGATGTCCTCGCGGAGCTGGGTGACCGGCACGCCGGTCAGCAGGAACTGCAGCTGCTCCGCCACATCCGCGGAGGTGAGGCCAATCGCCTGCAGTCGGTCCTGGTCGAGCACGAAATGCGCGGTCGGCACGCGCTCGCCCCAATCCTGATTGACTTGGCGCGTGTTGGGATTGGCGCGCATCACCGCCTGCACTTCTGCCGCGATCTCGCGCAGCTTCGCGGGATCGGGACCCATGACGCGGAAGGCGACCGGGAAGTGGGAATACGGGCCGAACACCAGCTGGGTCACCCTGATGCGGCCTTCCGGCACCAAGCCTTCGGCGATTTGCTCGCGCAGCCGGTGCTTGAGCGCCTCGCGCGCCGCCGCGTCCGGCGTCAGCACGATGAGCTTGGCAAAGGAGGAATCCGGGAGCTCGGGATTGTAGGAGAAGAAGAAACGCGGCGCGCCCTGGCCGAGATAGGTGGTGACGATCTTCGCTTCCGGCTGCTGCTTCAGCCAGTCCTCCACCTTCTTCGCGGCCTTGGCGGTCGCTTCGATGCCGGTGCCTTCGGCCATCTGAACTTCGACCAGCACTTCCGGACGGTCCGAGGCCGGGAAGAACTGCTGCTTGACCATCCCCATGCCAACGCCGGCGCCGGCAAAAGCGAGGAAGACAGCGCCGGCGACCCAGAACTTGTGATTGACCGCCCAGGTCACCAACCGCCGGAACCGCTCATAGCGCGGCGTCGCATAGATCGCGGCGTGACCGCCTTCGACCGGTCGGATATTGGGGAGCAGCTTCACGCCCAGATAGGGCGTGAACACCACAGCGACGATCCAGGACGTGATCAGGGCAAAGCCGACGATCCAGAAGATATTGCCCGCATACTCACCGGCGCTCGAGCGCGCGAAGCCGACCGGCGTGAAGCCGATGATGGTGACCAAGGTGCCCGAGAGCATGGGCGCCGCGGTATGGCTCCAGGCATAGGCGGCGGCCTTGATCCGGTCCCAGCCCTCCTCCATCTTCACCACCATCACCTCGATGGCGATGATGGCGTCATCGACCAGCAGCCCCAGGGAGATGATGAGCGCGCCGAGGGTGATGCGGTCGAACACCCGGTCGGTCCCCAGCATGATCATGAACACCGCCGCCAGGGTCAGCGGCACCGCCGCGGCGACCACGATTCCGACGCGCCAGCCGAGGCTGATCAGACTGACCACCATGATCACGCCGAGGGCGACGAAGAACTTGATCATGAACTCGTCGACCGCTTCGGTGACATTCACCGCCTGGTCGCTGATCTTAGTGAAGGTGAGGCCGACCGGCAGGTCGGTTGCGATCCCACGCTCCTCGGCGTCGAGGGCCTTGCCGAGATCGAGGGCGTTCCAGCCTTCCTTCATCACGACGCCGAGAACCATCGCCGGCTCGCCGTCATGCCGGATCAGGAAAGTTGCGGGATCTTCATAGCCGCGCCGCACCGTGGCGATATCCGATAGCTTGAGTGTCCGTCCCGCGGCGACGATCGGCGTGTCGGCAATCTTCTGCAGATCGTCATAAGCGCCGTCGACCCGCATCAGGACCTGCGGCCCGTCGGTGTCGATGGAACCCGCGGGCGTCACGACATTCTGCTTCTGCAGCCCGTCGAAGATTTCGCGCGCGCTGATGCCGAGGTTCGCCAGCCGGGCATAAGAGAACTCGACGAAGATGCGTTCCGGCCGCTCGCCGAAGATGTCGACCTTCTTCACGCCGGCGACGTGGAGGAGGCGCTGACGCAGCGTTTCGGCTTCCCGCGTCAGCTGCCGCGGCGGCATGCCCGGGGCCTTGATCGCATAGAGCGCGAATTGCACGTCGGAATATTCGTCGTTGACGATCGGCCCGACCACGCCGGCGGGGAGGTTGTGGGCCTCGTCGCCGAGCTTCTTGCGCGCCTGGTAGAACTCTGCCTCGACGGCGGAGGGCGGAGTCTTGTCCTGAAGCGACAAGGTCAGAAACGCCAGGCCCGGCCGCGTGAAACTCTCGACCCGGTCATACCAGCGCAATTCCTGGAGGCGCTTTTCCAGCGGCTCGGCGACCAGGTTCTGCATCTCCTCGGCCGTGGCGCCCGGCCAGACCGCCGTGACGGTGAGCACCTTGATGGTGAAGGCGGGGTCCTCGGCGCGGCCGAGCTGTAGGAAGGCGAAGGCCCCGGCCGCGCTGATCGCGAGCAGCAGAAACAGCGTGATCGCGCGTTCCCGGACCGCAAGCGCCGAGAGATTGAACCGGCTCAAGGCAGGCTCGCTTGGGCGTCCGCCACGCGAACCTGCTGCCCGTCGTGCAAGAGGTGCGCGCCGAGAGCAACGATCCGCTCTCCGACCGAAACGCCGCTGCTGAGATTGGCGGTTTCGACGCCGAGCTGGTCGACCTGCACCGGCCGGAAGGTCACCGTGGAGGTCTTATCGTCAAAGACCCAGACACCGGCCGCCTTGCCTTCGTCGGTCAGGGCACCCAGCGGTACGGATGTCTTGCGCGCGGAGGCTTCATTCGCCAACAGGATGGTCACGGTGGCGCCCAGCGGCGCACGCGCGGCGTCACCCTCTAGAATATAGCGCGCCTCGAAGGTCCGGGTCTGCGGATCCGCCGCATCGGAGAGCTGCCGCAGATGCGCCGGCCAGTTTCCGTCACCGCCGTAGAGCGAGGCTTGCGCCGCCGATCCAATGACGGGCCGGATCGTTTCGGGCAGGCTGATCGAAGCTTCGCGCGGGCCGGTATGCGCAATGCGCGCAACGATCTGTCCGGCACTCACCACCTGGCCCGGCTCGGCCAGCGTTTCCACCACCGTCCCATCCGCATCGGCGAACAGGGTGGTGTATTGCTTGTCGTCCTGCGCCACCTGCAACTGCGCCTGGGCGGCGTCCAGCAAGGCACGGGCGCTGTCCAGCCCTGCCTTGGCCGCATCGTAATCCGAGACGGAGACGGCGCGCGTGGGCAAGAGGTTGCGATAGCGCTTCTCATCCGCCGTGGCCTGAATGAGCCGCGCCTTTGCCGCGGCCACGTTGCCGAGCTGGGCGGCGATGGCGTGCTCATAGTCGTTCGGATCGATCCGATAGAGCGGGGTTCCGGCCTGGATCGCCTGACCGGTATCCACCAGGCGCTCGATGATCTTGCCGCTGACCCTGAACCCCAGATTGCTTTGCACCCGGGCCGCAACCGTCCCGGTGAAAGCGGTCACCTCAGGCGCGGAGGGCGCCACCGGGACGATCCGGACCAGCGGATCGGGCTCTTTCGGCGTCGACACCGCACGATCGCAACCCGTGGTGAAGAGAAGTGAAGCCGAAGCAAGCGCCAGAAGCGCGTGCCCGGCAAATCCGTGACGCTTTTTCATGATTCTCGTTCCAGCTTGCCTCGATCGCAGCGCGTTCAGCCCGGCAGACGCATCTGCTTGCGCAGGCTCTTGTCGAAGGCGTTCGAGGGCACGAACCGCCGCAGCATGCTGACTTGCCGCGCCATCTTGCCGGCGGGGTAGCGCCGGCGCGGGCGGGCATCCGTTGCCGCCAACAGCACGGCTTCCGCGACGCTCTCCGGCGAATCGCCGATGGCCGTCGCGTCCTTCATCACGGCGCGGGCTCCGGCGCGGGCCTTGTCGTATTCCTGCAGCTCGGAATCCGCGGCGAGGGTGTTCTGCTCGAAGGCGCTGCGCGTGTAAGCTGGTTCCACCAGCGCGACCCGCACATTGAAGGCACGCGTTTCGTGGTCCAGCGATTCCGAGTAGCCCTCAAGCGCGTGCTTGCTCGCCGCATAGTGCGCGGAGAAAGGTGCCGGTATGAGGCCCAGCACCGAGCTGATGTTGACGATGCGGCCCTGCCCGCGCTGGCGCATCACGGGCAGAACCGCGTTGGTCATGCGGATGACGCCAAACAGATTAACGTTGAACAGCGCCTGAATCTGGCCGATGGAGGATTCCTCGGCACCGCCCAACAGGCCGATGCCGGCATTGTTGACCAGGAGGTCGATCCGGCCGGTTCGCGACAGCACCGTCGAGACGAAGGAAAGCACCGCCGCGTCGTCGGTGACATCGCAGGCCAGCATGGTTACGTCGCGCGGGCCGCCCTCGACCGCCCTGCGGCTGGTGCCGAAAACCCGGAAGCCCGCTTTCGCCAGAGCTTCGGCGGTGGCCCGGCCGATACCGGTGGATGCGCCGGTCACGATGGCCGTATTTCCCGAATGCGCGTTCATGTCTCTCCTCGCTCAGGGCATATCGCCCATTTCTCTGTGCTTGATCGGGCGGTGGACCGGATGTCCCCGCCGCATGCCTTGTGCCGCTGGTGGCGGCTCACAATTCGGAAGCGACCACCTGGTCCAGCAGGCCGCGGAGCTCCGCGGATCGCCTGCGGCCGAAGGAGGCCTCGAATTTTTCTTGGGCTTCGGTCCATCGCGGCGCCGCGGCCTGCAGCCGCTCCCGGCCCGCCTTGGTCAGGCGCAATTCCTTGGTGCGTCGGTCGGTGGTGCCGGGAACGATCTCGATCAGCCCTTCGCGCTCCAGCGGCAACATGTTCCGGCCCAAGGTCGTGCGGTCCATCACCAGCTCCTTGGCCAGGGCGTTGATCGAAAGCGGGCCAAAGCCCATCAGCATGCCGAGGATCGAGAATTGGGTGCTCCGCAGTCCCGAGGGCGCGAGGTATTGATCGTAGAATTGCGTCAGGTGCCGCGCCGCCTGGCGTATCGCCAGGCAATTGCACTGCTGAAACTTCGCTGCGGCTTCCGGCGTCATGCAGATCATCCTCGATAAGCGTATATGCACCTAATATAGGCGTATATGCGCATATGTCAAGACAGGGATACGGCGCCGGATCAGGACCGGACGGAGGGTAGATAAGCGCATTTGGGGAAAGCGTGGCTGGGGGACCTGGATTCGAACCAGGGTTGACGGAGTCAGAGTCCGTAGTCCTACCGCTAGACGATCCCCCAGCAGGGGCCTTGACCGGTGCTCAATATAAGGT
>Ga0068862_100002286_pt1 | contig 17137 bp, 10 predicted proteins | sample KBSSwiS52_FD_66598 | JGI IMG/M metagenome (GOLD analysis project Ga0068862, IMG submission 66598) | Switchgrass rhizosphere microbial communities from Kellogg Biological Station, Michigan, USA - KBS Switchgrass S5-2 | ecosystem: Host-associated > Plants > Roots > Rhizosphere > Soil ... | reverse complement strand
TCCATCGCTCCCCGTTTCACCTGCGGGCTAGATGCGACGCTGCGAATCATTTCAGGCAAGTGGAAGCCGCTGATCTTGTACTTTCTGCTGCGCGGGCCGACCCGTTATGGGGAACTGAAGCGCGCCGTGCGCGACGTCAGCGACAAGGTGTTGATCCAGCAGCTCAAGGAGCTGGAGGCGGACGGCGTGTTGCTCAGGACCGACTATAAGGAAGTGCCGCCTCGCGTCGATTACACGCTGACCGCGCTCGGGCAGAGCCTCGCGCTGGCGCTTGAGCCGCTATGCACCTGGGGCACCGAAAACATGGCGGAGATGCAAAAGATTTTCGCTGAGCGCGACAGCTGGGTAGGCGAAAAGAGCGCCAGTCGGGCCTAGCGCTATCACTTTGTGAGTTGGGCCCAGCCCACTTTTATTGATGATCATCGGCGAGACCAAAAAAGATCAACCGAGGGTGAGGTCGTGTACGTTATCAACACGGGCTAGGCTTGATCAGCTTGGGCGGGCGCTGGAGCGCAGGCTGTGTTACGCATCACCGTCCAGGATGCAACTTATGAGTTTATCAGCGCGCCTCCGCGAGCGCTACAACATCAAGCCTCGCAGCGAAGCGAGCCGATCGCTTGCGTCATGCACGACGTCCCACACGCCTGTCAATCGGCGCGCAACCGGGGACCGGGATCGGCGTGCAATAAGGGGGTCTGACTCAAATTCCGTGCAGATTTGACATTCCCGCACTGCGTCCGACCAACTCCATTGGGGGGCAGCAAGGAGCGCAGGTCGATGGCCTCGAATGCATGGGACAGTAGCCTGCGGCGACCGGGATTGATCGTGGAAAGCCGGACTGTGATCGACGGAATTGTCGAGATGTCGGGCCGCTTGGCGGCGGTGGGAGCGAACTGCCCTGATTGCGCGATGCCATCGACGTCCCTCCACAGCCGATACGCCCGCACGCTTTCGGATCTGCCGGTCAGCAGCACCGTCACTGCGACTGTCGGTTCGACGGTTCCGGTGCACGCACACGGCTTGCCCACGGCGGACGTTCAGCGAGCCGTTGGCGCCGCCGGTTGGCCGGCGATACGGCCGCAGAGTGGGCCGTTGCGACGCGTTGGTGCGTGCGGTGGCGGTCGCTCTGGGCGGTAGGCCGGGTTCGCGCATGATGGCGCGTCTTTCGGCACCTTGGTCGCGCGACACGATGCTTCGGGTTCTGAGACGCAGCGACCCTGCCACCGTCCCGCCGCCACCTGCGCGGGTGGTTGGCATCGACGACTTCGCCTGGCGCCGCGGCCACAGTTACGGGAGCATCGTCGTCGATCTTGAGCGCCGCGAGGTCATCGATTTGCTACCCGATCGCCAGCGAGACACGGTGATCGCCTGGCTGCGCCAGAACCCGCAAGTCGAGATTATCTGCCGCGACCGTGGTCCGGGTTATGGTGCGGCCGCCAGCGAGGCGGCCCCGCAGGCGCAGCAGGTTGCCGACCGCTGGCACCTGTTCGAGAATGCCTCGGCAGCATTTCTGGCGGCGGTGCGTTCGGAAATGCCGTGTTTGCGGCGCGCGCTGGCGCCAACGGGGCCGGTCGATCGGGCGACCCTGACCCGTGCCGAGCGCATCCAGTGGGATGGATACCAATTGCGCGAGGCCCTCAACCGCCAAATTATCGATCTAGCCGGGCAAGGCGTGCCGATCAGGGCCATGGCACCACGACCGGGGTGTCGCGCAAGACCATCCGCAAGGTCCTGCGCGGCCAGCGTCACGACACGTTCCGCACGCGCCAGAGTTCGCTTGATGCCTGGTCGCTGACCCTCGAGGCGGAATGGAATGCAGGCTGCCGGATCGGCGCTGAACTGTGGCGGCGGCTGAAGGCATCCGGTTTTGCGGTTCATTGCGCATGGTCAGCGAATTGGCGACCCGCCGGCGACGCGACGAGAACCTCGGCCACACCGGCGGTGCGGGGCTGAGTGCACGGACCATCGCGCCCAGCATGACCACCGAGCGCGACACCGGATCAGCACACACCGCCCTGATCAACGCGGTGATCAAAAAGGCCGTGCCAGCGCTGATCAGTGCACGCGAGGCTCTCGATCGCTTCCATGCCATGATGCGCTTAAAGGACAAGGCACGGCTCGATCCGTGGATCGCCATGGCGGCCGAAACCAAGCTTGCGGCGTTCGCCGCTGGCGTCGGGCCGACAAGGATGCCATTGCCGCCGCGATCTCGACGCCGTGGTCCAGCGGTCAGGTCGAGGGCAAGGTCAACCGCCTGAAGGCCATCAAGCGCCAGATGTACGGGCGCGCCAAAATCGACCTACTCAAGGCCAGACTTATGGCGCCCGCATGACCCGGATTGCACGGAATTTGAGTCAGACCCCCGATTAGGCGCCGATCACCGAGTCAGGTGGGTACCACTTGCACGCCGAAACACAGGCCAAGAACACTGATAAAACCTGTAAGGCCCGCAAAGTGCGAACGATCCCACCAGGAGATTTAGGCTACATTCAAGACGACTCGAGAATAGTATTCCAATAAAGACCCAATCTCACCTGAAATTCAGTCGATCATTCACAGCGATCATGCTCGGGATCCAATGACTCTCTTGCAAAAATATCGCGACGCTCGAAGAATTTGCAAAATTTGGCTTGGAAATTATCTTTTTACCATCTACATTTTCTCCATCAAAATTCAACTACTTCTATGACGATCAAGCGGCGTTACGCTACCGTGTTGCCCGCTCTACGACTTTAAATGTGCGCTGCACTGCATCATTCGCATTCGCCAAGATGAATCGGGAAAGGCTCAGCCTTAACTAACCACGGTTGGAGATCGTCAAACTGCCCGACATGAAGCGTAGTTCATCCTTTTGCCACGCCGATGGGTCGTCGAACGCTCCTTCGCATGGGCAACCGGTTCCGACGCCTCGTCAAAGACGACGATCGCCACATCCATCACAACATACTGGCATCACTCAACAACTTTCGGATCGTGCTCTTGGCGATCGGGCTACCGAACGTTGCCGCATTCGCTGGTTCAAGCAAAAAGCGCCTCGATGTGCTCGGCCGCAGCTTGCCACCTGATATTGCGTTCGGCCAGCCAGGCATCTGCATAGTACGTGCATCCGTAGCGTTCTCCGCTATCGCATAGCAGCGTGACGATCGAGCCTTGGCGACCGCTGGCGGCCAATTCGGCAATCAGCTGCGCACAGGCCACAAGATTCGTGCCGGTTGAGCCGCCCACCCGTCGGCCGAGGCGTTTCGATATCGCGCGCATCGCGCCAATGCTGTGCGCGTCCTCGACCGCGATCATACGATCAATCACCGAGGGGACGAAGCTCGGCTCCACTCGCGGGCGGCCGATGCCTTCGATGCAACTCGCTGCCCCTTCGGGAAGAGCTACGACGGCAGGGTCGGCATAGTGTTGATGGAAGACCGAGCCGACGGGATCTGCCACGCACAGTTGGGTGGCATGCCGCTGATAGCCGATGAAGCGACCGATCGTCGCCGAAGTGCCCCCCGTCCCCGCACCGCACACGATCCAGGATGGCACCGGATGCTCCTCTGCCGCCATCTGGCTAAAGATGCTTTCTGCGATATTGTTGTTGCCCCGCCAGTCGGTCGCGCGTTCGGCATAGGTGAACTGGTCGAGATAATGCCCCCCTGTCTCCGTAGCCAAGCGACTGGCCACGTCGTAGACCGTACGTGGGTCATCGACCGCACGGATTTCCCCTCCGTGGAAGCGGATCGCGTCGAGTTTGGGGGCAGCAGTCGCCGCCGGCACGACTGCAATGAACCGCAAGTCAAGCATCCGCGCGAAGTAGGCCTCGCTCACGGCAGTCGACCCCGATGAAGCCTCGATGACACAGGTTTGCGGCCCAATCCAGGCGTTGCACAATGCATAGAGAAACAGAGAGCGCGCGAGCCGATGCTTAAGGCTGCCAGTCGGGTGGCTACTCTCGTCCTTGAGGTAAAGCGTGATGCCCGCGTAGCGTGGGAGGTCGAGCCGTATGAGGTGGGTGTCGGCCGAGCGGTTGAAGTCCGCCTCGATCTTGCGGATCGCTTCTGCTCGCCACGCACGGGCATCACAGGCGGCGGAGCTGTCAACCATGACCAATGACCGACTTGTACGCTCGCGACGAGGCATCTGCATTGGCAAGCCCGTATCGTTCGAGTATCGCCTTGGGGTTCGGGTCCCGCCCGCGGAAAGCCCTGAAGCTGTCGGCGGCCGGGCGACTAGCGCCACGGGCCAGTACTTCTTCGCGGAACAACGATGCCGTGGCAGGGGCGATCAGTCCGGCATCGACGAAACGCTGAAAGCCATCGGCAGCGAGCACTTCGGCCCACAAGTAGCTGTAGTAGCCCGAGGCATAGGCGCCCGCGAAAATGTGAGTGAAGGTGTGCGGAAAACGATGCCACGCGGGCGGACGAACCACGGCCACTTCGTCACGCACCGCCTCGATTACCTCCATCGGATCTGACCCAATGCCGCCAAGATGCAGCAACAGATCGAACAATGCGAACTCGATCTGTCGGACAACGAACATCCCGGACAGGAAGTGTCGCGCCGCAACCAGTCGATCGAACAGATGGTTCGGCAAAGGGGAACCGGTTTCATAGTGGCCCGACATGTCAGTAAGCACGTCTCGGTCCCATGCAAAATCCTCCATCAATTGACTCGGCAGTTCGACCGCATCCCATTCAATACCGCTGGTGCCGGCAATGTTTGGTCTGTCCACGCGCGTGAACAGGTGATGCAGGCAGTGTCCGGTCTCGTGAAGGAAAGTCACGATCTCGTTGTGCGACAGAAGTGACGGCGCTTCGTCGCCTTTCGGCGCGAAGTTGCAGACCAGGTAAGCAACCGGCACGCGAGAGACGTGGCCATCATTGAGACGCGGGCGGGCCTGCGCCATCCACGCCCCTCCCCGCTTGCCAGGACGCGCGTGGAGATCGAGATAGACGCCCGCGAGCACCTGGTCGTTCTCATCCACCACGTCGTAATATCGGGCATCGCGATGATAGACAACGACATCGATCCGTTCGACCAGCGTGATAACGAACAGTCGCTTCAGCAGATTCTGCCAGCCGGCAATCACCCGCTCGACCGGGAAGTGGGCCTTCACCTCTTGCTGGTCGATCGAATAGCGAGCCTGCCGCAACTGGTTGGAAACGAAGTCGATATCCCATGGCTGGAGTTCGCTGATTGCCAGCGCGTCGGCAGCATAAGCGCGCAGTTCGTCGATTTCCCGCTCCGCAGCAGGCTTTGCGCGCGTCGCAAGGTCGCGCAGGAACTCCAGCACCTGGTCGGCACTCGCGGCCATCTTGGTGGCAAGCGACCAAGCTACGGGGCTGTCGAACCCCAGCAATGCCGCCGCCTCGCGCCGAAGCTCAAGGATGCGGGACATACGCCTGGCGTTGTCGAACTGCCCGGCATGGGGCCCTTGGTCAGAAGCGCGGGTGCCGAACGATGTGTAAATCCGCTCACGAAGCCCGCGATCTTCGCCAAACGTCAGGGCCGCGTTGACGCCTGGCTGCTGTAGCGTGATCGCCCAACCATCGAGACCACGTTCGCGCGCGGCGTCTGCGAACATCGCCTTGTCGGTCTCGCCGATGCCAGCCAGCAGCGCTTCATCGGTCACATGCTCGAACCACGCTTGAGTGGCATCGAGCACCGCATTGCCAAACGCGGTGGAAAGCGCGGACATCGCGGTCGAGATCGCAGCGAACCTGGCTCGCTCGCCTTCGTCGAGCCCCACGCCCGACAGCTTGAAGTCGCGAATCTGGTGGGTGACCGCGGCACGGTCTGCTTCGCTCAGCATCAGGAAATCGGGCCGGCCGGTCAGCGCGACAAGAGCGTCGTACACATCGCGGTTCTGAAGGTATTGCAGCGCGTTATCGACCAGTCGCTGCTGGCCGTTCCGATACTCCGTTCGCATTTCCGGCGTATCGGCTACATTGTGAAGATGCGAAACTACGGACCAAACCCCGTCAATTGCGCTGGCCGCTCGCTCCAGCGGCAACCAGGTGTCGGCGAAGCTGACGTTGCTGTCGGCAACGACCGACCTCACCGCAGCACGATGATCGGCAATGACACTGTCAATTGCCTCTGCGACATGCTGCGGGCTGATTTCGCCGAACCGCGGCAGGGACAAGGTGTCGAGAAGAGGATTCATCGCAGTCATATGTTCATCGACCTCATTGACGTTCAGGCTCGGTCGGCAGGCAGGGCATCGCCGCGTTCCGCCGCAACGGGTGCGTTTTCCAAAAGCTCGATGACCTGTCGGCCGATTGCCCTGATCGCGTCACCGAGCTTCTCGAACTGCTGAATTCGCTGCCGGAACCCTTTTGCCAGCTCTGGGTGATCGGCATCGAGCAGAGCATAGACCCGGTCTAAACCGCTGAGCTCGGCGTACCGCTCGGTCTTTTCGGCGGCCTCCCTGATGCGAAAAACTTGGCTTTCCTTGTCCTCGCTCCATTCAATCTCATCGAGAAGCTGCTTGGTCTCCAGCCCGCCTCGGGCGCCGAGCACGTCGTGCAGGACAGTGCGCATGCTGCCGGGCCACGCAGCGGCTTCGACAATTGCGCCTGCGGCGCGCACCAGTGGGGAACCCGTTACCGTGTCGCTTGCGGCGACTGCCGCCATGCGGACCGATTTCCATTCCGCCCGGTCGGGCTCATTGCCCTCAATCACCCTGCGGTGCAGGGCGACGACAGCACTGCGACTGGCTTCAACGGTGGCATGCTGTGTCGTAAGCGCGGCGACGCCCGGCTCCTCGAGGACCGAGACCAGGACTTGGGACACGACCTTGGACAGGTCTGCACCAAGCGGTGTCCGTTCCAGCCAGACCTCGGCATACTGCGCGGCATTGTCGAGCGGGCCGATCGCATTGATGATCGAAGGCAATGCAGTGGCCAGTGCCAGTGGGTATCCCAGCATGTCGGAATACTTGTGCGTATCGTCGGCCTCGACAATGGCCCCGATCGCGTTGACACCTTCCTCCGACCAGGCCGGTCCATAGAGAAATGTCCCTGCAACGATGTGGCTGCGAAGTCTGGCCAAAGCCTCCTGCTTGACCGCAGGATTGCCGCCAAATGCGATGCTGCCCATCACTGGCTACCTAGATTGGCTTCGACGAACGCATCGAGCCGGCTGCGCGAGATCGTGCCGACGGTGCGGGCGCGTTCTGCTCCGTCCTGGACCATCATCAGCAAGGGAATGCCTCGAACTCCGAAGCGCTCGGCGAGCGTTGGATTTTCGTCAATGTCGATTTTCACCACCTCGATCTCGTCGGCGTACTCCTTCGCCAATTCGTCGAGAGTGGGAGCAAGCGATTTGCAAGGTGCGCACCACGGTGCCCAGAAATCCACCAGGACGGGCTTCGGGTTATTAAGGACGACCTCGTCAAAGTCGTGCTCTGTCACATTGCGCATGATGTCTGTTCCTTCTGCGAATTTTCTTTTGGGGGAGAGAGGCTCAGTTGGCTTGGCCGCCCACAGTCATGCGATCGATCCGCACGCTCGGTTGCCCCACGCTGACGTTGAGCGACTGCCCCTGCTTGCTGCAGGTTGCCATGCCAGTGTCGAAGCTCAGATCGTTGCCGATCATTGAGATATGCTGGAGTGCTTCGTGGCCTACGCCAATCAGGGTGGCGCCCTGCACCGGTGCCACGAGCTTGCCCTTCTCGACCAGCCAGGCCTCTATCGTGGTAAAGTTGAAGCGTCCGGTGACGATGTCGACCTGCCCACCGTCGAACTCGGTGGCGTAGATGCCGCGGTCGATGGAGGCAATGATATCGGCCGGATCGTGGGTGCCGTTTGCGAGGAACGTGTTGGTCATCCGCGGCAGCGGCAGATCGGCATACGATTGCCGCCGCCCATTGCCGGTCGATCGCTGGTTCATCAAACCAGCGTTGAGGCGGTCCTGCATCAGGCCAGTAAGGATGCCATCTTCCACCAGCACGGTGCGGCTGGGCGCGGTGCCCTCGTCATCCATGCCCAGCGAGCCAAGGCGGCCGGGAAGGCCCCCATCGTCGATCACGGTCACGCCCGGTGCGGCGATGCGCTGGCCGACCTTGCCGTCGAAAGCAGAAAGCCGCTTGCGATGATGATCGCCCTCAAGGCCATGGCCGACGGCTTCGTGAAAGAGGACGCCAGGGTAACCTGGGCCGAGAACCACCGGCATTTCACCAGTAGGCGCTGGAACAGCTTCGAGATTGTGCAGCGCCATTCGCACCGCAGTTGCCACCATCGCATCGACCGAGGCGATATCGAACGCAGGAAATCCCGCGCGCTTGCCTATGCCGGCCTGCCCGCGTGCCCGTTTTTGGTTCTGCTCGGCAACCACCATCATTGAGAGAATGGTCAACGGGCGGATGTCTGCCGCGATCTCGCCGTCGGCACTCGCGAACAGAATGCCGCTATCGAACGCGCGCACGTTGGCATCGATGCGCACGATCCTTGGATCGGCCGCGCGGGCAGTTTGGTCGATGCGCTCCAGCAAAGCTATCCAGGCGGCAGCGTCCTCAACCGCAGCGGTGTCTGCTGGCAGGTAGAGCGGATGTGCACTGGCCCTGCGGTTCAGTTCGACCCCGCGCGGATGCCGATCCGCGTCGCCATGCCGGGCCAACGTGCGCACCGCACGCACAATATCCAGCAGCGGTTGTTCGCGCACGTCAGCCGAATGGGCAAAATTGACTGCCGCGCCATGCGCGGCCCTAGCGCCGACGCCCTGGCGCATGCTGAAGCTGCCGTTAGTGACCCTGCCACCCTCGAGCCGCCAACTCCTCACGCTCGTAACCTCGAAATAGAGGTCAGCAATGTCCGCGCCGCCGCCGGCCAGTTCGCCAAGTGCGCGGCCGATTACGGCCTCATCGACGTGTGCCGGCGCCAGAAGCCGATCGCGCACGTGCGCGACGGCGATTTCCCCGCCGTTCATGCGCTGCCTCCTATTTGCATCTCGTCGATCAGGATTGGCCCTGTTCGGATGGCACCCTGCCGCTCGACCCCGCTGCCGACGGCGACGATGCCGTTCAGCATCGCCGGCATCGACCCGCCCAGCGTCACATCCGTCACGGCGTGGACGATTGCGCCGCCTTCGACCCAAAGTCCTCTGACGGCGTGCGTCCAGTTGCCGCTTGCAGGATCAGTCGAACCACCTTCCAAGGCGGTTACGACCAGCCCGGTGCCGAGCCGCTGCAGCATGGCTTGCCAGTCTCCTCCATCCACGGCGCTCGTAAAGCGCAGGTTGAAAAATCCGTCGGCATTCCCGGTCGGCGCCATACCCAGCTTGCGCGCGCTGAAGGCGGACAGGAACAGACCGTCACAAATGCCGCCGCTGATTATCGACCGGGTTGTGCCGGCAATGCCCTCGCTATCGAAGCCACCACTGGCGAGCCCCAGCGGCTCGAACGGATCCTCGGTCAGATCGATGTGCGAGGCGCAGATCGCGCGACCCATGGGCTCAACAAGGAAGCTCATTCTCCGGTACTGCGTCGTGCCGGTGAGTGTACCTGCCAGCTCGCCGACCAGGGTAGCGGATGTTCTCGCGTCAAACAGTACGGGATGGCGGCTGCTTCTGACGCTTCTTGCGCCGCGTGCCGACAGTACGCGTTCGGCGGCACGCCGGGCGATCTCCTCTGGTTGCAGCAGGGTTTCGGGGCTGCGTTCCTGTGATTGCCAATAGTCCGATGTGCTGCCACTCTCGTCCTGTGCAAGCATGACGCACCAGCGGCCATCGTTCGATGTGCGGCTGCTGCGGCAAAAGCCGTCGCTTGTGGCGAGCGCCCAAATCCCTTCGCTGCCGATCGCTACGGACTGGCCAACGCGCAACGCACCCTTGCTGGCAGTGGCGACGGCGATCGCCGCCTGGTCGAGTTGACCCGCGCTGGCCATTAGCGTCTCGGTGTCCCGCCGACCGTGGGCGAACATATGGGGTTGCGGCCCCTCGAACGCGAGCCATTCAGGCGGCGCCATTCCGGCATCGGCGTCCGGCTGGACATGGTCGGCGATGAGGACTGCTTCGGTCACCACGCGTTCGATCGCGTCGCGGTCGAACGTCGCGGCGGACGCCGAGCCGCGCTGACCGCTGCGATACACCGTGAGTGACAAGGACTGGCTTCCGCTTCGCTCGGCAGTCTGTACCTCGCCCGCCTGCATTTCGATTTTGGCGAAGCCGTCGTTGCTCGCAGAAGCGCGTGCGGATACGCCGTGGCGCGCGGCAAGCTCCACAGCCATTGCAGCAGCGTCACGCAACTCTTGTTCGCCGTGAGTGAGAAGTTCGCTCATGAAGTCATCCTGATTGGCTGCAGTCGCGCATTGCCGTCGCAAATGGTCAGGCGGTTCGTGTGATAGCGGGCAAGTTGTTCGTCATGCACCACGCTGATGAGGGTGGCGCCAGCAACCTCGGCGAGCACGGTTTCATAAAAATAGGTGGCGTTTTCCGCGTCGAGCGCGCTCGTCGCCTCGTCAACGACCAGGAATTTCGGGCGTTGCAAAAGGATGCGTGCGAGCGCGACACGCTGCTGCTCACCGGGTGACAACTCATCCTGCCACACGCGCACCGCGTGCATCGCATCGGAGTGCATGCCCAGGCGCACGCGCTCCAGCAGCGCCGCAATGGTCGCATCGTCGTGGTCTTCCGGTCGATCCGGAAAGCAGATCGCGTTCTTGAGCGTGCCGAGCGGCAGGTAGAGGCGCTGTGGGACCAGCATGGCGGTTCCTCGGTTCGTCATCCTGACGGCACCCGCGCCATCGGGCCACAGGCCGGCGATCGCCCGCAACAGCGTCGTCTTGCCCGCCCCCGACGGGCCTTCGATGACCCACCGTTCACCCTCGTGCACGGTCCAGTCCGGCAGCGCGAGGAGAGTCTCTCCCGATGGACGCCGAAGCTCGAGATTTTCCACCGTGAGAGCCACATCAGCAGCCGTTCCCCCGGCCGTGAATGCAATCCCCCGGGGGCGTTCGTTGTCGAGCGAATCGTCCAATGCCTTCAACCGATTGATATTCGCAATCTGCTCGGCAAGGCCTGGATAGACCTGCACGAAATAGGAAAGGGACGAGGTGAACTGCGTGAACGCGTCGCGCGATGCCATCACCTGGCCAAAGCTGATCTGTTTGGCGAAAAACTTAGGCACGGTCAGGAACAGTGGCACCACGCCCATCACGCGCTGGTAAATGCCGGTGCCGACATTCAAACCCAGGTTGGCCCACATCAACCGATACCAGTTGCGCCGGATATTATCGAACGCCTGCAGCAGGTTCTGTCTCTCGACCACCTCGGTGCGCGAAAACGCGATCTGCTCGCTGTTGCGGCGCACATGGATTAGGCCGGCGCGAAAGTCCGCTTCGTAGTGCTGCTCACGCATTCGGCGGCGGATGTAGGGTCGGCCGATCCAGGTGACGAACACCGAGCCGAACAGGACATAGACGATCGCAAACCAGATGAGATCGCCACCGGGAAACGAAATGTTGTGTCCGCCGAACGAGATCGCGAGCGGCGAGGATGTCTGAAGCAGTATCGCCCCAAAGCTGACCGCGCTGGTCAGGCTCGTGACGATACCGATCGCCACGCCGATGATCGAATTGCCCTGGACGAACGACGTGAACGCCTTGATGTCTTCGGCAATCCGCTGATCGGGGTTGTCGATCATTCCCAACCGTTCGATTTCATAGAACCGATCGCGAGCGAACCAGCGATTCATGTACCAGTTCGTCAACCAGCGCCGCCAGCGCATGGAAAGGGTCCAACTCACCAGATTGCTGATCAGTGACACTCCGACTTCCAGCGCCGCGATCATCACGAACGTCAGAATGACCGACAGGAACAGCCCCGCCTTGCGCTGCTCGATCGTGTCGAAGAATTCGCGCTGCCAGTTGTTGGACAGCAGAAAGATATAGACGGTGCCGAGCTCAAGCCCGACATAGCAGGCGATCAAAAGCCACGCCGCTTTCCAGTCCTCCGAACGGAAGTACCGGCTCGTCAGGCCCCACGCGTGCACCCATCGCTCGCGGCGCGGCTGAGGCCGTTGCAGCCCCGCCTCGCGGCGGGACTCCTGGATATTGGAGGGGAAAGGCATACCGCGTTGGCCAGACATCAGAACACCTGCTTGGTGACGGTCAGACGCACGTTGCGGGGTTCGTCGACCGGCACGAAGTCAGACACCGTGGTCGTGCCGTAATTACGCCGGTTGAAGACATTCCTTACGCCCACGTTGATTTCGAAACCAGCGATCGTCAGGAAGCCATTGACATCGACCTGCCGTGCTTCGGGTACGACAAATTTCCCGAGATTTTCGGCGTACGAGCTGGATCGGCCGAACAATCCGGCACCAAAGCCGCCACTGATCCCGGACGTGATCTGTGTTCGATAGTTGCTGTATACGCTGTACTTATCGCGCGGCTGGTTGGAAATGACCGCCTGGAAATCTGACGGGCTGAGGAAGGCATATCTCGTCCGGGTGAAAGATGCCTGAACGGTCCAATTCTGCACGATCTGACCGACGATGTTGAGATCGACACCGCGTCCACGCTGTCCGGGGCCTGGGATGGAGTATCCGGGGTGTGCCGGATCGTTGACCAGCGTGTTATCCTGTAGAAGATCGAAGTACGACGCGTTGATTGTCGCCCGACGGTTCCACAAGTCCACCTTGACGCCGGCCTCCTCGTTCCTCGAATTGATATTCGGCAACCGGTTGCCCGCAAAGTCGGTCGAAGTGCTTGCCGACAAGCCCTTCACGTAATTCGCGAAGATCGAGACGTTGTCGGTCAGGTCCACGACAGCACCGAAGTTGGGCACCGTCGCGGCATCCCTGTCAGGCGGAAAGACACCGAAGCCAAAGAATTCGAAAGTCGATTTGTACCAGTTGCGGCGAAGCCCACCGAGGAGCTTGAGCTTGCCGAAATCGAGCAGGGCCTGCCCGAAAACACCCTGTTGCTGCGAGCTGAGCCGGAATGAACGGTCGGTCGCGGCGGGCCGTGGCGGCACGGGAACGGTGGTATTGGCGCCAAGGGGCACCGGCCGGATTGTAGCATAGCTCGCGCTACTGCGCGGCTCGAAATAGCCTCGGGAAAAATTGTAGCCGACATTGAGGCGTACAGTAACGAAGTTTGCCGGTTTGAAGCGAACGCGGAAGAATGCGTCGGCAGCGTCCGATTTGCCCACCTGACCCGAGCCGCGTACGGCGACGGTGGGGTTGCCTGCCCGGTCGAGATAGAATGGATAGACATCGAGCCCCAGCTTATTGTCGTCGTGCAGACCACGGGCAATGAAGGTTACGTTGCGTGTCAACTCGCGCGTTACGTCGGCATACACCCGCGTCGTCTTGATCTTGATCGACTGATCGCTCGAGAAAATTGGCGTGCCCAGGTCGCGTTTTACGATTTGACCGGTATGCGGGTCGAACAGGGTGAATGGTGTAAGCCCGCTCGTCGAGTCAGACGCGCTCAAGCCGAGAATGATGTCGGTCCTGCCGTCCTTGAACCGGATCGAAGGCGCCAGCAGGTAGTCCTTGTTGCCTGTGTAACCACCATAGTTTCGGTCCATGGTCTGCGCACTGGCGATCAGCCTGGCGGTCACGCTCTTGTTGGCGGTGATTGCCTGATTGGCATCGAGCACGCCGCGCACCAGCCCGTACGAGCCGACATCCATGCTCATGATCAAACGCTCTTCGGCATCGGGCTTCTTGGTTACAACGTTCACATTGCCGCCAAAATTGTCGAAGCCCACCAGCAAAGCATCGGGACCTTTGAGGATTTCGACGCGTTCGATGCTGGCGATGGGCTGATTGGCGCCCGAAGAAACGCCGAAGTTGCCAGAGCTGGACAGGCCGTTGACCAAGCCGCCGCTGGAAAAGCCTCTTACCGAGTAGGTCGAGCCACCCGCCGGGCTGTTGCTGATGGTCGAGACGGCGCCCGCATTGCGCAAGACTTCGCTGATGCTGAGGGCCTGTTGATCCTGGATCGTCTTGGCTGAGATCACTTGGTTATTGCGCGGCTGTTCGCGCAACGACAGGCCGCTGCGGTCCGAGGTGGAGGCTTGGCGCACGAGCGTGTTGGTTTCCGCCTCGTCGCGACGCGCAGTGACCATGATCCCTTCATAGACATCGATGACACCGTCCGGGCTCACATCGACGGTCAAGTTCAAGCCGGAGGTGGCGGCTGCGACCGCATCGCGGGCGGAATGAGCATGGCGTACCCGCCTCGAGATGGCTGTGCGAGCCGCATCCGGATCGAAGTCAATCTTGGCGCCGCTGATGCGCGCGATCTCCTTGAGCGCCTGCCCAAGCGGCATCGCAGGAACGTCTATATCGAGCGCTTGCTCGCTTTGAGCCATCGCCGGCGGCGATGCCGCTATGGCGACGCTGGCGATCGTACCAGCGCTGACCGTTCCCAGAAGCCAGCGCAAACCGGCCGCAACATCAATCATGGTTACACCTCCCATAGGCACACCTCTCCCGGCGCGAGAATCCTCGCGTTGGCTAGGGTGGCACGTCCAACAGACCCTGTTGCCAAGTCGTGCGGCGCTGCGCCGACACTACACCATGGCCGTTCTCCTGCTGCCGGGCGGCCTCATCTGACGAGCAATGCTCCGGAGGATTTATCCCAACGCATGGAGCCTATGCTGCAGCCATGTGACGGACAAATGCGAACTCTTCATACCCGGCATGAATGCTCTCGATGCCCGAATGATTAGCCCCAGACCGCGATCGGGGGAGTCGCCAAGCCCGTGGGGCTGTCGCCGGGCTGATCCATTGCTCGCGACAGATGCGCCCGGGAGGCAGAGAAGCCTTCGCGTAAACCGCTGCAATTCATCGCCGGCGGCTCGATTGCTGGACCGTCAGGCCAAGCACTTGCCCCACGTCGGTGGCGCCAGGCCGGGCCCTGTACCGCTACAGAGCCGATCGCGAGGGAGAGCGCCCACGCGAGCACCGCAAGACATTCGAGGCATCCTGCAGGCCGGTCCTATGTCGGTGTCGAACGCCTCTATGCACCTGATCGCGAGCCGGGGCGGATTTCGCCGGTCGCTTGCCTGGCTCATGCACGGCGCACGCCGCTTGATGTCTTCAATGTGGGTACGCATTGGCGTCCACCCCACCTACACTTCCGCCAAGGCTGGGCTAGCGTTTCAGGAGTCTTTGGAGGAACCAATCGAGCATTGGATCGCGCCGCCGATGGCTTGCCCACTGAGCAACGATGGGCGTGTCAATCGTCGAGAATGGTGTGGCGAGCACCTTGAGAGGCAGAGTGGACGCATAGTACTGAAACAGCCACGAGCTGCCTGTCGCAATAAGGTCGCTCTCAATGACGATGGCGGGCAGCGTCGCTTGGGACGTGGCCTGTATCCAGATCCTGCGCGAATTGAGAATATCGGCTGCCAATGCATCTCTTGGAATGATCGGGGTTGCCTCGCCACTGGCTACGATGTGCCGGCCGGCGCGATACTGCTCTTCGGTAACATGGTCCTGGCTGCCGAGTTCCGGATGCTCGCTCCACACCATGCATGACGCATGATCGCTGAGTATCGCCAGGGATTCCAACCGCTCGTCCGCACTGGATTGCAGCACCAGAACAAGATCGGCCCCTTCCTCAAGCGCATGCCGCGGCGATTTGCGCCCCAGCGCGATGAGGTTTACCGTCATCCGCGGAGCCTCGCGCGAGAGACTGCGCAGCACCGGCGCGAGCAGCATCTGTTCAATTGCTTCGGAGACGGCGATCGTGACGGTCTGCGTAGACGACCGCGGATCGAAGTCCAACGCGAATTCCAGCACACCATGAACCTCTTGCAGCGCGCGGCGCACCTCTCCCCGCAGCGCGCGCCCAAGCGGCGTGAGGTGCTGTTCGCCACTTTGATGCGCTACGAGCTCGTCACCGAAATGATCGCGAAGACGGCGCAGCGCATGGCTCATTGCAGATTGGCTAAGGTTCACGCGTCGTCCTGCCTCGGTAAGCGTGGGCGCGTGAAGGATAGCGTCGAGCGGATAGAGAAGGTTGAGGTTGAGCCGCCGAACGGTGCCCACTTCGGGCAAGTCAGGCATCGCACCAGATCATTTTGTTACTCCTACGTTCGAGAGAACCGGCCGGTCATACCAAAGCTCAAGGTCCCTGGAGGATCAGCAGGTGGGTGTTTCGGCAATTTGCAGGGTCTGAAGATCAAAGAGCATTGCCCGTCCTCAATTTTCAGCACTAAATCCGGGATCACGTCTACGTCACGTCTCTTGGTACAGATCGCGGTGAGAGCAAGCCTTCCAACTACGGGAACGGGCGGCTACGCCGCACCTTCTGGTTAGTCACCCAAGAAGCGATTCTTCAGCGCGACAGCAGGTTTCGCGACGGTGTTTGATCTCCTCCCGCTCAACCAGTTCGGCGGCAACCGATGAATATGAGTGGTTGTTTCAGGGCGCTCTTCCTGAGCGGGCTGGCCACGATAGCTATGCCCGTTTATGGTAAAAGCGGACATTTGGAAAGCCGGACGGGAATGCGCCTTGTCCCAGGCCACACCATAGGACGGGCCGTCATCCCGCCTCCGCGAGCGATACAGCATCAGGCCCGGCGGCGAACCGAAGGCGACCGGTGGCATCATGCACGGCGTTCCAGACTCCTTCGGCGACATCGCTCTCCCGAGTGATCAGCGCCGGCGCGGCAAATCCTTCCATGATGGGCTTGGCGAAATCGGCGTACTTGCCCGGGAGCAGTTGATCGAACGGAATGATGGCGTTCGCGCCGAAGTTGGTGGTCGGCGCGTAACCGGGCTCGACCAACTTCACCGCGATATCGAAATAGGCGAGCTCATGGGAAAGCGAGCCAGTGAAGCCCTCGATCGCCTGCTTGCTCGCGGTGTACGCAGCTGCCAAAGGGAAACTGCGGAGCGTGACGCTCGATGTCACGTTGACGATGATACCCGATCGCCGCGCGCGCATCTGCGGGATGACCGCCTGGCACATCGCCGTCACGCCGATAGTGTTGGTCTCCAGCAACTGGCGGACCAGCGCCATCGGCGTCACCTCGAACGCCCCGACCGCTCCGATGCCGGCATTGTTCAACAGCACGTCGACGGAACCGGCGGCCTCAAGCAGCGCCGCTATGCTCGCCTCGTCGGTGACGGCGAGCGGCAGAACCCGCAGGCGGCTGGTATCGCCAGCGAATGCGGCCGACTCAGGCCG
>Ga0068862_100002284_pt1 | contig 17140 bp, 12 predicted proteins | sample KBSSwiS52_FD_66598 | JGI IMG/M metagenome (GOLD analysis project Ga0068862, IMG submission 66598) | Switchgrass rhizosphere microbial communities from Kellogg Biological Station, Michigan, USA - KBS Switchgrass S5-2 | ecosystem: Host-associated > Plants > Roots > Rhizosphere > Soil ... | reverse complement strand
ATCGCGGCAATCACCAGCTGCACCAACACCTCGAACCCGAGCGTGATGGTCGGCGCCGGCCTGCTGGCGCGGAACGCCGTCGAACGCGGCCTCGAGCGCAAGCCATGGGTGAAGACCTCGCTGGCGCCGGGTTCCACGGTCGTGACCGACTACCTGGGGAAGGCGGGGCTCACCGAGTACCTCGACGCCCTGCAGTTCAACCTCGTCGGCTACGGCTGCACGACCTGCATCGGCAACTCGGGCCCGCTCGCCGAGGAGATCTCGGCGGCGATCGCCGAGAAGGACCTGGCGGTCTGCGCCGTCCTCTCCGGCAACCGCAACTTCGAGGGCCGGATCAACCAGGACGTCAAGGCGAACTATCTGGCCAGCCCGCCCCTGGTCGTCGCCTACGCCCTCGCCGGCCGTATGGACCTGGACCTGAACAACGAGCCGCTGGGCGAGGGCTCGGACGGGGAGCCGGTCTACCTGCGCGACATCTGGCCCGACGCCGAGGAGGTGAAGCGGGTGGTCGGCGAGTCGGTCGCGGCCGAGATGTTCTCCCGCAACTACGCCGAGGTCTTCGCCGGCGACGAGAACTGGAACGCGGTCGAGGTGCCCGAGGGCGACCGCTACGACTGGCCCGACTCGACCTACGTCCGCCAGCCGAGCTTCTTCCAGTCGATGCCGGCCGACCCGCCCGGGGTCGAGCCGATCACCCGCGCCCGCGTCCTGGCGGTGCTCGGCGACTCGATCACCACCGACCACATCTCGCCCGCCGGCGCGATCAAAAAAGACAGCCCCGCCGGGCGCTGGCTGATCGACCAAGGGGTCGAACCCGGCGACTTCAACTCCTACGGATCGCGCCGCGGTAACCACGAGGTGATGATCCGCGGCACCTTCGCCAACATCCGCCTCCGCAACCAGCTGGTCGACAAAGCCGGCGGCTACACCCGCCACTTCCCCGACTGCGCGGCCCAGCTGGCGATCTACGAGGCGGCGATGAAGTATGCAGACGAAGGTGTTCCGCTCATCGTCCTCGCCGGCAAGGAGTACGGCTCCGGCTCCTCGCGCGACTGGGCCGCGAAGGGGACGAAGCTGCTCGGCGTCCGCGCCGTGATCGCTGAGAGCTTCGAGCGCATCCACCGCTCGAACCTGATCGGGATGGGAGTCCTGCCGCTGCAGTTCGCCGCCGGCGAGAGCGCCCGCTCTCTCGGTCTTACCGGCGCCGAGAGCTTCGACGTCGGCGACCTCGAAGGCGGCAAGGCGAAGACGGTAACCGTCACCGCCCGGCGCGACGACGGAGAAATCAAGGAGTTCACCGCCACCGTTCGCCTCGATACCCCGAACGAGGTCACCTACTTCGACAACGGCGGCATCCTGCAGACCGTGCTGCGCAAGCTGAAGGCGGGATGACCAACGTGTAGGTGAGGTTCGTTTCTCACCTACCCCTAAAAGGGGTAGGTGAGGTGCGGGCCGCGGGAGGCAGGGGGGTCCGCGCGACCCGCACCGCACCGCGCGCCGGTAGCCAGGGAGGGATGCCGACGCGGCCGTTCCCCCGGACGGGACTGTCCGGTGAGGAACAGTCAGCGGTTAGCTATAGCGCTTGTAACAGGCTCGGTCAAGCGAAATCAACCGCTTGAGGGGTATGCGAGCGGCTAGGAGGCCGGCTCCTGCGGAGCAATACCCCAACCCTTGCGCTCGATCAGCTCGATCGCGACCACACTGCCGACCGGCCCGACCGGGGTGAGGGTGGCGGCGAGCAGGGTGTAAGGAGCCTCGCGGCGCACGCAGGCGATCCAGATCACAACACACAGTGCGATGAACCCGAGGCCGTGCGCCCAACCGAACAACATGGTCTCAGTGTCGAAACCCGGTACCAGCCAGAAGAAGATCAGCCCGGCGAAGATCGCCAGCTCGACCCAGGAGAAGCGCTTCACCCAGACGAACAGGTCGCCTGGCACCGGCTTCTGCAACGGCCGCCGGGCCCGGCGCACAGCGGAACCCTGGTCAGCCACGACCTAGACGCCGGTGGTCAGCGCGGTGAGGACGATCCGCTCCTGCTCTGAGGCGTGTGCGACGGCGTAGCCCTCGCCCGGGCTGGCGCGACCGGGTCGGCCGATGTAGGTGAGGTCGACGCCCTCCGGCAGAACGTCGGGGAAGCGGCGGGACATCACCTTCCAGGCGCCCATGTTGCGCGGCTCCTCCTGGACCCAGGCGATCTCCTTCAGGTTCGGGTAGAGGGCGATCACGCTTTCCAGCTGTTCCTTGGCGAAGGGGTAGAGGATCTCCATCCGGGCGATCGCCACGTTCTCGGCGGCGGCGCGCTTCTCGGAGGCATCCATGTCGAAGTAGATCTTGCCGGTGCAGAGGACCAGGCGCTCGACCTTCTCGCGGCGGCCCTCGGCGGTCGGGTCGTCCATCACGAACTGCAGCTCGCCCTCGCTCAGGTCCTCGAGCTTGACCGAGGCGCGGTCCAGCCGCAGCAGCCCCTTCGGGGTGAAGACGACCAGCGGCCGCGGCTTGCGAATCAGCGCCTGGCGGCGCAGCAGGTGGAAGTACTGGCCGGAGGTGGTCGGGTTGGCGATCCGGATGTTGCCCTCGGCCCCGAGCGCCAGGAAGCGCTCGATGCGGGCGCTCGAGTGCTCCGGGCCCGAGCCCTCGTAGCCGTGTGGGAGCAGCATCGTCAGGCGGCTGGTCTGGCCCCACTTCGCCTCGCCGGAGACGATGAAGCTGTCGATGATCACCTGCGCCGCGTTGGCGAAGTCGCCGAACTGCGCCTCCCAGAGGACCAGCGAGCTCGGCGTCGCCGCCGAGTAGCCGTACTCGAAGCCGAGGCAGGCGATCTCCGAGAGCGGGCTGTTGTAGAGCTCGAACGGCGCCGTCGCCTCGTCGAGGTGCTGCATCGGCGTGTAGTCGAGGCCGGTGTTCTCGTCGTGGAGGACGAGGTGACGGTGGGAGAAGGTGCCGCGCTCGGTGTCCTGCCCGGTGAGGCGGATGTGGACGCCTTCGGTCAGGAGCGAGGCGAAGGCCAGCCCCTCGGCGTGGCCGAAGTCGATCCCACCCTCGTTGAGGGCGTCGGTCCGCCGCCCGAGCGGGCGCCGCAGCTTGCGGTGGACGTTGAAGCCCTCCGGGGTGCGCAGCAGTTCCTCGCTCAGCGCCCGCAGCTTCTCGGCCGGCACGTGGGTGTCGACCGGCGGGCTGGCGGTGCGGTCGAGTTCGCCGGTCGAGGTGGTGACGGTCGGGTCCTCGTAGTCGCCCGCCTCCATCTTCTGGCGCAGTTGGCGCAGCGCCGAGGACATCGTCTCTTTGCGCTGCTCGGCGTCTTTCGCCACCTCCTGCTCGCTGACCAGGCCCTCGTCGATCAGCTGGCGTGCGTAGAGCTCGGAGACCGGCGGATGCGATTTGATCTTCGCCGCCATCGTCGGCTGCGTGTAGGCCGGCTCGTCGGTCTCGTTGTGGCCGAAGCGGCGGTAGCCGATCACGTCGATCACGACGTCGCGGTTCCAGCGCTCGCGGTAGGCCATCGCCAGCCGAACGGCGCTTGTGCAGGCCTCGACGTCGTCGGCGTTGACGTGGATGATCGGCACGTTGAAGCCCTTCGCCATGTCGGCGGCGTAGGGGGTCGAGCGCGCCTCGTCGGGATCGGTGGTGAAGCCGACCTGGTTGTTCTCGATGATGTGGATCGTGCCGCCGACGGTGTAGCCCGGCAGAGCCTGCAGGTTGAGAGTCTCGGCGACCACACCCTGGGCGGGGAAGGCGGCGTCGCCGTGCAGCAGCACCGCCACCGCCCGGCTCGGGTCGAGCTTCAGCTCGGCGCCCTCGAACTCTGACTGCAGGTAGCGGGTGCCGCCGGTGACCACCGGGTCGACGAACTCGAGGTGGCTCGGGTTCGGGTAGAGGCGGACCGCGATCTTCTCGCCCTCCGAGGTCTCGTAGGTGCCGCGGTGGCCGTAGTGGTATTTGACGTCGCCGGTGCCGCCGTGCGGGATCGCCGCCACCGCCTTCACCGCGCCGAGCTGCTTGGAGCCCTCGAACTCGGCGAGGATCGATTCGACCGAGCGGCCGAGGTTGTGGGCGAGGACGCTGAGGCGGCCGCGGTGGGCCATCCCGAAGACGACCTCGTCGGCGCCGCCGCGGCCGGAGAGGGTGACGACCTCGTCGAGCATCGGCACGACGACGTCGAGCCCCTCGATCGAGAACATCTTCTGCCCCAAGTACGTTTTCTCGAGGAAGCGCTCGAACTGGAAGACGTCGATCAGGCGCTCCATCAGGCGCTTCTTCTCGGCGTCGGAGAGGGGCTGGCGGTGGGCGCCGGTCTCGATCATCTCGCGCAGCCAGAGCCGCTGGCTGTGCGAGGAGAGGTGCTCGAACTGGTAGCCGATCGTGCCGCAGTAGGCGGCGCGCAGGCGCGGCAGCGCCTCGAGCAGGGTTTCGCCGGGGACGCCGACCCGCAGGATCGAGGCGGGGATCCGCGACATCAGCTCCGGGGTGAGGTTGACGTTCTCGGGCTCGAGCGCCGGGTCGCCTTTCGGCTCGGAGCCGAGCGGGTCGAGATGCGCGGCGAGGTGGCCGTGGGTGCGGAACGCCTTCAGGACCGAGGTCGCGGACTGGACCGCCTGCAGCAGCTCGACGTCGACGGCGCCGGGGACCGTGGCGGGTTCGGCGCTCGGGGGCGCGGCCGAGAGCGGCGGCGCCGAGGCGGCGGCGGCGTGGGCAGCGGTGACCGGGCCGGCTTCGATCCCGAGGTCGGCGGCGACCCGCTCGTAGAACGTGTCCTCGCCCTGCAGCAGCTGCTCGATGCGGCGCAGGAAGGCGCCCGACTCGGCCCCCTGGATCACGCGGTGGTCGTAGGTCGAGGTCAGCGTCATCACTTTCGAGACGCCGAGCTGCTTGAGCCGGTCGGGGGAGGCGTGGCTCCACTCCGGCGGGTAGGCGATCGAGCCGGTGGCGATGATCGCGCTCTGGCCCGAGAGCAGCCGCGGCACCGAGGCGACGGTGCCGATCCCGCCGGGGTTGGTCAGCGAGATGTTGGTGCCCTGGAAGTCGTCGGCGGTCAGCTTGTTCTCGCGGGTCTTCGCGATCAGCTCCTCGTAGCGCGAGTGGAAGCCGGCGAAGTCGAGCTCCTGGGCGCCCTTGATCGCAGGGACCATCAGGCTGTGCGAGCCGTCCTTTTTCTCGACGTCGACGGCGATCCCGAGGTTGACCGGCCCGTTTTCGAGCGCGAAGGCTTTGCCGTCGCGCTCCGCGAAGACGCGGACCATCACCGGGAACTCTTTCGCCGCCTCGACGATCGCCCAGGCGACGAGGTGGGTGAACGACGTCTTCAGCCCCCGCGGGTTGAGCTGCGCGTTGATCGCCTTGCGCTTCGCGTCGAGCGTGTCGACGGCGATCGTCCGGAACGAGGTCGCCGTCGGCACCGCCCGGCTCTCGTCCATCGCCTTGGCCAGCATCGCCGCCGGCCCGCGCAACTGCTTCTCGTCGCCTGCGGCGGCCGGGGCCACCGCTGCGGCCCCGTTCCCGCCGCCGTTCCCAGCCGCGAGCACATCATCCTTGGTGACCTTCTGCCCAGGCCCCGTCCCTTGTACAGCTCCCAAATCGACACCGTTGGCCGCAGCCACCCGGCGCGCGACCGGAGTCGCGCGGACGTCCGAAGCTCCGTTCCCTGAGCCGTTGGCGGGGGTCGTTCCTCCCGCGGGAGACGTAGGGGAGGGGTCCTCACCCGAAGCTTGCGAGGGGGAGGACCCCTCCACTGCGGCAGGACCCGCGGGCCGGGGCTCCCCCGTCCCTGCCCCGTCTCCCGTCTCCATCTCGGCGAGCGGAGCGCCAACCGGGACCTCGTCGTCAACGGAGGCGATCAGCTTCGTAATCACGCCATCAGCCGGCGCCGGCACCTCGGCATCCACCTTGTCGGTGGACACCTCGACGACGGTGTCGCCCTCGCTGACCGAGTCGCCCTCGGCGACGTGCCACTCGAGAACGATGCCCTCGGTCACCGACTCGCCCATCTCAGGCATGGAAATCTGCACGGTGGCCGTCTCAGGCATTTCTTACTCGCATACTAGGAAACCGGCCAACTGGGCGCGCAGCCGAGATACATTGGTACCTCAATGGGCTATTTCGTGACTGGCGCCACCGGATTCATCGGCCGCAACCTGGTCGAGCGGCTGCTGCGTCGCGAGGGCACGATCTACGTCCTCGTCCGCGCCGGCTCGCGCGGCCGGCTCGAGGAGCTGCGGACCGGCTGGGGTGCCGATGGCGCCCGCGTGGTGCCGATCGCCGGCGATCTGACCCAGGCCGGCCTCGGCGTCTCCGAGGAGGACCTGCTGACGATGCGGGGGGAGATCGACCACTTCTTCCACCTGGCGGCGATCTACGACATCACCGCCAAGGCCGAGGTGCAGGAGCTCGCCAACGTCGAGGGGACCCGGCATGCGCTGGAGCTCGGCGGGGCGCTCGACGCCGGCGTCTTCCACCAGGTCAGCTCGATCGCCGCCGCCGGTCTCTACCGCGGTCGCTGGCGCGAGGACATGTTCGACGAGGCCGAGCGGCTCGACAACAACCCCTACTTCCGCACCAAGCACGAGTCCGAGCGGCTGGTCCGCGAGGAGTCGCCGCGGCCCTGGCGCGTCTACCGGCCGGGGATCGTGGTCGGCGACTCGCGCACCGGCGAGATCGACAAGATCGACGGTCCCTACTACTTCTTCAAGGCGCTGCAGCGGGCGCGGCGGGTGCTGCCGTCATGGCTGCCGACGGTCGGGGTCGAAGGCGGCGAGATCAACATCGTCCCGGTCGACTACGTCGCCGCGGCGATCGACCACATCGCCCACCAGCCCGACCTCGACGGCCGTGCCTTCCACCTCACCGACCCCAACCCGCGCACCGCGGGCGAGGTGATCAACCTCTTCGCCAGGGCGGCCGACGCGCCGCAGATGACGGTGCGGCTCGACACCGACATCACCGAGCCGGCGGTCGGCGCCCTGCGCGGCGCCCTGCGCTGGCTGCCGCCGGCCAAGGGGATGCTGAAGCTGACGCTCGAGCGGCTCGGCCTGCCGCCCGAGGTGCTCGCCTACGTCGACTATCCGACCACCTTCGACTCCAGCGGCGCCCAGGCCGCCCTCGCCGGCTCTGGGATCGAAGCGCCGCCGCTGGAGAGCTACGCGGCGCGCGTCTGGGATTACTGGGAGCGCAACCTCGACCCCGACCTGTTCAAGGACCGCTCGCTGTCGGGGGCGGTGCGGGGCAAAATCGTCCTCATCACCGGCGCCTCCTCGGGGATCGGCAAAGCGACCGCGGTCAAGGTCGCCGACGCCGGCGCCACCGTGCTGCTCGTCGCCCGCACGCTCGAGAAGCTGGAAGAAACGCGCGACGAGATCATCGCCGCCGGCGGCACCGCGCACATCCACCAGTGCGACCTCGCCGACATGGAGGACATCGCGCGGATGGCCGACGAGGTGCTCACCTACCACGGCCACGTCGACATCCTCGTCAACAACGCCGGCCGCTCGATCCGCCGCTCGATCGCCCTCTCCTACGACCGCTTCCACGACTTCGAGCGCACGATCCAGCTCAACTACCTCGGCGCCCTGCGGCTGATCCTCGCCCTGCTGCCGACGATGCGGGCCCGCAAGAGCGGCCAGATCATCAACATCAGCTCGATCGGAGTGCAGACCAACCCGCCCCGCTTCTCCGCCTACGTCGCCTCGAAGTCCGCCCTCGACGCCTTCAGCCGGGTGATCGCCTCCGAGGTCAAAGAAGACGGCGTCCACCTGACCACGATCCACATGCCGCTGGTGCGGACGCCGATGATCGCCCCGACCCGGATGTACGACATGTTCCCGGCGATCACCCCCGAGGAGGCCGCCGAGATGATCGGCAAGGCGATGGTCAACAAACCGAAGAAGGTCGCGACCAAACTCGGCAACTTCGGCGAGCTCCTCTACGCGGTCGCTCCCAAGGCCAGCGACTCGATCCTCAGCACCGCCTACAAACTCTTCCCCGACTCACAGGCGGCGAAAGGCAAAGCCGAGGAGGCCCGCGACAAGGCCCCCTCCACCGAGGCCGTCGCCTTCGCGCATCTGATGAAAGGCGTGCACTGGTAACGACTCCGGCCGGCGGGTCCTGTCGCCGGGGGTGAGGCCCCGGCTTGGGCTTCGCTCTTCCTCGGGCACCGGGACCTCGCGGTGCCAGGGCTCGTTGTCTCGCCCTCGGAAGACTCCGCCCTGCGCCGAGACCTCACCCCCGACACCACCCACCGGAGGAACCCCCGTCCCTGGACGGCTTCGCTCCAACCGGTAGGCGCCCACCCTGATCTTGGACAGCTGTCGGGGCTCATCCCGTTGAGGTTGCCTCTTGCCTCGCTATATGCCCGAAAAGGCAACCCCTCGGCTTTCGAGCGGAAGGCGCGGCGGACGCAGGGTAGGTTGAGGCCGTGGCGGAGCGGCGGCTCAAGCACTGGGGGTGGGGGTACGAGGACCAGGCGCCGACGGCGACGCAGTTGCGTGAGGCGGCGGCGGGGATCCGCGAGCGGTTCGGGTTCGGCGGCGAGGTCGAGAAGCCGGTGCCGCTGGCCGCGGTCGAGCTGCGCAAGCCGCGGCTGAAGCGGCCGAGCGGGTTCGGCGACCTCTACCGGGACGACGACTACGAGCGGGTCTGCCACGCGCTCGGCAAGGCCTACCGCGACGTGGTCCGCGGCTTCCGTGGCGAGTTCGAGAACCCGCCGGATCTGGTCGCCCACCCACGCAGCGAGTCGGAGATCGAGGCGGTGCTGGCCTGGGCGGAGGCCGAGGGGGCGGCGGTGATCCCGTTCGGCGGCGGCACCAGCGTGGTCGGTGGGGTCGAGCCACGGCTCGGTGAGCGGCCGGTCGTCTCGCTCGACCTGCGGCAACTCGATCGGGTGCTCGAGGTCGATCCGACCTCGCTGGCGGCGCGGATCGAGGCGGGGGCGACCGGGCCGCGGCTGGAGGAGCAGCTGCGCGAGCACGGCCTCACCCTGCGCCACTTCCCGCAGTCCTTCGAGTACGCGACGCTCGGCGGCTGGATCGCGACCCGTGCGGGCGGGCACTTCGCGACCGTGCTGACGCATATCGAGGACCTGGTCGAGTCGGCGCGGGCGATCACTCCGCGCGGCGACTGGGTGAGCCGGCGGCTGCCTGCCTCCGGCGCCGGCCCCTCGCCCGACCGGCTGCTGGCCGGCTCGGAGGGAATCCTCGGAGTGATCTCCGAGGCCTGGATGCGGGTCCGGCCGCGGCCCGAGTTCAAGGCCTCCGCACCGATCGAGTTCGACGACTTCCTCGCCGGCGCCGCCGCCGTCCGGGCGATCTCGCAGTCGGGCCTCGACCCCGCCAACTGCCGCCTGCTCGACCCCGGCGAGGCCGAGCTGACCGGAGCCGGCGACGGCTCGGCGGCGCTGCTGATCCTCGGCTTCGAGTCGGCCCAGATCGCGGTCGACTGGGAGCTCGAGCAGGGGCTGCAGCTCGCCCGCGAGCACGGCGGCCGCCCGGGCAGGAGCAGCGTCACCGGTGGCGAGCGAACCCCCGCGGGCGCCGCTGCCGGAAGGGAGGCCGCCGACGCGGTCGAGTCCTGGCGCGGCGCCTTCCTCCTCGCTCCCTACCTGCGCGACACCTTCGTCGCCTGCGGTGTCCTCTCCGAGACCTTCGAGACCGCGGTCACCTGGGACCGCTTCGAGGAGCTGCACGCGAGCGTGATCGAGACCGCGCGGCGGGTCGTAGGCGAGGTCTCCGGGGCGCCGCCCGAGGGGCGCGGTGCGGCGCGGATCAGCTGCCGCTTCACCCACGTCTACCCCGACGGGCCGGCGCCCTACTTCACGGTCTTGGCGCCGGCGGTCCGCGGCGGCGAGGTGGCCCAGTGGGACGAGATCAAGGCGGCGGTCTCCGAGGTCCTGATCGAAGGCGGCGCGACGATCACCCACCACCACGCGGTCGGCCGCGACCACCGGCCCTGGTACGACCGCCAGCGCCCGGCCCCGTTCGCCGCTGCCCTGCGCGCCGCCAAGGCCGAGCTCGACCCCGCCGGCATCCTCAACCCAGGCGTCCTCATAGATCCCGCCTGAATCCTGGTTGTCCTTGGTGGACCTATGGGTGGCGAAGGACAACCAGGTCCGGCGTCTGGCACCCTGTTCGACCGCTCGCCGTCGCTACCCTGTCGCGAGGGATTTCGCTCCGGGTAGGGAAATCCTCTCGGTGGGGCGCCCACCGACCCCCTCCGCCCGCATGGAAACGATCACCTCCGAACAGCCGACCGTTCCCGCCCACCCAGCGGCCGACGACGCCCACGACGAGGTCGTCCCGCGCCGCTCGCCGCTGCGCGCGGCGATCAAGACCGGCCGGCCGAAGGAGTGGATCAAAAACGTCTTCGTCTTCGCCGGCCTGCTGTTCTCCGGCAAGTTCACCCACGGCCATGAGGTCCTCATGGCCATCGTCACCTTCGTCTCCTTCTGCCTGATCTCGAGCGCCGGCTACTTCGTCAACGACCTGATCGACGTCGAGCTCGACCGCAAGCATCCGAAGAAGCGCTTCCGCCCGCTCGCCGCCCGCGAGCTCTCCGAGAGCACCGCCAAGGCGATCGCCCCGGTCCTCGCGGCCATCGCGATCGCCATCGCCTTCGCCGTCAACTGGCAGGTCGGGCTGATGGTGGTCGGCTACGGCGTCGCCCAGATGGCTTACAGCCTCGGCCTCAAGCAGATCGTGATCATCGATGTGATGGTCCTCGCCGGCCTCTTCATCCTCCGCGTCGCGGCCGGCGCCAGCGCCGTCGACGCCCACGCCTCGGAATGGCTGATCCTCTGCACCGGCTTCCTCGCCGCCTTCCTCGGCTTCACCAAGCGCCGCCAGGAGGCGGTCTCCGAGCTGCACGAGGGCACCTCGACCCGCCCCGTTCTCGAGCACTACTCGTTGCCCTTCCTCGACCAGATGGTCTCGCTGGTCACCACCGGCACGGTGATCAGCTACGCGATCTACACCGTCAACTCGCCGCTGATCGGCAGCCAGATGATGCTCACGATCCCGGCCGTCGTCTACGGCATCTTCCGCTACCTCTACCTGATCTACGACCGCTCCGACGACCGCTCGATGGCCCAGATCGTCGCCGGCGACCGCGGCATCCAGGCCGCTGGCGCCGCCTTCGCAATCATCGCCTTCCTGCTGCTCTACGTCTTTAATTAGCGTTCCGCAGGGAGCGGTGGCAGCGGGGAAGCGCTGACTAGCCCAGGCCGACTTCCTCGTCCGGCCCGCCCTCCATCAGGTAGAAGCGGGCGCGGCCGAGCTCCTCGCCGTTGACCTGGACGACGGCGGCGTGGGGGCCGGGGGCGGAGAAGGTGGCGGTGGCGGCGATCGACATCACCAGGCGCTGCTCCTGGCCCTGGGGCATGCCGGGCGGCCGGCCCGTCTCGAAGTTGGCGGTCAGGCCCTCGCCGAGTTCGATCCCGTCGGGGTCCTGGATGGTGACGACCAGCTCGTGGGGGCTGTTGGTCTCGTGCCAGGCGACATCGATTCCGAGGCCGATGTGGAAGGACCAGTCGTGCGGCAGTTGGGGCAGGCGGAGGACGTTCCAGCCGCCGCCGGTCAGGTAGAGCTTGCCGTTGACCGCCTCGCTGTGGTCGGAGAGGAGAAGGAAGCCGATGTTCATTTGGACGCCTCCTCGAAGGGGATGACCGGGACGTCGGAGCGGAGCTCGACCTTGCCCTGCCGTTTGTACTGGAGGTCGACCTTCTCGTCCTTGCGGTAGGTGCCGAAGAGCCCGAGGTACATCGCCAGCCAGCGGCCGGTGCCGATTTCCTCCTTGATGATCGGCTTGACGAAGCGGACCTCGTTGCCATCGACCTCGTAGTCGGTGCCCTCGCGCTGCTCGACGCCGTTGATGAAGACGGTCAGCGGCTCTTCGGCGCCGTTGGGGATCCGCACGCGCTCGCCCGCCGCGTAGCTCTTCTTCGGGATCTCGTTTGGGTCGTCGGCCTTGCCCATATGGACACTCAGCTCTCCTGCTCCAAAGTCTCGCGCACGATGTCGAACGGGGTGTCGTGGTCGGTCGGGTCGAGCTCCTCGCGGGCGACCCCACCGGCGAAGGGGACGAAGGTGCCGTCGCCGCGGACGTCCACTCCGGCGCTCGGCTTGTGGAACAGCCGCCCCGGCCCGGTCAGCTGCAGGCGGGCGTTGACCTGGTCGCTCGGCTCGAAGCGCCGGATCGAGCGAACCGGCCGCGCCGGTCCCTCGGAGCGGATCTCCATTGCCCGGCTGCGCATCGCCGCCACCGCCTCGGTGAGGTCGTCGAAATCGACGTGTTCGACCTCGCCGCCGCCGCGCCGCACCGTCAGCTTCCACCTCGGACGAGACACGGCGGCGAATTTGAACGCGCGGCTAGGCGCCGCGCCGCGGGCGTTTCGGCCGCCGCGCCGGCGGGCCGACGATTTTTTCCGGACCCTCGCGGTCGTCGATACCGACGTAGTCGAGCTCGCGCTTGCCGGTGTAGATCTGCCGCGGCCGGGCGATTTTGGTCTCCGGGTCTTCGCGCATCTCCATCCACTGCGCGACCCAGCCCGCCGTCCGCGGGATCGCGAAGATCACCGTGAACATGTCGGTCGGGATCTCCATCGCCTCGTAGATGATCCCCGAGTAGTAGTCGACGTTCGGGTAGAGCTTGCGCGAGGTGAAGTACTCGTCGTCGAGTGCCCGTTTCTCCAGCTCGCGGGCGATCTCGACCAGCGGGTTGTACTCGGTCGCCTCGAACACGTCCTCCATGTGCTGCTGGATGATCCGCGCCCGTGGGTCGTAGTTCTTGTAGACCCGGTGGCCGAAGCCCATCAGTTTCTCTTCGCGGCCTTTGACCCGCTCGAGGAAGCCAGGGACGTTCTCCGGTTTCTCGATCCGCCGCAGCATCCGCAGCACCGCCTCGTTGGCGCCGCCGTGCAGCGGGCCGTAGAGGGCGGCAACCCCGGCGGCGACCGCCGAGTAGGGGTCGACGTCGGAGGAGCCGACACCGCGCACCGCGTTGGTCGAGCAGTTCTGTTCGTGGTCGGCGTGGAGGATGAAGAGCACGTCGAGCGCTTTCGAGAGCGCCGGCTTCGGCACGTGACGCGCTTCGGTCTTCTTGAACATCATCGAGAGGAAGTTCTCGGCGAAGTTGAGCTCGTTGTCCGGGTAGACGTAGGGCAGGCCCATGTTGTGCCGGTAGGAGAAGGCGGCGAGGGTCGGCACCTTGGCGATCAGGCGCACCGCGGCCATGTAGCGCTCTTCGGGGTCGTTGATCTCCTTCGCGTCCGGATAGAAGGTCGAGAGCGCGCCGACGCCGGCGAGCAGCATCCCCATCGGGTGGGCGTCGTAGCGGAAGCCCTCGAAGAGGTGCTTGAGGTCCTCGTGGACGAAGGTGTGGTGGGTGATGTCGTAGGTCCACCGCTCGAGCTGTTTCTCGGTCGGCAGCTCGCCGAAGATCAGCAGGTAGGCCACCTCGAGGTAGGTCGACTTTTCGCACAGCTGCTCGATCGAGTAGCCGCGATGTTCGAGGATGCCGGCGTCGCCGTCGATGTAGGTGACGGCTGACCGGCAGGAGGCCGTGTTGGTGAAGGCCGGGTCGTAGGACATCAGCCCGAATTCGTCCTCGTCGACTTTGATCTGGCGCAGGTCCATCCCGCGCACGGTGCCGTCGCTGATCGGCAGCTCGTAGGTCTTGCCGGTGCGGTTGTCGGTGACCGTGAGCGTCTCGGCGCCAGAGGCGGCGGCGCCGTCCACGGTCGCGTCCTGGGTCTGCTGGTCGGTGGCCATCGCGCTCCTCTTCTGGCTACAAGTCTGGGGGTGAGGCTCAGTATCGCAGTCAACGGCCGCCGCCGGTCGCCAAGCGGTTAAGCGACTGAAGCGGCCCGATCGCGCGGGGCTCGGGACAGACGCTAAGCGCTGCGAGCGACCTCGAAGCTGGTCATCGCGCGCAGCTCCTCGAGCCGCTCGTCGATCTCCTCGCGGCTCAGCCGCGCCACCCGCTCGGTGCCGAACTCCTCGATGTTGAAAGAGGCGAGCACGGTTCCGTAGCCCATTGCCCGCCGCAGCTCGTCGTCGCTCGCCGTGGCGCCGGCGCCGAGGCCATCGAGGTAGCCGAAGAAGCCGCCGGCGAAGCTGTCGCCGGCGCCGGTCGGGTCGCGGACGTCCTCGAGCGGGAAGCCGGGCAGGGCGAAGAAGCCCGACTCGGTGAAGAGCGCGGCGCCGTACTCGCCCTGCTTGGCGACGATCGCGCGCGGGCCCTTCGCCATCAGCGCCCTGGCGCCCCGCGCCAGGTTCGACTCGTCGGTCAGCATCCGGATCTCGGCGTCGTTCAAGACCAGCACGTCGACCTCGGCGATCGCCGCCAGCAGCGAGTCGCGGGCGCTTTCGATCCAGAAGTTCATCGAGTCGAGTCCGCTCAGGCTGGCGCCCGGGCAGCGGGCGCGAACGCTGCGCTGCAGGTCGGGCTGGATGTTGGCGAGGAACAGGGTGTCGGCCGCTTCGGCCGCCGGTGAGAGCTTCGGCTCGAAGCTTTCGAACACCCCGAGCTGGGTGTCGTCGGTGTGGGCGACGTTGAGGTCGAACTCGTAATGGGCGCGCCAGAAGAACGATTTGCCGGGGACGTGCTCGATGTCGTCGACGATCACCCCGCGGCGCTCGAGCACCTCGGAGTGCTCGGGGCCGAAGTCGTCGCCGACCGGGCCGACCGGCCGCACCTCGGTGAAGAAGCTGGCCGCCAGCGAGAAGTGGACGGCGGCGCCACCGAGCATCCGCTCTCGCTCCCCGAACGGGGTCTTGACTGCATCGAAGGCGATCGAGCCCACCACGGTCAGCGACATGGCGCGAACAGTATCCGTAGGATCGCCCGGATGAGTCGCAGGGCAGTGGTGCTGATCTTGGCGGGGGTGATCGCCGCGGCGGTCGCGATCCCGGCGCTGGCGAATTCGGGCCCGACCGCGAAGAGCGCCAGCGTCAAGAGCCTTTCGAAGCGGGCGCTGGCGAAGGCGAAGGACTCGCTGCGGCTGGCGCGCTCGGCGAAACGGTCGGCCCGCCAGGCACAGAACCTGGCGAACGGCGCCGAGGCGAGTGCGAGCGCCGCCCAGGGCTCGGCGGGCGCTGCCCAGACCGCGGCGACGGCGGCACAGGGCTCGGCGGCGAACGCGCTGAAAGCCGCGACGAGCGCCAGCGAAAAGGCTGGCGGCGCCGAACTGAACGCCAAAGAAGCAAAAGCCGAAGTGGCCTCGACGCGGATGAAGATCGGCCTGGCCGAAGGGTTGGTTGGAACTGAATCCGATGCCTTCGTGAAACTCGCCGGCGGGCCATCGGTCACGGTCACCGTTCCGCCCACTGGACTGGTCCAGGTCTGGGGACAGGCTCTGGTCGACAGCGCTGCCGGCGGCGCGGACGCTGCGGTCTCGCTCTACGAAGATGGCCAGCCGGTCGCCGGCCAGGCGGAATGTGGCGAAACCAAAGGCGTGCTGTTCGCCGGTGCGGCGGCCTCGACCGAACCGGAACTGGTCGCGACCCCGGCCGTCCCCAACCTGAACGGCACCTGCGGCAGTCTCGGCGCGCCCGCACCGGTCCTCTTCCGCAGCACGACCGGCGAACACACTTTCGAACTTCGCTACGCATCCTGCACCTGCACCGGCGTGTCGGAAAAAGTCACTTTCTCCGAGCGCCGCCTTTACGTCCAGCCGCTTCCGTGAAAGCGATCCAGATCCAGCAGTTCGGCGGGCCCGAGGTGTTCGAGTACCGCGACCTTCCGGACCCCGAGCCGGGGGAGGGCGAGGCGCTGGTCGAGGTCTCCCGGGTTGGCGTCAACTTCGCCGACACCCACGCCACCCGCGACGACTATCTGGCCAAACAGCAGTTGCCGCTGATTCCCGGCGCCGAGGTCAGCGGCCGCACCGCCGACGGCCGCCGGGTCGCCGCCCTGCTCGGCAGCGGCGGCTACGCGCAGAAGGTCACGGCACCGGAGGCGACCCTGGTCCCGCTCCCCGACGAGGTCGACGACGACCAGGCGGCGGCGATCCTCCTGCAGGGCCTGACCGCGCTGGCCCTGGTCGAGCGCTGTGCCCGGCTCGAGGAGGGGGAGACGGCCGTCATCGAGGCCGCCGCCGGCGGCACCGGCACCCTCGCCGTGCAGCTCGCCAAGCGGGCCGGCGCGAAGGTGATCGGACTCGCCTCGAGCGCGGAGAAGCGAGAGCTGGTCGCCGAGCTCGGCGCCGACGCGACTGTCGACTCGAACGCGCCGGAGCTGGGCGCGGCGATCCGCGAGGCCAACGGCGGCGCGCGGGTCGACGCCGTCCTCCACATGAGCGGTGGCGAGGCTTTCGACCAGGAGCTCGGCGTACTGGCCCCGCTGGGGCGGATGGTCGTCTTCGGGATCGCCTCGCGCGAGCAGCGCGATGTCTCGACCGCGGCACTGCTGCGCGGCTCGAAGAGCGTCATCGGTTTCTGGCTGATCCACCTGCTGGCGCGGCCCGATCTGGTCGCGCCGATGGTCGGCGATCTGCTCTCGGCCCTCGCCAAAGGCGAGCTGACGGCTACGATCGGAGGGGTCTACCCCCTCTCGGAGGCAGCACGGGCGCACGAAGACCTAACCGCCCGCCGCACCACCGGCAAGCTGCTCCTCGATCCCTCTAGATAGATCGGTACTACCTCTCCATGACCGCATTCAAAGACCTCGGCCTCTCTCCCAAGATCCAGCAGGCCCTCGACGAGCTTGGCTACGTCGACCCGACGCCGATCCAGGAGGAGGCGATCCCCGAGCTGCTCGCCGGCCACGACGTGATCGGCCAGGCGCAGACCGGGACCGGCAAGACGGCGGCCTTCGGCCTGCCGCTGCTCCAGTACCTCAACCCCGAGGATCCGGAGGTACAGGCGATCGTCCTCACCCCGACCCGCGAGCTCTGCATCCAGGTGACCCAGGCGCTGCGCTCCTACGCCGAGCACCTCGACATCGAGGTCGTCGCCGTCTTCGGCGGTGCCCCGATCCGCTCGCAGCAGTCGCAGCTGCGCTCCGGTGCCCACGTCGTCGTCGCCACCGTCGGCCGGATGATGGACCTGATGGGCCGCCACTCGCTGGTCCTCACCGCGGCCCGCTACGTCGTCCTCGACGAGGCCGACGAGATGCTCGACCTCGGCTTCATCGAGGACGTCGAGAAGATCCTCCGGAT
>Ga0068862_100002283_pt1 | contig 17150 bp, 6 predicted proteins | sample KBSSwiS52_FD_66598 | JGI IMG/M metagenome (GOLD analysis project Ga0068862, IMG submission 66598) | Switchgrass rhizosphere microbial communities from Kellogg Biological Station, Michigan, USA - KBS Switchgrass S5-2 | ecosystem: Host-associated > Plants > Roots > Rhizosphere > Soil ... | reverse complement strand
GACCGGAACTTTTTTGACAGCCCTGATGGCGGGTATTTATCCGGCCTGGATCATTACAAAATTTCGTCCTGCAGACACCCTGAAAACGGGTTCTGTAAACGCCAATCCACAATCGGCCTTTCTTCGCAAAGGATTGGTAGTAGCTCAATTCAGTATATCTGTTTGTTTGCTGATCGGTTTCCTTCTTATCGGAAAACAGATGAATTATATGCGCCACAAAAACCTTGGCTTTGACAAGGATAATATTGTCATGGTTCCAATACCACCCGGTGACAATATGAAAGAGAAAACGTTACTTTCTAATGAACTGGCAAATATCCCTGGTGTCAAGGATTGGTCCTTTTCAACCAGTCCACCAAGCGGTGGCGAGGGAATACATTGGGGAACACTAATGAGTATTATTGGAGATAAAGATCCCAACCAAAAACAGGTAATCACTATTATGACCGATGATAAGTTCTGCTCATTATATGGATTGCAATTAAAGGCAGGACGATTTTTTAATATCGCTGACACAAGTGCAATTTCAGAATCAATACCGAAAGGACAACGCTTTCCTAAAACTGTCGTAAATGAAAAATTAGTGCAGGAACTTGGCTTTGAATCAGCGCAAGCAGCATTGGGAAAACGCTTCTGGGTTGGATTAGATGGATGGCATGCGGAAATAGTAGGTGTCGTATCCGATTTTAATATTGGTTCGTTGCACGAAGCCATCAAACCAACTTTAATTACTCAATATCTTCCTTACTGTGAAAAGCTGGGAATTAAAATACAAGCCGGTACAGATATCCCCGCTGTGCTCGGTAAAATCAATACAAGCTATAAAAAAGTATTTCCAACGGGAATATTTGAATTTAATTTTTTAGACCAACAGTTAGACGCATTATATAAAACGGAAGCGAGGTTATATAGCCTTTTTAGAATTTTTTCAGTGTTGGCCATGCTCATCTCCTGCCTCGGCCTTTGGGGATTAATAACATTTGCTGCCCAACAACGCGTAAAAGAAATAGGGATACGGAAAGTATTGGGGGCTTCTGTACAAAATATCGTTTCTATGCTAACAAGAGATTTTATTGTCCTTGTTTGTATTGCCATTGCCATAGCTGCACCATTGGCTTACTGGGGCATAAATAAATGGCTGCAGGATTTTGCATTCAGGATTCATATCGGCTGGTCTGTTTTTATTATTGCCGGTGTTGCCGCAATATTAATCGCATTGATAACGGTAAGTTTCCAGGCCATAAAAGCAGCGATTGCAAACCCGGTCGACAGCCTGAAAGCAGAATAGATTGAGGAGTTGTGATTCGATCGGTACAGGTTAGTGAGTGTCTGGCCCGAACACTAATAGCTGAATGTTGATCCATTAATTCTAAATAATAAAATATGTGGAATCATAATATAAAGCTCGCCTTTCGCAATTTGTTGCACCATAAAACTTTTTCGCTTATAAATATCCTTGGCCTTACTATCGGCCTGGCAAGCTGTATTGTTATTGGATTATATGCATTCAGCGAATTATCTTTTGATCATTTCAATAAAAATCACACCCGAATATTTCGTGTGAATAAAATAACAAATGAAAAAGATAAACAGGCACAGTTGGATGGTCTTACACCAGGCCGGCTTGCACCTGCTTTGGAAAAAGAGATTCCAGAGGTTGCTGCTGCAACCCGCTTCCGGCCATGGTTTAGTGAAATGCTCGTTGGGCACGATAGCGTAAAACTAAAGCTGAAAGATGTATCATATGCAGATCCTTATTTCCTGGAAATATTTGATTTTCCGTTGGTTAGGGGAGACAAAACAACAGCACTTTCCGAACCGTTCACGGCTGTCATAACGGAAAAGACTGCGCATATGTATTTCGGCAATACTGATCCTGTCGGTAAAATCCTTACCACGTTAAATGAGATGCCTGTAAAAATAACAGGAGTTGCAAAAGATATTCCTTTTAATTCCTCCATACAATTTCCAATGCTCATCTCCTGGAGCACACTTACTTCAGCAGCAAATGCGGATAATTTTTCCTGGATGAATAGCTGGAGTGCACAGGTAAGTTTCACTTTTGTACAATTAAAAGAACATGCAGATGCAATGCAAACCGGAAATAAAATTTCAGCCCTCCTGCATAAGCATTTTCCGGAAAAGGAATTCGGATACAAAACTTACCTGCACTCACTTGTCGATATTCATCTACACTCCGGTAATATTTTATATGCTGATCAATTTCATACGGGCAGCAATACCATTGTGTACACATTGATGCTTATCGCGATTTTTATTGTGCTGATCGCCTCATTCAATTTTATCAATCTTACTTCAGCGGGCGCTTTGGGAAGAGCTAAAGAAACAGGTGTGCAAAAAGTTTTGGGGGCAAGCCAATGGCAGCTTACAAGGAAATTTTTTAGTGAATCATTTGTCTTGTGTTTACTATCAATATCACTTTCCTGCCTGCTGGTCGTATTTTTGTTGCCATTGTTTAACCAAATTGCAGACAGTAACCTTTCTGCGGGCTTATTGTTTCAACCAGGATCGATAGCAGCTTTGCTGACCTTATTACTGGTTATTAGTATAATTTCCGGGGTGTATCCCGCGATTTTTTTATCGGGGTTTAAGTCAACAGATATTTTTAGAAATGTAATTAAAGCCGGTAAAGACGGCTGGTTGCGCAAATCACTTGTTACCACTCAGTTTGCATTATCTATTCTTTTAATTGTTGCTACCGTTGTTGTAAATAAGCAGGTGACTTACCTCGCTGGAAAGGATTTGGGCTTTGACAAGGAACAGGTAATTGTTCTGCCGGTTTCAAATACAAATCTTGCCAATAGCAGTTCTTCGTTTATAAATGAGTTGAAAAAATATCCGGGCGTTGCAAATATCACAGCCACAAATAATATTCCCGGGCAGGGCTTTAATGGTTATGGTATCATTCCTGAAGGTCACACACTGGAAGAACATTTACTGTCAAGTGTCTTGGAAACAGATGCAAATTTTGCATCAACTTATCATATTCAAATAACACAGGGTAGATTTTTTGCTCCCGCATATCCTGCCGATACCAACAATTCAATTGTGATCAATGAAGCCATGGCCCGCTATCTTAACTGGAAAAATCCGGTCGGTAAGAAACTTGAGATATATGAGGAAACGAAGGGCGAAGTAATTGGTGTTATAAAGGATTTCAATTTTGCATCGCTCCGCGAAAAAGTTCAGCCATTAGCAATCATACTACGGAATAATCCGCAGTTTCTTTCCGTGAAATTGAAGGCCGACGCAAGACAGGCATCACTGGAGCATATCAATAAAACATGGAAACAGTTTGAGCAGAAATACCCGTTTGATTATTTTTTCATGGATGAAAAAATGAATCAATATTATCGATCTGACATCCGGCTTCTGAATGTTTTAAGTATTTTTTCAGGCCTTGCCATTTGTATTGCCTGTATGGGATTGTTTGGATTAAGCATCTATACTGCAAGACAACGTACCAAAGAAATCGGTATCCGCAAAGTATTGGGAGCTTCTGTAGTGCAGGTAACTATGCTCCTTTCCAAAGATTTCCTAAAACTGGTTTTCATTGCAGCGGTTGTGGCATTTCCTGTGGCATGGTGGGCGATGAATAACTGGCTGCAGGATTTTGCTTACCGGATCAATATATCATGGAGCGTATTTCTGATCGCCGGGCTTACATCAATTTCAATTGCATTGTTTACCATAAGTTTCCAGGCAATAAAAGCGGCGATTGCCAACCCTGTGAAGTCGCTGAGAGCGGAGTGAACCGTGACGGTGGTCGGTGGTCAATAAGAAGTAAAGCGTATAAAAATAAACCATCAATCTACAAGCCGGAAATTAAAATTTTATGATAAAAAATTATTTCAAAATCGCCTGGAGAAATCTTTTCAAAAACAAGGCTTCCTCGTTTATCAACATCAGCGGACTGGCCATAGGTATGGCTGTCGCCATGCTGATCGGGCTTTGGATCTTTGATGAGCTTTCTTTTAATCGTTATCATAAGAATTATGATCGTATTGTCAAAGTAATGGACTACCAGGGCTGGCATGGACAAAACAATACAAACGACGTTTTACCAGTACCTATCGGCTCCGCACTTCAATCAAATTATGGAAATGATTTTAAGTACGTAACAATGGTGAGGGAGACAGAAGAGCATGTAATTGCCTCGGGTGATAAAAAATTTACACAAGAAGGTAATTACATGCAGGCCGATGCTCCTGAAATGTTCAGCCTGGAAATGATTTACGGCAGCAGGTCGGGGTTGAAAGATCCCAACTCAATATTGCTTTCAGATCGGCTTGCAAAAAAATTGTTTGGAAATGTTGATCCTGTTGGTAAACTCGTACAGATTGATGTCAATGCAAACGTAAAAGTGACAGGGGTGTTTAGAGACCTGCCCAACAATTCAGAATTCAGAACAACCACCTTCATTGCACCATTTGATCTTGCCAAATTCAATAAAACAGATTGGGGCAATTTCAACATGTACATTTATGCGCAGCTTTCTCCTATTGCTGATTTGAAAAAAGTATCAGCTAAAATAAAAAACCTCCTTGCAAATAAAAACAGGGAGCAGGAAGCAACTCATCATTTATTTCTTCAGCCGATGAGTAAATGGCATTTGTATTCCGCGTTTGAAAATCATGTCGCAGTAACCAGTGAGCAAATGAGGTTTATTTGGTTCTATGGCATTATTGGTGTTTTCGTATTGATCCTGGCCTGCATCAACTTTATGAATCTTAGTACTGCCCGTTCCGAAAAAAGAGCAAAGGAAGTTGGTATTCGCAAAGCAGTGGGTTCATTACGCAGACAACTGATTCAGCAATTTTATGGAGAATCTTTATTGATCTCGTTTTTTGCGTTCGCTTTGTCTCTTATACTGGCTCAGCTCACTTTACCCTGGTTCAATCAAGTAGCCGATAAAGAAATAAATATTTTATGGGCTAATCCTTTGTTTTGGATGGCGTGTTTTGCATTTGCGTTTATTACAGGTTTATTGGCCGGAAGCTACCCTGCGTTATATCTGTCCTCATTTAATCCTGTAAAAGTTTTGAAAGGAACGTTCCGTGCAGGAAGGCTTACAGTTGCTCCCCGAAAAGTATTGGTTGTTGTACAATTCACAGTTTCTGTTGCATTGATTATTGGTACCGCTATTATCTACCAGCAGATTCAATATGCTAAAAACCGGCCCGTTGGGTATTCACAAGCCGGTCTTATCAGCATGCAAATAAAATCACCGGATTTCGACCAGAAGTATAAGGTATTAAAAGCTGAATTAGACAAGTCCAGCGTAGTGGCGGATGTGGCGAGAGCAAACTATGCAATTACGGATACAAGAGGATGGAATGGTGGTTTTTATTGGGAAGGCAAACCACCGGTAGAGGGTCAATCTTTCAATACAATTTCTGTATCGCAGGAATATGGCAAGACAGTTAGCTGGGAACTGATTCAGGGAAGAGACTTTTCAAAAGAACTTGGCAGTGATTCTGCAAGTATCATACTGAATGAGTCAGCAGTGAAATTAGCAGGCTTAAATAATCCTGTTGGCCAAACTGTAAAATGGGAACCCGGCTGGAGAGAACCCGGTTATTATAAAATAATAGGTGTGGTAAAGGATATGGTAAAGGGCTCACCTTTTGAAGCGACTTTTCCTTCCGTTATTTTTTTAGGAAGTGGAAACTGGTTATTTGTCAGGGCCAATCCAAATACAGGTATTCGGGAAGCATTAACAAAAATAGAAGTTGGATTTAAAAAAGTAATTCCAAATCTTCCTTTCGATTACAAATTTGTAGATGAAGAATACGGTTTAAAGTTCACAGCAGAGGAACGCATTGGAAAATTGGCGACCTTCTTCGCAATACTGGCAATCATCATTTCCTGCATGGGCTTGTTTGGATTGGCGTCTTATGTTGCCGAACAGCGCACCAAAGAAATAGGTGTGAGAAAAGTATTAGGAGCTTCTGTATTTAATGTCTGGAAGTTGCTTTCAAGAGATTTTGTAACTCTTGTAATTATTTCCTGTTTTATCGCAGTTCCTGTTGCCTGGTATTTTCTCAATGGGTGGCTGCAGAAGTATGAATATCGCACCCATATTTCGTGGTGGATCTTCGGCGGAGCCGTTGCATGTTCATTATTGATCACACTAGCTACAGTAAGTTTCCAGGCCATAAAGGCAGCGATTACGAATCCGGTAAAAAGCTTGAGAACAGAATAGTGAATGGTGAATAGTGAGTGGTGGTGAATGGTGAGAAATAAAAGTATCGATAATAATTAAGTTTAAGTAGTAATGTATAACCGGAAATAAGGAAATCCTGCATCACGCGTCATAAATAGATCTGTATGCTTAAAAATTATTTCATTGTTGCTCTCAGAAATTTTCGTCGCAATAAAATTTTCTCGCTCATCAATGTGTTGGGATTAGCGATTGGGATCAGCGCATCCCTCGTCATTTATTTGCTGGTGAACTATCATTTTACTTTTGATAAGTTTGAAAGAGACGGAGATCGCATTTTCCGGGTTGTTTCCAATTTTACTTTTTCAGGAGAAACGTACCGTAACTCAGGTGTAACATCACCCATGGGACCCGCCATAAAAAAAGAATTAACGGGCCTTGACGCTGTAGTCCCTTTTCGTACCTGGGACGGCGACACAAAAATCAGTGTTCCTGTTCAGGGGAAAAAAGAACCGTCAATTTTTAAACATCAAAAGAATATCGTTTTTGTTGATGCAAATTTTTTAACCCTGATCGGTTATCAATGGATTGCGGGTTCAGAGAAAACATCTTTGCAGAGACCTTATCAAACCGTATTGTCAGAAACCACTGCCGGTTTATATTTTCCAAAACTTACTAATGCTCAAATTATAGGGAAAGAACTTTATTTTAATGACACAGTGCGCACGACTGTCACCGGTATTGTGAGGGATCTACGGCAAAATACTGACTTCACCTTTTCAACATTTATCTCAAGAGCAACTTTGGAAAATACCAGTTTAAGACCCGAGGACTGGACGCAGTGGGATAACACAAACTCTGCATCGCAATTACTTGTCAAGCTTTCACCGGGCACAACCCCTGAAAGGATTGAAAAAGGTGCATACAGCTTGTATAAAAAATATCATACCCCGGATCCCAATGATAATGGTAAATCAGAGTATAAACTGCAGCCTTTACATGATATTCATTTTAATCAAGCCTATGGAGGCTATGATTTGCCGCTTGCCAATAAACCAACTTTATACGGCTTGCTTGCAGTAGCAGTCTTTTTATTGCTACTTGGTTGCATCAATTTTATAAATCTTACAACGGCACATGCAGCACAGAGGGCAAAAGAAATAGGTATTCGCAAAACATTGGGCAGCTCTAAAAAGCAGTTAATAATCCAGTTTCTGACCGAGACATTTTTACTTACTCTTATTGCTACTATTTTATCTGTTTTCTTAACACCGGTAATTTTAAAAGCTTTTTCCGGCTTTATTCCTGAAGGTTTGCACTTCAGTTTAATAGGACATCCTGGTGTAATATTTTTTTTAATCGTATTAATCATTGTTGTCACGGTGTTATCAGGTTTTTACCCTGCAATGATTCTATCAGGTTATAAGCCTGTGCTGGTTTTAAAGAACCAGGCCTACGCAGATACTGGTAAAACCCGTAATGTATGGCTTCGTAAATCATTAACCATTTCCCAGTTTGTAATTGCCCAGGTCTTTATCATGGCGACTATTCTGGTAAGCAAGCAGATCACGTATTCTCTTAACAAGGATATGGGTTTTAAAAAAGATGCCATTGTGCATTTCAGTTTAAATTATTATGATACTGTAAAAAGCCACAAATATGTTTTGATGGATAAGATCAGAAATATATCCGGTGTTTCAATGATCAGCTTAAGCAACAATCCGCCATCATCAAACAGTACATGGAGTACTACTGTTAAATATAAAGATGGAAGAAAAGAGATACAGACAGATGTGCAACAGAAAATTGCCGATTCTAATTATATAAAACTATATCACATAAAATTGCTTGCGGGTGCCAACATTACACAAAGTGATACCAGCAACCAGGTACTCATTAATGAAACCTATGCACACATTCTTGGCTTTCAAAAACCGGAAGAGGCTGTGGGGAAATATGTTTACTGGGATAATAACATACCTGTAATTATAAAAGGTGTGGTAACAGGTTTTAACCAACATTCTTTGCACGAACCCGTTAAACCGCTTGCAATAGCAAATGGTAGCAACCGTGCACGTACAATCAATATTGCACTGCAACCGCAAAATGCAGAAGGTACTGCCTGGAAATCTACCATTACTAAAATTGAAAAGGTATGGAAAGATATGTTTCCTGATAATGATTTTGATTATGCTTTTTTTGACCAGGATATTGCAAAATATTATGATGAAGAGCAACATATCTCCAGCCTGCTGATGTGGGCAACGGGCCTTGCGGTATTCATCAGTTGTCTTGGTTTGCTTGGGTTGGTTATTTATACAACCACGCAACGCACCAAAGAAATAGGGGTAAGAAAAGTCCTTGGCGCATCTGTTTTACAAATTGTCACAATGATTTCAAAAGATTTTATGCTGCTCATAGTTATTGCGTTCGTGATTGCTGCGCCGCTGGCCTGGTTTGGCATGAACAAGTGGCTTCAGAATTTCGCATATCGTACAAATATAAGCTGGTGGGTATTCCTGCTCGGAGCAGGTGTAATGATAATTATTGCACTAATCACATTAGGCTTTCAAACTATTAAAGCGGCAATGGCTAACCCGGTGAAAAGTTTGAGAACGGAATAGTGAAATGGTGAATGGTGAATGGGTGAATGGTCAATGCTAAATCCTGAATGCTCAATGCTCAATGCTGAATGCTGAATGCTGACCGCTGAAGGCTGAATGCTGAATGCTGAATGCTGAATGCTGAATGCTGAATGAGTGGGAAATAAAGATATCGATAATAATTATTTATAACTAATAGCTATTTATGCTTAAAAATTATTTCAAAGTCGCATGGCGTGGTTTGCTTAAAAATAAATTGTATTCATCTATCAATCTTATTGGCCTCGCAACGGGTACAATGGTCGCCTTGCTCATAGGTTTATGGATATGGGATGAAATGTCCTTTGACAAATACAATAAAAACTATGGCAGTATTGCACAGGTTATGCTTGATAAACCTGCCAACGGAGAAATTAAAACCCAGCCCTGGGTTCCCTTCCCATTAGAAGCCTCCTTACGTAATGAATTCGGCAGTGACTTTAAATATCTTTTGATGACACCAGGAATTGAGAATCATTTGTTGTCCTCCGGCGAAAATAAATTTACAGAAAGCGGGACTTATTTCGGCAGCGAGGCTCCGGAAATGCTTGCGCTCAACATGCTTAAAGGTTCGCGGAGTGGTTTACAGGATCCCGCCTCTATACTACTTTCACAAACCGTTGCGCGGGCATGTTTCGGAGATATTGATCCATTAGGTAAAATTATCAAAATCGATGATAAACAAGATGTGAAAGTGACAGGGGTATATGAAGACCTGCCATATAATTCCCAATTTAAAGACCTTTCTTTCATTGCTCCGATTGATCTCTACATTTCTTTTAATGAAGATCTAAAAACAAAAGATGGCCGACATGACTGGGGGAACAATGCTTTTGAGCTCTTTGTACAGTTAACCGGTAAAGCTGATCTGGAAAAGGTTTCTGCAAAGATCAGGAATACTGTTTCAGACAATTTGAATGCTACGGAAAACAAGCCTCAAATATTTCTTCACCCGATGAGCAAGTGGCATTTATATTCAGAATTTAAAAATGGAAAAAATGTCGGTGGCAGAATAGAATTTATTTGGTTGTTTGGAATGATTGGTGTGTTTGTATTACTCCTTGCATGTATCAATTTTATGAATTTAAGTACGGCCAGGTCAGAAAAAAGAGCAAAAGAGGTGGGAATTCGCAAAGCGATTGGTTCCCTGCGCCGGCAACTAATTTGGCAGTTTTTTAGTGAATCCATATTAGTCTCACTGTTGTCATTTGTAATATCCCTGCTTTTAGTACAACTTGCCCTTCCCGCGTTTAATGAACTATGCGATAAAAAAATATCCATTGCATGGAGCAGTCCTTTGATCTGGTTACTGGGTGCTGGTTTTTGTATAGTTACAGGATTGCTGGCTGGTAGTTATCCCGCATTTTACCTTTCTTCTTTCCAACCTGTTAAAGTATTAAAGGGCACCGTTCATGCAGGCCGTTTTTCATATTTACCGCGAAAGGTTTTGGTTGTACTTCAGTTCACGGTATCAGTAATATTAATCATAGGAACCATTGTTGTTTTTCGCCAGGTACAGTTTGCAAAGAACCGTCCTATTGGATACAGTCGTGATGGATTGGTTACAATACGCATGACAAACCGCGATATCCATAATCATTTCGATGTGGTGCGGAACGAATTGAAAAAATCCGGAGCCATCGCTGAAATGGCAGAATCAGGTAGTCCAATAACCGAACTATGGTCAACTACAGGCGACATTGATTGGGAAGGAAAGGACCCAAGGATTGCGGTTAACTTTCGAAAAACCGGGGTTACAACAGAATATGGTAAGACTGTCGGCTGGCAATTTGAAGAAGGCCGTGACTTTTCAAGAGGATTTCCTTCTGATTCTACGGCAATGGTGTTAAATGAAACAGCTATAAAGTTCATGGGGTTTAAGAACCCGCTGGGCAAAACAGTGAAGTGGGATGGAAAACCTTTTACAATCATCGGTGTCATAAAAGACATGGTCATTGAATCGCCTTATGCACCCATCAGGCCATCCGTTTTTTATACTGCCAAACACCGTGAAGGATTTAGTTATATAAAAATAAATCCATCAATAAGCGCGGGTGAAGCATTGAGCAGGATCAAAGCGGTGTTTAAGAAATATAGCCCCTCACAATTGTTCGATTACAAATTTGCGGATGAAGAATATGCAAAAAAGTTTGGAAATGAGGAAAGGATAGGAAAACTTACGGGTTTATTTTCCGTGCTTGCTATTTTAATTAGTTGCCTTGGCTTGTTTGGCATGGCCTCCTTTGTTGCAGAACAGCGCACCAAAGAAATTGGCCTGCGAAAAGTGTTGGGGGCATCGGTATTCAATCTCTGGAAAATGTTGTCGAAAGATTTTGTTCTACTGGTAATGATTTCTTGTTGCATCGCTTCACCAATAGCCTGGTATTATTTGCAGGGATGGCTACAGCAGTATGAATATAGGACAGAAATATCCTGGTGGGTATTTGTTGCGGCGGGTGCCTGTGCATTGATAATAACATTATTAACCGTAAGCTTCCAGGCAATAAAAGCAGCAATTGCCAATCCGGTTAAAAGTTTACGAACAGAATAATCCCGATAGCTATCGGGAGTGAATGGTGAATGGGTCAGTCGTCGGTGGTCAATAACAAATAAAGTGTATAAAATAAGACCATCAATCTATAAGCCAGAAATTAAAGTTTTATGATAAAAAATTATTTTAAAACCGCATGGAGAAGTCTTTGGAAAAACAGGCTTTACACTACACTTAATATAGCCGGCTTAACATTTGGTATCAGTTGTTTTTTGCTGATTGGCCTTTATCTTTTTGATGAGCTCACCTTTGACCAGCAGCATAGCAAAGCTGACAGAATTTACCGGGTCATTGAACATAAGAATGTGAAGGATGAAGCAACCACCATAGCTGCCGCCGGCTACAAACTGGCTGAGGAATCGAAGGTGCAGATTGCCGAAGTGGAAAATACAACCCGTATTCAACGCATGGGACGGGCTAACTTAATTAATCCTGGTAACCCTGTCAACTTCCAGGAAACGGTAACGGTTGCGGATGAACGTTTTTTGGAGGTATTTGATTTCCCGCTGCTAACAGGTGATAAGAAAACAGCTTTGAAAGAACCTAACTCTATCATCATTAATGAAGACCTGGCAAAGAGACTGTTTAATAAAACGGAAGTGATGGGTAAGACGCTTCAATTCAGTTTTATGCAATCACCATTGAAGATTACGGGTGTGTTGAAAAATCATCCTCGCAATTCAAGTTTTGATTTCAACTCAGTCATGTCTGATGCGGCGTTTGCTAATGACAGTCTTAACAAGGTTGTGCGGGCAAGTGATTGGCTATCCAATAATTTTTCAGTGTATGCACTGTTGAAGCCAACCGCGAATCCGAAGACCGTTGCATTGAAAATGTCGCGGCTGGTTCATGATAATTTCAAAGTGCCTGCCGGTACCGCCTTTTCTTTCAGTCTTCAGCCCTTGAAAGACATACACCTAAACTCCAAAAATATTGTTGATGGTGCAAGAAATTCGAATGTTGATGCCATTCCACAAGGGAGTACTTTTTACATAAAAATATTTTCTTTCATAGCTCTTTTTGTATTATTGATTGCAGGTATCAATTACATGAACCTCACTACCGCAAGGGCATCCAGCCGTTTAAAGGAAATTGGTGTGCGCAAGGCAATTGGTGCACTTCGGAGTCATTTAATCAGGCAATTCTTATTTGAATCTTTGTTGGTGACGCTTATTTCCTTCGTGCTGTCTTTGGTTGTTGTTAACCTCTTGCTCCCCGCATTTAATCATTTTGTCAATAAGCAGCTTACCCTTGGTTTTTCAAGTGATTACCGAATCTGGCTTTTCGCTATTGCCTTTGTAACTATTACCGGCTTTTTATCCGGTAGTTACCCGGCATTGATGCTTTCACGATTTAAACCCGTATCGTTATTAAAAGGCCTGAACCTTCAAAATAGAACTGATCTCTCGTTAAGGAAAGTACTGGTAGTCTTTCAATTTACTATTTCAGTAGTGATGATCATCGGAACGATTGTACTCTTTCTGCAGGTTCGCTATTTAAATCATACCAATTTAGGATTCAATAAAGACTTGTTGGTAGTGATTGATGTAAATACCAGGAAAGCAAGGTCAAATTTCGAAGCCGTAAAAAATGAAATGGCTAAAATTCATACTGTAAAAAATGTATCGGTTACATCAAGAGTCCCTGGTGAATGGAAATCGTTCCGCACTATTAAAATAAAAAATACGGGAAATACCGATGAACATAAAATCGCTTATATGTTTGGTGCTGATAAAGATTTCGTAAAAACATTTGAGGTTACATTATTAAAAGGCAGAAATTTCGATACGCCAAAGGATTCGGCTTGTATAATTATCAATGAAACAGCCGCCAAAGTGCTGGGTATCGCCGAGCCCGCTGAGCAGGTTGTTGAGATTCCGTCTGTATCACAAGACGGATCTTTTGAACCGCTTAATGACAGAAATATTCCATTTAAACCAAGAGTAATTGGCATCGTAAAAGATTTTCATTTTCAATCGTTACGGGATAAAATCGAACCCCTGGTGTTGGCGTATAATCAAAACCCTATCCATGTCATTGATTATTATTCAGCACGGATAGCTGCGACTGACATCAAGGGAACCTTGAATAAATTAAAAGAGGTAATGGTCAACAATGATAAAGATGAGCCATTTGAGTACCACTTTCTTGACGAGCAACTGGCACTGTTTTATGTTGAAGATGAACGCCGCCAAACACTCCTGATCTGGGTAGCACTGGCAGCCATTTTTATTGCTTGTTTGGGTCTGTTTGGCCTCGCAACCTATTCTGCTGAGCAAAGAGTAAAAGAGATAGGCGTAAGAAAAGTATTGGGAGCAAGTGTAGTAAATCTTGCATCATTGCTATCCAAAGATTTTTTGAAACTGGTTTTAATAGCCAATGGTATTTCCTTCCCAATAGCGTGGTGGGCAACGAACAAATGGTTACAGGAATATGCCTACCATATTAATGTAGAATGGTGGGTGTTTGGTTTGGCGGGTGCTTCAGCAATTGTCATCGCTTTATTGACGGTAAGTTACCAGGCAGTGCGAGCCGCCTTGATAAATCCAATTAGAAGTTTAAGAACAGAATAGTGACGCGATAGCTATCGGGTGGTGAATGGATCGGTGGTCGGTAGTCAATGGTCAATGGTCAATGGTCAATGGTCAATGGTCAATGGTCAATGGTCAATGGTCAATGGTCAGTAACAAGTGTATAAAAATAAAGCCCTCAATCTACAAACCAGCAATTAAAATTTTATGATAAAAAATTATTTAAAAATCGCTTTCCGGAATCTTGTTAAAAACAAGTTCTCCACTTTCATCAATATTGGTGGTTTGGCAATAGGTATGGCAGTAGCTATTCTCATTGGCCTCTGGATCTATGATGAGTTGTCTTTCAACAAAAACTTCAGGAACTACGATCGCATTGCGCAGGTAATGCAAAGGTTTACTATCAATGGAGAAACAGGCGCGGGAACAACTATCCCTTTTCCAATGGGTGAGGAGCTGCGTAAGAACTTCGGCAGCGATTTTAAATATGTTACGATGTCATCGTGGAATGACAATCACATCCTTGCATTTGGCGAGAAGCGGTTATCAAAAAGCGGGACTTTTTTTGAACCGCAAGCCCTTGAAATGTTGAGCCTGAAAATGCTGAGAGGCACAAGAGAGGGCTTGATTGATCCAGCCTCTATCCTGCTATCGCGATCATCAGCCAAAGCATACTTTGGAAATGCCGATGCTCTTGGTAAGGTTATAAAAATTGATAATATGCAGGATGTAAAAGTTACAGGCGTATATGAAGATCTTCCTTACAATTCATCATTTGCAGATGTACATTTTATTGCCCCATGGGAACTTTTTGCGACTATGTGGGGATTTAAAAATGATACAGATCCCTGGAGATGTAATTGTTACCTGGGCTATGCCCAGATAGCCGACAACGCTGATATGAATAAAGTGTCAGCAAAGATCAAAGACGTTAAACTGAGTAAGGTAGATAAAAGCGAGTTGAAACAGAAGCCGCAGATATTTCTTCAACCCATGAGCAACTGGCATTTGTATTCGGAATTTAAAAACGGTGTTAATGTGGGTGGCCGTATCCAATACGTTTGGTTGTTTGGAATAATTGGCTTATTCGTTTTGGTCCTTGCCTGCATCAACTTTATGAACTTAAGTACGGCCCGTTCAGAAAAGCGTGCCAAAGAAGTGGGCATTCGTAAATCTGTCGGTTCATTGCGTTCACAGCTGATCTTTCAGTTCTTTTGTGAATCAATACTCGTTGCTGTTTTCGCATTTATGTTGTCACTGCTGTTAGCACAACTTGTGTTGCCTTTCTTCAATGATGTAGCCGGTAAAAAAATGTCCATCTTATGGGCCAATCCATTATTCTGGTTGCTGGGTATCAGCTTTAGTATTATTACCGGATTGATAGCAGGTAGTTATCCGGCTTTATATTTATCATCTTTTAGCCCGGTTAAAGTTTTGAAAGGAACATTCAGGGCAGGCCGCTTTGCTGCTGTTCCGCGCAAAGTATTGGTGGTGGTTCAATTTACGGTTTCTGTTATATTAATTATCGGCACAATTATCGTTTTCCGGCAGATTCAATTCGCCAAAAACAGGCCTGTCGGTTATAGTCGTGATGGGCTGGTCACATTGCCAATGATTACCGGGGAAATTCATAACCATTTTGATGTTGTAAAGAATGAGTTGATAAACAGCGGAGCCATTGCATCAATGGCAGAAGCGGGGAGCCCTACAACAGCAGTTTGGTCAACCAATGCCGGTTTCGACTGGAAAGGCAAAGACCCCGGTTTGGCTGTTGATTTTCCAAACATTGATGTTTCCTATGACTATGGTAAAACAGTTGGCTGGCAGTTTAAAGATGGCAGGGATTTTTCAAAAGAATTTCTTACAGATTCATTGGGCTTTGTGCTAAATGAAACTGCGGTAAAATATATTGGGCTGAAAAATCCTGTTGGCGAAATTATTAAATGGGATGGTGTTCCTTATAAAATTATTGGCATAATCAAAGACATGGTTGTTGAGTCGCCTTATGCGCCGGTAAGGCCAATGCTCTTTCATTTATCCAAATACCAGGGAAGTGTTATGATTGCAAGAATAAATCCTGCTGCCAGCGCCGGCGAAGCATTGAGCAAAATGGAAACTATTTTCAAAAAATATAATCCTGCCCAGCCATTCGAATACCAGTTTGTGGATGAAGAATATGCCAAAAAATTTGGCAATGAACAACGTGTAGGAAAACTTGCGAGCGTCTTCGCCATTCTTGCCATCCTTATCAGTTGCCTCGGCTTGTTTGGTATGGCTTCTTTTGTGGCTGAACAACGCATCAAAGAAATTGGCGTCCGCAAAGTATTGGGGGCATCAGTATTTAATTTATGGAGTTTATTATCTAAAGATTTTGTGTTGCTGGTGCTTCTTTCCTGTGCGATTGCAATTCCGACAGCTTATTATTTCCTGCATCAATGGTTACAGAGCTATCAATACCGAACCGAAATATCATGGTGGATTTTTGTTGCGGCTGGTATCAGTGCGTTAATAATTACTTTATTAACAGTAAGCTTCCAGGCAATAAAAGCAGCGGTTGCAAATCCTGTAAAAAGTTTAAGAACAGAATAATCCCGATAGCTATCGGGAGTGAATGGTGAATGGGCAATAGGAATTTGAAAATAAAAATCCTAATTCAGACAAATGCTTAAGAATTATTTCAAAATCGCCTGGAGAAACCTAATTAAAAATAAAGTTTCATCCATCATTAATATCGGGGGGCTTGCTGTTGGAATGGCAGTAGCCATGCTGATTGGATTATGGATTTATGATGAGATCTCCTTTAATAAATACCATAAAAATTATAGCCACATAGCAAGGGTGATGTGCCAGAAAACCTGGAAGGGAGAAATATGGACAGATGCGCAGAATCCTTTGCCTGTGAGCAGTAGCCTCCGTGCATCATTTGCAGGCGATCTTCAGCATGTAGCAGCTTCAACATGGACGGAAGAGCATATTCTTGCATCTGGTGAAAGTAAATTCAATCAATCAGGCAATTTTATGGAGAAGGATGGCCCTGAAATACTGACACTGGAAATGCTCAGGGGAACAAGAGCCGGCCTAAAAGAAATAAATTCTATCCTGCTATCGGAAACATCAGCAAAAAAACTTTTCGATGGAAGTGATCCCATAAATAAAATAGTGAAAATAGACAACCAGGTTAATGTGAAAGTAACAGGTGTTTATAAAGATCTGCCGGCTAATTCCGAATTTAAAAATGTTGC
>Ga0068862_100002282_pt1 | contig 17155 bp, 13 predicted proteins | sample KBSSwiS52_FD_66598 | JGI IMG/M metagenome (GOLD analysis project Ga0068862, IMG submission 66598) | Switchgrass rhizosphere microbial communities from Kellogg Biological Station, Michigan, USA - KBS Switchgrass S5-2 | ecosystem: Host-associated > Plants > Roots > Rhizosphere > Soil ... | reverse complement strand
CCTCTACAGGGACGACCGCTACCACTTCATGGACCTCGACACGTACGATCAAATCTCGCTCTCGGCGGAAGAGGTGGGCGAAGCCCGCGACTTCCTGAAGGAGAACACCGAGGTCGAGATCCTCTTCATCGAAGACAGTCCCGTCACCGTCGAGCTGCCCAACTTCATCGAGATCCGGATCGCGAAGACCGACCCCGGCATCCGCGGCGACACCGCTTCCGGCGGCTCGAAGCCCGCCACGCTCGAGACCGGCGCGGTGATCCAGGTGCCGCTCTTCCTCAACGAGGGCGATGTGGTGAAGGTGGACACTCGGAGCGGCGACTACCTCGGCCGCGTGGCGACGGCGGGCTAACGGAATTGGCGAGCGCCAAGCGGCCGCGCGGCCGCGCCGCCGTCGTTCGGGAGCCCATGACCGCCGAGCAGGTGGTCGAGCTGGCGGCCCGCCACAACCTGGCCGAGCTCGAAATCGAGCAAGGCGGCGTCCGCATTCGCGTGGTCAGAGAGCACGCGCCCGCCGCCGCGCCGCCGCCGTTCCGGGCCGAGCCGGCGAGCGCGTTGCCCGCGGAGGCACCGGCCGACTCCCGCCTCGTCGCGATCGAAGCGCCGATGGTCGGAACCTTCTATCGCGCGCCGGCCCCCGACGCCGCGCCCTTCGTCGCCGAAGGCGACGTCGTCGAGGAGGGGCAGGTGCTCTGCGTCATCGAGGCGATGAAGCTGATGAACGAGATCGAGGCCAAGGCCGCCGGGCGCATCGCGCGGGTGCTGGTCGAGAACGCGCAGCCCGTCGAATACGGTCAGCCCTTGTTCCTGCTGGAGCCCCGGTAGCTCCGACCCGTGTTTCACAAGATCCTGATCGCCAATCGCGGAGAGATCGCCCTCCGGATCTTGAGAACGTGCCGCGACATGGGCATCCGCACCGTGGTGGCGTACTCGACCGCCGATGCCCGCTCGCGCGCCGTGACGCTCGCCGACGAGTCGATCTGCATCGGACCGCCGGAGCCGCGAAAGAGCTATCTGAACATCCCGAGCATCATCTCGGCCGCGTCCATCACGGAGTGCGAGGCGATCCACCCCGGCTACGGGCTCCTCTCGGAAAACTCCACGTTCGCGGAAGTGTGCCGGGCCTGCGGCATCACGTTCATCGGGCCGTCGCCGGAGGCCATCCGGCTCATGGGCGACAAGGCACAGGCGCGCGGCATGGCGAGGGCGGCGGGCGTGCCGGTCGTGCCGGGCAGCCAGGGCCCGCTCGATGGGGTGGACGAGGCGCAAGCGCTGGCGGACGAAGTCGGCTATCCCGTCATGGTCAAGGCCGCTTCCGGCGGGGGCGGTCGGGGGATGCGCATCGTCCGGGAGCGCGAATCGCTGGCGCGCGCCTATGCCACGTGCCAGTCCGAAGCGCACGCCTCCTTCGGATCCTCCGATCTGTATCTGGAGAAGTTCGTCGAGGAGGCGCGTCATGTCGAGGTCCAGGTGCTGGGCGACAGGAACGGGATCCGCGTCCACATGGGGGAGCGCGACTGCTCGATCCAGCGCCGCCACCAGAAGCTCCTCGAGGAGTCGCCCGCCACGTCCATCTCACCGGCCACGCGCGCGGGGCTGTGCAAGTCCGCCCTCGCCGTTGCGAATGCCGTCAACTACGTCTCCGCGGGCACCGTGGAGTTCCTCGTCGACCGCGCCGGCAGCTTCTACTTCATCGAGATGAACACGCGGATCCAGGTGGAGCATCCCGTGACCGAGCTGGTCACCGGATTCGACCTCGTCCGCGAGCAGATCCGCATCGCCGCCGGCGAGTCCCTCGGCTACAAGCAGGACACCATCCAGTGGAGCGGGCACGCGATCGAGTGCCGGATCAATGCCGAGGACCCCGAGCACTTCACCCCCTCTCCGGGCCGCGTCACGGCCTGGGTGCCTCCCGGCGGGCCGGGGGTTCGCGTGGACAGCCACCTGATGGCCGGTTACGTGGTGCCACCGCACTACGACTCGCTCGTCGCGAAGATCATCGTGCATGCGCGCGACCGCGCCGAGGCAGTGGCCCGGATGCACCGGGCGCTGTCCGAGACCGTCGTGGAGGGGATCAAGACCACCATCCCATTTCACCTGAAGCTCCTCGCCGATCCGACATTCCTCGCGGGCGAGTTCGCGATCCCCCGATTCGAGCAACACCTCTAGAAGTCTGTCGGAGAAGCCCAGCTAGGGCTGGAGCTGGGCCGCTTCCTTGAACAGGGCTCGCGCTTCATCGGGTCTGCCCGCCGCTGCGAGCTGGTCGCCACGCCGCCGGAGCGATTCGCCGAGGCTGGCGCGGATGCGGGGAAAGGCCGGAGAGATCTGGAAGACGCGACGCAGCGGCGTGAGCGCGTCCTCGTGCCGTCCTTGCTTGGCGTAGAGCTCGCCGAGATTCGCGAGCGCCTCCCCGAGACCCGGGTTCAGGCGCACGGCGTGCCGATATTCTCGTTCCGCATCGTCGGTCCGCCCCTGGACCTGGAGGACTCCGCCCAGGTTGTTGTGCGTCATCGCGTGCTCTCGGAGTGCGAGGGAGCGCCGGAGGGCGTCCTCGGCCTCTCGCGCTTGACCTCGAGTCATGAAGGCGAGCGCCAGGTTGTTGAAGCATATCGCGCATTGCGGATCCGCCTCCACCGCCCATCTCCATAAGCTCTCCGAGTCTCGCCAGGCGCTTGCCTGCACCCACGTCGCCGAGCCCAGCCCGAGCAAGATCAGCGCCGACCCCACCAGACCGATTTGGGCAATCAAGGGACGGAGCGTACCGCGCGCCGCCGCCCAGAGCACCCACGCGAGGCCCGCGCCGGCCAGCACGGCAAAGCCCAGGCCGGACAGGTAGCTATAGCGGTCATGGGCGAGCTGATTGCCCGCGTGCAGCGGCCCGATCACCGGCAGCAGCATGAGGGCGGAGTATGTCCACGCCGCGAGCCCCGCCGGCCATCGGCGCCTCACGCCAGCCAGGAGCCCCGTAACGAGCGCAATCACGATCCAAGGGAGCACGAAGCGCCACGACAACGGCTCGATGCGAGCCGGGAGCTCGTAGAGCGGCGACAGCCCTGTCGGCCACAGCCACTTCCATGGGTAAAAGACGACGCCATACGCCGTCATGGCCAGTCTGGCGCTCCACCCGTACTGCGCGTACTGGGTGAACGATGCGCCGTTCTTGACGGCGATGATCGCGACCGCGCCACCAATGAGCGAGAGCACCAAGTACGGTAGCTTCTCGACCAACAGTCGTCGCCAGCCTTCGCGCGCCGGGCGCCGGAGCGGATACACGTCGAGAATGAGCAGGGCCACCGGCAGCGGCACGGCCTGGGCCTTGCACAGGAGCGCGGCGCCGAAGGCCGCGATGGACGCGAAGCGCCAACCCCGCCGAGCACCGGCATCGAGCGAGATGAGGTACGCCAACACCGCAAGGAGGAAGAAGAGGCCGCAGAGCACATCCCGGCGCTCGGTCACCCAAGCGACGGACTCGGCGCGGAGCGGGTGGACGCCGAAGACGAGCGCGGCGAAGCTCGCGCTCCACAGCAGTGGGAAGCCGCTCGAGAAACCGCCGGCGATGAGAAGCCGGCGAGCCACGAAATAGAGGACGACGGCGTTCATCGCGTGAATGAGCACGTTGCCCAGGTGGTAGCCCCATGGGTTCATTCCACCGAGGGTGTAGTTGAGGCCGAGAGACATCCAGGTGAGCGGGATGTAGTGCCCCATCAGGGTCCCCGTCCACATCCAACGGAGCTGCGCCCAGCCCAGCCCACGAAAACCGTGATTGTCGAGGAAGTTGATGTCGTCATCCCAGTTGAGGAACTGGCCGTCGAGCGCGGGCACGAAGCACACGAGCACCGCGGCGAAGATGAAGAGCGGGAGAACGTGCAGGAGCTTCACACCTACCTCAACGGGGCTCGACACAGAAACGATACTGCTCTGGCGATCGCGGGCGAGTCAAGAAATGGACAGTCGCCGCCGCCTCGGCAGATACAGCACGACACCGATGGCCATCAAGCTGAGTCCACCCACGCCCACCAGAACCCAGGTCGCCCGCCAGCGGTCGGGTGCGTCGGCCAACCTCCGCCGCACCGCAGCCCCACGAAGCACCGGACGAAAGAGCCAGTTGGCCTGGACGAAGGGATCAGACGCGGCTCGGGCAGCGATGACGAGCAAATGGATGGAGCCCAGCCGGCCCTCGGTCCAACGCACCGTGATTGGCGCGAACCCCCTCACCGAGAGTCCTTGACGCACGCTGGCCGGCCTCGGGGACCATGAGCCCGACGCGGTCAGGAACACTGCGTCCTGAAGACCGAGCAGCTGCATCACGTAGAGATCGAAGGGCTCCGTCGCGTCGAGGGTGCGGGTCGGGTTCAGCTCGATGCTCACGGTGACGCTGTTGCCCGATACTTCCGGTGAAACTGCCAATGAGACGGCGTACGGCGCCGAGGCAAGCGCCGCTTCGGAGGGGTCCACAGTGGCAATGCAGCCCACCACGCTTGCCGCGAGCACTGCGACGGCCCAGGGCCACACACCGGACGTCCTGCGGGACCACGTCCGAAACGGAAAATGCCGCAGCACGTTGTAGGCCCAGGCGGGGAAGAAGAGGCTGACCCGGACCGGCTTCCTCGGTTCGCTCACGACGGGCGGCGCGGCGTCATCCGGAGCCAGGAGACGCGGATCGTCGGCGCGAAGAGCCTGAGCAGGGCATTGCCCTCGAACGCGATCGCCACGACGCGTCGCCCGCTGCCGTCGTCGAGGACCCGGGACAGCTCCCCGAGGGTACTGGGCAGGGGACTGAGCCAGAGCCCGCTCCCCTCGTTGTCCGTGACGAGCCGGAAAGCGACCGCGTCGCCCCCGCTGTCCCACGCGCGCAGGAAGACCGGTTGCCCCCGGAACACGATGTCGATGAGGCGCAGCGCGACGGAGGGCTCGAGGACGGGCCGGGCGAGCAGCACACCGTCCGTGTCGGGCACCGGCGTGCGCGTGTTCCAGGCGATCTGCGACGTCCCGAGCGGCTGGGGCGCGTCGAAGCGCGGGCTCGATCGGGCGCGCAGCAAGACAGCGCGCGGCGCAACCTCGAGCACGTCGTACGCGTTCATGATGACCCCGAGCGTCTCCGGCTCGTCCCAGAAGAGGTGCCGTCCGTCGACGCTCCAGAGCTCGAACGAGGAAGCCGCATGCCAGATCAGGAATTCCGGTCTCAGCGCCGATCGGAAGAACGCGGCGTCGAGGCCGTCCAGCGCCGCGGTGTACGCGGTGAATGAGGCGGGAAGCGGGCGATGGACCCAGGAGAGCTGGTTGGCCCGCACGTAGGTGATGTCCCACGGATAGACGTCGACGGGCGCCCGTCCGATGGCCCGTCTCATCGAGTCGGGGAGCCGGTTTTCGCGGAGGGCGGCCTCGGACATGCGCGCGACCGACGCGCGGTAGGCCTCCAGGCGCGGGAGCCTGGCGAGGTGGGTGAGCCCACGGAACGCGAGCGGGTTCAGCCCGATCTCATCTTCAGCCGACGTGGGGAGCCCGATCGGCGTGACCGTCATCCAGGCCACCGCGAGGGGGACCAGGAGCGCTCCCGCGGCGGGGAGGGTTCGCCGCCACCCCCAGAGCGGGGCCGTCTCGATCACGAGGAGCACCATCACGAAGGCCCCGAACCTCACGAGAATGGCGACGTGGTCGTCCTGCCGGACGATGGAATGCTTCCACGCGGTGAAGAGGGGGAAGGCGAGGGCGGCGATCGCGATGCTCTTCCGGGGCGTCGGCTGCCACAGGCCCCAGAGGGCGAGCAGGGCGAACCAGACGAGGAAGGCCCCGACGGCGATCCACCACCGATCGCCGTGGACGCTCATCGCCGAGGAGTATCGCCCGGCGATCTGCAACCCCGTCATCGCGTATGTCACGATCCCGTCGAGCGCGCCGCCCGATCCGAGCCACGCGGACAGCAACCCGACGACGAAGGTGACCGTGGCCACGGCCAGTCGAGCGGCCACGACCCGCGGGCGCCGGATGAGCGTGCAGCCCAGGAGAAGCGTGACCCCTGCCGAGAACCCGAGCGAAAACTTGAGGAGCAGGTAAAACCCGGCGAGGAGTCCCGCGACGGCGAACGCGGCGAGACCCGCCCGGTACGTCGTGAGGAGCCCGACGAGGAAGACGAGGAGAAACAGCGTGAGCCAGCGGTACTCCGTGTCCTGGAGGCTGAACGCATAGACGAGAGCGGCCACGCCGGCGAGACGCGCCCCTGTTCCGAGACCAGGGACGCCCCGCACGTACAGGGCGGCGGCGAGCCCGAATCCGGCGGCGAGCGCGAGGCTCGAGACGAGCCGGCCCCAGACCAGTCCATCGATGTCCATCGTCCAGATCAGATAGCCGAAGGGACCGTAGGTCGAAAGGAACTCTCGCCCCCATTGCGCGTGGCGGGTGGCCTCGAGGTTGAACGCGTAGATGAATGCCGCGTTGAGTCCCGGGGCCACCGGGACGATGCGGAACTCGAAGCCAATGGCGAGGGCGGCCACGACGGAGAGCGCGAACAGGACGACGTCCTGCCGACGCCGCGCGGTGAGTGGCCCGCCTGCTGTCACGGCGACACCTTCAGGGCGTCGGCCTCTTGAACCGCGTCCGCGGTGCCCCGCGAAGGACCACGCACCGTATCCGCCGCAACCACCGGCAGTACACGACGCCGACGTTCCGGCCGAGGCTCCGCAGCACGACATGACCGAGGGCCTGGTCGCTCTTGGGAGCGCAGGCTCGCGGAGACGCTGACCCCCGTCGGTCCGCAGCCGCCGCCCGTGTGGTCAATGACGTCGGGCGCGGTCTCCGGAGAACAGCCGAGGACGCCGGGCGCCGGACCAAAGAGCGTCACGGCCGGCGCCGCGGGGACCAGCCGAGTGCGACGATCGCGAGCAGCGCGAGCACGCTGAGGGCAAGACCGAGCCGGACCGAGCCCGGGTTGTACCGAAACTCTACCGTGTGACGGCCTGGCTCGAGCTTCACAGCCCGGAACGCATAGTCGGCGCGTTCGACCGGAAACTCCCGTCCATCGACGTGCGCCGTCCAGCCGGGGAACCAGGTATCGGTCAGGACGAGATAGCCGGGATGATCGCTCGCGGCGGTGATGACCACGCGATGTGGCGCGTAGTGATCGATCTCCGCGGTGGCGGTGGAGGGACCGTTACCCGCCAGTCGTGCCGTGGCGCACCCGGCCAGCAGCACCTCCCGGCGGAAGTCAACCGCGCGCTCCCGGATGAGGTGCAGCGTCTGCGCGTCGCCGAGACATCGCGCGCGGGACACGACAAACGCGCGGGGGAGCGCGGTTTGGCTGCGATAGATGCGCCCGTCCGCCGCTGCGTATTGCAGCGTCAGCCCCGGTCCATCGAGGGCGACGTCGGGGGGCACCAGGATGTGGCGAACCCCCAGGAGGTCCCTGACCGGCGAAAGAAAGATCGGCACCTCCGGGAGGTAACCGCTGCCGAGAAAGTTGAGCTGACTTTGCGCCGGCCTCACGACCTCGTCGAGATGACGCGGGGTCATCCCGTCATAGCCGGCGACCCCGTACAGGCCGTAGAGCATGGCCAGGTTGGGCGCCATCAAGACCCGGCCGGGTGCACGGGTTGCTTCGTCCTGCAGTCGTGCCACCGCGGGCGGAGTCGGGTAGAGCAGACGCGTGTCGATGATCGGGTTATAGGTGGCGGCGAGCGGAGCCAGGCTCGCGAGCTGAACCACGATGAGCGCCAACGCCCATCCGGAGCCGCTTCCACGGATGCCGGCGATCGTCAGCACGGCGGCCGCGCTCACCAGAGCGAGAAAGTACAGATACTGCAGTGGGCCAGCCATCCTCAGCCCTGCCCGCATCGTGGCGTAGTCGGACACCAACGAGAGGAAGGCCAGCGCCACCAGCGCGGTGAAGCCGATTCTCACCGCGGTAGAGGCCCAGGGCGGCACGCGGCGCGGCTCGGTCAGAAGCGCGTCCATTCCGATGGCGCCCAACACGCAGAGCGGAAAGACCATGAGGGGAGCCAGCCGGAAGCTGATGATGAAGAAGCCGGTGTCTACCCACTCCGCGACCGCGCCGTAGAACAGGGCGCCTGCGGAGAGCGCCATCACGCCGAAGAAGGCGGCGTCGCGGCGGCGCGCCACCAACGCCACCGGCAGCAGCACCCAGGGCGACAAGCCGACCGAGGCCGACATCTCGTTGAAGTTCCACTCGCCCCAATCGTCACGACCGGTCGGGCTGCCGTAGTAGTACGGCATCAGAAGGTTGACGGCCGACCGGAGCGACGCGTGTAGCGGTGGCAGCCATCCGGCCCGATAGGCCAGGACGGCACTGTGCCGCGCATATTCGATGAATGGCAGGAGCTGAACCGAGGCCAGGAGAAGGCCCAAAGACGCCGCGACACCGCACCGGACCAGGAAGCGCGCGCCGGCTCCCCACGCCCGATAGAGTGCCCAGGCGCCGGCCGACCCAAGGCCGAGCAGGAAGCCTTGGGGATACCCGGCGAAGGCGTCGAAGGCCACGACGAGTGCGAGGATCGCCGTCGGGCGGTGGCCATCGCGGGTTCTGAGCCACTCCACCGCGGCGAAGAGGAGCGGGAAGAAGATGAGCGTGCTGGCATAGGACCACTGGAGCCACACCACGAGGAGACCGCTGAACATGAAGCTCGTGGCGCCCATCAACGCGGCGAGAGGATGGAGCGCGCGGACGCGCAGGAACGCGTACATCGCGATGCCGGCGGACGCCACCTTCGCGATCGCGATCAGCGTCAGCGCCGGTGCCAGGGGGAGGAGCAGCGCGATCCACGTCAACGGGAAGAGCAATGCGCTCTGCGGGTTGGCGAAGAACGGGCTGCCCGCGAACACATGAGGATTCCAGAGAGGGATGCGCCCCTGCCCGATCTCCGCCGCCGCGTAGATGAGCCAGGGCTGGAAGAGGATCGTCGCGTCGCTCAATAGCGGATTGCCCGGTTGCAGGTCCGGCGCCAGACTTTTCCAGGGCTGCTCGAGGAACAGGAGGTCGGCGGCCGACAGCACCTTGCCGGGCAGGAGGGCACGACCAAGCGCCAAGAAGCTCAGGAGGATGAGGGTCACGACGGAAGCAGCATCGGGATGAGCGCGAACCAGTCCTGCCAGTCTCGCCATCGTGAAAACGATAGCATGTCCGAGCAGTTGTACTATGCTTCGCGTGACATGACGCTGCCGTCGCCGCTCTACGTGATCCTGGATCAGGAGGCCGCCCGGCGGCGCGACCTCGGCTCGTTGCTCGAGGCGGTCCTCGCGGGCGGCTGCCGCCTCGTCCAGCTCCGGGACAAGCACACGCCCCTGGCTGAGCTCTACGCGGTCGCCCGGGCGCTCAGCGAGCGCTGCCGACAGGCCGGCGCCCTCTTCATCGTCAACGACCGGGCCGATCTCGCCCTCGCCGTGGGCGCCGGCGGGCTCCACGTCGGGCAGGACGATCTTCCCGCGGCGGTCGCGCGCCGCATCCTTCCGGTCGGCATGGTGCTCGGTGTCTCGACCCACGACCCGGAGCAGGCGCGGCAGGCGCTCGCGGATGGAGCCGATTACGTCGCCGTCGGCAGCATCTTCCCGACCGGGACCAAGGCCGGGTTTCATCTCGTCGGGCCTGACCTCGTGCGGAAGCTTCGACCCGAGATCCCGGTTCCTTTGGTGGGGATCGGCGGCATCACGGCCGACAACGCGGCCGCAGTCATCGAGGCCGGCGCCGACGCGGTGGCGGTGATCTCCGCGGTCTGCGCCGCCGACGACCCGGAGGCGGCGACGCGCGGGCTGATGGAGCGCCTCGAGCTCGCGCGAGGCCACGCCCGCCCTCGTCCCCCCGAGGCTCGTTGACGCTATCGGGAAACCCGCTATAATGGCGGCGCTTGCAACCCCACCTGTCCCATCTTAAGAGGAGGGAACCGATGAAATACACCCGGCTTCGCCACCTTCTGGCCCTCGCCGCCGCCATCGCCGTGGTGCTCCCGGCGGCCTCGGACACCTTCGCCCAGAGCAAGGGCACCATCAAGATTGCTTCTCAGAGCCCGCTGTCGGGCGGTCAGGCCGCGCTCGGCGAGGGCATCAAGCTCGGCGCGCAGCTCGCCGTCGAGAAGGGCAAGGCCAACCTCGAGAAGATGGGGTACAAGGTCGAGTTCGTGCCCTTCGACGATCAGGCCAAGCCGGACGTCGGCGTCGCGAATGCGAAGAACATCATCGCCGACAAGGACATCATGGCGGTGATCGGCCACCTCAACTCCGGCGTGGCCATCCCCTCCTCCGAGGTCTACAAGGAAGTCAATGTCGTGATGATCTCACCCGCGAACACCAACCCCGTGGTCACCGACCGGGGGTACCCGAACGTCAACCGCGTGTGCGGCCGGGACGACGTGCAGGGCGTGGTGGGCTCCGAGTTCGCGCACGCGCAGAAGATCAAGAGCGCCTACATCGTCCACGACAAGACCCAGTACGGCCAGAGCATCGCCGAGTTCTTCAAGGCCGATTCCGAGAAGAAGGGCATCAAGGTGCTCGGCTTCGAGGGCACCGAAGAGAAGTCCAACTTCGACCCGATCATCACGCCCATCAAGGCCAAGAACCCCGACCTGATCTACTTCGGCGGCATCTACGATCAGGCCGCACCGTTCTTCAAGCAGGCGCGGGAGAAGGGCGTCAAGTCCAAGTTCATGGGACCCGACGGCATGGACTCCTCGGACCTCACCAAGATCGCGGGCAAGGCGGTCGTCGGCATGACCTACACTTCCGCGGCCGGTCCCGCCTCGGCCTTGCCCAAGGCGAAAGCGTTCGTGGATGAGTTCAAGAAGAAGTTCAGCAAGAATCCCGAGCCGTACGCCGCCGAGGCCTACGACGCCGCGACCATCGCGCTCAAGGCCATCGAGGAGACCGCGAAGAAGGGCAAGGTCAGCCGCGAGGACGTCTCCTCCGCCGTGCGCAAGGCCAAGCTCTCCGGCATCACCGGCGAGATCGCCTTCGACGCCAAGGGTGACCGCCAGAAGGCCCAGTACTTCGTCCTGCAAGTCGTGAGCGACGACCCCGGGAAGTGGGGTGACAACAAGATCGTCAAGCAGCTCGCCATCGCCCCTCCCGAGGGTAAGAAGTAACCGTACCCGGACCCGGCAAGGTGGCTCGGACGGGCTGAGCCGAGCCCTTCGAGCCGCCTGCCACGCCGATGGATTTCGACCTGCTGGTCGGCATCTTCCCCCAGGTGCTCCTCGACGGCCTCATCCTCGGCTTCATGTACGCCCTCATCGCCCTCGGCTACACGATGGTCTACGGCGTGCTCGAGTTCATCAACTTCGCCCACTCCGAGATCTTCATTCTGGGCGCCTTCGTGGGGGTCGAGATCTTGCTCAGCATGAAGAGCGCGGGCCTCCTCGACGTGCTCCCGTGGGTCCTCGTGCTGCTCCTGGCCCTCGCCGCCGGCATGCTCGCGAGCGGCCTCGCCGCCGTCGCCGTCGAGCGCGTGGCCTACCGGCCCCTGCGCCACGCGCCCCGCCTCATCCCGCTCATCTCGGCGATCGGCGTGTCCTTCTTCCTCCAGGACCTGATCCGCCTGTTCGAGTCCATCTGGCGCAACTCGTTCAACCTCGTCTACCCCACGATGGACGCGCTGAACCATCGCTTCGAGCTGACCTCCACCATCGACGTCTCCGTCAAGTCGCTCGTCGTCATCGTCGCCTCGCTCTTGATGTTGTGGGCGCTCTACGTGATCGTGAACCGGACCAAGATCGGCACGGCGATCCGCGCGGTGGCCGAGGACCAGGCGGCGGCGAGCCTCATGGGCATCAACGTCAATCGCATGATCTCGCTGACCTTCCTCATCGGCGGGGCCATGGGCGGGGCGGCGGGCGTGCTGTTCGGCGTGCAGTACGGCCTCATCAATCCCTATACGGGATTCATTCCCGGGCTGAAGGCGTTCACCGCGGCTGTGCTCGGCGGCATCGGCAATATCCCCGGCGCGATGATGGGCGGCCTGGTCCTCGGTCTCCTCGAGGCATTCGCCGCTTCCTATCTCTCGCTGCTCACCGGCGGGGCGTTCGGCGCGGAATACAAAGACATCTTCGCCTTCTCGATCCTGATCCTGATCCTCATCTTCCGGCCGAAGGGGCTCCTCGGCGAGGTCGTGAGAGAGCGCGCCTGATGACGGCGGTGACCGGGGCCCTCCGGGCGTGGCTCGACCGGCCGCTCCCCGCCACCGCGACGGTGGCGGCGCTGCTGCTCGCAACCGCCTGGGGCGTATCGTACTTCCCGCGCTCGATCGTGCTCTTCATGCTCTTCCAGGGCTCGATCCTCACGCTGTACCTGGCTCGGATACCGGGATGGGTCAAAGGCGTGCTCACCGCGGGGACGCTCGGCGTCCTCATGCCGGTGCTCGGATCCATCAACGCCTACTATCTGGAGATCGCCATCCAGGTCGGCATCTTCGCCGCCCTGGCGCTCGGCCTCAATATCGTCGTCGGCCTCGCCGGGCTCCTCGACCTCGGCTACGTGGCCTTCTTCGCCGTCGGGGCCTACTCGTGGGCCATCGTCGGGTCTCCGCAGGCGAATCTGATCTTCGGGGGCAGCGCGTTCCCACTGCCGCCGTGGTGGTTCTTCGCCTTTCTCTTCGTCGCCGTCGCCGTCGCGGCGGGGGCGGGCCTCCTGCTCGGCCTGCCCGTCTTGCGCCTGCACGGCGACTATCTCGCCATCGTGACCCTGGGGTTCGGCGAGGTGATCCGCGTGCTCGCCAATAACCTCGACAAGCCGATCAATTTCACCAATGGTCCCAAGGGCATCACGCCCATCTCGCGGCCGCCGATCTTCTTCGAGCCCGTGCTGCGGGCCCTCGGCGTGGAGGCGGGGCCCGTCGCGATCTATCCCCTGTATCTCTACTTCCTCGTGCTCCTGATCGTGGGCGTGACGGTCCTCGTCAATCGGCGGCTCGAGGACTCGCACATCGGCCGGGCGTGGGAAGCGATTCGCGAGGACCAGACGGCGGCGCAGGCCATGGGCGTGCCGCTCGTGCGCATGAAGCTGCTCGCCTTCGCCTGTGGCGCCTCCTTCGCGGGCGCCGTCGGCGTGCTCTTCGCCGCCAAGCAGGTCTTCATCAACCCCGAGTCCTTCACCTTCATGGAATCGATCGGCGTGCTCGCCATGATCATCCTCGGCGGCATGGGCTCGATCCCGGGCGCCATTCTCGGCGCCGCCGTCGTCACCATCCTCAACCTGCAGGTCCTGAAAGGGATGTCACTCTGGCTGAACGAGCTGCGCAATGCCGGGGTGAGCATCTTCGGGTTCAACCTGGCCGACCTGCCGACCCAGCTCGAGCCGGCCAAGTACGAGCGCATGGTCTTCGGCCTCATCCTCGTCCTCATGATGATCTTCCGCCCGCAGGGCATCCTGCCCGCCAAGCGCCGCGTCCGCGAGCTCGAGGACATCTGACGTGGCGCCGCTCCTCGAGGCGCGGGGGATCACCAAGCGCTTTGGCGGCCTCACCGCCCTCGACGAGGTGAACTTCGACCTCGACGAGGGACACATCGCCTCCATCATCGGTCCGAACGGAGCCGGCAAGACCACCTTCTTCAACGTCTTCACCGGGATCTACGTGCCCGAGGCGGGGACCGTGTCCTTTCGCGGGCAGGCGCTGCTCGGCCGCCGCCCCGACGAGATCACGGCCCTCGGCATCTGCCGAACATTCCAGAACATCCGGCTCTTCGGCAACATGACGGCGATGGAAAACGTGCTCGTGGGCATGCACGCGCGCGTCGGGCTCCCCTTCTGGGACGTGCTCATACGGAGCCCGCGATGGCGGATCCGGGAGCGGGCCTTGTGGGACAAGGGCGCCGAGCTGCTCGGCGTCGTCGGCCTGCGCGACAAGGCCAATGAGCTGGCGCGCAACCTGCCGTATGGCGACCAGCGGCGGCTCGAGCTGGGGCGCGCCCTCGGCTCGGCGCCGGCCCTGCTCCTCCTCGACGAGCCGACCGCGGGGATGACCCAGGGTGAGGCGAGGAGCCTGATGGAGCTCCTGCGCCGGCTCACAGCCAACCGTGGGCTCACGATCCTCCTCATCGAGCACAATATGCGCGTCGTGATGGAGGTCTCGGACCACGTGACCGTGCTCGACTACGGCGAGAAGATCGCCGAGGGCCGTCCCGCGGACGTGCAGAAGAACTCGCGCGTCATCGAGGCCTATCTCGGCAGGAAGCGCTGGGCACCCGCCTCGGGGCGGGCGAGCGGCTGAGGCGCGGCTCATGCTCGAGGTGCGCGACCTTCACGTCTACTACGGCGAGATCCACGCCTTGAAGGGCGTGTCGTTCAGCGTCGCGGAGGGCGAGATCGTTACGCTGCTGGGCAACAATGGCGCGGGCAAGACGACCACGCTGCGCGCGCTCTCCGGTCTGCTCGCGCCGAGGACCGGAGACGTACGGCTCGACCAGACCTCGCTCCTGTCGATCGCCCCCCACGACATCGTGCTGAAGGGCATCACCCACGTGCCAGAGGGTCGCCGCATCTTCAACAGGCTCAGCGTGACCGAGAACCTCGAGATGGGCGCCTACACACGCTCCGACCGCGGCATCGGCCAGGACATGGAGCAGGTATTCGCCATATTCCCTCGCCTCAAAGAGCGGCGCGTCCAGGTGGCGGGCACGCTGTCGGGCGGCGAGCAGCAGATGCTCGCGATCGGGCGCGCGCTCATGGCAAAGCCCCGCCTCCTCCTGCTCGACGAGCCCTCCATGGGCCTGGCGCCCGTGCTCGTCGAGCAGATCTTCGAGACGGTCCTGACCATCAACAAGCAAGGCGTGACCATCCTGCTCGTCGAGCAGAACGCCGCCATGGCGCTGTCCATCGCCGGGCGGGGGTATGTCCTCGAGACCGGCCGCATCGCGCTCGAGGGCGCCGCCGCCGCGCTGGCCGACAACCCCGAGGTGCGGCGCGCCTACCTGGGCGAGGCGTGACGCGCGGGCCACCATCGCGATCTGACGCTTCGGCCTCCCCGCGTTTCTTGACGCGCCGGCTCCTGGTTCAGTACGCTGCTGGCGGTGATATCTCCTGGCGCTCGGCGTGCTGGGCTCGTCGTCATCGCGAGCGCCTGGGTGCTCACGCTCATCGTCGTCTTCATGTTGCATCGCGGTGACGACGTCGGTCGTCTCCCCGCGCTCTCCCTCACGTTCATCACCGGGCTGGTCCGCGCGCCACTGATCGGTGCCGCCGGCTTCGCGGCGTCCGCGCTCGGGCTCGCAATGGCCGGGCTCATCGTCCTCGCCTGGTATGGGCTCGGCGACCTGATCGCGCGGCTGGTTCCGGGCGGGCGCGGTGCCGTGGGCGATCCCCCACGTGCGCTCGAGCTGGCGATCCGTGGACTCTACGGCGCGGCCGCGTGGTCCGCGGTCTGGTTCGTGCTCGGGATCGCCGGGCTCTATCGCCCCGCGGTGGCGGTCGCGGCGCTCGCCATCGGCATTGGGCTCGCCGGGATCGCCTATCGGCGGCGCTCGCCATCGCGCCGCACGCCCGAGCGGCTCGGCACCGCCGGCCGCGCGGCTCTCGGACTCGCGGGCCTCGTGCAGGCGCTGGCCCTCATCGCCGCGCTCGCTCCGCCCACGGCGCGCGACACACTCTTCTACCACTTCGCGATCCCGAAGGCCTATGTCGGCGCGGGCGCGAGCGTCGTCGTCCCCGACAACATGGCGACCTTCTATCCCCAGGGCGTCGAGATGCAGGTCGTGTGGTCCATGCTGTCGGGCCCGCTCTGCGGTGAGCGCGCCGCGGAGGCGGCGGCCGGCGCGACCGTGTTCGCGTTCTTCCCGCTCCTGCTGCTCGTGGTCTACGGCTGGGCGCGCGAACGCAATATCGACGCGACATGGGCCGCGATCGCCACGGCCATGATCGCCGCGATCCCGACCGCGTACGACGTGGCGGGCAGCGGATACGTCGATCACGCCCTCGCCGCCTACTCGGCGCTCGCCGTCCGTAGCTTCGCGCGATGGTGGGCCACACAGGATCGCGCCTTCGTCCTTCCGATCGCCCTCGCCCTCGGCGGCGCGCTCTCGATCAAGTTGACCGCCGCCTTTCTCCTCATCCCGCTCTCCGTTGTCGTCCTCGTCCGCGGTCTCGTGGCGATGCGCGACACGCGGGATCCGGGGCATGCGGCGGCGATCCGGATCATGGCGACCGGAGCGGCCGCGCTCGTCCTCGCCGTCCTCTTCGCCGCGCCGTGGCCCGCGCGAACCTGGATCAGGACCGGCAGCCCTGTCTACCCGTTCTACGCGAACCTGTGGGCCGGAACCGCGCCCGGATGGGATGCCGAGCGCTCCTCCCTGTACCAGAGTCTGCTCTCGCTCTACGGCGACTCGACACCCCTCGGCTATCTCCTGGCACCCATTCGCCTGGCGGTGAGCGCGCAGCCCGACCAGCCGGCCCGCTACGACGGAGTGCTCGGCATGGCATTCCTGCTGGCCCTACCGCTCGTCCTCTGGGGCCTCTGTCACGGGTGGCTGGACACGGAGCTCCGCGTCGCCCTCTTCGTGTCGGCCGCGATGTTCATCACGTGGCTCGGCTCGAGCCAGCAGATCCGCTTCCTGTTGCCCGCGCTGCCCGCGGTCGCGGTGGCGACGGCCGCGGCGGGCGCCACTGCGGGCACGCACGGCCCTGGGCGGCACTGGCGATGGGCGTTCCTCGCCGCGGCCGCGACCGGCGGCCTCGTCATCCTCGCGTGGTTCGCCGAGGTCCACCCCGTGCCGGTGGTGCTCGGGGGCGAGCCTCGGGCGACCTACCTCGCGCGCCGGCTCGACTACTACCCCTACTACGAAGCGATCAACCGCGATCTGCCCGCCACCGCACGCGTCTGGCTCATCAACATGCGCCGCGACACCTATCACCTCGACCGGCCCCATTTCTCCGACTTCGTCTTCGAGGACTATTCGCTCACGCGCTACGTCCGCGCCGCGAAGAGCGCCGAGGAGATCCGCACGCGGATGCGAGCGGCCGGCATTACCCACCTCCTCGTTCGCCACGATCAGCTCTTCGACTACGCGCGCTCGCCGATCGTGGATGATCAGCAGAGCCGCGAGCACAACCAGGCCAAGCTCCAGCTCATGGCGGCCTTTTTTCAAGAGGGCGCGCGGCTGATCCGCGGCGACGGAAAGTTTTGGCTCATCGAGCTGCCGGGCCAGGCCGGCTGAGCGCGGCGATCCCCCTC